>Ga0256404_1000145_pt1 | contig 171035 bp, 164 predicted proteins | sample RumenRJG_01DNA_FD_185990 | JGI IMG/M metagenome (GOLD analysis project Ga0256404, IMG submission 185990) | Bovine rumen microbial communities from Lethbridge, Alberta, Canada - RJG_01 | ecosystem: Host-associated > Mammals > Digestive system > Stomach > Rumen | place: Canada: Alberta...
TTAATAGATTATGCTGTCTAAAATCAACACATTTCTTAATCTTCTCATCAATTTGATAAGAAGGACCAACCTTAGTAAAATACTTCTTCTTATATTCAGCTGGCACATTAGCAATACTTTTCTCGCTATATAATCCTACCTTGGCCTGAGCAAGAATCTGTTTGTCAATATCAGTTGCAATAATCTTAATCTGCGATAAATCAAGGAACTTAGATAAAGCCATTACAAGAGAATATGGCTCATCACCTGTAGAGCATGCAGCAGACCATATAGTAAGTCTCTTGCCGAATTTCTCTATTAGCTCTGGAACAAATTCATTAACGAATAACTCCCACTGCTCTGGATTCCTGTAGAACTCAGACACATTTATTGTCAAAAAGCCAACAAATTCTTCGAATGCATCCTTATCATTCTTTATAACATTAACATAATCTTTGTATGTTTTGCAGTCATGCTTAAAGATAAGACTATCGATTCGACGCTTCATCTGCTGTTCTTTATATGCATTCAGATCAATCTTAGTAAGATTATATACATCTTTTTTAAAATCTTCGTACTTATCCATATATCACAATCCTACTCTTTTTCTTCTAATTCCTTGGCAACCTTCTCGATATCAACATCAGCAACATCAGCATCGTCATCTGATGCATCTTCCTTAGGCTCATTATCTTCAAGTAATGCTTTCATACTAAGAGAAATCTTATGACCTTCCTCTTTGTAATCAGTAATCTTAGCTTCAATTTCCTGTCCTACCTTCAATACATCTGAAGGCTTAGCAATATGCTCCTTAGATATCTGAGACACATGAAGCAATGCATCAATATTGTCTGCAATCTGTACGAAAGCACCAAAATCAGTCATTCTTGCAACAGTTCCCTTAACAACAGAGCCAACAGGGAAATCCTTCTCAATATTAGCCCATGGATCATCCTCTGGGAACTTACAGCTTAATGCTATCTTGTTACCATTAATCTCCTTAACAAATACCTTAACATCATCACCAACTGATAATATCTTCTTAGGATTATCAACTCTTGTCCAAGAAATCTCAGATATATGAAGAAGTCCGTCAACTCCACCAAGATCAATAAATGCACCGAAATCAGTTACGTTCTTAACCTTACCTTCAATAACATCTCCAACCTTAAGAGTTGCTAATAATTCTTCCATCTTCTGTGACTTCTCAGCAACAAGTAATTGCTTTCTATCACCAATAATTCTTCTCTTACGAGGATTGAATTCTGTAATTACAAATGAAATCTCCTGGTCTTTGTATTGATTCAAATCTCTAACAAATGTATCAGATACAAGACTTGCAGGAATAAATACTCTAGTCTCTTCAACTAATACGCCAAGTCCACCATTAAGAATCTGTGTAACAGTAGCTGTTATAACTTCATGATTCTCATAAGCCTTCTCAAGCTTCTCATTACCCTTAGACTGTGCAAGTCTCTTATAAGACAATAGCACCTGTCCTTCGCCATCGTTAACCTTAGTTACGATAGCTTCTAAGGTGTCACCTTCTTTAACAACTGTTGTTAAATCCAGATTATCGTCATTAGTATATTCACGACGTGTAATGATTCCATCAGACTTATAACCGATATTAAGCACGATCTCGTCAGGTTTTACACTAATAACAGAACCTTCGACTACCTCTCCATTTCTTATAGTTTTAAAAGAATCATTTAACATTTGTTCAAAACTCATTTCTGACATTGTTTTTGAACCTCCTCAATTATATTATTTGGGGTTGATGCCCCTGCTGTAATACCAACATAATCAATGGATTGAATAACCGACAAATCTAAATCGTCCTTTGTCTGAATATAGTAAGTCTTGTCACACTCTTTGCTACATATTTCATATAATTTTTGTGTATTTGAACTAGTCTTACCGCCAATAACCAACATCATATCAACTAACGCTGAAAGCTCCTTCGCCTCCTTTTGACGTTCAAAAGTTGCATTACATATTGTATTCACAGCAATTATATCATACCCTTTTTGCTCTATGATTTCAACAAATTCTTGAAATTTATTATAGTTAAAAGTAGTCTGACTTACAATACATATCTTCTTGTTGCCATCATAGGCGAAATTATTAGCATCTTCAAGGGTTGAAATCACATCAACTTCTTCGCCATCTGACCATCCAACAATACCTTCTACTTCAGGATGATTAGGGTTACCAATTATTACAATATGATAACCATCATTAGATTTCTCTTCAACAGTTCTGTGTATCTTCTTAACAAATGGACAGGTTGCATCAACAACTGTAAAGCCTGCTTCTTCAAGTTGTCTTTGAACACATCTTGTAACTCCATGAGACCTAATTATAACAATTCCAGGCTTATAGTTAGATAAATCCTCTCCCTCTTCTATTATACCAACACCCTGTCTTTCGAAATCTTTAACGACCTCTTCATTGTGGATTATAGGGCCATATGTATAGATTGGTAAGTCACCATGCTTATCAATTTGTTCTCTGACAATATCTACTGCACGCTTCACTCCAAAGCAAAAGCCAGCACTTTTAGCTACTTCAACCTTCATAATCTCTCCTACATTTTATCCTTACACAGATTAATAATAGCATCAACAACTTCTTCAATTGACATATTAGAGGAATCAACTAGTGTTGCATCATCTGCCTGCCTTAGAGGAGCATTTTCTCTATGAGAATCTCTGTAATCTCTCTCCTCAATATCCTTCTTAATCTTGTCAAGGTCAGGATTCTCACCCTTCTCAACTAATTCCTTGTATCTTCTGTCTGCTCTGGTATCAACAGAGGCTGTGAGAAATACTTTAACCTGTGCATTAGGAAGAACGCAAGTGCCAATATCTCTTCCATCCATTATTACATCATTACTTGCAGCCAAATTACGTTGTAAATCCAGCAACTTACTTCTAACTGATGAATACACACTAGATGCGGAAGCCATATTGCCTACTTCTTCAGTTCTAATTAACCCTGTAACATTCTCATCATTAAGAAGAACCTGCTGTTCTCCATTAACATACTTAATTGTTACATCCGCGTCCTTAACAGCCTCACTTATTCTTGCTTCATCATCTTTATCAATGCCAAGTCTAATAAAATAAAGAGCAAGGCTTCTATACATTGCTCCAGTGTCAACGTAGATATATCCCATTTCCTTTGCAACTCTTTTGGCAATTGTTGACTTTCCTGCTCCTGCCGGTCCATCAATAGCAATATTCATGCTCATACTATATCCTCCTTAGGGCGTATTAATTATGGTCACTTGCAGACAATCCTGCAAGATGTCCTGTTGAAAATGCAAGTTGTAGATTAAACCCACCTGTCAATGCATCAATATCAATTACTTCTCCTGCAAAATATAATCCCTTAACCTTCTTAGATTCCATTGTTGAAGGATTAATCTCGCTTACGTCTATTCCACCTTGTGTAATTATGGCTTCTTTGAATCCTCTAAGCTTAGTTATGGTAAACGGGAAGGCTTTAAGCAGTTCTAACAAATGACTTCTCATTTCCTTGGTAAATTCATTAAGCTTTAGGTGTTCATCAACATTTAACATATCAAGGAAGCAACCCACCATCTTATTAGGCAGCAGACTGCTTAATAAAAATTTGATTTCTTTATTCTTGTTATTATCAATATCTCTTATAATTCTATCTTCTAATTTCTTATAGCTTAAAGCGCTCTTTAAGTCAATAGAAGCTTTTAATTCAATACCCTTTTCAAGAACTGAACCAATCACGCTGCTAGCGCTTAATACAAGTGGTCCACTTACACCAAAATGGGTAAAAAGCATCTCACCAAAATCATTATATATCACTTTATCATCACGATAAATCTTAAGTTCAACATTTCTAAGAGACAGACCTTGCAGATTGCTAATATAGACTTCCTTAACTTCAAGCGGTACTAAGGACGGTCTAAGATGGGTAACCTTAATATCCAGTTCTTTGGCAAATTTATATCCGTCCCCTGTAGAACCAGTAGCAGGATAAGACATTCCACCAGTTGCAAGAATTACACTGTCGCAGCTATCGACCCTGCCGTTTTCAAGGTTAACTCCACATGCTTTACCATTAGAAGTTACAATTGACTTACCTTGGTATTAAGGACAATCTTAACACCTTTACTCTTAAGATATCTCTCTAATGTCTTAATTATATCTGATGATTTGTCGCTTCTTGGAAATGCTCTGTTGCCCCGTTCAACCTTAATAGGACAGCCATTATCATTAAAGAAAGCAATAACATCATCATTTGTAAAGCTATAAAGGGCTGAGTATAAGAATTTGTCATTAGATACAATATTATCAAAATACTCACTTATATCACAGGCATTAGTAAGGTTGCATCTACCTTTACCAGTAATATATATCTTCTTGCCTACCTTCTCATTACCATCATATATTACAACTTCACAATTGTTAGATATGGCAGCAGCTGCAGCCATAAGTCCTGCCGCACCAGCGCCAATTATTATAACTTTGTTCAACATTTTACTCCAATTGTAACTAAAGGGACGCAAAAAGCGTCCCTAGAAATTTATAACTATACAGGATATGAATTATTCTTTGTATCTGCTATTGACAAATCAACCTTGTCTCTCTGAGCTTCTCTATACTTAAAGAAATCCAAAGCAACCTGAGGGAATAATGCATAGCTTAAAACATCCTCATCCTGCCACTTGTATTCCTTCATCTCTTCTTCAATCTTATGAAGCTGAGGCTCTAACAAATCAGCAGGTCTGCAGGTAATAGCATTCTTCTTATCTTCTCCAAGAACCTTGTCAACAACCTCTGGGTTAAATGGCTTAACAGTCTGACCATAATTACCAAGGAGTATATCCTTAGTCTCCTTAGTAGCAACCTTATATCTCTCACCCATAAGTACATTGAATACAGCTTGTGTACCTACAATCTGTGATGAAGGAGTAACTAATGGTGGTTCACCTAAGTCCTTACGAACCCTAGGAACCTCTGCAAGTACCTCTTCAAACTTATCTTCTTTGCCCTGCTCCGTTAACTGGCTAAGAAGGTTAGAAAGCATACCACCTGGCACCTGATAACGAAGTGTATTAATGTTAACTCCAAGCACCTTAGGATTAAGGAGTCCATCCTTAAGACATTGCTCTCTATATGGTCTGAAATAATCAGCAATTTCTGCTAATTTGTCCTGATCTAAACCAGTATCGAATTCAGTTCCCTTAAAGGCCTCAACCATAACCTCTGTAGCAGGCTGTGATGTACCAAGAGCAAGTGGGCTCATAGCAGTATCTATAATATCACATCCAGCTTCTACAGCCTTCATATAAGTCATAGAAGCCACACCAGAGGTGTAGTGTGTATGTAAATCAATTGGAATGTCAGTAGCTGACTTTAAGGCTTTAATTAGCTCTTCAGCCTTAGTAGGAACAAGAAGACCTGCCATATCTTTGATACATAAAGAATCAGCACCCATGTCTTCTACACGTTTTGCCATTTCCATCCAATAGTCCAAAGTATATGCGTCTCCAAGAGTATAGGATAAGGCAACCTGAGCATGACCTTTCTCCTTATTACAAGCATCTACCGCTGTCTGAAGATTTCTAACATCATTAAGACAATCGAAAATTCTAATGATATCAATACCATTAGCAATAGACTTTTGAACGAAATACTCTACAACATCATCTGCATAAGGCTTATATCCTAGGATATTCTGACCTCTAAATAGCATCTGAAGCTTAGTATTCTTGAATCCATCACGAAGCTTACGAAGCCTGTCCCATGGATCTTCTTTCAAGAATCGTAGTGATGCATCAAATGTCGCACCACCCCAACACTCTACAGCGTGATAGCCAATCTTATCCATTTTATCAACAATAGGAAGCATCTCTTCTGTTGGCATTCTTGTTGCAATAAGAGATTGATGCGCATCACGAAGAACTGTTTCTGTTATTTTAACTTTAGCCATAATTATTCTCCTAATTATTAGTTATATATAATTTAATACAATTCAGAGCCAATTCGAAAATGCTACGCATTTTCTCATCGCGGTTCTCGCTAAAGTAATTTGCTTTAGAATCCTCTCACGAATGCAAGCATTCTTTCGAGAATTCTCAAGCAAATCACTTTGGCTCTGAATTAGACACCGAATATTGCCATAAATACACCGGCAGCAACTGCAGTTCCAATTACACCTGCAACGTTAGGTCCCATTGCATGCATAAGAAGGAAATTCGTAGGGTCTTCTTCTGCACCAACTTTTTGAGACACACGGGCAGCCATTGGCACAGCAGACACACCAGCTGAACCAATAAGCGGATTAATCTTACCCTTAGTTATCCAACACAGCAGCTTACCTAGCAGTACGCCTCCGGCAGTACCACATACGAAAGCAACAAGACCAAGTACAACAATCTTGATTGTAGAAACATTAAGGAATGCTTCAGCACTTGTTGAAGCACCTACTGATGTACCTAGTAAGATTACTACAATATACATAAGTCCGTTAGATGCAGTATCAGTTAATTGTCGAACGACACCACTTTCACGGAATAGATTACCTAGCATTAGCATACCAACAAGAGGAGCTGTTGTTGGAAGAATTAAACACACAATAATTGTTACAACTATTGGGAATAGAATTCTTTCAAGCTTAGACACATCACGAAGCTGCGCCATATGAATAGAGCGCTCCTTCTTAGTAGTTAGAAGCTTCATAATTGGTGGCTGAATAATAGGCACAAGTGACATATAAGAATATGCCGCCACAGCAATAGGTCCCATCAAAGAACTCTGCCCTAGTTTTCCAGCCAAGAATATTGACGTCGGACCATCTGCACCACCGATAATTGATACGGCAGCGGCAGCCTCATCTGAAAATCCTAGCAATATCGCAAGCAAATAAGCCATAAATATACCAATTTGCGCAGCAGCTCCAAGTAGGAAGCTGATTGGATTAGCTATTAGCGGACCAAAGTCAGTCATAGCTCCTACGCCTAAGAAAATAAGCGAAGGAAGAATTGACCATTCATCTAGTGTATAGAAATAATATAATAGTCCACCAACACCATTACTAGTCTCTGCAGGAGCAGCAATTATATCTGGATAAATATTAACAAGCAACATACCAAATGCAATAGGTATTAAAAGCAAAGGCTCGTATCCACGCCTAATAGCAAGATATAAGAACACACATGCAACCAGAATCATTATAAAATTGCCGACTGTTAGATTAAAAAATGCCGTCTGATGAACCAAATTGGATAAGGTCTCTAATATATCTGACATTAATAATTCCTCCCTAAAAGGTGTTACTCATTCATAGTTGCAAGAAGCGCGTTCGCCTCAATAGACTGACCTTCTTGTACTTCAAGTGTTGCAATCACACCACTTACAGGCGCAACAACAGGTGTCTCCATCTTCATAACCTCAAGAATAAGAACAGTCTCACCCTCTTTTACGCTGTCGCCTATATGCTTTTCAATCTTGAACACTTTACCAGCAGCACCAGCCTCAATCTTAACAGAGCCCTCTGTTCCAACAGCTGCAGGTGCTTTCTTCTCTTCTCTTTTAGCTGAACGAGTAGGTGCTGAACTTGTTCCACCCTTTTCCTCAACAGTTACGTCATATGATGTTCCATTAACAGTAATTGTATAATTCTTCATTTGCATCTCCTTTTGAATTGCTATTCTTATCTAACTAATTATGACCTTCTTCTAATACTTCTCACAACAAAATCATCTGTTGACTGATTAGTAGAAGCTGCAATTGCCGCTGCTATAACAGCAATAAGTTCTTTATCATCAACCTCTTTTTCTTCTGAATCATCTGATCCTTCAAGAGACGTAATCTCAATCTTAGTCTGTTCTTTCTTCCTGTTGTATTTCTCCTGTATATAGGCAATTATATTAAATGCATATATTACAACACACATAAATACAAGCATGAAGAATACTATTAGAATACCAGTAACAGTATTAAGTCCAGCCTTAGACATCTTCTCTCCAAGAGTATATATCATCTCTATATTAGCACCAGTTACAGTAAAATCCTTCTTAGAAATAACATATACCAACTTGGCATCTCTATTAGCATATTTGAGATTTAATGTTGCAGTATAGGTCTTACCAGCCGAATCAAATTCAAATTCGCCATAATCTTGGAATTTACCCAAATCCCCCTCAATTTCATGCCAATCCTTAATGATATCTTCATTAACCTTAGCCTGATCTTCAGTCATCTGGTTAGATCTCTTATATGATTCAATTGTATTCAAATACTCTTCAACCTGTGCATCACTAAGACCTCTGAATTTCTCAAGGCTATTTGCGAAGGTCATCATATCCTTCTCAACTGCCTGAGTTTTTCTCTCAAGTAATTCATTATCCTTAGAGGCTCCACATCCAGCAAGTGCTAAAGCCAATACGCACAGAGACAAGAGACATATACATTTGATAGCTCTTTTCACCGTATTCCTCCTATTTGCCACTATGTTTCTTAAAATCAACATAATTATTCTTAGAATAAAGTATCTCAAATCCATCTATAAGATACTTTCTTGTATCTGCAGGTTCAATTATTCTGTCAATATAACCTCTCTTAGCTCCATTTTCAATACCTGTGTTGGTACTTCCAAAAGTAGTAGCTAGTTCATTGACATCATCGCCTTCATTACAAAGTATCTTAGCAGCCAATTTCTCATCCATAATTGCCATCTTAGCATCAGAATATGCATATACCATATCAGCGCCAAGGGCTTTAGAATTCATGAAGATATAGCCACTTCCTATTACATCGCCTACAATCAGATTAATCTTAGGAACTGTTGCTTCTGTAAATGCAAACGCAAGCTTAGAAAGAGCATTTCCCATAGAAATCTCAGTAGCATAATCTGCTTCAAAACCATCAATTGTTGTAATTGTAAGAACAGGAATTGAAAATGCATCACAATATTTTACAAAATCTGTTAACTTATTAGTTCCCTCAAGATTAAGATATGACTTACCATCAGTTTCAGAATTAGCTGCAACACCAATGGTCTGATCAGCTAGTTTAATAAAACCACAAATTACATTGGTAATTCCAGCTTTAGTTTCAACGAAAATGTTATCGTCTGCAATCTCAGTTATCAACGCCTTAATATCGCCATTTCCATCATAGGAAACACCTCTATTAAGATCATCTTCTGTAATATCATCAATATCAGAATCAACATTGTTATTAGGAACAACATCTATATAATTCCTAATAAGAATAGGCATACTATCCTCTGTAGCTATGGCATCAATATTTCCATTATTAAATTGATACTCAGCAGCAGATGTATCAAGTTTGTCTTTGTAATTGCCCTCAATTGTATCTGGAGAATTGATAAACAGCTTAGCATCCTCTAGCATAACAACATAGTCGTTCATTGATGCTAATACATTCAGGCAACCACCACAGTTACCTACAATTCCCAGAACCTGTGGAACAACACCAGAAGCTTTTGAAGCTAACCTAATAAGATTACCAATTGCTTCGATAGCATCCATTGATTCATATAAACGAACGCCGTTAGAATTAATAAAACCAATAACAGGCGCTCCTATCTTAATAGCCATCCTATATAAATCCGCAATTTTCTTGGCATGCATTTCACCAATTGAGCCACCAAGCACTTCGGCATCCTGAGAAAACACAAAAACAAGCCTTTCATCAATAAGGCCATGACCTGTGATAACACCATCTGATTCTTTTTTAGGTTCGCTATAATTAAAATCTGTGTTTCTTGCAGTAATTTGCTTGCCGAATTCAACAAAACTATTATCGTCTAGTAAATTCTCAATTATTTCTCTTGCTTTATTACTCATAGGTTTCCTCCAACTACTTTATATATCAAGAGCAATCTTTGCCTCTTTCTCCGCTTCCTGACGGAATTCCTCCATCTGAACCACATTAAGCTCAGGCAATTCGTCAATAGAAGACACTCCAAATGAACGAAGAAAGTCTTCTGTTGTACCAAAAAGCATAGGACGACCTGGTGCATCAAGTCTTCCAAGCTCCGTTACAAGATTATATTCTACTAATTTATTAACAGAGTGTCCACATGAAACACCCCTAATTTTCTCAATTTCTGATTTTGTTACAGGTTGTTTGTATGCGATAATTGATAGTGTCTCAAGCAACACATCCGTAAGCACATACTTCTTAGGCTGCTTGGCAATTTTAATAAGATACTCATAAATATTAGGAGAAGTGCACATCTGATATGAATCATCAAGCTTCATTAGCCTAATGCCTCTATTCTCCTCTTCATACTTTTGCATCATTAAATCAAGACATTCAACAACCTCTTTTGTCTCAACTTCTAAGGCTTTGGCAATCTTTGATGGCTCTACAGAATCACCCATTGTAAAAAGAATGCCCTCAATAATAGCCTCCATCTCATTATTATCCATCGTAATTTAATCTCCTATGCAACCATTTTAGACTCAATAATTATATCATCAAAAGTGTGTTCCTGAACAATAAATATTTGTCCTGCTTTCATCATCTCTAGGATAACAAGGAACGTAACGATAGTATCCATCTTGCTTCTTCCACCCTCTAAGAGCTGTCTAAAGCTGAAATTACGATGATTCCTAGCAAATTCTAGCATATAATTCATCTTATCTTCAAGAGAAACTTCTTCTTTCTCTATCTTACCAAATGTTGATCTAACAGGGTCAACCCTGTTTTTTTGTCTTTTTATAACAGAATTAAAAATCGAATTAAGCTTACTTAAGGTAATATCGCTCATTAATTCTTCAACATCTACAGGAGTCTCATACTTAGATACTTCATCAGGAATTGTTGGAACCTTGAACATAATGTTATTCGCATCAACCTGTCTGTCTCTAAGCTCGTAAGACATATATTTGTACATCTTGTATTCGAGAAGCTGCTTAACTAGCTCTGCTCTAGGGTCTTCCTCTTCGTCCTCCTCATTGTCCTCAACAGGAAGCAGCATCTTAGACTTGATTCTAAGTAACGTTGCTGCCATTACAAGGAATTCACTCATAATATCAAGATTCGCTTCTCTCATGGCCCTAATGTATTCCATATATTGAGCAGTTATCTCTACAATAGGAATATCATAGATATCAATCTTATTTTTTTCAATAAGATGTAGCAATAAATCAAGTGGTCCTTCAAATTGTTGTAGTTTAAAATTCAAATCCATATAACATCTCCTAAAAATACACCTTTGTTATTATAACAAATTGTAGTGTTATTTCAAGAGCAAAATACAACATTTTGTGGTTTGTGTTAATTTACTACTATATTAAGTATATTTTCTAACATTCTCAAAATCCTTTGCCTGACATAAATAGCCAAGCAAAGGATTTCAGATAATCAATATAATATTATTAGTATAGTACTATTACTTAGCATCCTTTATACTAAAGCTAATGCGACCCATCTTGTCTTTTCCAAGGCATACTACCTTAACGCGATCTCCAAGAGTAAGAACATCCTCAACATGATTTATTCTTTCCTTGGCAATCTTAGAGATATGTACCATACCCTCTTTACCAGGAGCAAATTCTAAGAATGCGCCAAAGTCTTTAATTGACACAACTTTTCCTTCGAAAATCTGTCCCTGCTCAAAATCTGTAGTAATAATCTTGATCATATTAAGAGCTTCGTCCATCATCTTAGCGTCGTTACCGCAGATTGATACGTTACCTTCATCAGTAATATCAATCTTAACACCTGTACGCTCGATAATCTCGTTGATAGTCTTACCACGTTGACCTACAACATCACCAATCTTCTCAGGGTCGATTGAAATCTGGATAATCTTAGGTGCATATTCATTAACGCTTTCTCTTGGCTTAGAAATAGCAGGACTCATACATGTATCCATAATGAAGAATCTTGCTTCTCTTGTTCTTCTAATAGCCTCTTCAACGATTGGACGAGTAAGACCATGAATCTTAATATCCATCTGAATAGCTGTAATACCATCCTTAGTACCAGTTACCTTGAAGTCCATATCGCCAAAGAAGTCCTCAAGTCCCTGAATATCAGTAAGTACTAAGTAATCATCATCTGTATCTCCAGTTACAAGACCACAAGAAATACCTGCAACCATCTTCTTAATAGGTACACCAGCAGCCATAAGCGACATACATGACGCACAAGTAGATGCCATTGATGTTGAACCATTAGACTCAAATGTCTCAGATACTGCACGAATTGCATAAGGGAACTCTTCTGGTGAAGGAAGCACTGGAATTAGCGCTCTTTCAGCTAAAGCTCCATGACCAATTTCTCTTCTTCCAGGTCCACGAGATGGCTTAGTCTCTCCTACCGAATAAGATGGGAAGTTGTAATGATGCATATATCTCTTATTAACAACATTTTCATCAAGACCATCAATTCTCTGAACCTCTGAAAGAGGTGCAAGTGTAACAATATCGCATATCTGTGTTTGTCCACGAGTAAACATTGCACTACCATGAACTCTTGGAATCAAGTCAACTTCAGCTGAAAGTGGACGAATCTCGTCAATCTTTCTACCATCTGGACGCTTGTGGTCCTTAAGAATCATCTTACGAACAGTCTTCTTCTGATACTGATAGATTGCTTCTCCAAGAACTTCAAGCCATTCTTCGTTATCTGCGAACTCTTCCTCAAACTTCTCAGTAATGTTCTTAATATTCTCATCTCTGACGTTCTTCTCATCAGTGAATACTGCTTCTTCCATTTCTTCAGGAGTAACAATCTCCTTCATCTTAGCGAACATTTCCTCTGGAATAGCGCAACTTGTATATGAATGCTTAGGCTTACCAACCTCAGCAACCATCTTGTTAATGAACTCAATTATTGTCTGATTAACATCATGAGCCTTATAGATAGCTTCAATCATCTTATCATCTTGAATCTCATTAGCTCCTGCCTCAATCATAATTACCTTCTCAGCAGTTGATGCAACTGTAAGCTTCAAGTCTCCTTCAGCCCACTGGCTCTGAGATGGGTTAATTACGAACTCACCGTCAATCATACCAACCTGTGTCATAGCACAAGGTCCGTCAAATGGAATATCAGATATTGATGTAGCAATTGTTGTACCAAGCATAGCTACAAGCTCTGGACGACATTCTGGATCAACACTAAGTACCAGATTATTAAGTGTTACATCATTACGATAGTCCTTAGGGAATAAAGGTCTCATTGGTCTATCAATAACACGAGCTGTAAGAACTGAATTTTCAGATGCTTTACCCTCTCTCTTATTAAAACCACCAGGGATTTTTCCTACTGAATATTGTTTTTCTTCAAATTCTACGCTCAAAGGGAAGAAATCAATTCCTTCTCTAGGTTTATCTGATGCTGTTGCAGTTGATAAAACTGTTGTATCACCATACTGTATAAACGCAGCACCATTTGCTTGTTTTGCGACTCTGTCGATATCAACACGAAGTGTCCTACCGGCGAGCTCCATTGTGTAAGTCTTCATTATGTTCCTCCTTAAAAATGCAAAAAAAGAGCGGACGACTCCGCTCTATTAATCTTACTACTTTCTCAAGCCTAAACGGTCAATCAAAGAACGATATCTCTCAATATCCTTTTCCTTAAGATAACCTAATAGATTACGTCTCTTACCAACCATCTTAAGAAGTCCACGTCTAGAATGGTGATCCTTTGGATGCTCCTTTAGATGTTCTGTAAGCTCTTGGATTCTTGCTGTTAGAACAGCAACCTGAACCTCAGGAGAGCCTGTGTCACCTGGTTTTGTAGCGTACTTTTCAATAATAGCTTGCTTCTTTTCATTTGTAATCATGAAATTATCCTCCTTGTATTCTTGTAGCCTAAATCCAGTAAAAGGTCGGAGTCTTCCAAATACCGAATAAAGGTTGCGGCGCAATTCGCACCGAGAAATATAGTACCATACATGCCTTGGCATGTAAAGTAAATTATATAATATTTTCAAATAACTTTGCTCGACTAAGAATGTCTGCGCAAAGTTTTTGAAAATGTATTAAACAATTCTATAAGAATCTACGAATTCCAATAGGCGTACGGTATGACGCACTACTTACCTTGATTCCTGTTCGGGCAGATGATGCATGCACAATCTGTCCGTCACCCATATAAATTCCAACGTGAGAAGCGTATCCGCCACTACCATAGAATACCAAGTCACCTGGCTGCGCTTCTGCTAAACCATTAACTCTTGTACCCATATCCATCTGAGCATCAGCAGAATGTGGTAGATATACGCCATATTGCTCATATATTTTCATAGTGAAACCAGAACAGTCAACACCACTCTTAAGGGATTCTCCACCCCATACATATCTTCCGCCCACATATTGAAGAGCGTTAGAAACAACACTTCCACCACCATTTGCAGAAGCCTGGTCTTTCGTTACAGCAGTTGGAATATCAAGACCTACTGTAACATAATCAGCACTTATATATCCTTCTTTATCACCTGATACAACCTTTACCCAGCCATCAAGCTCTTCAACAACATCAACCTTCTTGCCCTGTGTTACAGAACTAATAGCATTTGCCTCAGTAGTAGGCTCTTCTCTAACTGTGAGGGAATCGCAATTAACTGTAGCCTTAGTTGAAATAGCCTGATCAGCCATATCTAATGCTTCATCACCAGTTGCAATATAGCTTCCCAAGCAATATCCTTCAACATCACCAGACTTGATATGATACCATTCGCCACTAGAGTCAATTACTTCACAAGCACCATCATCCGGCATAACACCAACAATTGAAGAATCTGTTGTTGGCTCCTCTCTAACATTTAGAGTACCTTCTGCGGTAGATACTCCAATATTGTTAAATCCATATGTATTACGTGTTGCAGTAGCAACAACTCCTGAATTAGCCATTGAAATCGCGGCTTCATCAGCATTATCAACCGAAGTATATTCGAACACTCCAGCTGTTAGAACATTCTTATTTTCTTGACTTTCGTAAGCAATTACAGAACCGGTTACCATCAACACACCACATGCAAGTACCGCTACTGCGCTAATAATCCTCTTCCTCATAATCCCTCCAAAAATATTCCAAAACTCCGTCTGCCCACAAGGGTAATTACGAGTATATCAAGAGAATTTCACATTGTCAACATAATTATGTAACATTTTCGTAATAATGTTCATTGGTAAAAAAATCAATCCCCTGCTGTTTATCAATGATTAACTGAGCTTTTAAAGCCTCTGCAGAATCGAATTTTATTTCTTTTCTCATTTCCTTCAAAAAGACAATCTTAACTTCTTTTCCATACACATTTGCTTCAAAATTAAGAATATGTGTCTCAATGCTTAACGTATTGTCATCATCAAATGTCGGCTTAACCCCAACATTAGTAATTCCGTTATATTGCTTTCCATCAAGAAGCACGGCTGTAATATAAACTCCATTGGCTGGAATCAGCTTTTTCTTGGATGGAATGATATTAATTGTTGGAAAATCAATCTTTCTTCCAATCTGTCTGCCATACACCACTTCGCCATATATGAAATAATTCCTGCCCATTAATTGATTGGCTTTAATTATGTGTCCCATTTGAATCTCTTCTCTTATTCTTGAAGAACTAATATCTATGTTCTCGTCCTGCAATTTATCAATAACAATAAGCTTAAAGCCAAGCTCCTCTGACAGCTCCTTAAGGAGACTGACATCCCCCTTGCCTTTATAGCCAAATCTAAAATCAGTTCCGACAACAAGGTATTTCATATTGAGTTCATTGATGAGTCGCAAAACAAAATCTCTTGGCAGTGTTTTTCGTAAGTTTTCATCAAAAGGGCACTCAATAAAGATACTAATACCGCTTTCCTTAAAAAGCAGTCGCCTCTCTTCTAGTGTTACAATTTGCTTTGAGTCGGAATTATTAATTACATTGTTAGGTGAATCAATAAAAGATATGGCAAGAGACTTTACGCCTTCTCGCTCTAAAGAAAAAAGACTACCACATAGCTTCTTATGTCCTCTGTGCAGTCCATCGAACTTCCCGATAGTAATTGCTGTATCCACTTGTAAATCGAATTCTTCTAAAGAGTTAAATATTTTCATAGAACATTTTCTCAATAACTAAATTGTTTTGTTTTTTCTGATAAATCCCTACAAATTCTCCATTTTCCAGGTATAATCTATAGTATTTATGTTGAGGATTTTCGTTGTAACTTCCTTCAACCAAATCAGAGAATTTAAGCTTAGCGCCGTTTAGACAAGCTTTCTGGGATTTTGCCTTAACTTTGATCTTTGGATAAGAAGAAAAGACACTATCAATAGGTAATAACACTTCTTCAACCCTGTTTTCATTCATAAGTGATTGTATTTCTTCTATTATAATAGTGTTATCAATAGAAAAATTTCCAACACGTTCTCTTACGAGATTTTCCATGCAACCATGACAGCCTAACTTCTCACCAATATCATTACATAGACTTCTAATATAAGTACCTTTAGAACAATCTATCCTCATCTTCACTCTTGGAAGATTAATATCAATTATTTCTATATTGTAAATGTTAATTCTTCTTGCCTTACGTTCAATTACTTTTCCTTCTCGTGCAAGCTCATATAATTTCTTACCATTTACTTTAATTGCAGAATACATGGGTGGAATCTGCTCTTGTTCTCCAATAAATGATTCTATGGTTTTTTCTACCATTTCAGGAGTAACATTTACTTCTTTTTCATCTAAAACAGTACCAGAAGTATCGTATGTGTCCGTTGAAACACCCATCAACAAAGTTGCCACATAGGTTTTATCGGTGTTTGTTAACATATCACATACCTTTGTGGCTTTGCCTATACATATAGGAAGCACTCCAACTGCATCTGGATCTAATGTACCTGTATGGCCTATTTTCTTAATATGAAGAATTCCTCTTAATTTTGCAACCACATCAAAGCTGGTATAACCAGCTTCTTTGTATACATTAATTATTCCCGATTTCATATTCTTTAATTATTTCTTCAACAACTTTTTCGACAGCATCTTCCATTTTAATATTTCCAAGAGTAAATCCAGCCGCCTTCTTATGACCACCGCCATTCAAATTACCAGCTACTCTTGATAAATCAACATTTGCTGTACCACGAAGAGAGCCTTTGATTTTACCATCATTTTGACGATACATAAAGAAGGCTACGCCTACTCCCTTAGTCTCACGCATTTTCTCACATACGCCTTCGAAGTCCTTGGTATTGACGTTATACTCTTCCATTTCATCTGCTTCAATATAAGAATATATTATCTTATTATTATATGTAAGCTTAGATTTTTGAAGAGCAACTCCAAGTATTCTCTGCTGATTATAGGTCTTTTCATAAAATGTATGCTCAATAAGATAAGAGAAGTCAATTCCCTTGTCCATTAATTTGCCGGCAGCATCCATTGTATGAGACTCTGTACAGTCATATTGGAATACGCCAGTATCAGTTACCATTCCAGTATATAGACACTCAGCCACATTTTTGTCAATTTTCTCATAATCAAATATATCAAAGAGAAGCTCACATGTGGAACTATAGTCAGGAATAATATAATCAATATCAGCAAATCCATCACAATTCATATGATGGTCTATGCATATAGTTTTCTTAGCATTCTTGAAAATAGGATATGCAGGGCCCAGCCTTTTTTTATCACTACAATCTAGTGCAAAAACTACATCATATGGCTCTTTTCTTACATAGGAGCCCTGAACACATTTAGGAAAATCGTCAATTGATTCTAGCAAATCAAAGCCAATGTAATTAACTATTTTCTTAGCATTTGCAAATATACTAAAGAAACCAGGGATAGGATTAAGATATACATCACTCTTAATACCTTCATAATTAGCCTCAATATAATTATATAATCCCATGCAGGAGCCTACACAATCTCCGTCAGGTCTAATATGACCAAGAATCGCTACATATTTTGCATTTTCAAGAATGTTATTCAAATCAATCATCAGAATTCTCCTTATTAACCTCATCTATGAGATGACTCATTCTAACACCATACTCGATTGACTGGTCCATTACAAAAGTAATCTCAGGTGTATTACGAAGATTAACATTCTGCGCAAGCTTATGACGAATAAATCCTGAAGAAGACTTAAGGCCTTCTAAGGTCTTAGCCTGTGCTTCTTCATCACCAAGAACACTAATATAAGCTTTGGCAGTCTTAAGATCAGGCGCCACTTCAACAGCAACAACTGATGTAAGGGAACTAACCCTTGGATCCTTAACCTCGCCTCTTATTATATTAGAAAGCTCACGAAGAACCTCTTCGTTAATACGTGTGTTTTTTATGCTTCTTTTTTTCATATGTAACCTCTATTATCTAGGTACCTCAACCATAATATACGCCTCAACAATATCCTCTTCCTTGATATCATTAAAGCCATCGAATACAAGACCACACTCATATCCTGCCTTAACTTCCTTCACATCATCCTTAAATCTCTTAAGTGACGCAAGGTCTCCTTCAAATATCATGTCATCGCCACGATTAATTCTAACCTTACAGCCTCTTTCCATTCTACCATCTAAGATATAAGAACCTGCGATATTACCAACATCTGAAGACTTGAATATCTGTCTAATCTCAGCATGACCAATAACCTGTTCCTCGAATACCGGATCAAGCATACCCTTCATAGCTGCTTCCACATCTTCAATAGCATTGTAGATTACCTTGTATAGCTTAATCTCAACGCCTTCTCTATCAGCAGTTTCCTTAGCCATGGCATCAGGACGAATATTAAATCCGATAATAATAGCATTACTAGCAGATGCTAAGATAACATCACTCTCATTAATGGCACCTACACCACCATGAATAACCTTAACAACAACTTCTTCGTTACTTAGCTTAACAAGAGATTGTTTAACAGCTTCAACCGAACCTTGTACATCAGCCTTAACAATAAGGTTAAGCTCCTTAAGGTTACCTTCCTGAATCTGTGAGAATAAATCATCAAGAGACATCTTAACTCTTGAATCCTCAACCATCTTGTTCTTACTCTCTGTAACAAATGTGTTAGCAAAGTTGTGAGCTTCCTTCTCAGAATCCATTGCCATAAATATCTCACCAGCATTTGGAACTTCTGATAAACCAATAATCTCTACAGGAGTTGATGGGCCAGCACTCTTAAGTCTTCTACCATTTTCATCAACCATGGCTCTAACCTTACCAAATGCTGAACCTGCAGCAATAGGATCACCTACTTTAAGTGTTCCCTTCTGAACAAGTACAGTTGCTACTGTACCTCTACCCTTATCAAGCTGTGCCTCAATAACGAGACCTCTTGCATTTCTCTTAGGATTAGCCTTAAGTTCAAGAACCTCTGATGTTAGAAGAATCATTTCTAATAGATTATCAATTCCTTCACCAGTATGAGCAGATACAGGACAGAATATAGTAGAACCGCCCCAATCTTCTGGAATTAATTCGTATTCTGACAATTCCTGTTTAACTCTCTCGATATTAGCATTAGGCTTATCAATCTTGTTAATTGCTACAATAATTTCAATATCAGCAGCCTTAGCATGGTTAATAGCTTCTACTGTCTGTGGCATAACACCGTCATCAGCTGCAACTACAAGGATTGCAATATCAGTAGAGCTTGCACCTCTCATACGCATTGCTGTAAATGCTTCATGACCAGGAGTATCTAAGAAAGTAATCTTCTGTCCATTAATAGGAACCATGTAAGCACCAATATGCTGTGTAATACCACCAGCTTCTCTGTCAGTTACCTTCGTATCTCTAATTGCATCAAGAAGTGATGTCTTACCATGGTCAACGTGACCCATTACGCAGACAACTGGTGGACGAGCCTTAAGTGTCTTAGGATCTTCCTCTGTTTCCTTGAGAAGCTCTGCGATAACATCTACCTTCTCTTCAACCTCAGTAATTACATTATATTCTAATGCGATTTCTTCAGCTGTATCATACTCAATATCATGATTAACAGTAACTAGGATATTCTTCATAAATAGCTTCTTGATAATATCAGAAGCAGGAACCTTGATTCTGTCAGCAAAATCTCTGATTGTAAGTCTCTCAGGAATTGCAACTGACCTAATCTCATCAGTCTTTTCATATGTCTTCTTTTGTGGTTTCTTAGGCTTTACACCACCATTTTTCTCAAGATTACGATAATTTTCTTCTTTTCTGCCTAATCTGTCGTTGTCACGACCACCATTTCTCTTACCTGGTTTTCCACCTCTTCTTGAATTAGGCTTAGAAGACTCAGGTGCTCCTGCATTATTTCCTCTATTATTAGAAGAATTATTGTCTTTGAATATATTAGGTCTCTCAGGGCGAGCTGGTCTTTTTGGCTTGTTTTCACTTCTAACTGCCTTATGCTCTGGCCTATTTTGAGGCTTTCTCTCTTCATTAGAAGTATTATTAGCGTTTTCTCTTTCTAATCTCTTTGCCTCTTCAGCCTCTTTACGCGCTCTAATTACAGATGGAGCCTCTACTCCCTCTCTAACTCTAATAGGTCCTCTTCTTACTTCATTTCTAGGGCCTTGTCCATGAGGGCGTCTTCCATCATTTCTAGGGCGTCTGTTTCCTGAGCTGGAATTACCAAGATTAAAGACAACAGTCTTTTTCTTCTTCTTAGGCGCTTCAGCTCCATTTTTCTTAGGCTCTTCTGAACCTTCTTTGCCCTGCGCCTTTGGGCGTACCTTCTTTGGCTCTTGCTTCTTAGAAGCGGCCTCTTTATTGTTTTCTTTCTTAGGCTCTTCCTTAGGTTTGTTTTCAGCTGCTTTTACAGCCTTTTCAACTTTTTTGCCCAAAGCACTTCTAACCTTATTAGATATATCTTCTTCAAGACCACTTTGACTTTTCACTTCTATATTATCTTTGGCTAATAACTCAATAATAGCCTTAGATTCTACCTCTAATTCTTTTGCCAATTCATATATTCTAATTTTTGCCATACACTTACCTCCATTACTTGCTTAGAGAATCAATCTTCTCCATGATTCCTGCAGCAAAATTCTCGTCTAATATTGCAAGCGAAGCTCTGTATTCCTTACCAATACTATGTCCAAGTTCATCCTTTGAACTGTAAAAAATAATCGGAGTTTCGTAATAACTACACATATCACTAAATTTCTTCTTAGTATTATCAGAAGCATCCTCAGCAATAATTACTAAAAATGCGTTGTAAGACTTAATAGCTTTCTCAACAGAAAACTCTCCGCTACTAACCTTTCTTGCTCTACTGGCAAGACCGATTAACGATAAAGCCTTATTCCTCATCAGAACCATCCTCTGTATTATCTACATCAGTTGACTCTTCTGTATCATCAAGTTCTTCATCGCTATCATTATAGTCTTCTTCATAATAATACTCTTCATCATCATAGTATTCGTCGTTTTCATCATAATAGTAATCATCATCACCTTCAACGAAATACTCATCAAACTCTCCAGACTCTCTAGCCTGAGTCTCGCTCTTAATATCAATCTTATAATTTGTAAGTCTGGCAGCAAGCCTAGCATTTTGTCCAGATTTACCAATTGCAAGGGACAACTGATAATCAGGAACAATAACCTGTGCTGTCTTCTCATCTTCATCGGCGATAACACCTATTACCTTAGCAGGACTAAGGGCATTCTCAATTAATTGAGCTGGGTTCTCACTCCATTTTATAATATCAATCTTCTCGCCATTCAACTCATCAACAATAGCATTAACACGAGTTCCGTTAACACCAACACAAGCGCCTACAGGATCAACATTTTCATCACTAGAATATACAGAAATCTTAGTTCTGCTACCTGCTTCCCTAGCTACATTCTTAATCTCAACTATACCATCGTTAATTTCAGTAACTTCTTCCTTAAATAATCCCTTCACAAGATTAGGATGTGTTCTTGATACATTAACTCTTACATTTCTATTGTTATTATCATCAACCTTAACAATAAACACCTTTATTCTGTCGGATTGTCTGTAATGCTCGCCTCTTACCTGTTCCTTTTCTGGCAAATACGCATCAACCTTACCAAGATTAACACAAATTGTCTTGCCCATAAATCTCTGAACAATACCAGTTACAACAGTATTATTAAGCTCACTGTATTCGTTGTAGATATTCTTCTTCTCAACTTCACGAATCTTCTGAGTTATAGTACCCTTTGCACCTTGTGCGGCAACGCGGGAGAATTCCTTTGTGTCAATTTCTGTATTAACAGTATCTCCTACCTTGAATACCTTATCAATCTTTTTTGCATCCTCAAGAGAAATCTGTTCAACTTCATTTTCAACCTTCTCAACAACTTCTCTTGACTGAATAATTCTACATTCAATCTTATCTCTGTCGATAAATACAGTAAAATTATCCTTGGTACCGTAATGCTGCTTACAAGCTGTAAATAAAGCTTCTTCTAAAGCATCAAATACAACCTCTTTAGTGATACCCTTTTCTTCTAATCCTTCTAACGCTTCCATGAAAACCTTAACGTCCATAATATTCCTCCTACTTAATTAAAAATCAAACGCTAATCTTACTAGTGAAACATTTTTCTTGTCAAATACTATTTCTTCTTCATCTATTAGAACAGTAAAGGATTCTTTGTCATGTGATAATAACTCACCTTCGAATTCCTTACTATTACCAACTTTAGCAAATGTGTGGACTTCAATTTGTTTTCCAATACTTCTATCGAAGTCCTTATCCTTCTTAAGTGGTCTTCCCAGGCCTGGCGAACTAACTTCGAATATATATTGTTCATCAATATAATCATGTTCATCAAGAAGCTCATTCATCTTCCTTGATACATCCACACAATCATCAATTGTAATACCACCTGGCTTATCAATATAAGCTCTAAGATAGTATTCCTTTCCTTCCTTGACAAATTCAACATCAACAAGTTCAAAATTCAACTCATCAAGTATGGGGAGTATCAGTTTTTCTGTCTTTTCTTCGTATATTTCCCTTCTAGACATACGCCACCACCTTTATTAAAAGAATATATATAAATAATGAAGAGCAAGTTTCCTTGCTCTTCATTACGTAAAAACATTATGTAACCAGTTCGTAGGGGAGTCGAACCCCTGATTCTGCCGTGAGAGGGCAGCGTCTTAACCACTTGACCAACGAACCTTAGTTGCATTCACAACAAATAGTATAATATACTAATATGGCTCGAAATGCAAGTGTTTTTTGAAGATTTTCTACTTTAATCCTCGTAACCGTTAGGATTGTTCTTCTGCCATCTCCAAGAATCGGCACACATTTCCTTAATTCCATACTTTGCTTCCCATCCAAGCTCCTTCTTAGCCTTAGTTGGATCCGCATAACAAGTAGCAATATCGCCAGCTCGACGTGGCTTTATAGAATATGGAATCTTAAGATCATTAGCTTCTTCAAAGTTCTTAACAATATCAAGAACTGAATAGCCAGTACCTGTTCCAAGATTATATATGCAAAGACCTGCATTCTCTTCTATCTTCTTAAGAGCCTTAACATGACCATCGGCAAGATCAACAACATGGATGTAATCTCTAACACCAGTTCCATCAGGAGTATCATAATCATTACCGAATACACCAAGCTCTTCTCTCTTACCAACTGCAACCTGTGTAATATAAGGCATCAAATTGTTAGGTATACCATTAGGATTCTCGCCCATAGTTCCTGACTGATGAGCTCCAATAGGATTAAAGTAACGAAGTAATACAACATTCCACTCATTATCAGCCTTCTGCATATCAGAGAGAATCTGCTCAAGCATTGACTTAGTCCAACCATAAGGATTAGTACACTGTCCCTTAGGGCACTCCTCTGTAATTGGTATCTGTGCAGGATCACCGTATACTGTTGCGGAGCTTGAGAAGATAATATTCTTAACGCCATGCTTTCTCATCTCATCTACAAGAGTAAGTGTTCCTGTAATATTATTATCATAGTATTCCCATGGCTTTTCTACAGATTCACCAACTGCCTTAAGACCTGCAAAATGTATACAAGAGTCAATTGTCTCATTGTCGAATATCTTCTCTAATATCTTCCTGTCTCTAATGTCGCCTTCATAGAATTTGACATCCTTACCTGTTATAGCCTTAACTCTATCAAGCGATTTAACACTAGAATTAGACAAATTATCTAGTACCACAACATCATATCCATTATTCTGTAATTCAACAACAGTATGACTTCCTATATATCCTGTTCCGCCTGTAACTAAAATAGCCATAATTAATACCCCCTAAAATATAATTCATACAAGATTATTGTATAATAACAATTATGCAACCTTAGACTTTGCAAGCTCAACAAGTGATGCAAAACCTTCAGCATCATTAACTGCGAGTTCAGCTAACATCTTACGATTCATCTCAACTCCAGCAAGCTTAAGTCCATGCATGAACTTTGAGTAGCTAAGACCATTAAGTCTTGCAGCTGCGTTAATTCTTGCAATCCAAAGCTGTCTCATCTGACGCTTTCTCTGTTTACGACCTGCATAAGAAGTTGCAAGTGCTCTCATTACTGATTGCTTAGCAACACGATATTGCTTAGATCTTGCTCCTCTATAGCCCTTAGCCATCTTTAATACTTTATTATGCTTACTCTTGGCATTATAGCCACCTTTAACTCTAGCCATTAATCTAATCCTCCTTATCTTAAATGCTACCTTTATTTAATATGGCAACATATCTTATAGGTATGGTAATACCTTCTTCATATTCTTCTCATTTGTCGAATCAGTAATAGCTGATTGACGAAGATTTCTCTTTCTCTTAGTTGTCTTCTTAGTTAAGATATGTGACTTATAAGCCTTATTTCTCTTAAGCTTACCTGTCCCTGTCTTCTTAAAGCGCTTTGCAGCTGCTCTATTTGTCTTAATCTTTGGCATTTTTATTTCCTCCTTAAAATAATCTATCTTTTTTCTGCAAGAACCAAGCTAATAGATCTACCTTCCTGCTTAGGTTCTTTCTCCACTACAGCAACATCAGACATACTCTCTGCAAAATCATCAAGTATATGCTTGCTATCATGCATGTGTGCCATCTCACGACCACGAAATCTTAAGGTAACCTTAACCTTGTTGCCCTTAGCAATGAACTTTCTAGCCGCATTCATTTTAGTATTCAAATCATTTGATTCAATATTAGGTGAAAGTCTAATTTCTTTGATTTCAACAGTTCTCTGCTTTTTCTTTGCTTCCTTTTCCTTGCGCGCCTGCTCGTAACGATATTTTCCATAATCAACAATCTTACATACAGGTGGCTTAGCCTTAGGCGCAATCTTAACAAGATCAAGCCCTGCATCATCAGCAAGCTTCATAGCTTCCTTAGATGACATAATTCCAAGCTGCTCTCCATCATCACCTATTAGTCGAATCTCTTTGTCTCTAATCTGTTCATTAATCTGTAAATCGCTAATGGTTCCATACCTCCATAAATTGAAAAAAGTGGATAGACAGACTATCCACTTATATCAACAAAATCAGAAACAGTTGAAATATTAACACTAAGTCGCCCAATTGCGCCTAGGTGAGAGTGGATACTCTTCTTTATTTTTGCAACGAAAATAATATAACATAATGAAAAATATATGTCAATGCCTTATTTTATACTATTTTGCAGGAATTTCCTTCTCCATATATCTGCTCATATCGAACATAGAACCATCCATATAACTTCTGAAAAGACGCTGTTTGTCTTTATCATAGTAGAAATGGCATGTATCATATACTATCCACTCCGTACCATCATAGTCCTTATTTGTATCTGGTCTTTTTATCTTAACCTTCAAGCTATTATGGCTTTCATCATATTCCCATTTTGCTTCTCTATCACCATAGGTCCCCCTATTATCACTATTAAGAACCATCTTAACAGGATTCATCCTTACATACCTTACTTCATCGAAGGAATCATCAACAATATTAGTTATAGTGTCATTCTCAGGATGATATTTATATCTTGTCATATCACTAAGGGGCACACCTTCACCAGCAATAGGATACTTATTATAAATGATTATATTAAGGTCGTTTTCATCTATAATCCAGCTTCCACCATCGAAGCCTCCATAAATTTGAGCATTATACTTATCACCTCTTAGATATAACACATCACGATTCTGTGATTCAGGTATATCTTCTATCCAGATTCCACAAACCTTAGTAGCCGGCTCAGAATTTACCTGGGAGTAATCCTGAACCTCATTCCATGTTCCCACAATCTGTGAAGCTCTTCCACAGGCACATCCTGTCAAGGAACCAATAACCAGAATTCCAGCAATCAAACCAGCACATATTTTTCTCATTTTGCAACCTCCACAGTTATCTTATCTACTGTACCAACAGGCTTAATCTTCTCATCCTCAAAGCTGTCAACTGTAATCTTGATATTATCTATATTAATCTCAGCATGTTTTTTGGAATCCACATATTCTCTAATATCATTTGTCTTATTTGAGAAATAGTTCTTAACATCATTATATGTGGTGCTTCTATTAATAATATAATCCTCGAACATACAATATACGTTGTTATCATTAAGATAACGAAGATTATCATAATCAATTACAAAGCTTCTTATTGTTCTATTGTCCTTGTTAGTATCACTATAGAGCTTTATCTGATAATAATCTGTACGCTTCGGCTCTAGTTGAACAAAACCGTCCTTGGTATTCTTCTGCGTGAACAAGGACATATCAATGTTTCTTGAATAATTCATAATACCTATTGAATGATGCTCATAAAAAAGCTTAATCCTACTATCGTTATAAAGCTTCAAATCCTGTGCCGTCATCTCGCTTGTCTCAGAGTCCTGAATAAAGATATTAGTATCTTTATCGTAATGACCTTCACTTACCCCTTGAGCTTCATTTTGCATTGCCACCATCTCTTCTCTTGTAAAATGTGTAGCATCATCCTTCTGATTAGATACAACTATTGCTGTAATAATTATCGCTAGAACAATTACAATTACTCCAATTATAATATATTTTACATAGGATTTTTTCTTGGCACCGTCATTATTACCTGCATATTGTAGCTTCCTTAGATACTCCTCTTTTTCCTTTTGAATAAATTCATTTTGTAATCTCTCGTATTCAGCAAGATTTTCTTTATGAAAATGGTCAGCAACTTCCTTGTCTAATTTCTGACTCTCTTCTATGTACTTGGCTCTTTCAGCTTCAAGCTTAAGCTTTAACTGAATATATTCTTCACTATCTTGTTCAAACTGGTCACTTGCATTCTTGAATTCCTGCCACTCCTCCGGTGACATTTTCATAATTCTTTCCTGCTCTTCTTTTGAATAATTCATAACTACTAATCAAGCTCCTTAATATGCACTATATATATCAACACTTATGCTTTCAATTATTCCATTAACATCGAATCTAAGATTAATACTATAGTTGTCTCGATTACTAATATAGAGACTACTATAATCACTATAGTTATTCTCATAATAATAACTTTTTTCATTACTTATTGATTTAAGAATCTCTTTTGCAATAACATAATCTGTATTATTATCAATCTTATTACCATTAATTATTATATAATATGAATCCATATTAGTCTTATAATGTTCAAGCCCCGGAACATCATAAACATTGTAATCTATGGAAACATCTGTAATCTTCATCTCTTTTACTTTACATTTCTCATTAGCTGTAAATGTGATATAAAATCCAGGAACATTACTATTCTTGCCCATAAGAGACGTATTGGCTTTAACAGTATCCTCAGGTGTCAAATCATCATAAGAATAAAAGCTATAACCAAAGTAGTCATCTAACGCATTAAAGTTAAAACTTTGATCAAACAAATCTGTCTCATAATTATCGTAATGTAGTCTAATACTTGGCATTTCTCCTGTTGGTTTTTCAACCTTATGATATGATTTATTCTCATTTGCTATACTTGCAATAGAGGCACCTAAAAAGTATCCACAAGTACTAACAACACCAATTATAATTGAAAGGACAATAAATAACGTAAGCATAGAATTAGATAAGGGATACTTAATACTAGTGGTTTTGTTATCAGATGCATTTCCATCTGTCGAATCACTAGAAGCATATATATGAGATGCAATATAAATCTGCGAAGCCTTATATGTCTTAACCCCAACAATAAGATAAAAAGGTGTAACCAAAGCTGACAATATAAAAACAATCCAAATATTATATCCTCTCATATATTTATCAAGATAGTCTGGATTATTAAGACAGCGATCAATACTGATTAAACCATGTATAAATATAACTAATGCTACTATCTGTCTAACATAATTGATTATAACCAAAACAGTCGATGCTGTATTTTCAAATACTAAGCATTCAGCTATAGTTAAAAAAATACCAAAAACTATTATAAAAGAATAAATAACAGAAAATACAATATATATTGTCTTATTTTTTTTTAGCTTAGATTGTAGCATAATTTCTAATAACTCCAAGGAATATCATTTAAATTATTTGCATCATTAATGTCTTTGTCTGCTCTAATTACAATAACAGCATTATTCTCGTCAAGTTTGTCATATACAATTTTATAAAGCAAATCATTATAAAATGCAACAGAATATTTGTCCTTATTATCGTACAGATTCTCCTTATAACTGTCCTGATTATTAACAGTATTTCTAAAGGTTATACAAGCATCCTTGTAAGTCATATTCTTCGTAATTCTATTTGGCCCAATCTGTATATAATTATTATCACCAAGGTCCTTCGTATTAATTACCACTGCATATACATTACATAGTTCAGGCAAATTATCCTGCGCTGTATCGTTAAATGCATAATACGTCCCATTACTTTTTCTCTCAGAACTTGTAAAAGCGTCAGAAGGATTATACATAATTATCTGATTAGGTTTTATCCTTGAGTCGTCAGGCACTAAATTATTAAGCTTAACCTTAAAAGCCTTTGTATGATTATTAAATGGGAGTTCACTTACTTTTGCAGGCAATACAATCTCATAATCACCAAATATTAGACCAGTATTTCTTACATAGTCCTTATTAAACTTACTAAAATCACCTGTAATATAAGCATCATTAGCCAGATTAGAATTATTAGAACTGTTAGAACTACTGCTACTACAAGCACATCCTGTCATAGCAATAATCATTAGACATAGTACTACTATACCAACAAGCCTTCTTTTCATTATTATTTCTCCCCATCAAAAAATTGAAAAGGACCGCGTAAGCGATCCTTCTCTTTTCGAAACTTAATTCTACTTAATCAATACAGTCGGTTGCCACGATGTATTGACTTTAGGGACATAACCCCTATTTTGGTGTGTGATACTTGCTTGAGAATTAACCTCATCACAAGCAGCTTTGAATATGCTTCCGAATTCTGACGCGCTGTCCCGCTGAAGAGGTTTACGGTTAATGACAGCCTGTCTTCGGGAATCATCAGAATCGGAGCTTTGAAAGATTTCTGATACACGGAAATTCATATCAAGCATAATAGATCCCCTCCTTGGCGCATATTTAATTGAATAAGTTCCAGAGCAATTCCTTTGCTCATAATTATAATAACATCTATTATGTCGCTTGTCAAATGTTATCCACAATATATTGTGTTTTAGTGGATAAATCGTTATTTTTGCTACATTTTATAGTATTATTGTATCTATTTTCAGCCATCTATAATATAAACTTATTAATTACCTCCGCGATACCACCATTATTATTGTTACTCCTAGTAATGTAATCTGCCGCACGCTTAGCTTCCTCATTACCGTTAATCATACATACGCCAAGTCCAGCAGCCTTAATCATTGATATATCATTTCTCTCATCACCACAGGCAATTGTATTGTCAATAGACATATTAAGATAATCAGCTAAGAATCTTACACCATTACCCTTGTCAGCACCCTTCATTGTATACTCAAGATATTCTGGGCAGGAGAAAAATGTAGAGAAATGCTTGCTACTATCATTAGCATATTTTTCCTGAAACTTCACAAGCCTTCTATGATCTTTATAATCAATTGCCATTATCTTATGAAGGCTAAGCCCCTTTAATTCATCATAGTCCTTGACTATGTTGTACGGCTCATCAGAATATTTATTATATTCTACTAATATGTCATCATCATTAGTCGTATAGATTCCATCAATTGTAAATGTCTGAGAATGAATACCTTCTTCATCAATAGCCTTGAGTAGCTTAATAGATTCAGTAACATCCATTGAGTCAGCATGAATTATCTTATCATTCTCACAATCATATACATTCGTTCCATGAAAAGAAAGTATATAACAGTTCTTATTCATATTAAGACCGCCAATTAACTTCTTAACAGCATTAAGGGGACGACCTGTATTAATTGCGAATATATGACCTTCACTTACCATTTTGTTAATTGCTTCAACATTAGCTTTACAAATCTTCTTATCCGTTGTAAGCAAAGTATCATCCATATCAACGAATATTATTTTCTTATTCGAATTCATTTTATCTCCTGATTAAATGTATTTTAATTATCCAAGCCTATTAGATAGTCTATAAACTGTTGAGCTGTTCTACCTGACAAGCCATTATGACTTAACTCCCACTTATTAGCAGCACTTAGAATATCCTCATCACTCATATTGATGTTATTCCTGTCACGAAGAGCTAAAACAATCTCTTTGAATTCCTTTGGAGTAGGAGCACCATAATAAATTGATACGCCAAATCTAGCTGCAAGTGATAGCTTCTCTTGCTTAGTATCACTTTTATGCAAATCATTAGACTCTGTATTGTCAGTAAACTTTTCTTTCACAAGATGACGCCTGTTAGAAGTAGCATAAATCAAGATATTATCTGGCTTTTTCTCTAAGCCACCTTCTATTACTGCTTTCAGATACTTGTACTCAATCTCAAAATCTTCAAAGGACAAATCATCCATATATATTATGAACTTATAATTTCTGTTCTTAATATTAGAAATAAGATTATTAATATACTTGAACTGATGCTTATATATTTCAATTACTCTAAGTCCCTGATCATAGTATTCATTAGCTAATGCCTTAATACTTGTTGACTTACCAGTACCAGCATCACCATATAATAAACAGTTATTAGCTTTAGAACCAGATACAAAAGCATTGGTATTTTGTATCAATTTGTCCTTCTGAATCTGGTATCCTACAAGGTCATTGAAAGACACATGAGTAATTCTTTTTATAGGAATAATATTTCCTTCATCATCTAATCTGAATGCCTTATGAAGCCCTAGCATTCCTACACCAAATTGCTTATAAAAATCAACAATCAAATCTCTAAATTCTAATACATCATTACACTTTTCTAATGATACAGATAATTCACATATTCTATCTCTGATTCTTCTATTGAACACCTTATCCTTATTAGCATCTTCATAAAAGTTTATAATTGTATCCATATCAAAATCTATATTTAAACTATTCAAATCAAAATCAAATAGTTCTTTCAATATGGCATAATCATGTAATGCTATCTTGTCAAATGTTCCACCAGGATTTCCTTTTATTTCACAATCAATGCTATAAGGATTCTCATCATACACCATCATATATGTAATATAACAATGCCATAGATTGCCATAAAACCCATGCTCTGCTCCGAACATAATGAGCATTGATAGTAAATCAAATATCTCATTATCATCAGCTCGTTTATCTTTCAATATAGATGAGAATCTTCTTAAAAGCAAATCATCATTTTTATATAATAGTAGATTATCTACCTCCATTATCAAGGGTCCCTTTCTCAAAAAATGCTATTCTCCAGAGTAATTCTCAACCCACTTCTTGAGTTCATCATACATCTTTTGTGAATCAGCAGGAATATACACATACTCGCCTTCTTTTATTCCTGTACCATGTATCTCTGTATAATCATCTCCCATAACTCCTACATTAACATATACTTTTTCTTTCTTGTAAGAGTCATCAGAACCATCATCAACTTTATCCATATTTGTTACTAACTCAACAAACTTACCATCCTTGTCTTCCTGTAATGCAGCAGATGGTATAGATAATACATTTGGTGTTTCATTAGTAATTATTTTAAGCTTAGTATTCATTCCAAGTCGAAGTCTAGAATTCTGCTCATTTAAAGATACTTTAACAAGATACGAACCAGATGAACCAAAAGACGCACTTATCTTAGCGCCCACATCAGTTGCATTACCTGAAGTTGATGTAGAGGCAGCTCTTGGTGCCACATAAGTAACTACTCCAGAAAGCTCAGTTGAACCAGTAGCATCTGTTGTAATTATAACCTTCATACCTTCAGACACATCAGCAACCTTAGATTCATTTACCTGTGTATGAATCAACAAATCGTTATCATTCTCAACAGTACAAATAGAACCACCAATATATGTATCTCCCTGTTTTACTCCAAGACTTGTTATTACACCACCAACTGTACTTCTTACAGTACCCTGTGCGATACTATTTTGCACTTCTCTGGCAGCTTCTTCTAGTGAGCTAATTGTACCATCAGTTACTCCGTTAATACTGTTACGAAGCTCGTCAACATAATTTGTTCCATCGCCAGCCTCTAGAACACTATCGCGAACACTCTGATATACATTAACAATACTCTTGTTAACCTCTAAAGATGTTTCTAAATCAGATATATTAGATTCCATCTCTATCGCTTCCATATCCCACTCGCTATGATTAGGATCCTGAAGATATTGAATATATCTAAGTCTTTGTCTATCTAATTCAGCCGCAGTATTATCATAATTTACCTGAGCTATAAAAATCTGCTGATTTATTTCATCGATTCCAGCATTTCTCTCGTTTTGAGCATCCTGAACTTCTTTGTCGTATTCCTGATTACTCTTTATCTTATCAGCCTTTGCCTGTGCAATAGATTTTTGCAATTCAGCATATTGTAGCTGCAAACTACTTGTATCTAATTGACAAATAATCTGTCCAGGAGCAATTTGTTCCCCCTCTCCTACGTATACATTCTTAACGGTACTACCCATTAGTGAACTAGTAACTGCTTCACTTTCGACCGAATCTAATACACCACTTGTAGATATAGTCGCTTTAACATCCCTTTTAGAAACAATATCCACTAATCCATCGTCGTCAACCTTCTTATCCCCCTTTATTGCAAATATGATTCCAACAATCATACCTACTACAAGGACAACAGCTATAACTACAATGATAATTATATTTCTTTTTTTGTTGTTCTGACCTACTGGTACATTTTGTCCATTTTCTCCCACTAATTATTTCTCCTCTTATATTAACATTATTAATACGACAACAAATAGCAATATGCCTATAATCACAAGCAATAATATGTCATTTAATTCTAGCAATAATTATATCATATCATATAACACTTTCAAACCGTCTCATAATCAGGAATTCTTTACATACATGTAAATCAAGCCAGGCTGACTATATAATGTCAAACAAAGATATCTGTGCCGACTCTGGCAGCCCCTTAGTAACACCTAATCTGTCAAAGGTCTCTATAATTGTCTTAGGCACCTTGCCACGATTCTTAATATCATCCTTAGAAGTAAATGCTCCTTCACTAGCAGCAATCATTAGAGAATCAGCAGCATTCTCACCCATTCCATCCACAGATATAAATGGTGGTCTAATCTTACCATCCTCTACCTTAAAATATCTTGCATCTGATTTGTACAAATCAAGTGGCAAAAACTCTAATCCTCTAGCATACATTTCCTGCACAAGCAACATATCACCATATTCATTTTCTTCTTTAGCTGACAAGTATTCTTTATCACTATATTCCTTTAAATGATTTTCAACAGCTACTTTTCCCTGACACATTAACTCATAGTTAAAAGCCTTAGCTCGAATCGAAAAATAGGCTGCATAATATGCAAGAGGATAATTAATCTTAAAATATGCAATTCGCCATGCCATCATAACATAGGCTACAGCATGTGCCTTAGGGAACATGTACTTTATCTTCTCACATGAACCAAGATACCAGTCAGGCACACCATGATCAATCATATCCTGCTTCCAGTTTAACCACTTATCCGAAGATGGGTCAGATGCAATCTTACCCTTACGTACATTTTCCATTATGGTAAATGCTTCTTCTGAATCAAGTCCCTGATGAATAAGATATGTCATAATATCATCTCTTGTACATATTGCAGTTGAAATTGTAGCAATTCCATCTCTGATGAGATCCTGAGCATTATTAAGCCACACATCAGTACCATGTGATAAGCCTGATATACGAACTAAGTCAGAAAACTCCTTTGGCTTAGCATCACGAAGCATTCCCATAGCAAATGGTGTTCCAAATTCTGGAATACCTAGCGTACCAAGATCCAAATCATCCCACAAATCACCAGGTGCAACCTTAAGTGCATCTGTATTCATAAACAAGGACATTACATCCTTATCATCTAGTGGAATCTTAGTAGCGTCAATATTAGTTATATCTTCAAGCATTCTAATCATATTAGGATCATCATGTCCTAATATATCAAGCTTTAACAAGTTAGAATCAATACTATGATAATCAAAATGTGTAGTAACAATATCTACCTTTTTCATATCGTTAGCAGGATGTTGTATTGGTGTAAATGAATAAATGTTCTCGCCCATAGGAAGAACAATGATACCGCCCGGATGCTGTCCTGTAGTTCTTCTTATTCCAGTACATCCTTTTGCTAATCTATCTATCTCGCAGCTCCTCTTATCTATACCACGTTCTTCGTAGTACTTCTTAACATAACCAAATGCCGTCTTATCAGCAAGACCACCAATCGTTCCTGCTTTATAAGTCTGACCTTCTCCAAATATTACCTCAGTGTATTTATGTGCTTTAGATTGATAGTCACTAGAGAAGTTAAGGTCAATATCAGGCTCTTTATTACCCTTAAATCCCAAGAATGTCTCAAATGGAATATCAAAGCCTTCCTTGGATAAAGGCGTACCACAATTAGGACATGTCTTATCAGGCATATCACATCCAGCACGACCAGCGAACTCCTTAACATCATCAGAATCAAACTCAACATAATGACATTTCGTACATAGGTAATGTGGACTTAATGGATTTACTTCTGTAATACCTGCCATTGTAGCTGCAAATGATGAACCAACAGAACCACGAGAGCCAACAAGATATCCATCCTCTACTGACTTCCATACAAGCTTTTGAGCTATAATATACATTACGGCGTAGCCATTACCAATAATAGAATTAAGCTCGCGCTCTAACCTTTCTGATACAACCTCAGGTAAATCCTCACCATACATCTCATGGGCCTTGTTATAGCATATATCCCTTAACATCTGGTCAGAATTCTCGATTACAGGAGGACATTTGTCAGGTCTAACAGGCTTAATTCTGTCGCACATATCTGCTATCTTGTTAGTATTAGTAATGACAATTTCTTTCGCCTTGTCATATCCAAGATAAGCGAATTCATCTAACATCTCATCTGTTGTATGAAGATATAGTGGCGCCTGGTCATCTGCATCATCAAAGCCTTTACCTGCCATTATAATCCTTCTATATACTTCATCCTCTGGATTTAAGAAATGTACATCACAGGTCGCACACACTAGCTTATTGAACTTCTGACCTAGTCGAACTATCTGTCTATTAATATCTCTAATGTCCTCTAATGATTCAATATCATATTTTGAACTTGCAACCATGAATTCATTATTACCTACAGGCTGTAATTCAAGATAATCATAGAAATCTACAATCTTAGCAATTTCTTCATCACTTTTTCCTTCAAGAAGAGCTCTATATAATTCTCCTGCTTCACAAGCAGAACCAATAATTAGTCCCTCCCTATACTCATTAATCAGACTCTTAGGCATCTTAGGTCTCCTGTTAAAATACTTAAGATGCGAGTCAGATATTAGCTTGTATAGATTAATCCTTCCAATATCATTCTTAGCTAATATAATACAATGATATGAAAAAAGCTTACTTATTGCTTTTTCATCCATAATGAATTTCTCATTTATATCATCTAAATTATCAATTTCCTGCTTAATCAGCCTCTTATAAAAATCGATAAATATATACGCTGTACATAAAGCATCATCCACAGCCCTATGGTGATGTTCAAGTTTAATCTTCAGCTTCTTAGCAACAGCATCTAATGTGAATTTGCTTATATCATGAAGCAGGAATCTTGCTAAGCCTAAGGTATCAACATAGGTTTTATCCAATGTAATACCTAACTCATTAGCATTTGCAATTATAAATCCCATATCAAAATCAGCATTATGCGCTACCATAATGCAATCTTCACAAAAATCAAGAAATTCAGGAAGCACCTTATCAATTGTTGGCGCATCAATAACATCATCATCTGTAATAGATGTTAGTTGAAATATCTCATAAGGAATAGGCCTCTTAGGATTAACAAATGTAGAGTATCTATCAACTATCTTATCATCCTCGACTTTGACAGCACCAATTTCTATAATCTTATCCTTATATGCATTTCGTCCTGTTGTTTCTATATCAAATACAACATAGGTATTATGTAGACTTTGACCCTTTGAGTTAGTCACTACACCTTTATAATCATCAACTATATATGCCTCGCAGCCAAGAATCATCTTGAAGTCAGGATCATCATAGGCTCCATGCATTAATCCTTTTTCTGTAAATGCCTGAACAACGCCATGGTCAGTAATTGCCAATGCCTTATGACCCCATTTCTTAGCCTGTTTATATATATCAGTAGCGTATGATACACCATCCATCTCGGAGAACTTAGTATGACAATGTAATTCTACCCTTTTCTCAATAGAATTATCCATCCTAACGCTAGAAGCTATAGAAGTCTTCTTAACTCCTTCTATTCTTGATATGTTAGTCTCCTTCGTAAAGTTGTCATAGTCAAGTATACCTTTAACTTTAATTCCTTGTTTTTCTTTAAAATGTGATTTGAATTCTGAAAGCAGATCATTCCTAAGGAAAAACTTAATATCAATGGAATCAGAGCCATCATAAATTGATACTGTAGCAATTGTCTTCTCATTACGAATTTCTCTATAATCTATTCCAAAAATCTCTCCAGAAATAATAACATAATTACCACAATCAGCATCATTAAGCTCGCTAATATTAATGGCATCACCATCGAAATCCTTGCCATACATTACATCTTTATTGCTAGATCTGACAAGACCATAGGTTCTCTTATTATTCTGCTTACCCTTATTATTACTGCCTACAACATCCTCCTCTCTTTCCTCTTCTTCTCTTTCCTTAATCTCTTCAAGTCTGTCAACTATCTTATCAACCTTATTCCTAATATATGTTTCATTCTTCTCTTGATAATTAGTCTTTTTAGCCTCCTTATAATCCACATCAACTATTACATTTAACCCTGCTCTATCACAGAAAATCGAATGAAATATATGTATAATCTCTTCCTCTCTACTTCGGGTAAACATATTATCCTCGAGAACAATAGTCAGCTTATCTTCTTCAAATACAAAATCAGCCCTCTTAATTACGGCCAACATATATGAACTATATTCGCTAATCTCATGATATATGCTATCAATATATTCATTATAAAAAGACTCAACACTGTATTGAGAAGACAATTCGAACTTCTCAATAACATTTATCTTGATATCATCATAAGAAAAAATCTGCTTCTTAATCTGTTCTTCTAGAGTTCTAATTCTTCTTTTAGGAATTACTCTACGACAATAAAGGTAAACACTAACAGCATCCTTCGAGCTGTTAGTACTTACCTTAGTTACCATTGAATCATTCAACGCATTATGCAAATCATTATCTAATTGTATGCTTGGAAATGCTTCAAAAAACAGTTTGTCCATAGATACTATTCACTCCAATTAAGTAATTCATTTCTTAATTCACTAATTAGCTTATCTTCAGGAACCTTCTTAATAATCTCACCCTTCTTAATAATAAGGCCTTCATTAATTCCACCAGCAATACCTATATCAGCTTCCTTAGCTTCACCAGGGCCGTTAACAACACATCCCATAACAGCCACCTTGATATTAAGAGGAATATCGGCAACCATATTCTCAACCTGATTAGCAAGAGATATAAGATCAATCTGAGTCCTTCCGCAGGTAGGACAAGATACAACTTCTATTCCACCCTCTCTTAATCCAAGAGTTCTAAGAATTAGCTTTGCAGACTTAATCTCTTCTAATGGGTCTCCTGTAAGAGATACACGAATTGTATCACCTATACCCTGATTAAGAATTAATCCTAGTCCTATAGATGACTTAATATTACCTGATATTATTGTACCTGATTCAGTAATACCAACATGAAGTGGATAATTAATCTCTTTCGAAACTAGTTCATGTGCTTTAACACACATAAGTACATCAGACGACTTAATACTAACTACAAGATTATCATATCCTAGGTCTTCAATTATCCTTACCTTATCAATGGCTGATTCAACAATTCCTTCTGCTGTCACACCGCCATTTTTTTCAACAATTTCTTTTTCTAAAGAACCAGAATTAACACCTACTCTAATAGGAATATTCTTATCCTTGGCTGCATCTACAACCGCCTTGATTCTATCAGTTGAACCGATATTACCAGGATTAATCCTAATCTTATCAGCACCATTTTCAATTGCAGCAATAGCCAGCTTATAATCAAAATGTATATCTGCCACAAGAGGTATGTTAATTTTACTCTTAATGGAAGAAAGTGCATTAGCAGCTTCCATATTAGGAACTGCACATCTAATAATATCGCAGCCAGCATCTGCTAGCTTATTAATCTGTGCTACTGTAGCTTCAACATCATCTGTCTTAGTATTGGTCATAGACTGAATAAGAATTGGATTGCCACCACCTATTACTCTGTCACCAATATGAATTACCTTCGTATCATTTCTTCCCATATAATCCCCCTATCAGCTAAAGAATATTTTAACTATATCATTATACATTATAAACACCATCAGTCCCATTAATAGGACAAGTCCAACAAAATGAATCTTACCTTCTATCTTCTCATTTAGTTTCTTGCCTCTAATGGCTTCTACAATAAACAGGACAAGTCTTCCCCCATCAAGTGCTGGAAGAGGCAGTAGATTCATTACAACCAGGTTGGCAGAAAGAAGTGCCGCTAGATTCAACAGATTCATTACAACTGCTAACGCCCCAGAATCCTTTGACTTTTCATAAGTATCGCCAATAACCTTGACAATTCCAACAGGTCCTGACATCTCCTTAATAGATACCTGACCTGTAATAAGTGCCGATAAACTCTTGAATGTAGAATATATATAATACTTCATCTGGCACATTCCGTAGTATATATTCTCGAAGAAGTTGCCCTTCTCATATTCACCTTCCCAATTGACGCCTATAAGATACTTGCCTGTATCCTCCTTAAGCCTAGGTGTAACATAAACTGAATTTCTATCACCATTTCTCTCATAGGTCATTTCAATTGTATCTTCTTTATGGAAAAATACGTATGCAGAAATCTCATGAGAAAAATGAACTCTGTAATTATCAAGATATATTATCTCATCTCCAGGCTGAATACCTTGTTCAGCAGCACTATATCCTTCGGAAACAGAGTCAACAACTGGCTTGTCAATTCCAACAGTGGCAATAACAATAAAGCATAGTACAGCTGCAAGAATAAAGTTATTAAAAGGCCCCGCAGCAACAATTAAGAAGCGCTTCCATACCGGCTTCTTATTGAAAGCCCTCTCGTCATCACTTTCTTCATCCTCACCTTCCATTACACATGCTCCACCAAAAGGAAGTAATTTAAGACAGTACTTAGTCTCTCCCTTAGTAAAATGAAATAACGTAGGACCCATTCCAAGCCAGAATTCATTGACCTTAACGTCACACATTTTCGCAACCCAGAAATGGCCTAATTCATGAAATATAACTATAAAACTAAAAATTATAATCGCAATTAAAATCTTAAGCATTAAGTAATCTCCGCTCTAGTATTTTGATAAATACTTATATACTTCCTGTTCAGTATAAAGAATCTCATCAAGGTTAGGTTCTTTAATTACCTCAATACTATTCATAGAATCTTCAATCAGTCTGTATATATCAGTAAAACTAATCTTCTTATTCAAAAACAACGCTACTGCCTTCTCATTTGCAGCATTAAATATTGTAGGTACATTGCCACCTTGTCTTTGAGCTTCAATGGCAAGCTTTAGTCCAACAAATACATTCATATCAGGCTTTTCAAATGTAAGAGAACCAATCTTGAACAAATCAAGATATTCTCCTGACATAGGAAGCCTCTTTGGATAATATAAAGCATACTGAATTGGTAGTCTCATATCAGGTAAGCCTAACTGACCTACTACAGCACCATCATCGTATTCTACGGCAGAATGAAGAATTGACTCAGGATGAACTACCACTTCAATTCTGTCTAAATCAACTCCAAATAACCATTTGGCCTCCATCACCTCTAAGCCTTTGTTAACCATTGTAGCAGAGTCGATGGTTATTTTATTGCCCATGTCCCAGTTAGGATGCTTTAGGGCATCTTCTAAGGTTACATCTTCTAACTGCCTACTGGTAAATCCTCTAAAAGGTCCACCACTTGCAGTAAGTAATATCTTATGTATTTTATTACCTTCATTACCCTGCAAGGATTGGAATATTGCAGAATGCTCACTATCAACAGGAAGGATTGATATGTTCTTCTCCTTAGATAGTGGCATTATGATATGTCCTGCTGTAACAAGTGTTTCTTTATTAGCAAGAGCAATATCTTTTCCAGCATTAATAGCGGCAACAGTTGGTCTTATTCCAAGCATCCCAACAATAGCTGTAACAACTATTTCAGCTTCGCTATGTGTTGCCACAGCAACAAGACCATCCATTCCTGACAATACTTCTATATTAAGATCTGCTATTCTTTCCCTTAGAGCATTGGCCTTATCTTCGCTTCCGCAGGACACAAGCTTAGGGCTAAACTTTCTAATTTGCTTTTCAAACAAATCAATATTAGAGCCACAGGACATTGCAACAACGTCAAGGTCCTTCTTCTCTTCTACAATAGAAAGCGTCTGTGTTCCTATAGAACCTGTTGTACCAAGAATAGCAATTTTTCTCATTTTGTTCCTCCTATGCAAAATAGAATGATAACATATAAATTATTGGTGCTGTAATAATAACAGAGTCAAATCTGTCTAGAATTCCTCCATGACCGGGAATTAGCTTGCCATAATCCTTAATATCATAGAATCTCTTAATTGCTGAAGCAGCGAGATCACCTATTATAGAGATAAAGGCACCAACAGCAACAACTCCTGACAGAATAACAATATCAAGCCATACAATATTCATATAGTTTCTTACAATTATTAAGTAAATTGCAGCAATTAATGCAGCGCCAACAATACCACCGATAGCACCCTCAACTGATTTCTTAGGACTAAGCTTTGGCGACATCTTATGCTTACCAAATAACATTCCAACACAATAAGCACAGGTATCGGCACCCCATGAGCAACAGAATATCAGCCATACAACGAAAGCTCCATTATTTGGCAGACACCTAGTCTGGTAAATGAAAGATATCATTACACCAACATAGAACAATCCAAAGAATACTGCCATTATCTGTTCTGCTTTATAATTAGGATATGAGAACACAAATATAGCAAGCTCCACAATCAAAAATACTACGAATAACAAATATGTTTCTCTCAAAAAGCCAAATTGTAAATTAGCATAGAACAATGCACAGAACACATATCCAAATATGCCTGCTAATTTCTTATGTACATTAAATACTCTATAAAGCTCCCACATACCAATAATGGATATAATCCCCATTGATACTAAAAGCACAGGCCCTCCTGTAATAATTATAACAAGAAGAATTGCAACAAGTACAATTCCTGAGATAAGCCTTTGAATAAAGCCTGATTTCTTACTTGATTTATTATCTACTGATTTATCTGACATTTTATCTCCTTCTACTTTACGTGACCAAGTAAACTTGGTCACGATTCGTTACTAAGTATTCTGGTAACTAAACGTTTCCATACCTTCTATTTCTTCTACCGTATTCCTCAATTGCCTCTTCTAAATCCTTCTTAGAAAAATCAGGCCATGGAACATCTGTAAAATAAAACTCACTATAAGCTAATTGCCAAAGCAAATAATTAGAAAGTCTCTCTTCTCCACTAGTTCTAATAAGAAGGTCTGGGTCAGGAATCTCCTTAGTATCAAGATTATCACTAATCGTATCTATCGTAATATCATTAGGATCTATTTCTCCGTCTTTAACCTTCGTGGCAATCTTTTTTGTAGCCCTTACAATCTCATCACGACTACCGTAATTAATTGCCACATTAAGATTGAGACCATCATATTGCTTAGATACTTCTTCAAGCTTGGCAATTTTTTCCTGCATATCCTCAGAAAGTCTTGTTTTATCACCAATAATTCTAACTTGCATATTATTCTTCTTAGCATTTTTAAGACAATCTGACAGATAATTATTGAGCAATTTCATTATGGCATCAACTTCACTTTGAGGCCTTGTCCAATTCTCAGTAGAAAACACATATATTGTTAGGTATTTTACACCCATTTTATATGCTGCTCTACTTATCGTCTCAATATTCTTCGCACCCTGAGTATGACCTGCCGTACGAGGAAGGCCACGCTTCTTAGCCCATCTTCCGTTACCATCGAGTATAATTGCAATATGCTTTGGAACCATATATTCTCTCCTATTATTTCTCTACTTATTGAAAAAAGGACACTAAAACCTCGTGTCCTTTGTTTTTATACTATACTTTAAGAATTTCCTCTGTCTTGTCACTAACAGCTTCATCAATCTTCTTGATATAGCTATCTGTTAACTTCTGAGCTTTTTCCTCTAACTCCTTGATATCGTCTTCAGAAATATCACTTTCCTTAGATAGCTTCTTAAAGGAATCATTAGCATCTCTTCTTATATTTCTAACAGCTACCTTAGCGTTCTCGCCCTTCTTTTTAACATCCTTGGCAAGCTCCTTACGGCGCTCCTCTGTTAATTCAGGAAATACTAATCTTATTACCTTACCATCATTAGTAGGATTAATACCAACATCAGATGTCTGTATAGCCTTCTCAATTTCTTTAACCATAGAAGCTTCCCATGGTTGAATCTGAATTAATCTAGGCTCAGGAACAGATACATTAGCAACCTGCTGTATTGGAGTAGGTGTACCATAATAATCAACAAGCACCGAATCTAACACGTGCGGATTAGCACGACCTGCACGAATTGAGTTATACTCAGAATATAAGTTGTTTAATGATTTCTGCATCTTGTCATCATATTTTACCAATCTCTCATCCATTGAAAGTTCCCCCTAATTTGTAACTATTGTACCATTAAAATCACCTGATATTGCCTTGCTAATGCTATTCTTCTCATTAAGAGCAAATACATACATTGGCATCTTATTCTCAAGGCACATAATAGAAGCTGTAAGATCTACAACTCCTAATCTCTTATCAATAACTTCTTGAATAGAAATCTTATCATAACGCTTAGCATCTGGATTAGTTGCAGGGTCGCTGTCATACACTCCATCAATTGATTTCGCAAGAAGAATTCCATCTGCTTCAATCTCAATAGCTCTAAGTGTAGTCGCCGTATCTGTTGAAAAATACGGATGACCTGTTCCACCTGCAAAGAACACTACCTTGCCTTCAGATAAAGCCTTCATAGCTTCATCCTTAGAAAACATTACAGAACAATCGCCACAAGCAAACTGTGTCATAACTACAGTGTCCATTCCAACGTATCTAAAAATCTCAGATACATATATACAATTCATAACTGTAGCAAGCATACCTATTTGGTCAGCCTTAGTTCTTTCAATAGTATTGCTTGTTCTTCCACGCCAAAAATTGCCGCCGCCAATAACAATACCAACCTGAACATTAGCATCTACAATTGCTTTGACCTGATTAGCAACCTCAATACAGGTCGCCTCATCAAAGCCTGTCTTTTTATCGCCTGCTAAGGCTTCGCCACTAAGCTTTAATAATACTCTCTTCATTAGCCAAATAATCCCTCAACATCAACATCTGCGTATGTCTGTGAACAGAAACCTTCAATAACAGCACCATTGTTAATCTGTACTGAACGTGACTTAATATTACCAACTACTACAGCTGATGTATCTACAACAACTGGTCCCTGTACATCGATATCACCCTTTACAGCACCAGCGATTACTGCAGATGTAGCAACAATATTACCAACTACTACTGAGCCAACGCCAACCTTAGCTGTACCTGTAGTATTAACTTCACCAACGACCTTAGCTGAATCTGCGAAGAACTCTGAAGAATTACTATTTCCTTCAACGTAACCTGCAATAACGAGCTTACCATTACATGTAATATCACCATTAACTGTTCCTTCAACATTGATTGAACCTGTTGATTCAAGATTACCTGTAATTGTCATACCCTTAGTAATTACTGCATTCTCATCACTTGCAACATTAGATGTTGTTGATACAGGTGTTGAAACTGTATTAGAAGTTGTATCTGCAGGTGTATATGTCTGAAATGTATCCATATTATTACTCTCCTTCTTCTCTTCCTTCTTCTCTTCCTTAACTTCTGGCTTTTCTTCCTTCTCAGGCTCTATAGTATCTGTTACTGCAATTGTCTCATTGTTGTCAACCTTCTTAGATACCTGCTCGAAGAGTCCGTCAAGCTTAGATAATTCGTTATCTACATCAATCTCTTCATCTAATGTGTCTACCATATCATCTGACGTCTCGAGATTCTCTTCTTCGCCTTCATAATTAGCATCAGGGACAAGTTCACCTACTGCGTCTGAAAAATCATCCTTAAATTCTTTAAAAAATCCCATTCTATTTTCCTCCAGTTTCTTCTATTTACTTTGCCTTCACATGTTGTACAGGCGGTGTATCGTCTGTTATAGGTAAAAGACTAACGTTAGAAGCCTGCAAAGCCTCGATAAGTCTAGGCAAAGCTTCTGCTGTTGTACCTTTCGCATTAGCATCATGTAAAAGTACTACTGACGTCTTGTATTTTAACACATCTTTCATAACATTTTCAACTAATTCATCAGCAGTATATGCATTACTTACAGCATCTCCACTAGATACATTCCAATCATAGTAGTTAATTCCTTGTGAATTAAGGTAATCGATGCATTCTCTGATATCAACATTAGTCACTTTATTACCACTTCCACCTGGGAAACGATACAATTTCGTCTTATAACCAATAAGCGGTTCAAGAAAATCTCTCATTGATTCAACATCCTTCTTAAAGGAATCAAGTGACGCATATACCTCAGAATATTTATGACTATATGAATGTACTCCTATTGAATGTCCTTCAGAAGCAATTCTCTTAATCTTATCCTTCATAGCTGCATCGTCTTTTTGAACTAAGAAAAATGTCGCCTTAACATTATATCTACCTAAAGTATCAAGGATACTGTCGGTATTATCACTAGGGCCATCATCAAATGTAAGATATACATTCGTCTTCTCATTACTTTCAGGTGATTTGATATTATCACTTGAATCAGTAGAAGTAATAACATCTTTTATTGACGAAGAAGTTCCTCCTTCTTCCATCTCGTCTAACCTGTTATTAAGCTTTACAACAGATACTATAAGGCACACAATTGCGATAAGAGATATAAGAATCGAACCAGTTATTGTTAATATGATTCCAACCTTTATTCTATTAATTCTTTTACGTCTGTCTCTGGTTTTTTTTAGGTTTTCCTTCTTATCTGTATCCAACCTTTAACTCCTTATAAAAAAATGCAAGCTATCTATTATAGCTAATATAAAGCTATAATAGAAGAACATGCATTTTTAAAGCCATATATAATTACAATTAGTATTAAGAATTCATCTGAGCAGCAACTTCTGCAGCAAAATCTTCTTCCTTCTTCTCGATTCCTTCACCAACTTCGAAACGAACCATCTTAGTAATCTTCAAGTCTTTATCAACTGACTCAAGATATTTTGCAACAGTCTGCTTGCCGTCCTCAGCCTTAACATATACCTGATCCATAAGGCTGATATCCTTATATTGCTTGTTAACACGACCATTTACAAGGCCACTGAAAATCTTATTACCATAAATCTTCTCTTTTGCATTAAGAGCAACCTCAGCTAAAGACTTCTTAGCATCTTCTGATAAGAAGTTAGGTAAGAAATTCATCTTAGACTTCTTCTCTTCGAAGATTGCCTTATCCTCATCACTCCAATGATTAGCCTTTGCTTCCTCGATTAATTCCATTAAGATTGGCTTAGGAAGTGAGAATGGGTCATTAAGAGCACTTTCTTTAACGATATCCTCTAGCTTAGCCTTCTCATCATCTGAGATGTCATCCTGTGAAATGTACTGTGGGTTCATAGCTGCAATCTGCATTGCAATATTATTAAGAGCTTCCTTGTTAGCATCATTATTATCGCCACTTGCCGCAACAAGAACACCAATTCTTCCTGCACCATGAATATATGATACAACAACATCGCCAGATGCCTTCTCAAAACGTCTTACAGAAAGCTTCTCACCAATTGTAGCAGTCTTCTCAACTAATTCATCCTTTAATCCAGCAGACTCTAATAATTCTTCAACGTCCTCACCATTAGGACCACCTTGTAATGAAGAAGCAAGAGCCTTATCAGCTACTTCCTGTACAAACTCCTGGAAAGTCTCGTTCTTAGCAACGAAGTCTGTCTCAGAGTTAACCTCTACAACACAAGCCTCATTATCAGAAGCTGCGATTCTAGCAATACCTTCAGCTGCAATTCTAGATGCTTTCTTCTCTGCCTTAGCAGCACCACTCTTCTTAAGGGCTTCAATAGCCGCAGTAATATCACCAGCTGCCTCTGTTAACGCCTTTTTACAATCCATCATACCTGCGCCAGTCTTCTCGCGCAATTCTTTAACCATAGCTGCTGTAATAGCCATAACTTAATCCTCCAATTATTCTATCTATTATTCGTCCTGACCTTCGTCATTTGACTCTTCTTCTGCGTCTTCTGATTCATTCATTAATCCCTGATTAGCCTCGATAACAGCATCAGCCATCTTAGATACGATAAGCTTAACTGCACGAATAGCATCATCATTTCCAGGAATAACAAAATCTAATTCCTCAGGGTCACAGTTAGTATCTGCAATACCAATTAGTGGAATACCAAGAGCATGTGCCTCCTGGATACAGATTCTCTCTTTCTTAGGGTCAACTACGAATATTGCATCAGGAACACGTCCCATTTCTTTGATACCACCAAGGTTTCTAGTTAGCTTCTCCATCTCCTTGCGAAGAGCTATAACTTCTTTCTTAGGTAACACATCAAATGTTCCATCTTCCTCCATCTTCTCGATAGCCTTAAGACGATCAATTCTACTCTGAATTGTCTTGAAGTTAGTAAGCATTCCTCCTAACCATCTCTCATTAACATAGTACATTCCACATCTCTCAGCCTCAGCCTTAATTGTGTCTTGCGCCTGCTTCTTTGTACCTACGAAGAGGATTTTACCACCTTGTGATGCGATGTCGAATACAGCATTATATGCCTCATCAACCTTTACAACTGACTTCTGAAGATCAATGATATATATACCATTTCTCTCTGTGAAGATATAAGGAGCCATTTTAGGGTTCCATCTTCTAGTCTGATGTCCAAAGTGAACACCTGCTTCTAATAATTGCTTCATTGAAATAACACTCATTTTCTTTACCTCCATGGTTAATTTCTTCCACATAATTCATCTTAAGGATTTACTATAAATAGCACCATATCCCTAATCATTATGTGTGTTTATTTAAAGCCTTGAACATTCTATCATAACTGTTTTAATAACACAAGTTATTTTTAATATAATAATTCTCAAATGTCTTTGCGTAGACATTCTTAGTCAAGCAAAGATATTTGAGAATCATATAATTATTATTCTATTGTTCTCTAAACTGTTGCTTAGTTACAAGTAGATTGGCCAAATCTTCTTGTGATATTCCCCTCTTAATTTTGAAGGTACCATTTTGCAGATTATGATCTAAGCCCTTTTCATTAAGATATCTGTTAAATGAATCATAATCACTTACAAAGCCCATGGCTACAAGCCTTTCAATTACAGTTCTTGATACATCCCCTTCTCCTATTGTAAATTCAACAGAATCTGTAGGGGTTATGTCTCCTGTTCCACTTTGCGTAGAGTTGTTGTTAGGCATTGGATTGGTCGCCCCTGGAATTGTCTGATTACCTTCAGCAGCTGTTCCATTAGTAGCATTCTTAGTAGTATTAGTATTATTTCCAACAGTAGAATTAGTCATTGTTGTACTACTTTCAACCATTCCAAGCTTTTTTGCCCTATCTATTACTTCTTTATCACTTATATCATTTCCGACAAACGAAAATGCGATTACAAGAATTATAGTTGTTACAATAACACCTATTCCTATACCTCGCATATAGTATTTTAGTTTCATATATATTAACCTCTTCTAGTTATATAGGCCAAGCACTAATTTAATCTCTCCAATGCCTTTACCAAGCTTCTTGGCTATGTCTATCTCACTATAACCTTCTTTATACAGATTAACAATCTCACTTTCTTCAGAAGACATTGTATGACTTTCATCAGATGATTCAGTAACTGCTTCCTTGAAACCTTCCGGAACCTCTTCATCATTCGAATCTGCTATTTTCTCTATCAATTCATCGTTAAATGTCTTGACAGTTTCTGTTTCAACACGTGTTGCTTCAATACCCGTAACAAATTCCTGCTCTTTTTTTAGAGTGATGTTTTGATCATACTGTTCTTTTAGCGCATTAATGCTTTCATCCACATCATTTTTTAGCTGCAATAATTGTTTTTGAGTAATATCAAGCTTCTCTGTTAGCTTTGTAACATTTTCCTGCTTATCATTAAGCATACTGTGAATGAATACAATTTCGTTATTTGTCTTCTCCATTGTCTCTAGAACCTTCTCAGAATACTCATTCATCTGATTCATTTTACTTACATATTCTTCGTCAGTCCTAATGGCAAAATCATTGACAGCATCTTCTAATTTATCATCGAATCTATCCTTAATAATACTCTCTGATTGAGCAATTCGACTGTCTACGATATTCTGTACTTCTTTTTCGCTAATTCTTGTAATTTCTTTCATATCAGAAGAAGACAGCTTCTCAGTTATGAAGAAGCTGCCTGCAAAAATCAATACTCCAATTACAACTAGACCTATTTCAAGTCCTGCCATATTATCTCCTTACATTTTCAATAGTTATACTGACACGTCAAAAGAAAAGGATTCTCCTTTCTTCTTAACGACTCCGTCAGCCATCTTTTCCTTGTCTTCTTTCTTTTTCTTCTTATTACGATTGCCTTGATAAGCACCATTACCTGAACCATCACCAAGATCATACTTATCAGACTTCTGTTCTAGCTCATTAACAGAATGGCTTTGTTCTTCTTCCTCTTGTTCAAAGCCAACCTGTAGATTAGATTGATTAACTTCAGGTCTTGTATCTTCATGGGATTTGATGTTACCAACCTCAGCGGTATTCTGTATCATTCCATTAAAATTAATAGGACTAATTGACATAGGACCACCTCCTACAGATTACTTACTACAATATCTCCATTCTTCATTTCAAATCTACAGAAGCTTCGTTTCTCTTTTACATTAAAGCATACATCAGATATTGTAATGCTTACACCAGGGAATACATCCTTTCTAATATCGACCTTAGAATGACGCGATGTAATCAATTCCTGATGAAGTGCATTGAATTCATTCTGACGCTCTTCTAATTCCTTTGTATTCTTCGTAAGCTCTCCAGCAACCTTTTGTAGATAAAGGGCATTCTTCTGGTCTAACTGCTTACCTTCTGTAATATATTTGTTATATGTCTTAATAATAGGCTTTAATTTGTTGATATTCTGAGATAAAACAGTAATCTCTCGTTGTAGCTTAACATATCTCTCCTTCTTATCAGGAGCCATGCCTACCTCAATCTGAGTTGTTGTACCCATTGCAGAACCAATAGTCTGAGCTTCAACCATACCACCAGCTCTAATTACGCCACCAGTAATAGTTCCTTTTCTCTCAGATACAATAATATCATCGGATGCAGATACATCAGACTGAGTGATTGTACCAGCCTCAACATATCCACCAGAGAACACACTGGCATTCTCGATAAATTTCGTAATGATATTACTACCAGCATCAAGAAGCCCCTTCTTCATGCCATGTATACCACATTGAACAATAATCTGACCTTCATCAGATTGAATAAGTGCATCTTCAACTACACCATCTATTACAATATCGCCCTTGGCAATAACCTGGAATCCTCCACGAACACTACCATGTATATGTACATTACCGTTATAAGCAATATTTCCAACAGAGTTATCAACATCTCCGCTAACTTCATAGACATCAGACACGAATACCTTGTCATTTACTAATGATACATGACCTGTAACCTCAGTATACATCTCTGTCTGGTCTTCACTAATTCTTAAGTTCTTACCTGGCTCTAATCTAAGAGTCTTAATAGTTCTACATGGGATATCCTTACCAGTAACATCCTTACCATTAGAACCCTTATCACCCTTATGTAATCTTGCTAACAGGTCACCTTCATGAACCTGACTAATATTATTAAGGTTATGGTAATCAACTGAGCCATCTTCATTGTGCTTAGGCTTTAGGGATGGATTAGTATTGAAGAAATATTCTATCTTATCGTCAACACCATGAACAGCCGGCTTACCTTCTGCAATAACAAAATCAGTGAAATACACTCTATTATTCATAAATTCCAGAATCAAATCCTGGTCAATTCCGTATTTAATATTCTTCTTACCAAGCTCACCGATAATATCCTTAACATCTAAGCAATTACCTCCCTTTGATGGTGGATAAAATCTACAAGTCGCTTTCATCTTATCAAGTGACATCTTATATGTCATACTCTCAATAAAATCCAAGCCATCACCAACGCCAAGAGACATCTCGGCCTGCGTATCGCCAAGGATTAGCTGACGCATTGCCTGATTATCATAATTCTCAAATCCATGCGCCTTAAGATACTCAGAGCATTCCCTATAATCAGGCTTTTCACCAGATTCTTTAGGCGGATAATAAATCAAAAAAGCCTCGTTTTCTTCTCTATATTCAACTTGTATGTATCCGTTTACTTGATTCATATTAACCCCCCACTTGTTGCAAGTCTATCCAGCAAACACATCCATATAGTCACCCATCTTAGATTTCATCTTACCTAAAGCCTTAGTATGAAGCTGTGATACTCTAGATTCAGAAACCTCTAATGTAGCGCTGATTTCCTTCAACGTCATCTCTTCATAGTAATATAATAGAATAACCTTCTTCTCTTTATCTGTTAACTGCTCTAAAGCCTCAGCTAATACCTTCTTAAGCTCTTTTTTTGAAATTGCTGTCTCAGGCTGTTGAAAATGTGAATTACCACGAGCATCCATGGCTGGCTCTGACCCCTGTTCAACATATTCATTTAGCGACACAACATTAGTTGTCTTAAGAATCGACTGCCACTCTATTAATTCAGCATGTGTAATATTAAGTTCCTCAGCAATCTGTTTATCTGTTGCAACCTTGCCAGTCCTACTTTCTACTGCCTTAGTCGCTTCATCAATCTTTTTCTGTTTTTGTCTTACTGTCCTTGGAATCCAATCCATTTTACGGATTTGATCTAGAATAGCACCTCTGATTCGAACACTTGCATATGTTTCGAATTTGACATCTTTGTTTACATCGAACTTATCAATTGCATCAATTAATCCAAATACACCGTAGCCAACAAGATCATCAAATTCAACCGTGTTGCCAAGGTGCATGCTTAATCTTCCAGCAACAACCTTAACTAAAGGTGCGTATTCAACAATAAGCTTTTCACGAATCTCTTGTGACCTATTCTGACCATAGGATTTCCAAAGCTTCTCTTTATCTACAGCTTTCATTCAAAAAGCCCCCATAATTAATAATCTTCTTCATCTTCGAATTCATCTTCATCGTCTTCATCATCTGTACTATTAACATTCTCATTAGGCACACCACCAGATTCTGAGCCATCTTCTGACTCACCATCAACTAATTCACCATCAACATCAATATCCTTGAAATTCATATTGATAATTACTGCAATAATAATGCTTATTGTTCCAAATATAGCAAGTACAATGATAAATCTAAAAAAGAATGTGGAAAAATCAACCCCTTGGATAATTGATACAACACATGTAATAAGACATGCTACCAAAGTGATTATTATTGGAATCCCTTTTTTACCCATATCAATAACTCCAAAACTATATAGTTTTTACATCCTTACCTACAGCTTTTATGATGTAATCACCATTATTACTGTCCAAAACTACGGTCCTACCATAATCAAGACCTGTATCTTCTGCCAACAATGGAATTCGAAGTTCTTTAAGCTTCGCCTTACTCGCAGCAACATTGCGGTCTCCAATGTTAATGCTAGAGCTACCTGGCGATTTAAGTGCGAACATTCTTGCACCACCTGCAATCTTCGCAACTATACTAGGTCTCCTGGCACCTGCTTTAATCATATCGTCAAGCAACTTAGTAATGCCTGTATCTGCGAACTTTGCAATAACTGTATTATTTTTTATTTGTGTACTGTCAGGCAACATAATATGCGCTAGTCCACTAACCTTAGTTATTGGATCGTATAATGCAATTCCCACACAGGAACCTAATCCAATAGTCGTAAGGCTATCTGGCGCTTTACATATCTTCAAATCTGCCATACCAACCTTAATTGTTTCGCTCATAAAAACCTCTATAGTGCAATACCAAGTGCTGCTAAAATCTTATCGTAAGAATCTTCTTCAGGCATAAGGATAAAATAGCCATTAATAGCGAAATCATCCCCAAATTCTGTCTTAATCATCAAAGCATTATCACCCGTCATACCAAATTGAATAGCTGGTACGCTTAGAATAGCCGCAGCCATATCAATAGCAACATAAGGTACTGTTGGCATAATAACCATATTAGTTAATCCAGATAAAGCAGATAGATAAGATCCTGCAATAATGTTACCAATTTCTTTTATGGCAGATAAATCCATCTCATCAAATTCTGCATCATAATCAGCAGGTTTCATCATAAGTCTGTTAACAAGATTACGTGCAGATTGCTTATCCATTAAGAACATCATTGAACCTTCAATGTCATGCTCTACACCAAGCAAAATACCTACAATAATTTCGTCTTCAGCCCCCATTGAAGAACCAATCTTCTCTACAGGCAGTAGCTCAACCTTAGGAACATGCATATTAATTCTTAGATTAAGCATATTCGCAATAGCTGTTGTAGCATTACCGGCACCTATATTACCTATCTCTTTCAATACATCGAGATAGAGTGCATTAACCTCTTCAAAACTAAGTTTGGACATATTAAAACTCTCCAATCATAATATAGACTATTTATGCAGTCTCAACTTCTCCTACAATTGATGAAATCTCAAATATAGAAACAAGTTCATCACCATCTTTACCAATACCATTGATATAGTTGGCATCAGCTCTTCTATTGGCGTTAGAAACATTTCTGTCAATGTCACTCTCGCCAAGGTTAATAACCTCTTTGACTTCATCAACAATAATACCAATGAGACCAAGATTTTCTAATTTCAGAATAATAATTCTAGACTTATTAGTATAGACATCGTCCTCTAAGCCCATTTTACGTCTTACACTCATAACTGGAACAATCTCACCACGTAGGTTGATTACGCCAACATAGTAGTGTGGAGCCTTAGGAACTCTGGTAATCTTCTGCATACGAACAATGTTATCTACATAAGATATATTAAGACCATATTGTTCGCCACCAATTTTTACAACAATATATTGAATCTTTTCCTGATCAATAATTTCCATTTCATTAGCCATGATTAAACCTCCAAATTATACTAAAGCATTAACATCAATAATCAATGCAACTTCACCATCACCAAGAATTGTAGCACCATTGATAATCTTATTATTATCAATAGTTTTACCAAGAGATTTAATAACGATTTCTTGTTGTCCCATTAGATTGTCAACAACTAAGCCTGCATAATTATCACCCTTCTTGACAACAACTACTGTTAAGTAATTGTCCTCGCTCTCCTTAGGCTCTGAGTCAAGCAACTCATCAAGTCTAATTAGAGGAATAACAAGTCCTCTAAGGTGAATAACCTCTTTAGCCTGTACATACTTGATATCAGATACAGATATATTCTCAATATTCTGGATTGAGCCAAGAGCTATAGCATACTTCTCATCACGAATCTCAACCATCAATGCTTGTATAATAGCAAGAGTAAGAGGAAGTCTAACTGTGAATTTAGAGCCAACTCCATATTCACTCTTAACCTCAACATCTCCACCTAATGCTTCAATATTAGATTTAACAACATCAAGACCTACACCTCTACCAGAGATATCTGTAATCTTCTTAGCCATTGAGAAGCTTGGCATAAATAGGAAATCAATAATCTCCTTATCTGTAAGATCTTCAGCAGCATCTTCAGTAACAAGGCCTCTCTCAATTGCTTTCTTCTTAACATTCTCAGTGTCAATTCCGCCACCATCATCCTTAACGACGATAATTACGTTATTACCTTCCTGATAAGCATTGAGCTCAATCTTACCTTCTTCTGGCTTACCTCTTTGCTTTCTAAGCTCAACATCTTCAATACCATGGTCAGCAGAGTTACGAAGCAAATGTTGAAGTGGATCACCAATCTGGTCAACAACAGTTCTATCTAACTCTGTCTCCTCACCACTCATGATTAGATTCATAGGCTTGTCAAGCTTACGAGACAAGTCACGAATCATACGAGGGAATTTGTTAACAGTTGTTTCAATAGGCACCATCCTAACCTTCATAACAGATTCATGAAGATTAGTTGTAATTCTCTCTAAGTATTCTATTTGTTCATGGAAGCTTTGAGATTCAAATCCCTGTGCTCCATTATTTCCTTCAGTTGCACTAATAGACACAAGCGAGTTCTTAGCAATAATAAGCTCTGACACCTGATTCATTAAAGCATCTAACTTCTCAATATCTACACGAACTGTTCTTGCTGTAACAGGCTTATTACTTGTCTTCTTAGCCTTGTTCTGATTACTCTTACTTTGTTCAGCAGCCTTCTTAGCAACTTTAGCTTCAGCCTTAACAGGAACCTTCTTCTCTTCTTCCTTAGGCAATTCTTCTTCAGCAATATAATCAGCAGGTGTAACTGTATCAAACTCAACCTTCTCTATCTCAGATACTGCACAAATAGCATCCCTAATAGGCTCAAACTCAGATTGAGTAGCAATAATCAAGCTAAAATGAAGATCGAATCTCTCATCTTCAATATCCTGTGAGCTTGGGCTAAACACAAGAATTTCACCAAAGTCTTCTATAGCCTTGAATACAAGAAATGCTCTTGCAGCCTTAAGCAGACAGTCGCTTTGGATATATACAGTACATCCATATAATTTGAGACCAGAATCAGCTGCTTCAGTAAGCTTACTCTTATTAGATTCTTCAACTTCAATAGACTTAAATGGCGCGTCACTTGAACCACCCTCTGATTTACCTTCATCAGAAGCTGCCTCTTCTGCAGGTGCTGCCTCTTCTGCAGGTGCTGCATCTCCACCACCCTCAGACTGCTCTAGATAATTGTTAAGCTTCTTAATAAGTACTTCATTATCATTAGTACCCTCATCAGAAGTAGACTTAACAGTTTCAAGGTATTCCTCAACCGCACTTAGACATTCAAATAGAATGTCAATCATGTCAGAATTAACCTTTACATTGCCATTTCTAATTTCCTGAAATACATTTTCCATATCATGGGTAAGATGTTGCATTCTCTTAAAGCCCATTGTACCAGCCATACCCTTTAAAGAGTGAGCGGCACGGAATATTTCATTAATTGTATCAGCATTCTCAGGCTCTTGCTCAAGTGCCATAATATTATCACTTAAGCTTTGAATATGTTCTGCTGTTTCATCAATAAAGATGTCGAGATATTGACTTATATCCATAATCATTAACCCCCTAGTTTCTTAGATATAGTTTCCGCAATTTGTTTTAAAGGAACAGATACATCAGATAGTCCTGCTTCCTCTACTGCTCTAGGCATACCATAAACCACACAAGTTTGTTCATTTTGTGTGATACAATATACATTCTTTTTTTCTTTTAACTCAGCGATTCCTTTAGCGCCATCAGACCCCATGCCCGTTAATACTACGCATAAAACTGATTCTACATTAGTATCAATCAAGGATTCATACATAACATCTGCATTAGGTCTAAGATTGTTAATAGGTGGACCTTCATATACTTTCGCAATAAGCTTATTAGAAGAATTCATACCAATTTCAAGGTGCTTCCCTCCCTGTGCAATATATACAGTGTCAGGAAGAAGCACTTCTTTATCAGTCGCTTCTTTAACAGTAAGCTTAGACATTCCATCAACCCGCTCTGCAAGAGAATGAGTGAATCCTGACGGCATATGCTGTAATACAACCATCGGGACTCCCAAATGCTCTGGCAACATAGGTAACAAAGTATGTAAAGCCTGAGGACCTCCTGTGGAACACGCTAGGGCAATAATTCCATATTTCGTGGCTTTTCCCATAGCACATACTCCTAAACAGTTATTTAATGAGATTATATCATTATAAATGCTTCTCAGTAGTGCATAGTCATCCAAATATAGAATAATTTTCAGACTATTCTAACTTTTTATGTCTATTTCGCCTCTCTTCTTCAAAAATATACCTTATAATACGCTCTTGTATCTTAGTATCCTTGAATAAAAACTTCATTCTGTATGAATATTTCTTATTATCCGGATTATATTCCTTGCCTAATATATGAGCGACAACCTCGAGATTTGTCTTCTTATTATTAAGAAGCACCTCGAAATGAAGGAACAGGTAGTTAATTTCTTCTAAATCCTTCTCAGTAATGATCTTCATTCCACCACCTGAAATGTCAAGTATAGTACCAAGTCCTCTAACAGCCACAGGTCTTGTTGTATCCTTAATCATTTCCTTAACATCAGCCATCTTCTCAGCTTCACCCTCGTCATCCTCTAGTGACAGGAATAATAGGGGTATGGAACATTCCATTCTGTAGAATTCTCGTCTTTGGAACTTAACAATATCACCTGATATTTCACTTTTCATCAAGTAGAAATTGTCTTTTTTGAAACGTTCAGTAACAGTTCCTTCAGCCTTATACAATCCACCTGATGTAGTAAATACGAATTCATATCTTACATTCAATGGTAGAAGGAGAATCTTGCCTCCCTGTGTAGGCATATGCAATATAAAGTTACCACTTTCATCAAGATCAAATACAGAAGTCATATAAGTACCGACTCCTTTAGAGCCTTCATTCCTATTGACCTCCTGCAATAATCTAAGATCCACTTTACTTCCAGGTTTAATCTCTTTTGTATCCATACACTTCTCCACCTAACACATAGTACTATTTAATGAAACTACTAAATATCTGTGAAATACCCCATTTATATGTAATCTTCTCTTCAAGTAATTCATAGGCAATTGTCTCAAAAGCCTTTGTAGATTTTGCCTTTGGATAAGACAGGGAAACTATCTTCTGATTCCTAACAGCCTTCTCTAGCGTATCATCCTGCGGAACCATACCTAAGTATTTGACCTCTCCATTTAAAAACTTCGTAGTAACAGTCTTAATCTTGTTATACACTGCCATTGCCTCATCCCTAGAATTAACCTTATTAGCAACAAGTCTAATATTGGTTCCATTCTTAATGAAGCCTGGATTCTTATATAAAGCCTTAATAAGTGAATAAGAATCAGTTAATGAGCTTGGCTCAGGAGTTGTAACAAGAACAACCTCTGGTGATGCTAACACAAAATCCAATACAGAATCTGATACACCAGCACCAGTATCGATAATCAACACATCTGTAAGCTCGTTAAGATATGATAGATTAGATATTAGATAATCTATCTGAGACTTATTCAAATTGTTAAGACCTACTATTCCCGAACCTCCAGAGATAAATCCAATATCCTCCGGTCCTTTTGTAATAATATCTTCTATTTTCATCTCACCCTCTAATAGCTTAGTGAGATTATATTTAGGAACAGTCCCAAACATCACTTCAACATTTGCCAGACCAAAATCAGCATCGAATATAATTACTCTTTTGCCCATTTTTCTAAAATGAACAGCTAGATTAACAGCCATATTCGACTTGCCAACGCCTCCCTTACCGCTTGTAATGGTAATTACCTTAGCATTGGAAATGTTTCTTTGCTCTTGAAGTTTAACAATGTTCCTAAGCTGTTGTGCTTGATCCATCTAGTTGCCTCCTAATAACTGTTTAACAAGTTTCTGAGTATCAACAACTTCGATGTCATCTGGAACATTCTGACCGTTGGTAACATAGGATAAGTTATTACCTGAGTAAAGCTTACAGTTAAATATATTACCAAGGTTAACAGTCTCATCTAACTTAGTAAAAATCATATTAAAGTCAGTAAACTCTTTGTATGAGTCAATTATTTCCTTAAGGTCACGATACTTTGTAGTAGCAGAAAGTAAAAGATATACTTCCCTTTCGAACTTATTATCAAGAGAGCTTATTAGCTCGATACTCTTGCTTCTCATCTCATTGTTCTTATGAGAAAATCCTGAAGTATCTACCATAATGTAGTCATATCCCGAAAGCTTCTCAACCTTGTCCGACAATTCACTTGGTTCATATATTACGGATAGTGGTATCTTCATAATTGAAGCATACTCACCTAATTGGTCTGCCGCCTTGATTCTGTAGGTGTCAATAGTAACAAGCGCAACTTCCTTCTTCATCTCTATTTTATACTTTGCAGCAAGCTTTGCAACTGTTGTTGTCTTGCCAACACCTGTAGAGCCAATGAAGAATATTACTTTAGGACCTTTTTTAGCTGGTGTTATTGTGGCAGGCTGTCCCATCTTGAGTATCATCTTCTGATATACATTAGAGATAAGGAAATTCACCTTATTGCCATTCTTAAGCACCTTTTCCATGTCGAATAGAAGCTGATTAATATATTTCTCATCAACATCATTATCAAGAAGTGTATTATACAATGTCTTAACAAACTTATGATTGTTAGATGTTCTTGGTTTAGAAGGCACTTCTCTAACCACTTCATTAGAAACCTCTTCTACAGCCTCATTTACTGGAGCTGAAACAGGCTGCTTAGCAGCAACAGTGCTTTCTCTTACAGGCTCATTTACTGGAGCTGTCGCTGGCTTTGGTACATTTTGAGGCGCAGCTTTAGGCTGTTCATTTTCACGAAAAATCTTACTAAGCTCTGCAAACTGTCTCTTAGTCTCCTCTAACTCCTCATCACTACTTCTACTTACTGGTGGAACCTTAATATCCTGATCAGCCACAGCGTCAAAATGTGGTTTTGAATCGTTACCTGGTTTAGAATCAGTATCCTCGTCAATCATAGCAGTCACTTCAAATACGCTTTTTTTGCCAATGCCAAGAAAGCCTCCTGACTTCTTCTCGTCAACATTCATTATCTCAGCGTCCTGCCCTAGTTCTTTCTTCGCTAAAGCAATGGCTTCTTCTTTACTATTACCTTGGTATTTCTTAATTGTCATTATTCAAAGTCACCATCCCTACCGATTGTAATTCAACATTTGATTCTATTTCACTAAAGGAAACAACAATTAAATCTTTGAAGTATTCTTCCGTTAACTTCTTGTAATACATTCTAACAATTGGAGAACATACAACAATTGGCATCTTGCCAACGTCCTCTAATTTCTTAATCTCTACTTCCGTAGAATCCATTATCTTCTTAATAGTCTCAGGGTCAAGTGTAAGATATGCACCCTGGTCAGTCTGCTTGATTGAACCCATTATCTCCTGTTCTACCTTAGGGTCTAATGTGACAACATCTGTCTTCTCATTAGGCACAAAGTATTTGCCAGAGATAGCCGACTTAAGTCCTTGTCTTACATATTCTGTCAGAACATCTGTATCCCTTGTTGTAGAAGCTTTGTCAGCAAGAATCTCGAAAATGGACAGAAGATCTCTAATAGATATTCCTTCCACAAGAAGATTCTGTAATACCTTCTGAATGTCACCAAGACCCAAAAGTGCTGGTGTAAGCTCATCAACAACTGCAGGATTAGATTCCTTAAGATTGTCAATAAGGTTAGACACATCCTGACGAGTAAGCAACTCAGCAATATGTCTACGTATAACCTCAGTCAAATGAGTTGCAATAATAGATGGCGGGTCAACAACAGTATAACCCAAACTCTCAGCCATCTCTCTCTGACTTTCAGTAATCCATATAGCAGGCAAGCCGAAGGAAGGCTCCGTTGTAGGTATACCAGCAATCTCTTCTTCAATATACCCCGGATTCATAGCCATATAATGATCGAACATTATCTCGCCTTCTGTTACCTGTATTCCTTTTATCTTAATAATATATTGGCTTGGATTAAGCTGAATATTATCTCTTAGACGAATTATTGGAACTACTGTACCAAGCTCTAAAGCAATCTGTCGTCTAATCATAACTACTCTATCAAGCAAATCTCCACCCTGATTAACGTCCGCAAGCGGGATGATGCCGTATCCAAATTCCAACTCAATTGGATCAACCGACAGTAAGGATACAACATTCTCTGGTTTTCGAATCTCTTCCGCTTCGGACTCCTCTTGGGCGACCTCCTCTTGTATGGTTTCTTCTCCTATGGTCTTCTTCATTGAGAAGCCTGCAACAATAAATGCTGCACCAAAACCAGCAAATAGGAATATATTAAGAGGAGTTACTATTCCGAGTCCAATTAGCACTCCACCAACCATAAATAATACTTTAGGTATTCCGAACAGCTGATGAATAAGTGTATCGGAGAATTCCTCATTCTCTTTGGCACCCTTAGTTACAAGAATACCAGTAGATAGTGAAATTAGTAAGGAAGGAATCTGTGCTGTAAGTCCATCACCTATGGTAAGGATTCCATATTGCTGAATAGCTTCTGTGAATCCAAGTCCATTATTCATAACTCCCATAACCGTTCCACCTATGAAGTTAATAAATGTGATAATAAGACCTGCTGTAGCATCTCCTTTTACATACTTAGTAGCACCGTCCATAGAACCATAAAAGCTCGATTCATCCTGAATCTTCTGTCGCTTTTCTTTGGCTTCTTCATCAGTTATGGCTCCTGTATTAAGGTCGGCATCGATAGCCATCTGTTTACCTGGCATAGCGTCAAGTGTAAATCTTGCTGATACCTCAGCCACACGCTCAGAACCTTTATTGATTACCATGAACTGGATAATAATTAATACGATAAATACGATTGCACCAATTACGAGATTACCTCCACCAACGAAGGAACCGAAGGTCTCTACTACGTTACCAGGAGAACCTGTTGTAAGAATAAGTCTCGTAGATGACACGTTAAGTGATATTCTGAAAATTGTTGTAAACAAGAGCAATGTTGGGAAAAATGATAAGTCTAAGACTTCCTTAACAAATAATACATTTAAAAGGATAATCAAAGCCATGGAAATGTTAACTGCCAACATTATATCAAGCACAAAAGAAGGAATTGGGATGATAAAGAATATTATAGCCGCCAGCAAATAAGCCGCAACTCCAATGTCGGTTCGTTTTACAGCAAAACCATCCATATCGATTCCTCCTTTCTATGATTAGTAGTATCTTGTGATTAGTATAATATATTATAAATTATTAGCATTTTTATTGAATTTCGTAAGTTTGGCAAGAATGTTAGCAACTGCTTCAAACATCTCAGGTGGTATCTTCTGGCCAATATCACAAGCTGCGTATAACGCTCTCGCAACATATACGTCTTCTCTGACTAATATATGATTCTGAATTGCCACATCCTTAATTCGTTGTGCAAGATAATCTTGACCTTTGGCAACAACAACAGGTGCATCTTCTTCATCAGGATTATATCTAAGGGCTACCGCTACGTGTGTAGGGTTGGTGATTACAACATCTGCCTTAGGCACATCCTGCATCATACGCCTCTGTGAAGCCTCTCTCATACGTTGCTTCTGCTGACCTTTAATCTGAGGATCTCCTTCAGTATCCTTGTATTCATCCTTAACTTCCTTCTTAGTCATCTTCATGTCTTCATTGAACTTATGTCTCTGGAATAGGTAGTCAGCAATGCCAACTATAATATATACAAGGCTTATCCTAATTCCCGTATCAATAATAATATCACCTACAAGCTGTATAGCCTGTGCCAAAGGGATATCGTATAACAGGAACAATTCATTGGCATGATCCTTAATTGTTATATAAGCTATATAGAATATAAGGAATATCTTAACAATAGATAATCCAAGGTCAAATAATGCCTGTTTTGACACTATTCTCTTAAATCCATTAATTGGATTGAATTTACTAAGCTTAGGCATCATTGGCTTAGCTGATACCTTCCACTTAACCTGAACTATATTAATAACAAATGCTGCTACAAATCCTATTGCAAAAAATGGCGCACACATAAGCAGCATCTGTAGTACAGCATCAATGAACACACTACTAACTGTCTGAATAGACAAACCTTTTCTATCAGTTGCAATGATATCAGGTATCGCATTAAATACTCTATTATATGAACCAAGCATTCTGTCTCCAATAAATGAGACAAAAAACCTTAGTGAAAAGAACAATGTCAAAAGTCCAGCAGCATTTCCTAATTCCTTACTTCTTGCAACCTGCCCTTCTTCTCTGGCCTTCTCAAGCTTCTTGGCTGTAGCTGGCTCTGTTTTCTCTCCACCGTCTCCATCTTTTGCAAAGAACTGGAGATTATATTGCAAAATCAATCTTTCTTCCACAATCTATCCATCTCTTTTCTGTTCCATTAAGTAACAGGCGTCAGATTATCAACTGTAAGCTGAAGCATATTCTTCATCTCTGTAAAAATGAAATTAGCAATATCTGGCAATAAGAAAATTGTCAAAAACATTACTGCAAATCCAACTAACACCTTAATCTGAATACCTACAGAAAACATATTCATCTGTGGAGCAACCTTAGCCATAACTCCAAGAATACAGTTAAGAATCATTATGCAAGCAAATACTGGCAAGGTAATTCTAAATGCAATAATGAACAAATCAGTTATAAACATAACCGCAGTAGATAACAGCGAATCAGGATTAATCACCGCACTACCTAAATTAATTACAGAAAACGAATCAATAAGTGCTCTTAGTATGTATTGATGCATATTAGACACAACTAGCAGCATTAATAAGAAATAATAATACAAATCTCCAGATACTGTAGTCTGGGTCTGAAGCTGAGGATTGAATTCCTGAGCCATTGACAGACCTATATGTGTATCAATCATATTTCCTGCAAAAGTAATAATGGAATTACATATATTTGCCATAAATCCCATAAGCAATCCTGTAATTCCCTCAATTAACACCAATAACCCATATCCTAATGTTGTAGTATAACTTGCCATTGTTGGCGAGACACCATAGAAAACCAATATGGATACGAATAATGACAAACCAACCTTAATTCGGTTAGGCATATTTCTCTGTCCATAAAATGGTGCCACAAAAATGAATGTTGATACTCTAACTAATATAAGCAAAAAATATTCAAAAGTATTTAAATCAAATGTTGCATTAACCATTATACTAGCCTAAATATAAACTAAAATTCGTCCATAAATCTTCCATAAATCCTGTAAGATTATTAAGAATCCATGACCCAAAAACAATTATGGATAGAAAAACAGCTACTATCTTAGGAACAAATGTAAGGGTCTGTTCCTGAATAGATGTTACAGTCTGGAAAATACTAATTATTAAGCCCACAACCAAGGAGACAAGAAGAGGTGGAGCCGCACAAATTATTATATTGAACAAAGCCTCTCTCGCAATATCGAGAACCTGACCTTCAGTCATTGTTAATCCTCCTAATAATCAACTAATAAAACGTCTTAACAAGATTACCAATTACAAGGTTCCAGCCGTCTGCTAATACAAATAACAGTATCTTGAATGGCATAGAAATCGTAGTCGGCGGCAACATCATCATACCCATTGACATAAGCACTGATGAAATTACCATATCTATAACAATAAATGGTATGTATATTAAGAAACCTATGATAAATGCTGTTCTAAGCTCACTAACAATAAAGCTAGGAACTAATACTGTAAATGGAACATCATCGTAATCCTCGTATTGAACATTAGCAATATCACAAAACAGATCTAAATCCTTAGTCTGTGTCTGCCCATACATGAAATCTCTTATTGGCTTACCTGCTCTGTCTAGCGCCTCTTCCTGTGTAATCTGACCTTGGTCAAATGGCTGTATGGCCGTATCATATATAGTAGAAAACGTTGGCCACATAATAAAGAGTGTTAAAAACAAAGCAAGACCAATCATTACCTGATTGGGCGGCGATGTCTGCGTACCTAATGCTGCTCTTGTAAAATGTAATACAACAATAATTCTTGTAAAACTGGTAAGCATTACAAGAATTGAAGGTGCTAATGCTATAACAGTAAGGATGATTAACATCTCAACTGTTGCTGAAAGTGAACCTGTATCACCATTAAAGGACAGATTGAAACCTGTTCCGGTTGCAGTCCTCTGATTGCTAGCATTAGGAGCATTAGGCGTTGCGCCATATTCAGTTGCGTATGCTGTGTCGCTAAACATCAAGGCACAGCCTATACCAATTGCAACAACCAGACATATTATGCTGGAAATGCAATATATCTTCTTCCACTTACTCATTATAGTATATAAACCCTGTCATTTCTTGGATTTCATCTTATCAATGATTTGATTAAAGCCTGTCGTAAATCCCCCATTATTACCTGCAGTTCCATCACCAGGCAGATTAACATCAAGGTCTATTAATTCTTCCTTAGTTAATTCCCCTAATAGTGATACTTCATTCTTACTAATACCAATAATAAGGTATTTGTCAGTACCACAGGCAATAATCTCAACATATTTATCAGGTGAAACCTTAAGAGTCTCAATTATCTTAAGATTCTTATTATATGAGTGTCCCTTCTGATAGTTCGCAAGCCATCTGGTTGTAAAATACGCTAATACTAATACAGCAACAAAGCATATTAATACAACAATCAATTGAAAGAAACTCTGACCAGTCGAAATCATTTAAGCTCCTATCCAATAACTTTCTTAACAGCTTCTAGTACACGTTCAGCCTGGAAAGGTTTAACTATAAAGTCCTTCGCTCCTGATTGAATAGCTTCAATAACCATTGCCTGCTGTCCCATAGCTGAGCACATGATAACACAAGCATTAGGATCCTTCTCTCTGATACCCTTAAGAGCATCAATACCATCCATCTCAGGCATTGTGATATCCATAAGTACCAAATCAGGACTGAATTCTTGATAAGCTTCGATAGCCTTAACGCCATTCTCAGCCTCTCCTACAACATTGTAGCCATTCTTAGTAAGAATGTCCTTAATCATCATTCTCATAAATGCTGCATCATCACAAATCAAAATATTCTTTGCCATCTCATTAATCTCCTTGTTTTATTTCATGATTTCGGTAATTCTAATACCAAATGATTCTTCAATAACTACTACTTCACCTTTGGCAACATACTTGCCATTTACTAACACATCTATTGGTTCACCAGCAATCTTGTTAAGTTCTAGAATTGTTCCTGGTGCGAAATCGAGTATCTCCTGAATCGACTTGTGGGTTCTTCCAAGCTCTACTGTAACTTCAAGTGGAACATCCATAATCAAATCAATATTCTCAGGCTGTAATGCCGTTGGGTAAGTACCTGCAAAAGGCTGGAATTGTGCTGGCTGCACATTAACCTGTTGCTGAGGCTGTGGCATTGCCATCTGTTGCATCTGCATGTCTGGCATAGGTGCTGCAGGAGGCGGTGCCGCCGCAGGTGCCGGAGCTGGTGCAGGTGCAGGTGCTGGAGCCGGCTCTGGAGCAGGTGCTGGGGCCGGTTCTTCTGAAAATGCCTCATCATTAACAGTGGAATCTGAATCATCTTCCATGTTAGATATAATAGATGAACACATCTCCTTAACCAAAGGTATTGGATATAACTGCATTAAAAAGCTGTCTACCAAATCTCCAATTATTAACCTAAACGAAATCTTAACGAAGTTCTCTTTTAGAAAAGCATCAATTGAACTTCCATCTCCTGACTCATGTAAGTCAATTAAGTCTGATGAAGGCGGGCTAATATCTACCATCATATTAAGCATGGTAGAAAGTGATGTAGCACTAGATCCCATCATCTGATTCATTGCCTCACTAATAGCACTAAGATGAATCTCACCAAGTTCACCTTCGAGATTAGTACCATCTCCTCCCATCATAAGGTCTGTAATAACCTTAACATCATGCTCAGATAATACTAATACGTTACTTCCATTAAGACCCTTTGTATAAGAAATCTTAATCAGTACACAAGGCTTCTCATATTCTTCAACGATATCATTCCAACAAGCCAGGCTAACAACTGGAGTTGAAATATCAACCTTCTTATTAACCAGAGAGAAAAGTGTGGTTGCTGCCGTTCCCATACTAATGTTGGCAACTTCACCAATAGTATCAATCTCCTGCTCAGTAAGCTCGTTTTGGATTGAACTATCGCCTCCATCTCCTCCGCCGCCATCTTCTGCATTACTTTGAGCAAATAGCGCGGCTATTTCTTCTTCTGATAAAACATCACTCATTCTTCTTCCTCCCTAACTATTGTTGTAATTCTAACAGCATAGTTTTTGCCGGAAGAACCCGGCATGGCGGTAAACTTCTTCATATCTCCAACATATATATCAAGTTCACTGTCTACCTTCTTGTCTAATCTTATTATGTCGCCGACTTGAAGTGCTCCAAAATCAGCAACTGATATAACATTATTACCAAGAACTGCTTTAACAGGAATAACGGCTTTCGCAATCAATGCCTCTATGTCTTCAGCATATTCATAGCCTTCCCTTTCCTGCATATTAGAATACCAGAACTTAGTATTCAACTTGTCCATTACAGACTCAATTGTTATGTAAGGAAGGCACACATTCATAAGGCCTTCAACTTCGCCAATCTTAATATTAACTGTAACAATAGCAATCATCTCGGAAGGAGAAATAATCTGAGCGAACTGCGAATTAGTCTCAATTCTCTCTAGTCTAGGAACTACATCTACAACGTTAGACCAAGGTTCACGAAGTAGTTCAACACAGGCAACCATGATTCTTTCAATAATCGATAACTCAATCTCTGAGAAATCTCTTACCTTATCTAATGGTTCTCCTTCACCACCAAGCATTCTATCAACAATAGCATATCCTAGCTTGGAAGCCATCTCCATTATAATACTTCCCTCTAATGGTGCAAAATCAACAATTCCAAGCAATACCGGATTAGATAATGCATTAGAGAATTCCATATATGTTACAGCCTCAGAGTTCATTACTTCAACCTGAACATTCTTACGAAGATATACCGGCAGGTTGGTTGATAATAATCTACCATAGTGCTCAAATATAATCTCTAGTGTTCTAAGATGCTCTTTCGAAAACTTGGAAGGACGAGCGAAATCGTAGTCTTTGACTTGCTTCTCATTACTACTATTCTTCATCTCCTCCGCATCAATTTCACCGGAGCTAAGTGCTTGTAACAGGTTGTCTATCTCGCTCTGAGATAATACGTCTCCCACGCTTACTCACCACCTTTATTTAAGTAATTTTATTGATAAGTAGCACTTGAGAATCCAACATCTACTATAAAGTCATCAACACCGTATAGGTCTTGAATTGCCTTCAATATCTCGTTTTGAATTGCCCTTTGGTCGTCTCTTACCTCTTCAATGGTATGTTTAGAAACTACGTCGTTAATCTTATTAGTAATCAAGCTCTTCTTAGAATCAAGGGTTTCTTTGTATTCTTTATATGAATCACTCTCTGTATTGATAGAAAGTGATACCTTAAGTACAGCATAATGATCCTTGCCATCAGCACCCTTCTTAAGATTGATTGTCATACCCTTATCATCCTTAGGGTCATTAACATCATATACTTCAAGTTTGTCAATAGAATATGAGCCTGAGCCACCGGACTCTTCATTGGCACCTGCTTTCTGCTCTAAATCAATAGCCGTTGCAACAGATGTTACTAAACTATTGGCTTGCTTAACATATGGTACAAGTACAAATGTAATAATACCTGTTAGTACAAGATTAATAAGCACAAGTACAAATGTAATTACAGCTAATAAATTCTTCTTCATTACTAAACCTCACTAATTAAACATCAGATGTATATGAATTATATATCTTAATCTCAACTCTTCTGTTCCTTGCTCTTCCTTCCGGAGTTGAATTATCAGCAATTGGAACATAATCTCCTCGACCAGATGACTTAATATGATCTGGTGGAACTGTTGAATATTGTCTTATAATATCAGCCACATCCAAGGCTCTATACATGGAAAGAACATTATTGTTCTCGTATTTACTAAAGCCACTTATTGGTACATTGTCCGTATGACCTTCAACATCAATCTCATTACTCGGATAAGAATCAATTATAGCGGCTAATTTCTCGATAATCGGCCTTGCCTCTTCCTTAACTGTCGCATCACCAGAATCAAAAAGCAATGCTCCATTAAGGGTAAGCTTAACATATTGTCCATTAAACTCCGTTTCAACCACATTTTGCAACGCAGCTGCTTGAAGCGCCTGCTCTATCTGTTCAGCCATCCTCTCGCTCTCCGCAGTAGTCTGTTGAATATACTCATCCTTCTGCTCCTGCTCTACTGGAGCCATCTGATCTTGCTCATTCTGACCTTCAGATCCAGAAGACAGATTAAGGAACATATCGAACTGCTCAAGCATCTGTGTACCTGAAGATATCAATTGACCTTCTCCAACAGATGTTCCTCCCGAAGGAAGTACTGAGAATGACTCTTGAAATGAAGCAACTATCATCTCGAACTTCTCTGCATCTACAGTAGACATAGAGAACAGCAATACGAAGAAGCAAAGAAGCAAATTCATTAGGTCACTAAAGGTGGCCATCCAGGCAGGGGAGCCTTTTGGTGGATCTTCTTGTTTCTTCTTAGCCACTAGCCTTCACCTCCGCCTTCTTCATCTTGTTCAAACGCTCCTCTATCCTTAGGAGGTAGGAACGTCTTAAGCTTCTCTTCAATTACACGAGGGTTCTCGCCTGCTTGAATAGAAAGAAGTCCTTCTACGGTAATTTCTTTTACCATAATCTCAAGACTATTATTAACTGTTAACTTCTCTGCTGTCGGACTTGCCAGCCAGTTAGCAATTACTGAACCATATAATGTTGTAATCAAAGCAACCGCCATTGAAGGTCCAATGGTTGATGCATCTTCCATGTTATTAAGCATCTGGATAAGACCAATAAGAGTACCAATCATACCCCAGGCAGGGCCCATCTCAGCCCATTTCTCCCAAAACTTAATAACCTTCTTGTGTCGAGCTTCTATTGATACAAGGTCAGTCTCTAGAATTCCTCTTACGAGTTCTGGATCAGTACCATCGACAACAAGCATTATTCCTTTTTTTAGAAAATCATCTTCAATATCGCCAGCAGCTTCTTCAAGAGCAAGAAGACCTTCTTTTCTTGCTACATTAGACATGTCAATTATATTAGTAATAACGTCATTGATATTACCAGCCTTAGGCTCTTTTATTGAAAGTAATATACCTTTTAAACCATTAATGAAATCTTTAAGCTTCATGGAGCCTAAAGTGGACATCAGCGACCCACCAAATGTAATAATAAATGATGGCAAATCCAAATAACTAGGAATAGAACCATTATTAGCAATGATTCCAAAAACCATAAGTCCTATACCGCCGACTAATCCGACAAGAGACGCTATATCCAAAACTAAACACCACCTAATAAATATTATGTATTCTTAAAAAACTACGCAAAAATGCATAATCATACATTTACTTAATCTTACTAGATTTTAACTATCTTGTCTACATAATTTTGAATATTATTTATTCAATTTTTACTAAATATAGTGTTTTTTTTGAAAATATTTTTAATTTTACACAATTTAAGGTAAAATGTTATGATTTTATATTATATATAGAAGAATAATTAGGTTAGATAAGCTATATACCTAAATCAAAAACCCCTGCCATAAGGCAGGGGAACTATTACATTAATTATCTCTTAAGGTTAACAAGTTCTTCTAGCATTGTATCACTTGTTGTGATAACTCTTGAGTTCGCCTGGAAACCTCTCTGTGTTGTAATCATCTCTGTAAATTCTGCTGAAAGGTCAACGTTAGACATTTCGAGCTGTCCAGTATTCATGCTACCACCATCGGCTGTAACTTCAACACCGATTCCATCAAAATCACCAGAGTTAAGTGTTGTTCTATAACAGCTATTACCTGTAGACTCAAGACCTGATGCATTTGCAAACTGTGCTACTGCAATCTGTCCTAAGAGTACTGTATTACCATTGTCATAAGAACCATATATCTTACCAGTACCATCAACAGATAATCCTGTCATTGTACCAAGCTTCTTACCTACGCCTCTAGTTCCTGTGATATCACCCTTATCAGCTGCCATTGTAGATGTTCCACCATTATCATAGTTAAGGCAGTTCTGGAAGTTGACATCAATGTTTTTAAACTGAACACCGAGTGTATCCGTCAAATTCATAATCTGTGACTTCTCGCCTGCTGTATTAATATATTGGAAAGAACCATCAGCTTTACTAAATTGAATAGTATAATTCGTTGTAGGATACTCTTGTTCTAAGGAACCATCCTTACCAACTTTAAGTTTGTTAGGATCTGTTCCTAAAGAACTATTATCGACTCCATATATCTCAGATAATGTATAAGTTATTGTTTCAGGTGTTCCACCTGCATGGTAGAAATCCATCTTCCACACATCACCATCTAGTCTAGGATTAGAATTCTTGTCATATTTTACAGCTGGTGTTCCTGCCATTATCGATATAGATCCATCAACTGCCGGATCATGAACAAAGTTTCCTTGTAATCCGTATGACTTTGTACCTGTTGTGTCATTTCCAAATATATCGCTAACCTTTCCACCACCTGCTACATACTCGGCTAAGATATCTTTGTTATCATCATCATAGATATTAGCAAGTTCGACAGAATATGTGCCATCTTCTGCATTAACCGATCTTACAGCGAACTTAGCTGTATATTGATATCCAAGGTTATCATAGAATGACAAACTCATTGCATATCCATTATCAGATGTTACATTCGTATCGTTCTTATCAATAACACCATCTACGTGTGCGTTCTCAGTAGCTTCTGGTGCTGATGTCATATTGGCAGCATTCATAACTCTAAGAGCTGATACTGTATCTTTTCTAATATCCATAGTAGTTGGGTCTACCTGCCAACCCATAACCATGTATCCTGTTGAAGACATACATAGGTTACCATTACCATCAATGTAGAATGAACCAGCACGAGAGAATAAATTCTCACTACCATTATTAACAATAAAGAAATTAGTATTGTTGGAATCAGTAAGCTTGATATCGAAAGCCTGTCCAGTAGACTGTGCTGCACCGGCTGCAGTAATACTTACCTTTGTTGAACCACTTGTTACACCAAGACCAATCTGGTTAGCATTCTTACCACCAGTATTCTCTGTAGCTCTTGATGCGCCTGATGTTGTCTGATACATAATATCAGTAAATGTGGTTGAAGAAGATTTGAACGCAACTGTGTTAACGTTAGCGATATTATTACCAATAACGTCCATTTTTGTCTGGTGAGTCTTAAGACCTGATACACCAGAATAAAGTGATCTCATCATAATAAATGACCTCCTCTTGATTAGAGGGCTGTAGTCGGCCGCATCAATCGGTCAGCGGCCATAGCTTCCATAAGGTCCAGCTATGCTATTACAGCTCCATCTATATTTGTGAATACTTTCTCATTAGATTCATTCTGATCTAATGCTGTTACTACTGTTTGATTAGGTACGTTAACAATAAATGCCAATTGATCCATAATCACTAGAGATTCGTTAATCCCCTTTTCGCCGGCTTTTTGAACGCCTGCTTCAAGTCTTTCGCTTTGCTCTTCTGACAGAGAAATGTTTCTCTCATCGAGCCTCTTAGCTGCATGTTTTGAAAACTTTAATCCTGACTCTTCAACAAGTCTTTTTCTTAATATGCTTTCAAAAGAATTAGTGATTTCAGAAGATTCTTGCGATTTAACTTGCTTGTTATTAAGATATGTATCAGCAATTTGTTGTATAGAGCCTAAACTGCTTGCAATCTCATTCATAAGCTAATCTCCTGTCTTATTTACTACTATTATATTATTCGGCTGATTCTTCTGTTTTCTTTAGGGATGATATCCTCTTTTCTAAATCAACTAATGTCTGATAAGAATCTTTGTTAATGAATTGCTTCTGATATTCATCCATCGAGTCGAATAATGTTCTAACAGCTGTCACCTTCTCCTCATCCTGTAATGATACATTCTTGAGATTAGGTAGCTTGGCAACTGCATCTTCAAAAGCCTTGGTTGTAAGCATTGCTGTGTAGTATCTCTCGTCTGCAACTGTCTCTATATCGTTGATGTTATATAATCCATCATTTACAGATACATAGTATCCATCATCCTTCTTCTCTAAGAAATCAACCATACCTGATACATATTGTTGATTACCTGAAGAATCAGTTGTATTAAGAATTACATATTTACCAACATAGTTAGCAGCTGACATCTCATCCATCTTGTCCTGTACATTCTGCGTTGCCTCAATCTGTGAGAAATTAGCAAGCTCTGATACATACTCTGTATTAGTAGTTGGCTCTAATGGATCTTGATACTTCATCTCAGCAACAAGCAATTGAAGGAACATATCCTTGTCAAAGTTATTCTTTTTTTCATTAGCCTTATCAGTAGCAGTTGTATCTTGTACAACCTGTCCGTTTTTAATTTCTTGAATAAGTGCCATCTTAACTCCTTCCTAAGCCATGTAATTCACTGAATTACCATGATCCTTCATCATCTGAGCTACAAGCTTGTCTTCTTCAGACATAAGGCCTTGTAATTCATCAAGATTATTAAGATCAATGCTTGTTCGTCTAGTCATCTGTGATGCTTGTTCTTCCTGTTGTCTGCTTTGCTCTTCCTGCTGATGCATTCCCTCTTCAAGATTACGCTCAAATTCGTGAGTTCCAACAGACACCTCAACAGCTTCAACCTTAACACCTGCTTTATTAAGACTATCCTTAAGTGCTATCATCTGCTGTTCTAAAGCTTCTTTAACAACTTCGTTCTGTGCTACAAGATGTGCCTTCATCGCACCCTTTTCCTGACTAACATTAAGATAAATCTTACCAAGTGATTCAGGATTAAGTATCATCTCGATACTTGTAACTTCTCTTGAAATGTTAATTCTAGCCTGCTCTGATATCTGAGTTATCATCTGCATTGTCTGGAATCTTGTAAGTACAGGTCTTGCCTCAACATTCTGAGTAGTCTCAGGTTGAACATTTTGTACATCAGCAGCAACATTGGCTGTGAATGCCTTGCCTTCATGCTCATGTCTTGTCATATTGCCTGAATTATTAGAATTATCAGACTTGGCTGTATTAACCTCTTCCTTAACAAATACATCATCTGTTGCTTCATCAGCACTGCTTAACTCTTTGTTCTCTTCGTTCTTAACAGCATTTGAATCCTTGTTAACAACAACTGGTGCCACATCAGCTTCAGGCTCTTCAACAACTACTTCTTCTGTAGCAGCCATCTTAGCAGCAACGTCTTTAGGGACATCTGCCTTAACAACATTCTCTTCTACAGGTTGCTGAATCTTTACATCAGCCTCAACCACTGTAGCCATCTGCATGTTCATTTCTTTAGGAATCTCAACAAAGCTTTCATTAACCTTATTAGCCGAAGCTGCAATATCTTTGATTGTTGCAGCGTCCACTCCAGTCTCTTCTACGACCTTACTTGCCAAGTCTCTAACTGTTGATAACGCATCTGATAAATCTTCGTCGAGTACAAGTGTTACACTATCTTCTACATCAGCAACCTCAACCATAAGCTGTGTAACTTCCTTAGGATTAAGTAAGTCTGCAAATGTAATATTAAGTGTAGACATTGCATCTTCAAGTTCATCTTCTGTGATATTAAGTGCTTCTTCTAATACCTTGGCTACTTCGCCGGCAAAATTATCTAAAGCCTCATCAACTATAGCAATTACCTCAGCTGGAATCTCTTCCATAGTAGCCATTGCCACTGGTGCTTCTTCCATGGCTGGTTCTTCAACTACTGTAGCTTCGTTTGCCATATCAGCTTTTGATGTGTCTTTTGTAGCTTCTGCATTCTTAGCATCAGAAAAATGGTTAACATCCTTATCAGCCTTATTGTCTTTTGTAGTAACTTTCTTGTCGTCAGGTGTCTGGGCTTTGGTATTGCCTACCTTGGCTTTGTCATCCTTGACATCGTTACCACTGACTTGATTTTGAGTATCCGATTTCTTATCTGATTTGGCAACGTTCTTGCTCATTACATCTAAGAATCCACCGGATTTATCGCCATCCTTGGCTGACAATTGGTTGTTAACCATTAAGTTAGGACTTACACTAGTTACATTTCCACTTGTCATACAACTCCTCCTTTCCATATTTAATTTTATTTATAACAAGCCGAGGCTTATTATCTTATCTAGGCTCCATCAGTTTTGTTACCTGAGCTGCTGTAGCAGCATCCATAGCTCCAAGTATCTTACCTCTCGATGAAGCATCCATATTCCACAGTATCTTACCAACTAATTCAAGGTTATCTGTCATGGTATTGAAAATACCTGCAGCCTGCGCCGGCTTCATACTAGAATATGTTGAAGCATATTGCTGAATCTGTTCATCCTGAGTCGTCTGATTAACGACTTGCTTGTAAATTGCCTCAGCATTTTGAGGCTGAATTGACTCATAATACTTCTTATATTCTTTTATATCGGGCGCTTTGTCCGAAAAGACAACCTCTTGATAGAATTTTTCTTTATCTTCTTCAAATTTTTTCTGATTATTCTTATAAGTCTGTAATTCTATGGCCTGTGCCTCTAGTTCTGCAAGGTGCGCACTATCAACGCCTCCTGCTGATTTTGCAGCAGCAAGCTGAGCCTCTAATTCCTTAATACGCTTAACTGCATCATCAACAGTTGCAAAGCTGTATTGTGCATCTTCCTTAGCATATTCCTCCGATACCTCAGGAAGAATCTTATTGATTACTGGAACATTCTTAAGCACTGGATATAGTACAGTAGAGCCGAATCCACCTACATCCATCTTAATTAGAAGACCTAATATTACAAGCCAAATTAGAGCAATGAGAATTGCAACAAATATTACAAGCCCTTTACCAGAGCCTTCTTCTTCCTCCTCATCATCACCCTCGGCGCCTTTTTTCTTCTTATTCTCTTTTTCTTTTTTCTTTTGTGCCTTCTTCTCGGCCTTTGCTTTCTTCTTTTCTTCCTTATCAGCCATTAGTTCTCTCCATCCTTGTCCGGTCTGTATGTATAACTTACTAACTCGTCTGTAACCTTATTCTCCTCTGCGTTAAGCTCCTGCTTAAATTCATCGAAGGCTTTCTCCTTAAGATTCTCGTGAGTCTTTCTATCCTTCATAACTTCATCAAGTCTTTGTCTTGCTTCTTCAACCTTTTTTTCTGCAATATGAACATTAAGCATCTGGTCTCTAATAAGCACTTTCATGGTCTCTATAGCTTCCTTTAACCTTCTAATCTCTGTAAAATCCAATTCGCCAGAAGTAGCAGCCTTAAGGTCACGCTCATATCCTGCCCTTCTAATCATTAGATTAGTCAGCTTGTCCTGCTCTTCTGATAATGCAGCGTTAGCCTGAGAATATGCAATCTTCTCCTGACTCTCTATTTTCTCTTTGATATCAAGGATATTTTGCATCCTGTAGCGAAACTTTGCCATGACTATTCCTTAAACATCTCTTCTAAGGTCTCAATCTCATCTTCAAAATCGTATTTTGTATGAGTCTCCTGCATAAGAAATTCATTAACCTTGTCAATCTTCTCTATTGCAAAATCTATATTCTTATTAGAGCCACTCTTGTAGGCTCCGATATTAATCAAATCCTCTGCCTCACGGTAGGTTGCTAATACATTCTTCATCTTACCAGCAGCCTGCTTATGTTCTCTGTCTGCTATTGCAGACATAACACGGGAAATGCTCTGTAATACATCAATGGCAGGATAATGATTCCTCTGCGCCAATCTTCTATCAAGCATTATATGGCCATCTAGAATGGACCTTGCTGTATCAGTAATAGGCTCATTAAAATCATCACCATCTACAAGAACGGTATATAGACCTGTTATTGAACCCTTGTCGGAATTACCCGCTCTTTCTAACAACCTCGGCATCTCCGAATACACACTTGGGGGATAACCACGTGTTACAGGTGGTTCTCCAGAAGCAAGTCCTATCTCCCTTTGAGCCATAGAAAAACGTGTAAGAGAATCCATCATAAGAAGCACGTCTTTGCCCTGGTCTCTGAAATATTCAGCTATGGAGGTAGCAGTCTTGGCCGCTTTGTTACGAATAAGAGCTGGCTTATCACTTGTTGCCACTACAACAACAGATCTTGCCATACCTTCTTCACCTAGGTCATGCTCAACGAACTCTCTAACCTCACGACCACGCTCTCCAATTAATGCAATTACATTAACCTCTGCCTTGGTATTTCTTGCGAACATACCCATCAATGTACTCTTTCCTACACCAGAGCCTGCGAATATTCCGATTCTCTGACCCTTGCCAACAGTAATAAGTCCATCAACAGCTTTAACACCAAGGGGAAGCACTTCTGATATTATCTCTCTATCCATAGGATCAGGTGGTTGAGCTTCAGCTGGATACTCTTCGTTTAGTTCTAATATACTGCCGTCGTCAATTCTTCCTACACCATCAAGTGTATGACCAAGCAGTTCATCACCAACAGGTATGGACAATGGCTTACCTGTATTTTCTACCATACATCCAACGCCAACACCTTCTACACTATCAAAGGGCATCAAAAGAAGGCTTTTATCCCTAAAGCCTACCACTTCTGCCATTATTCTCTTTCCATCCTCTGCAATTATCTCACATAAATCATTAAGCTTGGCATCTGGTCCTATTGATTCAATAGTTAATCCTACAATCTTAGAAACCTTACCAAGCCTATCAAAATACGTATTCTCTAGCAGTGTATAATATTTGTTAGTCTCAATCATACCCCACCTATCAAGCATCAACTATCTTATATAGTAAGTGCCCTTAAATCTTTAATAAAGTTGTCTAACTCAACTCCGATACTACAATCAATTATTCCACCATCACATTCAATGATGCATTTGTCATCTTCAAGAAGTGGGTCCATAATTATGTCAAGCTGAACTCCCTCTCCAACCTTGTCCTGAAGCATATCCTTATTCTCTTCAAGATAAGACTTGTTACGTTCATTAACTCTAATAAGAAGAGTCTTACTACTTTCAGAATTAGTGATGGCATTCTCACATAGATGAAGAAGAATCTCTTTCTTGTCTGAGAATTCTATCATGAAGACTTTGCTCATTACGTCGCAGACAACATCGAGAACTTCCTTCTCCATATCTACTTCTTTGTCAACATATTCCTGACGAATCTTCTCTATCTCTTCTTGCATCTCAGCCTTAGCAGCCTCTAAATCATTAGCCGCCATTGCCTGGCCCATATCATAGCCATTTTTCTGGCCTTCCTTGATTGCCTGTTCCTTCATAGACTCAGCAGAATTCTGAGCTTCAGCAATTATCTCATCAGCCCTGGCACTAGCCTCAGCTAATATATTGTCAGCCTCTTCCTGTGCCTTCTCAACTAAGTCATTAGGAATAGCCATATCAGTTGAAGGCATTATAGAATCATCGAATTCTTCATCCTGATTCTGAAACAGAGCTGCTAACTCATCATTACCCTTATTCTCATTCTCATATTCCTCCCTTTCTTCAGGAGTCATATTGTCGAGCATTTCCTGCTCTTTTTTCCTTCGATTCTCTTCTTCCTTGCGGCGAAATTCCTGAATTCTCTCATCAACAAGTTGATTAGAATCTATCTCGCGGCTCTCACCACTCTCGTTCTCAAAAAGGGTGAAGAAAGGCTTTAATACTTTTTCATTAGACAACTAAATCGTCACCTCCACCACGAGATACAACAATATCACCTTGATCTTCAAGCTTTCTGATAATACCAACAATAACCTGCTGAGATTCTTCTACGTCCTTCATACGAACAGGGCCCATGTATTCCATGTCTTCCTTAACCATTGTAGCAAGACGAGAAGACATATTACGGAAGATACAATTCTGTACCTCTTCGTTAGCTCCCTTAAGAGCCTTGGCAAGCTCGTTATTATCAACGTCACGAAGAACTCTCTGGATTGCTCTATCATCAAGCAACAAGATATCCTCGAATACGAACATTTTCTTACGAATCTCTTCAGCAAGTTCAGGCTCTTCAATCTCAAGAGCCTCCATGATTCTCTTCTCAGTTCCTCTATCAACAGCATTAAGAATTGATACAATAGCATCAACACCACCAGCAATTGTGTAATCCTGATTAATAAGAGATGATAGCTTACGCTCAAGTACTTTCTCAACCTCTTTGATAATTTCAGGAGATGTTCTATCCATAAGAGCAATTCTTCTAGCAACATCAGCCTGCATCTCAGGGCTTAAGGCACTAAGAATCATAGAGGATTGTGTAGGTGCCAAATAAGACAGAATCATTGCGATAGTCTGTGGATGCTCATCCTGAATAAAGTTAAGTACCTGTGAAGGTTCAGTCTTACGAATAAATTCAAATGGCCTAACCTGTAATGACGCAGTAAGCTTAGTAATTACATCATGAGCCTTATCATCACCAAGAGCTTTCTCCAACAACTCCTTAGCATATCCGATACCACCTTCAGCAATATATTGCTGAGCAAGGCAGACTTGATAGAATTCATCTATAACCTCGTCCTTGACCTCTGGAGATATACTTCTAGTGTTGGCAATCTCTAATGTCAGTTCTTCAATTTCTTCTTCTTTTAGGTGCTTAAATATATCAGCAGACTTCTCAGGTCCTAAGGAAATGAGAAGAACAGCCGCCTTCTGTACACCACTTAAATCATCAGTTGCGCCCATTTCTATCCCCAATCGTCGTTAAGCCAGTTACGAAGTAATGTTGCCACCGCTTCTGGTCGTTCATCTACGAACTTCTCTATAAGCACTCTTGCTTCTGACTTATCGTTATAACCAATATCTTCTAGTTCTTCTTCCTGAGTTGATATCAAATCCTCAATAGTAATCTCTTCTTCAACTTCTTCCTCTTTGTCTTTTCTAAGAGTTCTAAATACTACAATTGCAAGAAGTATGAATATGAGTAATGCAAGAGCAATTTCTATAATCGTTCTTAGATTAAGCGGGAATCCAGATGATGGCTGGAACATAGGAACATTATATGCTGTCATAGAGATATTCTCGGCAGCAATTCCTGTAGCCCTGGATACGCTCTGTATCATTTCATCATCAACATCAGCTCTTTCTATATCACTATTCTCATTCTCGAACTCGGCAAATGTCTGATCATCTAGCTCGCCTCGTTCCTTCATATCATCTTCATTATAAATTACAAATCTCTTGGCTACAACAGAAATAGTAGAATTCTCTAAATCAATTGCCCCTACTTCTTTATCTGTAGTAGTAATCTTCTCACTTGGAAGATAATCTTCTGTAACATCAGATGTTGTAGAACGGCTTACGCCATTATCATCAATAACATATGTTGTATCGTTATTATTATCTGTACCAGGCACTCCACCTACGCCGGACTCTGATTCAGAGTTAGATTCCGTTCTAGAATCCAGATAACCTTGTGTCTGATTATCATTCAGATAATAATTATAGTCAACTTCATTAACCTTATCAAAGCTCATATTAAGGTTAGCTGCAACCTTAACATCATCATACATTTGTGAGCCAAGAAGAACATCCTTAACCTTCTTAGCAACACTGGCATTAGCTTTCTCTCTGGCACTTAGATTAGATGATGCCGTACCAGCGCCAGAGGCTGAATCACCGCCCGAGAATAGCACCTTACCATTAGAATCAAGAATAACAATATTATCCGTATTCTTATTGCCAAGTCCTGTTGCAACATATTGTGCAATTCCTGCGGCTGTATCTTCGTCCATTTCTTCTCCACCCTTAAGATGAAGAATGACATTAGCATAGCTATCTTCCTTCTTAGAACTAATTGTTCCATTGTTCTCAGGAATATTAAGTGTAACCTCTGCCTTCTCGACACTATTAAGCGCCGTTAAGTCAGTTGCGAATTTCTGCTCTAAGTATAATTTGTATTTCTTCTCCTTGTCAGCCTCAGTTGTAGAGAAGCTTCCATCAATAACATCAGATATACTATAGCCTTTAGATGGGATACTGTTAGTTCCAAGTAAGATACTTGCCGTAGCCTCATCCTCACTCTTAACGGAATAATTCATGCCATCCTGAGATACCTGGTATTCAATACTCTCACCATCTAACAATTCCTTAACCTTAGATGCTTCCTCTGCAGAATTACATTGCACTAGAGAAATCCATGTTGGTCTTGTAACAACGTACACCAAAATAACCAGTGCAACAATAACTATAGCTACTGCACTGATTATTATAGCCTTCTGCTTGGTGGAGAACTTTAACCACCATTCCTTTATTCTGTTTAAAATATTCTGTATAAACTCTGGCATGATATATATCCCCTACTCATATCATTAAAATAAATATAGAATTATTAAATAGCGCAAAACTCACATTTGCATATTCATAAGCTCTTTATATGCGTCTAAGAACTTATCTCTAACTGCTACTGTGTATTGCAACGCTACAGTGGCTTTCTGTTCTGCAATAAGTAAATCATGAGTATTATCTGATTCACCAAGTGCAAACTTAATCTCTTCACCTGAAGCCGCATTCTGCAAGGAATTAGTCTCACCCACCATTCCCAAGACAGAATTAAGCACACTATCAAATGATGTTCCACCATCTGTATTAGCAGGCTTAGGAGCAGCATTAGCACCATAGCCAGCAGCAGGAACATTAGTTGTCTTATACATTGCATTAAGCGAATATAAATCCATAACAATCTCCTAGAATTATTGACCTATACGAAGACCTGCAGTAGCCATTCCTTTAACAGCTTCAAATGCAGTAACATTTGCTTCGTAAGCTCTACTACTATCTATAAGGTTCGTCATCTCTGTTACTGTGTTAACATTAGGATATAATACATATCCATTCTCATCAGCATCAGGATGTGCTGGATCGTATTCCATAATAAAATCTGTTGTTGTATCCTCAGCAACTCTTACAACCTTAACTCCGTCACCTCTAAATTCTGTTGCTCTCTTTAATGCATCAGAAAATGTAGGCGATGTATTCTTCTCTTCGAAGGATACTATCTTACGACGATATGGAGTACCATCCTCTGTTCTTGTTGTATTGACATTAGCAATGTTCTCAGCAATTGTATCCATACGGAATCGCTGAGCCGTCATACCTGACGCTGCTATATCAAATGATTGAAATAAAGCCATATTAATACCTCCGAACTAACTACTTAGCTACTGCCTTAAAGCGAGCAAATTCCGAACTTATAGACTCGGTCAAAGCCTGATACTTAATCTGCTCTGAAGCGAGTTCAACGTTCTCTGTGTCAACATCAACATTATTGCCATCTAATCGATAAGAGTATCCTGCGTAATCAGTAAATACCTTCGGCTGTAAGCTTGCAACATCAAGATTAGTTACTGCACCATGTAGGTTATTAGCTTTCGTCTTCTCAATTGCCTGCTTTAATGTTGTGTCGAACTCAATATCTTTTCTCTTGTAGCCAGGAGTATCCACATTTGCAATATTATGCGCAATGGTTTTCTCTCGCATCCAGCTAGCGTCTGCAGCTTTGTCAAGGATATTAACATAATCAAAAGCATTCGAACTAAACATAAGCGCCTCCAATTGGGATAATATTATCCACTCTCCTTTACAATATTATATAGAATATTTTGCAAATTACAAGAGCTATTTTGCATATATTGTGTTTACATTTCCCAAAAAGCACAATATATATTCATTTTAGGGGATTAAATAAATATATAAGAATTTCAAAAAATGCTATAAAAACACAAAAAGGACTTAATATAAAGTCCTTTTTTAACAATTCCATCCATGAAAAATAACAATATGTAATTTACTTATTATTTATATCGGCAAGTTCTTCAAAAACTAAATCATTAATTACACGAATATATGTACCCTTCATTCCAGAGGACTTTGTCTCGATAACACCAGCACTCTCGAACTTACGAAGAGCATTGACAATTACAGAACGGGTAATTCCTACTCTATCAGCAATCTTAGATGCAACTAAGAGCCCTTCTTTACCATCTAATTCGTCAAATATGTGACATATTGCGTCAAGCTCTGAATAAGACAACGTATTAATTGCCGATTCAACAATCTGTCTATTCCTTAATTCCTCATCATGCTCATCATTAACAGCACGCATCATCTCTAAGCCAACGACAGTTGTTCCGTATTCACTTAATATTATATCATCAATATCATACGGTTTGTCAAATCTATATACGAATAAAGTACCAAGTCTCTCACCTGCTATATATATTGGTGAAATAATAGCAGAATACTTTTCTACTATCCTCTCCTCAAATCCAAGTGTCGCAAGATTCACATTTTCCTGTGTAGAGAGAATACTAAGGAGTCTCTCATTAAGTAATGGGTCAACAAATTCTCCCACGTTATCTACTACAAGGTCAGATACAACAGACAAATCATTATCCTTTCTGCTGTGACTAATCCCTAGAACCTTGCCCTTCTTGCTAATTACAATAACACCTGATTCAAGAATCTCACGAAGCACCTTGCATATATCATTGAATACTACCTTAGTAGAATTATTATTGTGAAGAAGATTACCAATCTTTCTTGTCTTATCTAATAATTGTACACTCATTATTCCTAACCTTATTCTCCCTGAGTCTTATCCTCTTTGTCGCATACGAAGCCGCACTCCTTATTCTGGCACACAAGCTTCTTGCCCTTAATAACCATATAATCCTTACATTTTGGACATTTCTTCTCAACTGGTCTGTTCCAGTTCATAAAGTCACAATCAGGATATCCTTCACATCCGTAATAGGTTCTTCCCTTCTTAGTCTTGCAGATAATAACATCCTTACCACATTTTGGACAAGGAACCCCAATCTTCTCTAAGAATGGCTTAGTATTACGACAATCTGGGAAACCAGGGCAGGCTAAGAACTTACCGAACTTACCATACTTAATTACCATGTTACGGCCACACTCTTCACAGACTACGTCAGTCTCTTCATCAAGGATTGTAACCTTCTCTAATGTCTCCTGTGCGCTCTTAACTTCCTTCTCAACCTTTGGATAGATATCTCTAATTATATCCTTCCAAGAGATGTCGCCTTCTTCAACGCCATCAAGCTCTTCCTCTAATCTTGCAGTGAATTTCTCATCAACAATATCAGGGAACGCCTTAGTCATCAAATCATTGACGATTTCGCCCATCTCCGTTACGAATATATTACGACCTTCCTTGCCAATATATCTTCTCTTAAGAAGAGTTGTAATAATTGGAGAATAAGTACTAGGACGGCCTATTCCTAATTCCTCAAGAGTTCTTACAATCGAAGCCTCTGTATAATGTGCAGGTGGCTGTGTAAAATGTTGTGTCTCATCAAGGCTTACTAAGTCAAGCTCATCACCTACTTTAAGGCTGTCAAGCTTCTGCTTCTTCTCTTCCTTGTCATCATCATCCTTATATACAGAAAGGAAACCATCAAAAGCAACCTTAGATGCTGATGTCTGGAAGATATAATCCATAGCCTGAATTCTTACTTTAATTACATCATACATTGCATTAGTCATCTGACTTGCAACGAATCTCTTCCATATTAATTGATATAATTTGAACTGCGCAGGGCTTAGAGAACTCTTAACCATAGAAGGTGTAAGTGTCACATCTGAAGGTCTGATTGCTTCATGAGCATCCTGTATCTTGCCCTTCTTCTTATCGACTCCCTTATAGTCTCCCACGTATTCCTTGCCATATTCGCTGGCAATATAATCCTTACAAGAAGCCTTGGCCTCATCTGATATTCTAATTGAATCAGTTCTAAGATATGTAATAAGACCAACTGTTCCCACCTTGGAAATGTTGATTCCTTCGTACAACTGTTGTGCAATATTCATTGTCTTAGATATAGAGAAGTTAAGCTGCTTAGATGCCTCCTGTTGCATAGTAGATGTTGTAAATGGAAGCGGTGTCTTCTTCTCTCTCTTAGAATTATTGACACTTTCAACCTTGTAGCTTGCGCCATCTAATTCATTGAATATTACATCAAGCTCTTTCTTACTATTTATATCAAGTTTCTTATCCTTGTTACCATAAAATGATGCTTCAATGTTATTCTTCTTATTCTTAAGCTTAACATCTAATGTATAGTATTCCTGCGGTATAAACTCTGATATCTCTTTTTCTCTATTGCAGATAATATTAAGAGCTGCAGATTGAACTCTACCAGCACTAAGACCTCTCTTAACCTTTTCCCAAAGCACAGGTGATATCTCATAACCAACTACTCTGTCAAGAACACGTCTTGCCTGCTGAGCATCAACAAGATCCATATCAATATCACGAGGATTCTTCATAGCCTCCTTAACAGCCTTCTTAGTGATCTCATTAAAACTAATTCGACTTACATTCTTATCATCAAGATTAAGGGCGCTAATAAGATGCCACGAAATTGCTTCTCCTTCGCGGTCCGGGTCAGTTGCAAGATATATCTTATCTGACTTCTTAACTTCCTTCCTTAAACTAGCTAGTAATTCTCCCTTACCCCTAATAGTAATATATTTCGGCTCAAAATCATTATCAACATCAACACCTAATGCACTCTTAGGCAAATCCCTTACATGACCATTAGATGCAACGACTTCATAATTCTTACCTAGAAATTTCTTAATTGTATTAACCTTAGTTGGTGACTCAACAATTACAAGATTCTTAGCCATTACTGCCTCCTAGTATAACTTACTTAATCTTGATATATTGGTTAACAAACACTTCCTTAGCCAGATTCAGTTTGCATAGGTTCATAATAGAATTAAGAACTAGCATCATATCAAGATTAGTTTTCTCAATTATTTCTTCTATCCCTTTAGGATAAAAATCTAGAATACTATACACCAATAAATCTTCTTTTTCAAGAAATAAATTCTGAATATTGTCATTATCTTCTACTAGAAGTGTGTTAATTTCTACCTCTTCAAGGTTATTAACAAAATCTTCTACACTTGTAATTATGCCTGCACCCTGTTCTATTAAAGCGTTGCAACCAGCAGAGAGAGAATCATTGATTCTTCCAGGCAGGGCATATATATCCTTGCCCTGCTCTAGTGCAAAATCAGCTGTTATTAAGGAGCCACTTCTTAGCCTTGCTTCAATTATCACAACCTGATTACTTAACGCAGAAATAATTCTGTTACGAGTTGGGAAATTAAAATTCATAGGCACTGTCCCCGGGTACTGTTCTGATATAATTGCACCTTCCTTTTGAATATCAACATAAGTATTAATATTGTCTCTTGGATAACAAATATCTACGCCGCATCCTAAGACTGCAACAGTCTTACCCTTGGCTCTTAATGCCCCTTCATGTGATGCATTGTCAATTCCCAGCGCCATGCCACTTATAATGGTGTACCCTTTTTGGGACAGCGTATATGCAATTTCTTTTGCAGCCCATCTACCATATTCTGAACATCTTCTTGCGCCTACTATTGATACACATTTATGGAAATCCTCTGGAAAATGTCCTATATAAAACAAACCGTAAGGCGAATTCCTAATCACTCTTAGCTTATCAGGATAATTAACCATAGGTCTTGTTATAAGCCCCTGGTTATATGATAAGAACTCCTGATATGTCTTATCAATTAATTCATCATCTCTACTGCTTACAATGATATCAGCTATCTTATCATCTATTACACCGCTTGAGAGTAAGTCACTCTTACTCGCATCATATACTTTCTTCGCATCACCGAAGCAATCTACAATTCTATTTTTATAGTTATTAGCTATATCTAGTCTTGTTAACCATAATTCGTATTTTATATTACTTTCTGTCATAACTTCAGCCTCCTATAAGCAATTCTCAAAATACTTCTTGTCAAGTCCACGATATAATAGTGACTCCTTAAGATGAAGCACATTAATTCGTTCATCACCTGCCATATCAGCTATTGTTCTTGCTACTCTAAGAAGCTTATAATATGTTCTTCCAGTCAGGGCATATCTGTCATATATATCCTCCATAAACTGATTCTCTTCTTCTCCTAAAGCACAGTACTTGTCAATGTCACTTGACGGAATGTTACTGTTGTAATTATATGTCTCGTTAATGTATCGCTTCTTCTGGATGTTATGTGCCTTAATTACCCTGTCTCTAATCTCACCTGACGATTCGTTTTCTTCTATTGCAACAATATCTTTATAGCTTACTGTGGCAGCTTCAGCACACATATCAATCCTGTCAAGCAGAGGCTGTGACAGCTTGTTATAATATCTCCTTATAGAGTTGCGGTCACATCTACATTTGTTAAGATCAGGATAATACCCACAAGAGCATGGATTCATTGCACACACAAGCATAAAGTTAGAAGGATAAGTATATTTACCAGATGCTCTTGAAATACTAACCTCTCCATCCTCCATAGGTTGACGAAGCATCTCAAGTGTTGTCTTGGAAAACTCTGTAAGTTCATCAAGAAATAACACACCATTATGCGCTAATGATATCTCCCCTGGATGAGGAATTGCACCACCACCAATAAGCCCCTGGGGACTTACAGTATGATGGGGATTCCTAAATGGTCTGTCGTTAATAATTCTAGGATTGTCCTTAAATCGTCCACTTACACTTGCAATCTTAGAACTAACAATACACTCTTCATTTGTCATAGGTGGAAGAATTGTAGGAATTGATTTCGCAATCATTGTCTTGCCAGCACCTGGCGGACCTATCATAAGGAAATTATGCATGCCTGATACTGCAATCTCGCAAGCACGCCTTAGAACCTTCTGTCCATTAATATTGGCAAAATCATGCTTTGTATTATCTGTTTCTTCATTAGATATTATTATCTCATCTTCATAATAAGGTACATCACCTTCATTAAGATAATTAATTACATCTAACAAATGTTTGACTGGGATAATCTTAATTCCTTTGGCGAGACTAGCCTCTGAATAATTATCGTATGGCACTATGCATTCACTTATTCCATGTTCTAATGCATCAAGAAGAATAGGTAGCACCCCTGTTACCCCATTAATCTGACCAGAAAGGCCTAATTCACCTATCATCATGATACTGTCATTATCTTCTCTCTCAATTATTGACATTGCTTCAAGAATTGCAATGGCAAGAGGCAAATCAAATCCACAGCCTTGCTTTTTAATTGATGCAGGCGCAATATTAACAGTAATCCTCTTAGGTGGCAGTAAGAAGCCGCAATTTTTCATTGCAGTTCTGACTCTCTCTTTAGCCTCCTTAACCTCAGAAGACAAGAAGCCCACCATCTCAAAATAAGGCATTCCATCACTGACATCAGCCTCAACCTTCACAATAGTAGACGTAATTCCTTTCAGAATCGCCGTAGTAATACAACTATACATTTATACTTTGGGAATTATTAATACATAAATAGATTGTTAAATATGAAATATAGATGTAAATATACTAACACACATTAGTATTATTCTCAAATAAAAAATGGCTCCTATTAAGGAGCCACATTCAGTACTTATCGAATCATCTCTGTAAGACCAACCTTCTTCATAACCTTACGAAGTGTCTTATTGGCAAAATAAGCTGCTTTCTCATCGTTTTGCTTAATACATCCTTCTATATATGCCTTGTCTTTGAGAAGGCGCTCATATTCAGCCTGAAGAGGTGCTAATTCATCAGCAACCGCCTCTCCAACAGCAATCTTGAAATCACCATAGCCCTTGCCAGCGAATTCAGCTTGAATATCATCAAGAGATTTGCCTGTAACAGCACTTAATATATCCATTAGATTACTAATTCCTGGCTTAGCTTCTGTATCATATCTAACCTCTGTATCAGAATCAGTAACAGCTCTTTTGAACTTCCTAATAATTGTATCCTTATCATCAAGAAGCATAATTGTTGCATTAGCATTTTCATCAGACTTAGACATCTTCTTAGTAGGCTCTGCAAGAGACATTATTCTTGCACCACTCTTACCAATATAAGCTTCTGGAATAGTGAATATATCGCCATATATATTATTGAATCTCTCTGCAATATCTCTTGTAATCTCAAGGTGCTGCATCTGATCCTTACCTACTGGTACAACATTGGCCTGATATAATAAAATATCAGCAGCCATAAGCACAGGATATGTAAATAATCCTGCATTAATATTGTCAGCATGCTTCGCTGACTTATCCTTGAACTGTGTCATTCTATTAAGCTCGCCCATATATGTAAAGCAATCTAGAATCCACGCAAGCTGTGTATGTGCAGGTACATGTGACTGGTAATATACGCAATTAACCTCAGGGTCTAATCCAGCTGCAACATATAATGCATATAGTTTTCTTGCATTCTGACGAAATTCAGTAGGGTTCTGTCTTACTGTCAGAGAATGAAGGTCCATTACTCCGAAGAAGCAATCGAATTCTTTATTAAGATTAACCCAATTCTTAAGAGCTCCTAAGTAGTTACCTAATGTAAGAGAATTGGTAGCCTGCATTCCAGAATATAGTATTTTCTTTTCATCACTCATTTTATAATTCCTTACTCTTTCTATTATTTATATTTATTATAATTTGTATCTATTAATATTAGCAGCAACTCGTTTCTGATTCTTATCTACATTAGCCTTAATCGCTGCAGTAATCTTCTTAACTAATTTCACCTTCCTGTCAGTATGAAGAATCTCCTTCCTAATATAATCATTAGCAGCTTCTTCTCCATTCTCTGCAAGATAAGTAAGTAGCATTACAAGCAGTGCCTCAGTATCAGGGTGCATCATATATCTTTTCTTGCCCTTTTCATAATATTCTAACGCACTACTGTCAGTATATTTGTCCTTCTGGTAATTCTTACTTGCCATTACCCTGTCAACATACATTTCCACCACGTATTTTACAGGCATCTTGTTGCCTTCAATAGGATGTCCCTTCTTCAATGTATAGTCAATCCAGTATTCAAAATGATGCTTATTTCTTCCCTTATGATGAAGCCACGCATATGAAACACCCCTCTTCTTACGCTCAGTATTATTTGGGCTTTCAGTACCTTTATAATATAAGCATCCAGGGATAAATTCTATGGGATTATATTTGGACAGGTCATGAAGCAGTCCCTGTCTGTATAAGCCCACTTCAAAGCATCCCTTCATAACAAGATGGCGATGCCTAGTTATTGTTCTGTAATGACTTATTGGTCGAATCATGATGTTTCCTTTCCTTCTTCTTGTCAAGAATCTCTACACTATCGTTAGTTATCTTTGTCTCTTTACCAACGAGAATCGTAATAGACCCACCTGGCACCATAATATAATGCTGTGACTTAATGTACTTAAGCTCTCCGAAATCACTATATGTATTACATGCCAAATACCATTTCTTATTGCCACTCATTCGAGGCAGTGCGAACTTCTCTTCATCGTAATGGAAATTATAACAGATAAGTATATCGTCCTTATTATCATCAAGAGAATACTCTCCAGCATAAAGGACTCCAAGCGCTTTCTTCTCATCACCAATTCCCATCATCCAAGGCTCTCTTCCATGATATGATAAGTCAGGTATACCTGTATGATGATAGTCATTCATATGCATTGGCTCTTCAAGCCTTATTATAGGATTATTCTTCCTAAATCTTATCATCGCCTTGGTGAATTCTCTAAGCTCTCTTGCGAACTTGTTCTTAGGGAAATCAACCCAGCCTGTCTCGTTATCCTGGCAATATACATTGTTATTACCACCTTGTGAATTGCCAACTTCGTCTCCCGCTAGTATCAGTGGAATAGCCTGACCTAGCATAACAGCACAAATTGCCGTCTTCATATTGTGAAGTCTAATAGAATTAATTGCTTTGTTATTAGTCTTGCCCTCAAATCCGTAATTGTTACTGCAATTATAGTTATTGCCATCTCTGTTCTCTTCGCCATTAGCTTCGTTATGCTTCTCACCATAGGCAAATGAATCATACAAAGTAAATCCATTGCTATTAGCAGCATAATTAACAAATCCAAATCTCTCGTTCTGCCTCTTAGAATTATTAGCAAGCTCCGATACATATCCATCAAAATGATTCTGTAATTGTCTTAGTGCATATAAGAACTCATCATTACTTATAAATAAATGCTTATTAAGTCTCTCACCATCTAATACTTCATATGGATATTCATGATAGAATAGCTTAACATCCGTAAGATATGGGCTTGTTACCAACCTCTTAATAGGCAAATCATTTCCTAAGATGTGCAATCCATCAACATTATATTCCTTTGCCCAGAATATAAGGGATTTCATCATAACCTCATCACTTACCAATTTGTTGAAAGCAATCTCCATTATAACTTCCAGACCACGAGAGTGAATCTCATCTATCATCATCTTCATATTGTAAGAAGCCTTCTCGCCTCCAAAATAAGATGCCTTCGGAGCAAAATAATGTCCCTTATCGTAGCCCCAGTAATTGACTTTACCTGAATCCTCTATAATGTTCTCAGTTGTAAAGTGCTCATTTACAATGGTAGATTCAACAATCCCCATTTCTTCAAATTCGTATAAAGGCTGAAATTCAATTGTTGTAACACCCAAATCAACAATCTCATCAAGCAGCTTAATAAAGCCCTTGTAATTACCCTTATCCCATCTATTAAGACCATGCTTCATAGTAAAACCACGCATATGAAGCTTATATATAATCATATCCTTAGGCGCAATATTCGGCTTAGCATGCTTGAATTCATAATCATCTACTGCTATGGCAGAATAAACCTTATAGTCATTCTCTTTTCGTGACTTGTCATTCCACTTATCACGACCTACTACTCTCGTAGCGTACTCATCCATGGTCTCCTTGCCGTCACGATAGATTGTATAGCATATTGAGTCAGGATTAAGACCTTCTACACTAACAGAGCATACCAATCCCATCTTGTATTCATCAGTTATATCAATACGCGTAGTTAGCTTACGTGTCTTAATATCGTAAATGTTAATATAAGACTTTTCTTTAGTTGTTGTCATATAGGTAAATGTAATCTGGTCACCATGAACTCTGGCTCCAAATTCGCAAAAATTACCCTGTCTTAATCTCATAAATAAATCCTGCCTTTAGCAACTATTTCTTCGCATACACAGTTATTATACCATAACTGTTGCTTTTTATTGAATACTTTATTATAATCTTACAAGATATTTCTGAAATTAGTCGAAAAACAAGGAGAAATGCCATGGAAAATAAGGAAAATCAAGAGCTTGACGATGATGTAATGGTAACAATTGAGCTTGATGGTGAGGATCTTGACTGCGAAATCCTTACAATCTTCGACATTGAAGACCAGGATTATATTGTACTTATGCCTGTAGATGAGAACGGTGAACCGTTAGATGATACCCTTGTATATATCTATAGATACTTCGAAAAAGGCGACAACTACGCCATTGACAACATCCAGTCAGATGAAGAATATGAGCGCGTTAATAAGAGATTTAATGAATTATTAGAGGAAGCAAATAATCAACCTTAGTTTATTTGCATTTCCTCTATAAATCTAGATGGAAATAGCTTCTCGTTATTTCTTCGTTGTATATAGCACAATGTAAGGTTTGTCTTGGCGCGGGTCAAGGCTACATAGAACATCCGTCTTTCCTCTTCTAGCGCCTCCTGGCTTTCTGCTTTCTTGGATGGCGTTACCCCTTCATTAACATCAAGAATGAATACATTGTCGAACTCTAATCCCTTGGATGCGTGAAAGGTATACAGAAAAACTCGAGCATGGGATTCATCAGTCTTTCCCTCTTCATACTGTAATCTCATATTACATTCTTCAAGAAATGCTTTAATATTAATAAAACCTTTGCTAAGGCTTGTTATATTCTCTAACACCCTTGTATAATCATCATACTGCTTCTTGTTATTAGCTGTCTCAGCGATATAATTATCGTATCCAATCTTCTTACGTATAAACAGAATTGCGGAGCTAGGTCTTAGACTCCTAATCCTTGTGATATCATTCTTCATATTCCTTATTCTATTTTGCATATATGGTTTGTCCGAGTAGAAGCGCACCATATCATCAAATGACACATTTTCCCTATCAATACATTCTCTTCTAATATATCTATTAGGCTTATTATATATCCTTAGAAAGTCAGACCTCTTCCCTTCTCCTAATGCTATATTCATGTAGCTAATAATATCCTTAAATATGAAATGACTATATATATTAGACACTTTATCCTTAACAAAAAAGGGTACACCCTTTTCAGAAAGCATGTTGGTAATTGATATGTTCTGATTCTTATTGCGAAATAATATGGCAACAGTTGATGATTCATCCCTGTTAAGAAGTGTCTTAAGCTTAGCACATATCCATTTTGATTCTGTATCAGCATCCTTAAAATAGTGGGTGCTTATATTACCACTATGAGTATTATTAGCTACGATTACCTTATTGAATCGTTTCTCATTGCTGCTAATAAGCTTAGAGGACTGTTCAACAATACTAGCACATGACCGATAATTGGTACATAACTTAATAACCTTACAGTCATCATATTCCTTAGGGAAATCAAGCATAATATTAGGATTAGCACCACGAAAACCATATATAGACTGATCATCATCCCCTACTGCGAACACATTCCTACTAATAGCAAGCATCTTAACAATACCAAACTGCAAATCATTCATATCCTGCATCTCGTCAATCAGATAGAAGGAATAACGTTGCTGCCACTTTGATAACACCTTGGGATTCTCTCTAAACAAATTGTAGGTTAGCATTAGCATATCATCAAAATCTATCTTACCTAATTCCTTCTTCATTGATTGAAATGCATTATATAGCTTTCTGAATTCATCTACATCGAAACCCTCAGATTCATATTCATCAATAGAAATGGTTGTATTATTAACATAGCTTATCTCTTTGTATAAGCCCTCTAATAATCCATCATCAAATTCCATATTTACAGAAAGCACCACTTCCTTAAGGAAACTAATAAGATTCTTGCCCTGCAAGACAGAATCGGCCTCTAGTCTCATCTCGCTTCTAAGAATTGAATAAAATACTGAATGAAATGTGCCGAAATTGACAAGACCTGACTTAGGATTATTACACAGACTAATGAAGCGGCTCTTCATTTCAAGAGCTGCATCCTTAGTAAATGTAATAACAAGAATAGATTGTGGGTTAACATGGTATTCGTCAATAAGATGCTTTATCCTATTGACTAGAACTGTAGTCTTGCCACTTCCTGGGCCTGCTAAAGTAAGGCAAGGACCAGTAAAGTGACGCACTGCTTCTAATTGATTATTGTCAAGCATAGAACTCCTTCACTTGACATCTTAACCCCATCCATAAGTGATGTTAATATAACATAAGATAATATATAGTGCAAATAAAAAAACACTGCATATCTTATACTGTGTCTTAATCGGTAATGCTTCACTAAGAATATATAAGTGATTATATAAGTGTAATATAACATAACGAAACCGATGCTCAATTTGCCATCCAGGCAATGAGCATCTAATCCCGACATCGTGTCGGGATTTTTCTGTTTACATAAATAATCACTAATATATTCTAAGCTTGCATTAATCCTTATAAGACACTGCATAATATATGCAGTGCTATTATATTTCTGCCTCTAATTTATTTATTGCTGTATTAATACGACAAAGCGACTCTTCCTTGCCTAGTAATTCTAGTAGTTCTGTGGCGCCACCTGGAGTCATTTGCTTACCAGATAATGCAGTTCTAATTGGCCAAAGTACATAGCCATTCTTTACTTCATGCTCCTTAGCAAATGCTACAAGCAATTGATACAAAGAGTCATTAGTATAGTCATCATGTGCTTCTAATACAGGAACTAAGTCCTTAAGTGCAGATAATGAGCTTTCAGGTGTGGTCTTCATCTTCTTATGGCGATACATCTCTATGTCATAATCAGGAACGCTTTCGAAGAAGTCAATGTGCCCTTCAATATCTGGGAACACCTCTATTCTGGTCTTAACCATATTAGCAACCTTGACTTTGTCAATTGGTCTGGTTATCACTTTGTCAATAATTGGCTCTGCTATCTTATAGAACTCATCAAAGTCCATTGCCTTGATATACTCACCATTCATCCAGCGAAGCTTAACAATGTCGAATACAGCCGGCGACTTAGACATATGATGATAATCAAATACCTTAATTAATTCTTCAAGAGAGAAAATCTCCTGATTATCCTCAGGACTCCACCCAAGAAGTGCAACAAAGTTAACAATTGCTTCTGTAAGAAATCCCTGTTCAACAAGGTCCTCATAAGAGGAATGACCACTTCTCTTAGACAGCTTCTCATGATTCTCATTAGTAATAAGTGGACAGTGTACATATATTGGGACATCCCATCCGAATGCTTCATATAATCTATTATATTTTGGAGATGATGATAAGTATTCATTACCACGAACAACATGTGTTATTCCCATTAAGTGATCATCTACAACATTAGCAAAATTATATGTTGGATATCCATCTGACTTAATAAGAATCATATCATCAAGCTCTGCATTATCTACAGTAATCTCTCCATATATCTCATCATCAAATGTAGTTGTACCTGTTCTTGGATTATTCTGTCTTATTACATAAGGCATACCTGCGTCAAGATTAGCCTGCACCTCTTCAGGAGACAAACTAAGACAGTGCTTATCATATATAGATATTTCCTTACCATCTAGGTTCTGCTTAATTGACTCTAACCTCTCAGGTGTACAGAAGCAATAATATGCCTCACCCTTCTCAATAAGCTTCTTAGCATATTCAAGATAGATGCCCTGCTCTTGTCTCTTAGACTGAACATAAGGGCCAACACCACCATCCTTATCAGGACCTTCATCATGAATTAAACCTGTTGCCTGAAGGGTTCTGTAGATAATATCTACTGCGCCTTCAACATAACGCTCCTGGTCTGTATCTTCAATACGAAGTACGAAATCCCCTCCTTCATGCTTAGCAATTAAGTATGCATAAAGTGCTGTCCTTAGATTACCAACATGCATTCTTCCTGTTGGACTCGGTGCAAATCTTGTTCTAATCTTACTCATTTTAATTTCCTTCCTTACATTACATTTATTATAATTCATAATAATCGATATTCTCTTTTAGCAATGGCGTTATCTCAACACCACTCTTAGCCATACTGTCATATAACGCCTTCAGTCTCTTATAGCTCTTGGCATTATTAACATTGAATCGATGAATTGCATTAGAGAACATTGGACTGTCTTCTAGCTTACTTCTAATATCCTTGGAAAATGGACAATATGTAAATACAATTTCCCTAACGAACTTGTTAAGTCGAAAGCCGCCCTTTGATTCGTATTTTATCCAGTTAAAATAATCCTTGGCAAACACTTCTCTAAAGCTATTCTTAGACCTTACAAGGGAACTCTTAATCTGATCCTTGGCATCCTGTGACAATTCATGATTCTTCTTATAGAATTGAAGATAATCATAATAATCACTTGTAAGAGAATGCTCTCTTATATCATTCCATCTTGGACCTTGTATCTTACGACACAACTCCCATCTGTATCTGGCAGTCAGAATTGTAATCTCATCTGCTATATCACAGGTTGCGAATATCGGCAGCATAAACCTTGCAGGCGTATCGTTCTTGACACTTGCTGTCTCCTGCCACATCATTCCCTTAGAACCACAATTAGGCATAAGAATAAAGTCTGGAAGAATCTCACTCATTAATGCTTCATTCTTAATAGCATCAGGAAGATTATTATAGAAAACTGGTCTATAATATGCCGAGAAATCAATACTTCTTATTCCATTAACAGCCTCGTATATCTTATTCCTACTTACAAGCATATTCGTAGGATCATTGAACAGATCATTATCATTCATAATAGCGTTAAAACTACTTATATTGCCATAAGTCAACCTGTTAACCGTCTTGAACATGTTGTCTATCTCGAAGGAAACTCTTTCTTCTGGTTTTTCCTTAATTCTATCTATCTCTTCCTTCTTAATATTGCCCTGTTTATATTCCTCAATTAAGTAATGCTCGAAGTCAAGGTCGAACTCATTCTTAGATGGCTCTCTGTCGCCACGATATACAGCCTTAAGCCAGTTGAATATTGTAAATACATGGTCGGAGCTAACAAGCTCCATATGATTAGTTATACTAAATAATCCATTAATCTTATCCTCTTCTAAGAATGCGCCATCCACATATCCAAAGTTAAGAAACATCTCAACAGTTGCAGGAAGATTTCTGTCATTTACCGCCCGCAAAAAGCATTTCTTATATATATCATAGAAATCATTATTAATCTGTTTCCTAAGATTGTTAGCTTCCTTGTCTCGCTGAATCTTAGTATAGCACTTAGAATAATCAGTAAATCTCTTAATATACTCCTTCTTAGAATCACTAAGAAATCCTGCGTAATCAAGAATGAATTCTAAGTCTGAGCTAGGACCATCCTCCTCCACACTCTCTTCTTCTGGAACAAGATGTTTAGCATCATTATATTCTTCTTTACATCTATCAATTAACTTTGAATCATATATACCAAGATTAGTTGCGAACTTAAGAAGACCTTCTATAGTTTGCTCAAGTCCCTCCGTATCAAGATTAGAGCGCTTATAGAAAGCCATAAGCGCAATGTAACCATGAAATATATCCCTGTTCCTGTCACTTATAAGATGGTCTCTGTTATAGCCGAAGAACTCTATCATCTGAGATATTCCCTGGGCCACACGATGCATCTGCAATGACGCCTCCATTATTGCCCCAAGAGAAAGCTTGTCATCAGATGTATATAGCTTCATATACTCATTTGCATGATTATGAACAATACTATCTAAGCTATCAAGCTCCCAATCACTAAGTGTGTGGGTTACATTAAGGGGTTGAAATGAAGACAAATCAGGTCCGCTGGAATATTCGAATCTATTCTTAATAACGAGTGACTGATACTCCTGATACACCTTATCTACATAGACAGAGAATTTATTAGCATTCTTATATAGTCTGTCATAGACCTTGAATTGTTGAAACCTCTGGCTGATGGCAGTCTTAAGAAACAGAGTTCTCATCTTAGCTTCCTTCTCTAAGAAATGCTTAAGGTCTGACACACTTCGACATGTGAACATAATAAATGTGCAATCCGTCTTGGCAATGTAATCACAGATAAAGAAATCCTGCTCAAGCATTCCAATGATAGAATTGACACCCAGCTTAGTCTCAACAAAATCATTCTTCTGTATTACTTCGCCTTCTTGAATTATATACCATTCCTTAACAGGGTCATTCTTTTTTGCCAATACCTGTCCCTTTTTAAGTTCAATTATTTCCATTATTCTTACCTAACTTACATTTTTGTATTTATTAAGACCGCAAATCTTATCAACAGAATCAATAATCTCTAGAATCTCAGGAACATAATAATGATGCTCTCTCATAAGTCTGTCTATCTCGTCTCTCTCGCTCTTAACAGCCTTAGTATTCTCTTCCATTCTGTCCCTTACCTTAGAACGCCTCTCCACAAGCTTATGCCTAATCTCAATTCGCTCATCCTTATTAACAAGGGCACTTGTCTGTGTTAACCATATCTTACAATCATATAGCCCTACCTGCTTTAGAAGCCTGATTAATCGACCTGTAAAATATTCTAAGTCTTCGTTATTCTTTTCAAATCGCTCCTTCTCCTTAACAGCCTCTAGGTATTGTTCCCATACATAGAGAAGCTTATAGGAGCTTTCTACATCGTATTTGTCAGCAACATAATCAACAGCCTTAGTCACATTGACATACTTCATTCTAACAACATTAAGAAGGGATATGGTATTATTCAGCTTCTTCTTGTCTTTTCGCATATCTCTTGACAAATTAGACATAAACACAAAAAGAACTCCAACTGCAATAGCAGTCACAGCAAAGAGAATCATCCTGTATAATCCCACATCTGCCTTGGTAAACTTCTCAATAATAAATGACAATACTAAGAAGGAAGCAAATGCTACTGCAACAAGAATAGACAGAATTGTAAAACGCTTCTTAGAGCGATTGCTTTCATTAATCTCCATCTCAACTAAGCTCTTCTGACCTTCAAGGTCATTCATTTCCTTCTTAATCTTCGCCTGATACCTTTCATTCTCCTGCATTCTGCTAATAATACCAGGCATATCCTCCTGCTCTTGTTCCATAAGAACAAATTGCTCATCAGTAATTTTCTTAGAGCTCTCAAGATAAGCAGTCTTAGCCCTGTCTGACTCTAATATATTAGCTGCAGCACTTCTTACTTCGTTATATCGCTCCTCAGGCAAATTATCAATTATTTGAATATCATCAAGGTACTTCGTTACAAGCTTATATTCTTTCTTCTCTGCTTTAATTTCTTTTGTAGTTGCAATAATTTGCTCACAAGAATCAAGGATATAGTGCTCAAGCTTCTTAGGGTCATCCCACGCATCTATATCCTGTATCTCCTTGGTAACCTTGGCAAAGGCTTCATCAAGCTCTTGTTCTTTTTTCTTCTTCCTGCCAAAAAATCTCATATACTACCCTACTATATATTACACAACTGATTGTATTCCTGTTTCCATCTATTAATTATTGCGCCAAGCTGATTCTGATATGACTTTTCTTCATAGAAGTCATCTCTCATCTTATCAAGGCGCGTAGAAAAATTCTTAACATCAGCGCTTGTACTTGTATCTGTAACAATTTTCTTAATCTTAGCAGCCAAATCCTCAGGCACAAAATATTTTGCAACCTGCATATTGAACCCATCGTCATCTCTCATACATCTATAAGTACAAAGCATAGCTTCTAATGATATCTTCTTACGATTAAGCTGGTATGCATATTCAAAGCATACACTTGCCTCATTAAAAAAGAATAATCTTGCATAACATACTGCCAGATTATGCCATATATCACCAAGAAACTCCTTAGATATTTCCTTCTTATCAGCCCTGTCTAATATATTCTCATACTCATATATAGCATCAACAATATTGCCCTTATCAAGCAATCTGTCAGCTCTGATTTTACTGCATTCTATTGGTGATTTATTCTCAAATGAGCTGATTATCTCAACAACATTTCTTATCTCATCACCTGGAAGATAGTCGCACATATTAAGAAGTGTTTCAATAAATACATGCAGTGGCTTCTCTTCATCAAGAATTGTCGTCAATGCCTTCTCTTCTTCCTTGCCAATTTCTCTTCCAATCCAGCCACACAATTCATAGCAAGCGAACTCTGTATTAATCAGGTATGCGTTATGTGCTACATAATAACACAATTCTTCCAAAGAATATATATTAAGTGATACATCTTCTATATAATATGGAACAGCCGCAATAGGCTTCTTACATAGAATTAATTCTCCCATTATAATCTCCTTATACTAGTGATATCCTATGCTCCCAGGTCTTATTAGAGCTAGGAACAATTTCGCCGAAGCCAAGGTCAGAAATAGTAACAACAGCCTCAATATCAGATGTAGGCCTTGCGCTAATGCGAAGCCTTGTTGTTCTATTATCTCTCTCAGGCAAGTCAGTAAGCTCTAGAATCTCCACCTTAGCATCTCTGCTGTCAGGCTTTTGAATCCATATTTCTATCTCACCAGAGCCGTCAAGAATAACTTCACATTCTCCATGGGCCTCATACCAGCTATCTCCTGCATTAAGAAGTGTTAGATACTCCATTATTCTCTTATCTACCACCTTAAGCGAAAGGTTCATCTTAAGCTCATTGTCTCCTATATATACAAATGGCCAATCCTTAACACCGTCCTTGACAGCACCTGCATAACAAGCACCACGAGAATACATATCCTTGCCAGCAAATACCTTACGATTGTGGCACAGTTTCTGAAGAGATACCTTAAGCCAATCGCCATCAAATCCATCTCCCAATAGATATACAGCAGATATAATCTTGCCTGCAAAAACTCTTTCTATAATCTCTTCAAATTCAAGGTCTGGATTATCTCCTAATCTTCCGTGCACCCCATCCTGAAGATAAACTATCTGAGGAGTTGTTCTAAGATTCCTTGACAAATAATAATGCTTAAGCTCACTGCCTGTATAATCGAACAATACAACATCATGAAGGAAGCACTCTGGTCTCTGATTCAATGTGTAATAATAAAATGATTCCTTAAAATCAATAACCATGAGCTTATCTCTGGTAACACCAAGTTCACTTACAATATAAGCAAATGTCTCAACCACCTGAACATCTAGGCTCTCAACAGCAATAACCAGCTTAAGAAGCCTTTTGTTAGCATAGAAATATCCCGGCATATTAAGAAGCTTCTTAATATATATGAGAAGTAAATCCCTAGCCTTCAATCTCTCATTCTCTATAAGAATATCTTCATTTGCGTACGCCTTAGGGAGTATATCTTCTATAGCCAAGGCATTGCCAAGCTTAACCTGAGACTTTGCCTCTTCTCCAAAAAACCACTGTCCTACAGCTCTTCTCTTAGCTAGAAATGTAGGAATTTGACAATGATTAGCACCCATTACAGTACTAATAGTTTCTGGTGAATCCATATTTATTTGATAATAACTTACACATGTGTAGCTTTCGCGTAATTCAATTCCGAAATATACACCTTTAGAATTATCCTGCAATTTGTCACCTCTAATCACATACATATCTATACTCTGGCAAATAATTGCTTAGTCACATAATCTAGTCCCTGATATTCCTTCATCTCTTCGAGCAAATCCTTCTCCTCATTATAGAGAAGGTCTGATTGCATCTTATTGATTCTGTCATATCTGCTATTGCCATCATTAATAATGTCATTATATACAAGTACATCCTTCTTAAGCACATCTTCTTCATCAAGCCTATGCACTTCGTAGTAGATATTATCACCGAAGAATAAGACGAATTGCTTTACATATATTCCTGGATACATCTCAAGCATCTCTTCAAATTGAATATCATCCTCGTTCTTCTTGTATATAATATTGATTCTCTCATTAGCATTTCCATGATACTCAGCAAACTGCTTATCATAGAGATGGTATTTGATAATCAACTGCCTGTCCATATTCTTAAAAAATGAGAAATATACATTCTTGACAACATACTCTCTAACAAGACTGTCAAGTATATTAAGCTCATTCTCCTTAAGATTCTCCATAAAGCACAAATGCTTCATAAGGGCAATCTTACAAGCATCATTCAACTTATCAGAACGATTGTATTGCCTGAATATGAACGAAGCATCAAACTCATCTAAATCATCAATGGCTTCATTAATGTAGTCGTTGGCAAAATATGTTAGGACTGCTTCTACTAACATCTTGTTATAATCAGATGATACATAGGACTTAAATATGTCATGATAAGCATCACTAATATCTTCGCTATAGAACATCTGAACTAATATTCTGTCTTCTAGCTTATGAGTATCGATATTATGCTTTAAGCCTTCTTTCCATAGCATTATCATCTTATCATTAGGGCCAACATATTCTTCACATAGGAAATTACATACGTCAGGATCTAATTCTTCAGAACCAATTATGCTAGCACAGAGTGATACGAAAAAGGACGAAGTAGTCTCCTCTACATCTTCTTTAATCATATAACTGCATAGCTTATTAATATATTTTTTCTCAACATAGGAACCGTTATATGTACTTACTATGTAATATGCTCTGTCGTAGCTCTCAGTTGATATAAATAGATCAATTATATATGAAAGGACTTCCGCATCTATCCTGTCAAAGGATACCTCTTCGCAAAGGTGTCGCTCTATCATATCCTCTCTTCCATGCTTCTGTAAGAAATATATAAGCAAAGGATAAAGCTTAGCTTTATAGTCTGATGATATTGCCTTAGAAGAAATAAATGTCTCAACACAATGCAAATCCTCAATCTTAAGGGTCTCATCATCCTTGCCTCTAAGAATTGCAGGAAGTGAAGAATCCTTAAGCTCATCAAAGAATCGAATGACATAAGGCATGGATTCAGGTGATAGCTTCTTAAGATTATCTACCAAAGCATCACTCTTAAGCAGGAACTCATACATGTAATCACCTGTAGCCGAATGCAATACTCCCTTCTTATCCTCTAAGAATATGCAGAAATTCTTGGCAAAAATCGGCACATAACATACATTATTCCTCACAGGCGCAATCACAGGATTCTCTAACTGTTCCGACACCACTAAAACTCTGGTAATATCATCTCTTGCAACAGAGATTCTCGCTGTATGCAATAGAGGTGCAATATTAGCAGCCACATCTTCATTAATAATTCCATTATCTAATACATCCTGATAAATTATGGCAAGGGAATCGTCAATTCTTCCATATTGCATTTGTTCTATTGCAAATAATTCAATTGTGCGCAAGTATTGCTGATACAAGCTAGAAAAATCATCCTTATGCAATACAACATTACTATATACAATAGCCTTTTTATCGTATGACATATTGCTTTGGTATTTGAAATACATTAAAAGTACCTGTGGCAGATTAACTAGATGCTCCCCTTCTAAGCACATAAGATATGCTTCATATACTCCAGTAATCCTCATCTCCTTATAGAGACACAGCTCATACCATCTTAGGTATTTCTCTCCATATGAATTAGTACGCATCAGATACCCTACAATAATCTCTAATGCACTATTGGTTGGATTAGCCTCATAAGCAGCACATGCTATCTTATATAATCTCTCATCATAAGCACTACATACATTAAGCAATGCCATGAATTGATCACTAATATCCTCTGTAAACCCGTTATGTCTTCTTATCCAATTAAGAATCTTGATAACACATGGGGAAATCTCCTTAATAAGATACGGGTCCTGTCTATAAATAGCATAGGCTTCAACATACAGATATGGTGTATCATATCCGTTATTTAACCACTGTGTTATATCCTTAAGCTTTCTTGAATTATTATTGCTATATTCGTTCCGCAAGAACAGCAGGAACCAGAACACACGCACATCATCTGGATGACTTCTAAAAATCACTTCAATCTCATTAGTAAGTCTATCTACATAACTAGGCTCCGGCTCAATCAATGTACACAGATACAGTAGATAAGCCCACTTAACACTCTTCTTATCGCTAATATCCCTCTTAATCTTCTGGATAATCCATAGGGCTTCCTGTTTTTGCCCATTAGCAATATATGCATGAGCCTTCATAAGCTCATAGAACTCAACATCAGCATCACATTTGTCATAGGAAGGCTCTATCCCCTCTTCCATAGCATATCTAAGGTCTGTAATAAATGTATCTATTAGCTGTATGCTTTTCTCTGCCCACTGACCTGTGGTTATATGACGAAGTCTGTATTCCTCATAATTATATAGGAATTCAACCTTGCGTCTCTTCTTATCCTGATAAGAGAAATCAACATAGGTGTCCTCACCCTCTAATCTTGCAGTAATCAAGAACTCCTTATGCTGGTTGATTGTGTCAAAAGAAATCTTGGCAAGATTTGTACCCTTATGCATACGATTCTTGTGAATATAATAGTCAAAATGCAACTTTGAGCCCAAGAAATAATCAGAATCAATATGTTCCTTCTCAATAGTGACAAAATCAGCATCAATTGATACATCAATCTCAACATTACCCCATGTTGACTTGGTAATTACAATCTCTTCCTTCTGATTCTCACAAATGTCATTGTATTCAGCTGATTCCTTATCTAAGGTGATATCAATTCTATCCTTTAGCTTACAGGCAACAAGGAATTCTTCTAGATTGTTAAGACTAGGCACACTTCTCCTATATCCGAGATACAGTAGTCTCTTCTCTACATCTTCATCGTCTATAATATCTATAAAAGCATCTGTGTGGAAAATGTTATTAGCTTCGATGAAGTTCTCCTGGCAAAGCCTACCAAAATCATCAAGGGAATTAATCTCACCAATTGAAGACTTAATTGTCTTACGCACAAACGTAATCTTTATAGGGATTTCAAGAGTAGAACCATTGCCCACAACAATAAAGCAACCTTCTAATATATCATTTTTCTTAAAGTTGCTATGCTTAAGGGAATATTTAATTGTACTGCGAACTCCATCGAACTGATAATCTCTAGTAATAATGTATGGGTTAGTAGAATATATAACTCCTCTAATGGATTGGTCATCCTCTCCGAATATATCAAATGAGCCTTCCAACTTCGCTCCCACATCTAAAGTAATATCTATCTTATCAACAGAGCTTGCAATATTAATTTGTCGAGAATCGAACTGCCCTTCAGACAATCGATATATCTTCTTACGCAAAACTTGCTCCCACCTTTGTATCTATGTATTATCTACACTTGATTTTTTGACATTTTCACATATAATGAATTATAAACTATTTGCATAGTTTTTACAATAAACTTATCCATATATTGTGACTCTTTGCAAGTTAATGCACATTATATTGAAAAAGAGAGGTAAAATGAGTTGAAGAACGATTATTATTTTCATGGAAGCGATATAGAAAAAATCAAAGAAAAATACAAGATAAAAAACGAAGAAATCATTAACTTCGCAGCTAATGTTAATCCGTTAGGCATTTCACCACAGCTAAAGGCAGAATTATCTAATCATATGGATATAATCACAACATATCCTGACAGGAATTATACCAGCCTCAAAAAATCTATAGCAGACTATGTAGGCACGAATACAGAGAATATCTTAGTAGGTAATGGAACTTCTGAACTTATATCATTGTTTATTGAGATTATTAATCCTAAGAAAGCCATGATAATTGGTCCAACATATTCAGAATATGAGAGAAAAGTTACCTTAATGGGCGGAAATGCATATTATTTCCCTCTTCATGAGGATGAGGACTTCAAGCTGGAGGCTGATTGTCTAATTGACAAGCTCGACAGAAGCATTGATATGCTAATAATGTGCAACCCTAATAACCCAACATCTTCCTGTGTGGACCTTGTAACAATCAGGAAAATATTAGATGCTTGTAAGGAGAATCATATATACGTTCTCATTGATGAGACCTACATAGAATTCGTAACATCAATTGAGGCCTATTCTGCAGTATCTCTATCAGAATACTACAATAATGTTATTATTCTTCGAAGCACATCGAAATTCTTTGCCTCTCCAGGACTGCGTCTTGGTTATGCAATAATAGGCAATACCGACTTAATCTCTAAGATAAATCAGAGCAAGAATCCTTGGATGATTAACTCTATTGCCGCCAAAGCAGGTGAAATCATGTTCGCTGATAGTAAATACATCAAGGACACCTCTGATTTAATTAACAAGGAAAGAGACTTTATGTATAATGCATTCCTTGCAACAGATGGCTTCAAACCATATAAGCCTTATGCCAACTTCATGCTAGTTAAAATCAACAAGCTAGACATTACAAGCAAGGATATATTCGAAGGTGCAATCAACAATCGTCTTCTAATTAGAGATTGCTCTACCTTCCCATTCCTTAATAACAACTACTTCCGCTTCTGCTTTATGGAGCATGAAGATAACTTGAAACTATTAGATTGTATTAGAAGTATATAGGAATAATATAAGCCTGGCACTATAAACAACTCCCCGCCACTGAGAATGTTGCTTGGGAGTTTTTATAGCGCTAGGCTTTGCTTTAGTTTATAATATTAGAATTCTGCACCTAAGTTATCCATGGTGTCAATTATGATTACGCAATCCTGAAGTATGTACTTAATCATGAGCTTCATAATATCTTCAGGAATCTCTACGCTTCCATTAGTATATGGCCTGTCAGAGCTTAAACACTTAATGAATATCTGAGAGCCTTTACCAGCATCTTCTTCATCATTGAAGTTAATACCAACCATAAATTGGTCTTCATACTCTAATTCATATAAATGCTCACTAGTCTGTTCATCAAGTTCAGGATACTGTCTTAGATTAACAAATGAATTAAATGGAATATCACCATCTGTCTCACCAGTCCAATATATAACATCTATAGCCGATGTATAAGGTGTCTTAACTCCAGGACTAGGTGCAATACCACAGTTTCTCTTAATGCGATATCTACCTATAGGAGTTTTATCACTGCCTTCTTTATGCTCTTCGTCAAGAACCATTCCATTCTTACCAATTACACCTGGCGTTGAAAGTATCTGCTTCCAGTTGCCTTCCTTGTCCTTATTATGCAATGACACATAAGCAGTAGATTTATCCATCCCCATTCCAGCAACAATTAATAGCTGATTCTTATCTTCTATGTCAGGCAGCTTCTTAACCCAATCAGGGGAATCCACCTCGTCTTGTATTGACGAATGAAGATATACCTCGGCTTGCTGCTTCTCAGGATCATTCTCTCTAACGCCATCACATCCAACAAGCATTATACACATTAGAGCACATATTGCTATTACTAATACACTCTTTTTCATAGCTCAAACCCTATAACCCCCACAATATTAAAATACTAGAATTCTGCTCCAAGATTATCCATAGTATCAATTAAAATGACACAATCCGGCATTACATTTTGAATAAGAATCCTCATTATATCCTCCGGAACTTCCACGCTTCCATTAGTATATGGCTTCTCGCTGTCAAAGCATTTTATGAACATCTTAGTACCTTTACCGGGCTGTTGCTCCTTATTGAAGTCAAAAGATATACAGTACTGATCTTCATATTCTAAGTCATATAGATGCTCACTAGTCTCCTTGTCAAGCTCTCCATATTGAAGAATACTTACGAATGTATTAAATGGAATATCACCATCAGGGTCAGTCTCACCTGTCCAATATGACGAATCCGATGCAGATGTGTACGGAGTCTTGAAACCAGGACTAAAGGCAATTCCCACAGGTCTTACAACATTATAAGTACCAATAGGTGTCTGCTCACAGTCACTTGTATGGTCCTTGTCAAGACACATACCATTCTTGCCAATAACTGCAGGAGTTGTAACTATCTGCTTCCAATTCCCCTGCTCATCCTTAGTATGTAAAGACACATAAGCTGTTGATTTATCCATACCCATTCCAGCAACAACTAGTAGCTGGGTGGCATCCTCCACTGCAGGTAACTTCTTAACCCAATCTGGGGAATCTACCTCACGCTGAATAGATGAATGTAGGTCTACCGACTCTTGCTGCTTCTGTGGATCTTCAGCATGCATTTCAGAACAACCCACAAGTCCAACACACATTAATGCGCAAATCAAAATAGCAAATATTCGTTTATTCATAGCCTATTACCTCATTATGTCGTTTCTAAAACTCTGCCTTAAGGCTCTCCATTGTATCTATTACTACTACACAATCCTTATCAACGTTCTTCATTATTAATTGCATAATATTCTCTGGAACAGCTACACATCCGCCAGTATATGGCTTCTGTGGTCCAAGACAATGCAAGAATATTGCAGAGCCTCTTTTTGGTGTTCCTTCTTCATTAAAGCTTATATTCAAGCAATACTGATATTGATATTCGTAATCAATTATATGTTCACTATCATCCTTATTAAGATTAGGAACTTGCTTGATATCTACCATCTGATTATATTGGTTATTAACATCACCTGACCAATATGTATCATCAGTAACCTTAGTATATGGTATTGCACATCCTATATCATCAGCTATTCCAAATGCTTTATTAAAATGATACGTTCCAATTGGTGTCTGATTACATCCTTCAACATGGGCTGCATCAGTACATAGTCCATTCTTACCAACAAAAGCAGGGGAAGATAAAATCTGCTTCCAATTGCCACTATCATCCTTCTTATGCATAGACACATAAGCAGTAGTCTTATCCATTCCCATTGCAGCAACAACGAATAACTGCTTTGCATTAGCTGCAGCAGGAAGATTCTTCACCCAATCTGGCGAATCAACCTCATGCTGTATAGAAGAATGAATGTCAACCTTTGTCTTAGCATCAACCTTGCTAAGATCTGGCTCACTATCACCACCTCCACAGCCTACTAAGGCTAATCCCATAATGGCAATCAACGACACTGCAATAATTACCTTCTTATTCATATATCTACCCCACTTTCTGTCCAAATGTATATTTTAATAATACATTGAAATTATGCCAAAAACAAGCAATTATTGAAAATGTTCAATTATGCCCTTAGCAGCCTGTTTACCAGCTCCCATAGCCAGAATAACTGTAGCTGCACCTGTTACAGCATCACCACCTGCATATACTCCATCCTTAGATGTTGCGCCAGTATCCTCTGTTGCAATAATACATCCTCTCTTATTAACCTCAAGTCCTTTAGTTGTGCTTGAAATGAGTGGATTAGGAGATGTTCCAAGTGACATAATAACAGTATCTGCTTCAATCTCATATTCACTACCTGGAATCTCTACAGGGCGACGTCTTCCTGACTCATCAGGCTCGCCTAATTCCATCTTAATAATCTTAATTCCTGATACCCAGCCTTCTTCATTAGTTAATATCTCAGTAGGATTCTGTAATAAGTCAAATATTACTCCCTCTTCCTTAGCATGATGTACTTCTTCTACTCTTGCAGGAAGCTCCTTCTCTGAACGACGATATACTACATGTACTTCTGCGCCAAGTCTAAGTGCTGTTCTAGCGGCATCCATAGCAACATTTCCACCACCAACAACTACTACCTTCTTACCACGCCAGATTGGTGTATCGTAATCCTTGAATGCCTTCATAAGATTGTTACGAGTTAAGAACTCATTAGCGGAGAATACACCCATTGCCTGCTCACCAGGGATTCCCATGAATCTTGGAAGACCTGCACCAGAGCCGATAAATACAGCCTCGAAATTCTCTTCTTCAATAAGCTCATCAATAGTAATAGACTTACCAACAATAACATTAGTCTCAATCTTAACACCAAGGTTCTTAACATTCTCAACTTCCTTAGCAACAACTGCTTCCTTAGGAAGACGGAATTCTGGAATACCATATACTAGTACTCCACCAGCCTCGTGTAATGCTTCGAATATTGTTACATCGAATCCAGCCTTGGCTAAGTCTCCTGCACAAGTTAGACCAGCAGGGCCTGAGCCAATTACAGCAACCTTGTGACCATTCTTATTAGGATTCTCCTTAGGCTTAATTCCATTCTCACAAGCCCAATCAGCAACAAATCTCTCAAGCTTACCGATTGAAATAGGGTCACCCTTAATACCTCTTATACATTTACCCTCACACTGACTTTCCTGTGGGCACACACGACCACATACTGCAGGAAGGGCACTTGACTCAGAGATAACCTCATAAGCCTTCTCGAAATTACCATCCTTAACCTGCTCTATAAATGCAGGGATATTAATTGATACAGGGCAACCTGTAATACATTTTGCATTCTTACAATTAATACATCTTGTTGCCTCGTCCATTGCTTCTTCCTTAGTATATCCAAGGCACACTTCATCAAAGTTAGTAGCTCTAACCTTAGGGTCCTGCTCACTAACTGGAACTTTCGTTAATACATCAACTGCCATTATTTGTCACCTCCACAATTTCCGCAACCACCATGGTGGGTATCTCCTTCTTGTAACTGTAGCATCTTCCTTCCTTCTTCAGTCTTGTACTGAGCTGCTCTTGCCATAGCTTGTGGAAAATCTACAAGATGACCATCAAATTCAGGTCCATCAACGCAGGCGAATTTCACTTCATCTCCTACCATCAATCTACATGCTCCACACATACCTGTTCCATCAACCATAATAGGGTTCATAGATACGATTGTGTGTATTCCCAAGTCCTTAGTTAATAGACATACGAACTTCATCATAATCATAGGTCCAATTGCAACGCAGTGGTCATATGTCTTGCCTTCATCAACAAGGGCTTGAAGCTGCTGACATCCATTTCCATGGAAGCCATAAGAACCATCATCAGTAGCAATATATAATTCTGTTGCAACCTCTCTCATCTCATCCTCATAGAATAGGATTTCCTTAGTTCTTGCACCAATAATTACTGTTGTATCTACGCCATGCTCCTTAAGCCATTTAACCTGAGGATATACAGGTGCTGTACCAACACCACCAGCGATAAATACAATCTTTTTCTTCTTAACTTCATCAAGATTCTCTTCAATACATAGATCTGATGGATTACCAAGAGGACCAACGAAATCCATAAATCCATCACCCTCTTCAAGCTCTACCATTCTAGTTGTAGATGCTCCTACAGACTGGAACACAATTGTAATTGTTCCTTTCTGTCTGTCGTAATCACAGATTGTAAGAGGAATTCTCTCACCCTCTTCATCAATCTTGACAATAATAAACTGTCCAGGAAGACATGAATGTGCAACACGAGGTGCTTCTACATCCATAAGATAAATCTTATCAGACAGTTTTTCCTTTCTAACAATTTTGTACATAGTAACCTCCTTCTTTTATGTAAAAATTCTAACTAAAATAAACTAATTCATCTTCCTTTGTAGCTGGCGCAGTTGCAGGCTTAACCTCTATTGGATATAACACTGGGCCTTTGCCTTTGTATTCCTTCATAAACTCCGTTTTTATCTCTGCTGTAATATCCACCCAGCTTCTGTGCTTCATATCCTTGGCATCCTTGTATTTTGCTACGATTCCAAGGAACTGTATATCTTCAATACAGCATGTCATGGCGAACCTGCCTGGCACAAATGTATTCTTCTTTAACTTGCCATCTTCAGGATTGTATACATAACCTAAGAAATGTACCTTCTTGCCATTATATTTCTTATAATTATCCATAACATCCATAAACCACAGAGCATAATCAGCATCTGTTATCTCAATGACATCTGCGTCAATATCGAATGGCAATTCGTCAGGTCTGTCATCTACCGTACCGTCAGCCCTCTCATATACAATCTGGGCTGGCCTGTTGAAGTTCTTGATGTTGGCACGAAACTTTGCCTTAGGAGTGTTGTCATCACATCTATTGAATACCACAACGTCTGATTTGAACAGCTGCTCTTGCATTAGAGTTCGCATATTCTTCATGTACATTTCAAATGTTGTTGAATCAACGGGAGACAGAATCTGAACAATAGTCCATCCTTCCGGGAACTCCATCTCAAATAATGGTGCCACCTCCCAGGTTCCGTTATATTCAATAAAGACTGCCTCAGGATTATATTCCTCTTTGAACTTCTCTAAGGTTTCCTTATTGAAATCCTCTTCTTCTTCAATTGTAACAATATCTGCTCCATAGCTTTTTATCTTATCAATATCATATTCTTCTTCACCGTCTTCACAGCAAATGATTAAGAACTTGCCACATTCATTAGCAAAGCCATTAACAAACAAGGTCTCCTTAATCATTGATGTCTTACCGGCATCCATAAAGCCTGTAAACAGATATAATAATGTCTCATCCGACATAGTTAATCACCTCTTATATTATAATTTCCTTGATTAGTTAATACCGAATAATTCTAATAGCTTATCTTCTTCAACATCTGTTCCAATTACAACAAGCTTTCCTGTGTAATCAGGCTCACCTTCTCTAAGCTCATATTCGCCATCAACAAGATCGAAGTAAATCCATGTACCATCAGTTGAAGGAACCATTCCCTTAGACCTTATAATTGTTCCATACTCTGTTGTCTCAACAAACTTCTTCATGGCATTCTCAATTGTTGATTTCTCGAACTTATGAGGTGTCTCCTTACCCCAGCTTGTAAATATATCATCAGCATGATGATGGTGATGATGTTCATGGTCGTGGTCATGACCGCAGGAGCATTCATGGTCATGGTCGTGATGATGCTCATGGTCATGGTCGTGGTCATGATGATGCTCATGCTCGTGGTCGTGACCGCAGGAGCATTCATGGTCATGGTCGTGGTCATGATGATGTTCATGTTCGTGGTCGTGATGATGCTCATGCTCGTGATCATGGTCATGATGGTGCTCGTGTTCATGCTCTTCATGAAGCTCTTCTGCTAATTCCTTCATTTCAGAATTAAGATTATTCTGACCTTCAAGAACCTTAGAAATTGCTTCACCACTAATCTCATTCCAAGGAGTTGTAATAATAGCAGCCTTAGGATTAAGATCCTGTATCTCCTTAACACATTTCTCAACTACATCGTCCTTAGCCTTCTGTGTACGTGACAATACAACTGTTGTTGCACATTCAATCTGGTTATTGAAAAACTCTCCAAATGCCTTCATCTGCTTAGATGCCTTAAGAGAATTTACAACAGTAACAAGAGCATTAAGCTTAACATCCTCTTCCTTCTCAATATCAATAACAGAGGTCATAACATCAGATAGCTTACCAACACCTGATGGCTCAATTAAGATTCTATCAGGAGTAAATCTCTCAATTACCTCATGAAGATTCTTAGAAAAATCACCAACAAGTGAACAGCAGATGCATCCAGAATTCATCTCGCTAATCTCAATTCCTGCGTCCTTAAGGAATCCACCGTCGATTCCAACCTCACCGAATTCATTCTCAATAAGTACAAGCTTCTCTCCAACATATACTTCATCAATCATTTTCTTAATAAATGTTGTCTTACCTGCACCTAAGAATCCTGATATAATGTCAATTTTTGTCATAATATTCGCCTTCTTTCTATAAAAAACCTTAAAAAACAGTTTGCCATTTTACAATCTTCAATATTATAGCACTTTATGGCCTAAAAAAATAGCCAATAACTAAATATATGATATAATCTCGATATACAGATTAGTTAAAAATACTAGGAGGAATAACTATGCCTAAGAATAAACACAACCAGATAATTATTGATAATCTAATTAAGAACCTTAAGAAACGTCATATGGAAGGTCATTTCTTCAATGATAAGAAGGAGCTTCTTACCTATCTTGATGACGAGCTAAAGAATGGAGAAGTCATTGCAAGTGGTGGCTCTGTTACACTGAAGGAATTAGGTGTAATCGACTATATCAAGGACCGCAATGACTTAGAATATCTTGATAGAAATAATGGCAAGAACAGAGAAGAGGTCCTTGATATTATGAGACAGGCCTTTAATAGTGACAGCTATTTCCTAAGCACTAATGCCATCACAAGAGACGGTGTACTCGTTAATATTGATGGCAACGGCAACCGTCTTAGCGCCCTAATCTTCGGCCCTAAGAAAGTATATGTCATCTGCGGCACCAACAAAATCTGTGATGATGTTGATAGCGCATATCAGCGTGTTAAGAATATTGCATCACCACCTAATTGTATTAGATTAGAGAAGAAAACCCCTTGTGCTACTACTGGCAAATGCGAGAACTGCCTCTCACCTGATTGTATCTGCAACCAGGTCGTATTTACACGCAATTCTCGTGACGAGGGAAGAATCAAGGTGCTTATAGTTGATGGTGAGTGGGGATATTAGAATTATATGATAATTAAGATTGATGATTATTTTGATTTAGACAAGATAATAGATAGCGGTCAGACATTTCGCGCACGCAAGATTGATGATAATTTATATCGTTTCATTAGTCTTAGAAATGTACTATATATATCTAAGGATTCTTCTGATAACAATAGCTACAATGTATCCTGCAGCAGAAATGAGTGGTCCAATTATTGGTACAGCTATTTTGACCTAGGCAGGAACTACAAGGATATTATCCCAGAAGAAGACTTTACTAAGAAATGCTATGACTACTCAAAGGGAATTAGAATTCTAAGGCAGGAACCCTTTGAGATGCTAATATCTTTCATCATATCCCAGAGAAAATCCATTCCTGCAATTCGAACATCAATCGAACTAATATGTACTAGTTTTGGGACACCTATTCATACGTCACAGGGAGAGGACTTATATTTATTTCCTACTGTTAATGAGTTTACACCTAATAATTCTAATGCTTTATCTGATTGTAAGCTAGGCTATCGCCTGCCTTATATTGAGGATGCAATTACTACTATTACTAACAATCCACATTTCTTAGATGATGGATATAATATGAGTGACGAGGAATTACTAGAACACTTGATGAAAGTAAAGGGTGTGGGCATCAAGGTTGCTAATTGTGTAGCCTTATTTGCCTATAACAGACTATCTCTTGCTCCTGTTGATACCTGGATAAATAAAATTATTGACACAAAATATAACGGCATATCACCATTTGAAAGATATGGTGATAATGCCGGTATTATACAACAATATATGTTCTATTATGCAATAACTCATAAGGATGAATTCTGACCTTATGCGTCTATTTCTCTTAATTGATAATCTGTATCATCATCTATAATCGCTACCATAACATCTGCTATCTCAGGCGAGAAATGATTGCCCCTACATCTAATTATCTCTGCTCTTACTTCAGCCTGTGGCTTAGGATAAGAATAAGATCGACGGGATGTCATAGCATCATAACAGTCTGCAAGACATATAATTCTTGCATTCTCAGGTATTTCTTCACCCTTTAGACCATCCGGATAACCTGTTCCATCGTATTTCTCATGATGAGACCTGGCAACAATAGCAAGCTCGGGAATCTCCTTAATAGACTTAAGTATGTCATATCCTGCAATTGTGTGGGATTTGATGATATCGAATTCTTCCTTGGTAAGCTTGCCCTTCTTATTAAGAATCTCGGCACGAATACCAATCTTACCCACATCATGAAGAAGTCCCATACAATATATATCTTCCTGCTCCTTTTCAGACTTTCCAAGCCTCTTCGCAATTTCCATTCCATATTGCGCAACACGAAGGGAATGTCCATTAGTATAGTGGTCCTTAGCATCTATAGCCTGTGATAAGGCATACATAACCTCCTTGGATAAATTAGCCTTCGCATTAGCTACAGCTTCTTTCTCTCTCGACTCTTGCAGCTGTTCCATGGTATCAATTAGCTGCTCATAATATGGCGTCTCCATAGAGAAATATATAATAAGGAGTCCAATGGATGCTATGTAAAATGTTATTAGTGTATCGTCGAAGAATAACATTTGCAATATAAAGCATATTCCAGACAAAACAATAGCAATTATCATTGCAATTATCTGACTCCGACGATAGTTACGCCAATGGGTGAACATGTATACACTACCTATAATAAAGAAAAGTATAGGGAATACATACGCTACAAGAAGAAACAATTCCTTATGTATATAATTGCCTGCACTATCGTATTCGAATACGAGCTTAGTTATAGGGTTAGTCAGTAGTAATATATAGTCGATTATTATTAGAATATGAACTACTATATATCTTCCCTTGAATTCGCCCTTAACATATGTATAAATGTAATAAATAAACGCCACGCCACTTGCGGCAGCCAGCATAGAATCAACCGTATTGAATATATAATGAACGACATTCGGAACAGCAGCCTTGGCACTTGTAACAACAGCAGTTGCAACGTCAACTGTAGTTGCAAGGGTAACTATTACTGCAAAACGCTTCAATGTCACATTTGTCGGTGTATTCTTCTTGTGCCTTAAGAATATGAATAGACATATTACAATATCAAGCGGTATTGCCGCCATTTCGAAGAAAAGATTGTACTCTAATTCCATCCTAAAATCCCCAGTTTAACTTGATTATAAAATCAAAAGAAAAGCCCGATAAAAATCGGGCTTAATCTTAATTAACAAGATTATTATCTATTAATCATTATGAATAATCTGCTCAAGTGATTCTTTAACGCCCTCAACAACATTATATACTTCTTCTATATGACCTTCTGTTGCGTCAGCTGCCTCAGCAAGTCCCTTAACATTATTAAGAATATCAGTAACTATACTATTAATATTGGCTGCCTGAGACTTAACATTCTCCATCTCCTGACGGATATCCTGGTTGTTATCATTAGAATCAGTAGCTGTAGCATTAGAATTCTCAGCCAGGTTCTTAATCTCATCTGCAACAACGGCAAATCCCTTACCTGCTTCACCTGCACGAGCAGCCTCAATAGAAGCGTTAAGCGCAAGCAAGTTAGTCTGAGCAGAAATGCTAATAACGGCATCATTGTTAGAATCAAGCTTCTCAATCAATCCACCGATACTAGCAAGAGCTTCCTGCATCTTATCAGAATATCCACGCATCTCATCAAGAGAAACCATAATAGAATCAATTTGTTCGCTATCATTCTTAGCAGATTGTTCAATATTATCAATAGAACCAATCATCTGCTTGAAGTCTTCATCCATCTGATTAATAACATCTTCTGTCTTATTATTAGTTGCTTCTCTTTGTAATTGAATTTCTTCTAGAAGTTTCTCGTTATCTTCTCTTTCCTGTTGAGCAACATCCTTAACATAATGAACACAATTCTCCTTACAGTTGAAGCCGTTATGAATTGCATATGTCATCTCAGTACAAGTGTTATATCCACAACCACTACAGTTGATATTACGCTTCTCTTCTGTATCCTTCATCATGTCATTAAACAATGCTTCCTGCTCAGCCTGAGTTGGTAAGCTATATGTAACAAGACTGCTCTTATCAGAATACTTTCTAATGAAGTCTTTATAATCAAGCTTAGCAAATTGCTTGTTAAGTGCTGCAAGTCTCTTCTCTGGAGTAGTCTGCTTAGCCCATGGAGACTTCTTATTATTATTCTTACTCTCTTCTTCAATAACTAAAGCATTATAATAATTGTTCTCTTTATCGTTATTCTTCTCTTCTATACCTGTTCCATATAGACATCCGCCGCTACAGTTAAGAACATCAATTAAGAAGTATGGGAGACCACTCTTAACATCATCCTTGTTCTTCTCTAGGAATCTATATAGATTGCCTTCGCCTCTGATGTCACGAATCTTCTTATCATCGCCACATAACCACTTAACATTTTCACCAAGACCACCTGGCATTGGATAGAATGAACCAAGACCATATTCAATCTCATCTGTACAAGGCTGACCGTTTGGAATTGGATTCTCACTTAGATACTTCATGAGATGGTCGAATGTTACATTGTATGACACGATTCCATCAGTATTAGGGTCTTCAATCTCATTCTTCTTAGCAATACATGGACTAATAAATGCTAGTTTATCAGTAACATTCATGTATTTCTTAGCATATATAGCGCCACACATCATTGGTGAATGAATTGGCATTAGCTTAGGAATAAGCTCAGGTGTATATCTTTCAATATATCCTACAGCCGCAGGACATGGCTGAGAGATTGCACCAGTAAAATTATGCTTAGAAATGTACTGAATATAAGCCCATGTTGTTATATCAGCACCAAATGAAATACTTATAATGCGATTAACGCCAGCTGCCTTAAGCTGTCCAAGAACACTCTCGTATTCCTTATAATAATTGGCCTTAAAAGCAGGTGCTAATAGAAGCGATATCTTCTCACCCTTCTTAAGATCGTCGAAGAAACGCTTTGTATCATCTTCAAATTCTCTTGCATTATGCTCACAAGCATCGATACAAGCCCCACAACCTACGCATCGATTAGGATCTACTACGATACGATTCTTGCCGTCAACAACTTCAGCTACGTTAGCACCAATACAACTGCATGCTCTAATACACTTATTACAACCAACGCAATTATCATTTGTTTTTACTACTGACATCTTAAACCCTCCAATTTCAAGTTAACGTACTCTCCGCAAGCATCAAATTAAAGTAATTATATCACATCTTAACTTATATATAAGAGTTTTTTCAAAAAATGTATATTTTTTATGCAATTTTTACATTTTATCTGGGGCATAAAACCCTAATAAGTCAATACAGCACTCTAATACACTTTTTGTAAGGAACAGTAATGCTATATATCCCTTCTTTTTATCCTCATCTTCGCAAGAGAGAATCTTAGTCTCATGATAAAAATGATTAAAGGCATTACATACATCATACAAAAATGCACATATCTTATGAGGCGCACTCTCTTCGTATGCCGAAAGAATCGCATTCTGAAACTTCACAAGCTCAAGCATCAGCTTCTTAGAAGACTCATTATCTGGTGCATTAATATGTAGCTCGTCTGGCAAATCGTATAAAGGCTCCTTTGCATATTTATTAAGTATAGATTTAATCGTAAGACCTTCTAAATATTTATTAAGTATAGATTTAATCCTAACAATAGTATAGAGAATATAAGGACCTGTATTACCCTCTGACGAAGTGAATTTGTCAATATCGAATATATAATCCTTCGAAGCCTGATTAGACAAATCACCGTACTTAATTGCTGCAAGAGACACAATACTTGCAACTTCCTTAGCTTCATCGTCCGTCATATTGTTATTATCTGTTATCTTAGAATACATTTTCTCATTAGTATCATTAAGCAGGTATTCTAATCGCATAACGCCACCATCCCTGGTCTTGAATGGTTTACCATCTAATCCATTCATTGTACCAAAGCCTAAGAATTCGAGACTTGTATCTTCCTTAACAATTCCAGCCTTCTTAGCGCATCTAAATACCTGAACAAAGTGCATTTCCTGTCTGTTATCAACCACATAGATAACCCTGTCTGGATTGTAGTCATTAACTCTCCACACAAGAGTAGCAAGGTCTGTTGTAGTATATAGGCTGGCTCCATCTGACTTAAGAATCATACAAGGTGGAACCTCCTTCTTGTCAGTATCTTCCTTAACGTCAACAACAAGGGCACCTTCGCTTTCGTAAGCAAGTCCCTTATCCTTCATGCCCTGTACCATATCAGCAATATATTCCTGAGCGTCAGATTCACCCTTCCATAAGTCAAATGACACATTAAGCTTCTCATAGTTCTTCTTAAGGTCAGTTACGGATATTGTTAAAATGTGATTTAACAAAGCTTTATACCCTTTTCTTCCTGCTTGTAATTCCTTAGTTGCCTGCAGAGCAGCTTCTTTGTAATCTTCATCTTCCTTCGACTTTCCTGAAGCAGTTGGATATATCTCTTCTAATTCAGCAAGAGTAAATGGCGCATCATCAGGGTAATCTCCATCATAGCTCTCATCAAAATATACAAGCTCTGGCTTTCTAATCTTAAGCTCAGTAATAATAAGCCCCATCTGAAGACCCCAGTCTCCAAGATGAACGTCTCCTATTACATTATGCCCCATAAACCTTGATATTCTCTTAATACTTTCGCCAATAACGGCAGAACGAAGATGACCAACGTGAAGGGGCTTAGCAACATTAGGTCCGCCGTAATCTATCATAATAGTAAGAGGCTTATTAGTTTTCTCAAGTCCAAATCTCTCGTCCTTTAACATACCTCCAACGTATTCACCAAGAAATTCTTCAGCTATTCTGAAATTAAGAAAACCTGGCTTAACGGCTTCAACCTCAGAAAACATGGCATTTCCCTCTAACTGCGTTACTACATCCTCAGCTATAGCTATAGGTGCCTTGTGATATTCCTTTGCAGCCGCCATTGCTCCATTACATTGGAATTCACACAAATCAGGTCTGTTAGACAGATTAGTCTTACCATAATCCGGATTATATCCTGCTTTATTAAATGCTTCTTTAACTTCCTCACTAATTAACTCAATTAACTGCTTCATCTTATTTCCCTTCTACTGTCTAATATAGATTCCCTGCTCTTCTATCCAGTCAAGCATATCCTCTTGCGCAGACGTAGTCCAATCCTCCTCATTCTTTTTTATCGCTTCTCTAGCCTGCTTACCTTTGTCATCGTCAAGAAGATCTTTTAATATCTCCTCTTTTTTCTCATCAACATTTCCCATAATCTTTTTCCTTTCTTTTTTAAATTCTCTTTTAACTTTTTATTTTTCCCATTTATCTACAAGGGAATTAATCTGATCAGCAAACTTGGCCAAATCCTTATTAGCCATACCCTCTGACCTCTCAATTGCGCTAAGAAGCCGCTTGCCCGCAGATAAAAGTCTCGCATATACGTTAGAAGACGCTTTACTTCCCGTCTTCTTCTTAGTTCTAACAACTCTTGCACCGACTCTTGTCTGCTTGCCACTAATCAGATCAAATTCGTCCCCCATATATGGCGCATAGGCATCAAATCCATACATGTTGCGAATATCCATAGCAAAATTATCACATACGCCGTCTTCGCCATGAACAACAAAGACCTTCGTTGGGGATTTGAATTTGCTAATCCATTCAAGAAGCATATTACGGTCACCATGTCCGCTTATACCAGGCATATTCTCTATTCTGGCATTAACGTTAATTGTTTCACCAAACAGGCGAACTTCTTTCGCCCCATTAAGTAGCGTATGACCTAATGTTCCAACTACTTGATAACCTACAAACAGTATTGTACACTCACTTCTCCACAGGTTATGCTTTAAGTGATGACGAATTCTACCTGCTTCACACATACCTGAGGCTGATATAATAACCTTAGGTGTACTTTCCATATTAATCATCTTAGATTCTTCAGGAGTAACAGATACCTTAAGACCATCGAACTTAATTGGATTACCACCACTTCTTACAATGGATAAAGCCTCATCATCATAGCAATCCTCAACATTCATATTGAATATATTAGTCGCTTCTACAGAAAGAGGACTATCTACATATACTTCGAAATCCTGCATATCTGGAAGCATTCCCTCTTCCTTGATACGCCTTATAAAATATAATAGTTCTTGTGTTCTACCTACAGAAAATGCTGGTATAACAAGATTACCGCCTTTACTAAGGGTATTTTGTATTGTTTCAGCGAGTGATTTCGCAAAATCTGAAGGAAAACTATGTACTCTGTCACCATAGGTTGACTCAATCAGCACATAATCTGCTTCATCAATGAACTCTGGATCTCGTATCAATGGCTTATTACCATGACCTATATCCCCGGAAAACACAACCTTTTTCTTAACACCATCTTCCTTAAGCCACACTTCTATGGAGGATGAGCCTAATAAATGTCCCGCATCATAGAATCTAATGCTTAATTCATCGCATATATCAATGATTTTATGGTAATCACATGCTACAAAAAGCTCTAATACATTCTCAGCATCTTCCATATTATATAAAGGTGTAATTTCTTCTTTACCACTTCTTCTCGCACGTCTGTTTTTCCATTCAGCTTCAGACATCTGTATATGAGCAGAGTCTTTGAGCATAATATCACACAGATTACAGGTGGCTGTTGTAGCAAATATCTCACCTCTAAAGCCATGAGCATATAATAGCGGAAGCAATCCTGAATGGTCAATATGAGCATGTGTCACAAGTACATAATCTATCTTAGAAGCATCTACATCAAGCTCCTGCTCCTCATATATGTCAGGGCCCTGCTTCATGCCACAATCAACCAGAAATGTTATATTCCCCACTTCTACTAGATGACAGCTGCCTGTTACCTCATGGGCTGCACCCACAAATCTTATCTTCAAAGCAAATCTCCTAATCTTCTATAATTAATTACACTTAAGAATTATATCATATTTTATGCATACAAAAAAGCAAGGTAGTAAAAACTACCTTGCTAAATATGATTAAAGATTTATTTATTCTTAGATAAGAAATCAGGAATCTGAATATCCTTAGGCTCTACGCTTGATTTAACCTTAGGCTGCTCCATTGTATTGAAATTAGGAGCAGGAGCGCTAGGCGCCTTAGGTGCAACAGGCTTTGCAGTAACTCTTGACGTTGAAGTCTGTACCGGTTTATTAACGCTCGGTCTAGCTGCCGCGCTACTCTGATTATTAGTATTGTACTTCATTCCAAAATTATTTGCTGAAAGAGTTGGTTTTTGTGCACTCGTTGAAGCAGCACTTCTTACAGACTGTCCTTCAATAGCCTCTATTCCTGTAGCAATAAGTGTTATTCTAACCTCATCTTCAAGGCTATCGTCTGTCATTACTCCTAAGAATAGTTCAACATCTTCACCAACAATATCATTTACATAATTAGCAGCCTCTTGAGCTTCAAATAATGACTTATCTCTGTTACCAGTCATATTAAGAATAACGTTCTTAGCTCCTGTCAGACTTGTTTCAAGAAGTGGAGATTCTACAGCCATCTTAACGGCATCCATGAACTTGTTATCTCCTTTTCCAGTTCCATATCCCATATGAGCATATCCTTGATCTGACATAACTGATCTTACATCAGCAAAATCAAGATTAATCTCACCGTTAATAGTTATTAAATCAGTAATACCTCTAACGCATTGTTGCAATACTTCGTCTGCTTTCTGAAAAGCTGCAGCAATACTTGTCTTAGAATCAATAATTGCAAAAAGCTTCTGATTAGGAATAACGATCAATGTGTCAACATATTCCATAAGCTTATCTATTCCAGCAACAGCACGTCTCATACGTCCTTTTTGCTCCATCTCAAATGGTTTTGTAACGACAGCAACAGTGAGGATTCCTTGCTCCTTAGCAGCTCTTGCAATAACAGGAGATGCACCTGTACCAGTTCCGCCTCCCATTCCAGCAGTTATAAAGAGCATATCAACACCTTTAATAGTTGCATTAATCTCTTCTATTGACTCTTCAGCAGACTTCTCACCAATCTCTGGCTTAGCTCCTGCTCCAAGACCATTAGTAAGCTTCTCTCCTATCTGTAAAGTAGTAGTTGCCTTATTATTATCTAAATCCTGCTTGTCAGTATTAACTGCTACGAACTCAACATCAGATATATTCTCATCTATCATTCTATTAACAGCATTACATCCAGCACCGCCAACACCCATTACCATGAGCTTTGCTACATTGCTAGTAGTATTATTCGATATCTCAAGCATAGTGAAACTTCCTCCCGACTAAATCCAAATAATCATTTTATATAAATGGCACTTCTAGCCATAAAATGCTATATAATATAATAAGGTTTTTTCTCTAAATAATCAACATATTTTTTATTATTTTTAGAAATCTATTCTTCCTTCTTAAATACAATATCTGTATTTTCTGGCGAGAAATTCTCTAAATGTAGTGTTCCAGACTGATTTTCAATTTGCGGCAAAATGATAGAAAGCCTTTTACACTTATCATCCATATCATTCTTAAGTCCAAAGTTAATTTTTATATTGTTTTTTTGACCAAATATATTATGACCATCATCAATTCTAATTGAATTGAGTACAACTTCGTTAGCCTTCAGACCTCTTGCTGTTTCTAAAAACGAGGAAAGAACCACATCATCATCAACTACTTTCTCTCCTACTGCTTCACCACTTGGTATAACATCCTGCCAGACTAAGACATTACTTAACATTTTATCTGATATATCTGTAATTCTTCCGTCCTCATCAAAATATAATGCTACTGCGCCTTCATTTGTTGTAGCATAACCAAAGGGCGTTCGTTCAGTTACAGTTATCTTATTAGTATTAAGGCCTGTCATTGTCACCTTAACATTATCTACAAAAGGTATATCTTTTCTTGGTTTGAAGAAGTTATGAAGCACGTTATATACACAATTATTAGTGTAATCACCCTGTAATACATAATCTTCTATCTCTTGATCAGTATATATTGTGCTACCCTCTACAACAACGTCTTCTACACCACATGCATAGAGCACAAACAGCCCAGAGCCTATAATTAGAATTGCAAGTCCTAGAACAACCTCAATAATAAAGGCAGCTATAGCTCTTCTCTTTCTTTTAAGACGTTCTTTCCTAGATAATCTTCTCTTGGCTTTAGGATTCGCTTTCTTATGTCTCTCTTCATAGGTTGGCTTTCTTTCAATAGCGTCTTGTTCCTGAAGCTTTAGACTATTATCCTTTTTTGACTTTTTTGATTTAGACTTTTTAGCTTTAGCCTTTTTTTCTTTTGATTTATCAACAACAGGCTCTTCTATTATAGAAGATTCTTCTTTTCTGGCTCTAGGAGCCTCTCCAATCTTATTGCCTTTAGCGTCATAGAATATTATATTGTCTTTCTCCACATCGTCCATAGAACGCTTGACTTCGTCATTCTTCATCCACATCTACTCCTTTTGACACAGATAAAGCTATCCCTATCTCAACAAGAAGAATCGCAAGAGACGTTCCTCCATAGCTTATGAAGGGCAATGTGACACCTGTATTAGGTATAGTATTTGTAACAACGGCTATATTCAGAATCACCTGAAGTGATATATGGGCCGCAATTCCAATTACGAGAAATGAGCCGAACATATCCTTAGCATGAATAGCAATAAGAATCAGACGCCACACCAATACAACGAACATCGCAATTACACAGATAGCGCCAAACAAGCCCAACTCTTCGCATATTATGGAAAACACCATATCATTTTGAGCTTCTGGTACAAAGCCCTGCTTCTGAACGCTTTCTCCTAAGCCTTTACCAAACAGACCTCCAGAACCAATTGCGTACAAAGCCTGCATTGTCTGATAAGCTTCATTATGCTCAGGGTCAATCCACGCTCTGATTCTGGCCGCTCTATAGCCTGCAGTTAAGGCAAATGCCAGTGCTCCCACGGCTCCAATTATTGCAACAGCCACAAAGGGCCATATCTTAGGACTTGATATAAATAGCATAATTCCACCAATAAGCAGAATAATAATAGCTGTACTTAAGTTATTAATGGCTACAAGTACAAAAAGAGGTCCAATAGTTATGACCGCTGTAATAATCAAATCCTTGGCATTTCTCATTCTTGCAGGATTCTTAGATATTACATATGCTAACAGAATAATCAATGCGACCTTGGCAACCTCAGATGGTTGGAAGGATACAGGACCAATGTAAATCCATCTTGAGGAATTATTAATAGTTCTACCGAAGAACAAAACGTACGCACATAGGCCTATTGCTATAAAATAAAGGGGCCATGCAATCCTCTTCAGGAACTTATATCCTATTTTAATAACAATAAACATAGCAACTATTCCCACACCCGCAGAAACAGCCTGTTTTGTCAGATAATACAACGAATTACCTGTCTGCAGAGTTGCATTATAAGAACTGGCAGAATAAACCATAATAAGTCCAAATGCCAGCATAAACGCAACTATTACCAAAAGCGTATAATCTATTTGACCTTTACTTTTTCTTCTAACGTTACTACGCGTCCTTGTACGCCCTTGCATGAGTCTTAAACACCTTACCTCTTTCTTCGTAATTCTTGAACATTCCCCAGCTTGCACAGGCAGGAGAAAGTAATATAGCATCACCTGATGAAGCCTCACTAAAGCATATATCCATTGCTTCCTCTAGCGTATCTGCAAATTCATAATCTCTAAAGCCATGCTTATCACAGCATGACGCTATTGCTTCCTTAGTCTTTCCTATTAAAACCAGCTTCTTTACTTTTCCATCAAAGCATTCCACCCATTCATCATAAGTAGAATCCTTATCATAGCCTCCACCAATTAGGTATGTTGGTCTATTCATGGCGAGAATTCCTTTAATTGCCGCATCTGTGTTAGTTCCCTTAGAATCATTATAGAACTTAACGCCACGCCTCTCACATACATACTCTATTCTATGCTCTACAGCCTTGAATTCTCTAAGCGCTTTAACTATGACATCAATTGGAATTCCCATTGTAATTCCAGCGGCAATACCACACATTGCATTTTCATAATTATGAAGTCCTAGAATTGTCAGGTCATCAACATCAATAATCTTAGTAATATCACCATCTAAAGCATAATAAATGGCGCCATCATTACAATATAATCCTGATTCAAGAATTGTCTTACTAGAAAAGTATAAAACATTACATTTTACGTCTTTTCCGAACTTTCTTAACACTTCATCCTCATAATTCAAGATACAGGTATCATTGGCATCCTGATTTCTTACTATTTCCTTCTTGGCATTAATATAGTTCTCCATAGTATGATGCCTGTTAAGATGGTCTGGCGTAATATTAAGAATCGCAGACACATTAGGCTTAAATTGAACTATGGTCTCTAGCTGGAAGCTACTAATCTCCGCAACAAAAATCGTATCATCTGTACAATCTTCTATCATCTTAGTATAAGGAATACCAATATTACCCACTACCCTTACATCATCATAATATGCCTTGAATATATCGCCTGTTAAAGCCGTTGTTGTTGTCTTGCCATTAGTACCAGTAATGGCAACTAATTTACCCTTACCATAGTGATAAGCCAACTCAATTTCGCCCCATATAGGAATATTATAAGCCTTAATCATCTTAACAACATCAATATCAAGGGGAATGCCAGGGCTTACAATTGCCCTATCAAAGCCCTTGATAGTCTCATTATCAATATCTCCGATTATAATATCCACATTTTCAAGGAAATTATTCTTCTTAACTAATTCCTTAGCGTCAATATTAACATTTCCATCATATAATGTTACTTCTTTATCTCTATTAAGAAGCAGCTCACAAGCAGAAATGCCGCTTATACCTGCCCCAATAACTATAAAACGCTTACTCATAATTCTACCTCTGTATTTTTAACCTAATAAAGCCGCATATGCAACAAAACAAAGAATTATCGTAACAATTGTAAATACGCACACAACCTTGGTCTCAGACCATCCACCTAGTTCGAAATGATGGTGAATAGGTGCCATACGAAATACCCTTTTTCCATGTGTAATCTTGAAATAGCCCACCTGAATAATTACAGATAAGACTTCAACCAGATATATAAGGCCAATAATTATGATAAATATTGGCATCTGAAGCACATAAGCTGTGGCTGCCACAAAGCCACCAAGGGCCAGAGAACCTGTATCTCCCATAAAAATCTTGGCTGGATACACATTATATACCAAAAATCCCATTAACGCGCCAATTACAGCACTTGTAATAGGCTCAACATTTCCTACCAAGTAAAGAGATGCAAATGTGAAGAAGCCAGCAACAACAACTGTTACAGAAGATGCCAACCCATCTAATCCGTCAGTGAAATTAACACCATTAACTGTACCCATTACCGCCAAATACATAAGTGGAATGGAAAGCCAGCCTATGTCAACATATATCCCTGCAAAAGGAATTAGCAATGTAAACTTAACATCTGTTAAGAATATTAGATAAAGGCAAAGCCCTGTAGTTACAACAAGCTGTAACAGGAACTTCTGCCATGCCAAAAGCCCATCAGACTTACGCTTAACAGTCTTAAGATAATCGTCAATAAATCCAATAACTCCAAAAAGCAGCGTTGTAAGTGCTATTGGAAGAACTAATGGATAGTCCTTAATATAGAAAGCCGACACAACAACAATTGCTATTAAAAACATAAGACCACCCATAGATGGCGTTCCATTCTTAACCTGATGGGACTCTAACTCCTCTCTCTCAGTGTTGCCTACCTTAAGCTTTGTAAGAAATGGGATAAGGAATTTCCCTGCAATCAGGCTAATTGCAAATGCTGCTACAATAGGAACTACAATTGTAATAAGAAAATTAAGCATATCATTTACCTTTCAAATACTATTATAAAAACAAACATTTAGTATTATAACATAAATGCTTATACAAAGAAATATTGACAACTTTATATAAATAGATTTACTATGTTAAATGTTAAAAATGCATTAAGCATTTGAATATATTAATGGAGTAAGTTATGCAGGAGAAAAATAGTTCATTTTCAAGTACATTAGGATTCGTACTAACTGCGGCAGGTAGTGCTGTTGGTTTAGGAAATATATGGCGTTTTCCATATCTTGCAGCAAAAAATGGCGGTGGATTATTCCTTGTTGTATATCTATTATTAGTTGCAACCTTTGGTTTTGCCCTTCTGGTTACTGAAGTAGCCATAGGAAGAAAGACAAAAAGCAGTCCAATAATGGCATACGAAAAGGTCCATCCAAAATTCAAGAGCCTAGGCTGGTTTGCACTTATTATTCCTTTTTTAATTATATCCTACTATGGTGTTATAGGTGGATGGGTACTTAAATACTTCACAATATATTTAACCGGAAATGGCGCTGATGCTGCTTCTAGTAGCTATTTTTCTGACTATATAGCACAGCCAGTTCAACCTATTATATTTATGGTTGTATATACTCTGCTTACAGCTTTAGTCGTATTTCGTGGTGTCAATAACGGTGTCGAGAAGCTATCTAAGATTATAATGCCAATTCTTCTATTAATTGTAATAGGAATCTCAATTTACACCCTAACATTAAGCCATACAGACAGTTTTGGAAATACAACTACTGGAATCGATGGTTTATTGGCATATGTTATTCCTGATATATCTAATTTAACCTTTGGCAAATTCATGCAAGTTCTTCTTGACGCCATGGGACAGCTATTCTTCTCAATTAGCGTTGCATGTGGTGTCATTATAGCATTTGGCTCATATCTAGGGGACAAGGGTAACATGTTAAAAAGCGTAGGTCAAATCGAAATATGCGATACATTTGTTGCAGTAATGGCAGGAATCATGGTAATTGTACCAATTTATGTTACCCAGGGGCGAGAAGGAATGAACGCATCAGGCCCATCTCTTCTATTCGAATCACTACCAAATGTATTTTCATCATTAGGAACAGGCGGCTTAATCTTAGGCGGCGTATTTTTTATCATGGTATTCTTCGCAGCCCTTACAAGCTCTGTATCAGTTATGGAATCAATTATCGCTTCATTAATTGACAAATTCAACATAACAAGAAAAAAAGCAGTAATAATCGAGACACTAATTATACTTGTTATGGGCACTACTGTATGTATGGGATACAACCTGTTGTATTTCGATGTTCCACTACCTAATGGCAGCCATGGGCAACTCTTAGATGTAATCGATTATGTAAGCAACAGTCTTGCAATGCCTATTCTCTCTTTTCTAACCTGCATCCTAATTGGATGGTTTGTAAAGCCTTCATATATAATTGATGAAGCCACAAAAAACGGCGAAAAATTCAGAAGACGCCATATATATTCTATAGTCATTAAGTATGTGGCTCCAGTATTACTAGTTGTATTGTTCTTACAATCTCTAGGTATAATATAGAATTAGTCTACTGGGTCCTGGTCTGCTCGGTCAATATTAAGATATGGCAGAATCTGCTCTAGCACCCTCTGTGTTATCTCCTGGGCATAAGAGCTATGAGCCTGGTCATCTACCTTAGGGGTGTCAATTACTGTATATATAACAATCTCAGGGTGATTATATGGTGCAAAGCCAATGAATGACACAAGATAATTGCCCTTTTCTCTAGGCAGCTTCTCTGCCGTACCTGTCTTTCCACCAATATTGTAACCCTCAACCTGAACACCGGTAGCTGTACCTACTTCAACTACATGAAGCATGTATTTTTTAAGAATCTCTGAGACATCAGAAGATACAGTTTTCTTAAGAACAACTGGATTATTGGTATATACCTTATTGCCATGAGAATCAAGCATACTTCCAACTACATGTGGCTGATATAGATATCCACCATTAATAAGGGATGAATATGCTGTCGCTAACTGAATCATAGTCACATTGAAGTTCTGTCCGAAAGAATTCGTGGCAAGATTAGACTCAATTCTTCTTAATTCGTCCCTTGTATATACAAGATTCTTCGTACTTGCCTCGTTCGGCAAATCTATAGTAGTCTTTTGTCCAAATCCAAAATCAGACTGAAAATCATAGAACGTATCAGGTCCAACAGCTCTTACAATCTGCATTAATGCATCATTACAAGACTCTAGAAGGGAGCCTTCAACAGTAAGAAGACCATGACCATCTCTATTAACACAGTGAATCTCATGCTCACTGACAATTTCTTTACCATCACACATATAAGTCTCATCGCCATTAATTGAGCCAATCTCAAGGGCCGTAGCAACTGTAAATGGCTTGAAGGTTGAACCTGGCTCATAGGTGTTAGAAACACAGAAATTCTTCCATAGCTTACTTAATTCTTCTACCTGTGCTTCTTCCGGAAGCGTAGCTAATTGCTCAGGTGTAAATCGAGCCGATAAGTCTCTTGGATTATTCAAGTCAAATGTTGGATAGCTCGCCATTGCAAGAATTTCACCATTATTAGGATTCATTACAATACACGCCGTATTAGCACTTCCATCTGGTGTATCTCCTCTGTGAACCTCATTCCAGTTAATTATCTCCTGCTCAACTATGGATTGAACATTTACATCGATTGTACTTACGACAGTCTTACCATTTTCAGGAGGTATTACTGTATTCTCTATTGACTTATTATCTGTAAAATATCCATATTTCCTACCATTAGCACCATTTAGCTGATTGTTGTACTGACTTTCTATACCAAGGGCACCGTTATTTCCATTACTGCAATATCCAATAAGGGCAGCTGCAAGAGAATCATATGGATATGTTCTCATATATTCCTTCTCAAACCATATACCAGAGATTTTATCCTTATTAGCACTATCCTTCTTCAAAGCCTCGAAGGCCTCCATACGCTCATTGTCAACCTTCTTAAGAAGAATCTCGTATTGTGAATCCTTCCTGTCCTTAAGAGCCTCTCTAATCTGCTCCTCGCTAATTTCAGGAATAACAGATGTTATTGCATCAATTGTAGTATCAATCTTCTCAGGAGTCTCGTTAAGCACTTTACAGTCTAATATAACATTATATACATCAACTGATGTGGCAAGCACAGACCCCTTCCTGTCAACAATATCTCCTCTTTGAAATGGTATTATTTCATTAGAATATCCTTGCTGCGACAATACAATCTTCTCATATTTGTCTCCACTTGAATACTCGATATACATAAGTCTAACTATTAATACCACAAAAAGAACGCAAACACCCGCGAAAATTAACCACAGTCTGCTTTGCATTCTTCTTAAAATCTTATGATACCTATTAGGACGTCTCCCCCTTCTAGGCCTTCTATTCATTTGATTATTGTTTCGATTCCCTCTGTTCGAATTATTATATCTATTATCGTCCAACGCCAATACCTACCATTATGGAATTTTGCTATACTGATTCATGTGATCTGTTGTCTCCATATCATAATACACTATTTGGTCGGCATTTGCATAGACCATTCCTAATTCATTTAAAGCAGTATTCCTTACATTTGACAGATTGGCTGCTGTATTGATGCGTGCTTCAGCTGCACCGTTATCAGCTTTAAGAGTACTAATCTGTGTCTCAAGCTTGGCAATATTGTCTGTTCTCTCAGTTACCTGAGTCTGCAAATATATATATCCCACGAAAAAGCATACGCAGAAAACGATAGCCATAGTTGCATATACAGAAGCTACCTTCTTTCTCTTCTGACGATGAATCTTGGCGCGTCTAATATCTCTTTGTCTGCGCTCTTCTTCCTGTCTTCTTCGCTCTAGATATTCTTCATACTCAATCTCTGGATTGAGCTTTCTAACAGCATTTCCCTCTTCAATATAAACTGTTTGAACTCTTGCCATGGCAACCTCTTCCTCTTCTAACTATTCACACACCTTTTAAAACACCTAAGCTTTGCACTCCTCGACCTGGAATTTTCTGATATCTCCAGGTCAGAAGGCAAAATGGGTTTGCGAGTAACCACCTCTCCTTTGGATACTCGTCCGCATGCACATACCGGGAACTCTTTCGGACATATGCATGGATTTTCATTTTCCCTGAAAATATTCTTAACAATACGATCTTCTAACGAATGAAATGTTATGATGCATATCCGACCATTCTCATCTAACATATCAATCATACTGCCAATACTTTTCTCAAGGACTTCCAACTCCCTATTAACCTCTATTCTGAGGGCTTGGAACGTTCTCTTCGATGGATGACCACCTTTTAACCTATTTTTCTTGGGGATGCTTGCTTCAATAATCTGATTAAGTTCCCCTGTTGTTGTTATCTTCTTACTTTCTCTTGCTTTGCATATATTCTTGGAAATGTTAGGAGCAAACCTCTCTTCTCCATACACCCTTAGAATTCTAACAAGTTCTTCATAGGAATAATCATTTACAATGTCGCAGGCTGTAAGCTTTCCTTCCTTGTCCATTCTCATATCGAGAAGTGAATCACTGCTCATATAAGAAAAGCCCCTGTCCTTCTCATCTAATTGAAATGAAGATACTCCCAAGTCAAGCACTATTCCGTTAACCTTATGAATCCCTAGGTCCTCTAAGACCTTAGGCATATTCTCATAATTGCTCTTAACAATGGTGACCTTATCTTCATATCCCTCAAGCCTTGCTTTCGCAGCCTTGATTGCATCCTCATCTTGATCTATCCCGATTAGTCTGCCCTTATCTAGCCTCTTAACAATCTCAAGGGAATGACCTGCACCACCTAATGTTCCATCTACATATATGCCATTAGGATTAATATCAAGCAATTCTATGGTCTCATCTAAGAGCACCGAATAATGATTAAATTCCATAAGCTATATAAATATTCCAATCTCTGCCATATTCTCAGCGATTGAATCCATCTCGTCATCAGTATATACGTTGCAATCGTTCCACTTATCCTTGCTCCATATCTCAATTCTGCTTGAGACACCTGCAAGGACTACCTCTTTGGTTAGTCCTGCGTGGTCTCTGAGGTTTTGAGGAAGAAGGATTCTTCCTTGCTTATCTACTTCGCAGTTAGTAGCACCAGCAAAGAAGAATCTCATGAACTTTCTTGCTTCACGTGTAATCATTGGTTTAGAGTGCATCGCCTCTTCGATGTTAGACCATTCATCAAGAGTATATACGAATAAACATCCGTCTAAGCCTTTAGTAACAACGAATTCTTTGCCAAGCTCTTCACGAAACTTGGCTGGCATTATAAGTCTGCCCTTATCGTCTATGTTATGTTCGAATTCGCCGATGAACATATAGGCGCTCCCCCTCTTAGAATTTGTTCGAAATGGCTCTCCACTTTGCTCCACTTCTTACCACGTAAGTCCATTCTATTCCATTAAAGCCCAAATATCAAGTGTTTTTTTGCTTACAAATCACGCATTTTCAAGGGTTGGGGGATTGTGGGGGATATAAAAACACAAAAAAATGTGGTTGCGAGATTCGCAACCACAATATATTGTGTTCGTATTAAATTTTATGTAATACTATACAAAGTTTCGATATTGTTTTTGTATAATATTACATTATTACATCTGTCGTGTTCTACCACATTTTACACCTATTTCGCCACTGCCTTCTCAGGCTTTATTCGTGGTGTGGCAGGCTTTTTCTTAACAATGAATACTATATTAAGAACAATGGAAACTATAATCATTATAATAGCCACCACCTGGGATATGGCAATTCCTGTACTGCCAATCTGTAATTGATCAGTTCTAAGGGATTCAATAAAGAATCTTCCCAAACCATATAAGCCAATGTAAAGAAGGAATATCTGCCCATCGAACTTCTTATATTTTCTAAACAGTACAAGGAACAATAGTACACATAGGTTCCATAATGACTCATATAAATATGTAGGATGCACGCTAACAAAGGCCTCACCATTTACATATGTAAGATGGCTCATCATATTATCTGTTATAAAGCTACTTGATCTTACGCGGCTAAGTGGAATCATCATGGCGCTGAAACCATCCGTATAGTCTCCGAAGGCCTCTCTGTTGAAGAAGTTGCCCCATCTTCCAGCAATCTGGCCAAGAATAACACCAAGGCTTACAATATCAGCCACAAGCCAGAAATCAAGCTTGAATATCTTACAACATATTATTACAGCAAGCATACCAAGTAGAATTCCACCGTATATGCCAAGACCACCCTCCCATACTTTGAGTATGCTAAGAGGATTCTCCTTATAATAATCGAAGGAGAATATGACATAATATAGTCTTGCTCCTATAATTCCAGAAACAATAGTTATAATCGTAAGGTCAATAAAATGATCTCTGTCAACATTGTAATATCTGCACTCGCTATAGCACCACAAAAATGCCACTATCATTGCAGTTCCAATTATCAATCCATATAATGAGATGTTAATAAATCCCAAGTTAATAAATTCAGGTACATTATCTAGGGTCAGACCAATCCCTGGAAATATTATAGTATTACTCATCTTCTTCACTAAACATCTGATATATCTGAATCTTCAGAGCATCTGTATCTGTCATGCCCACAAAGATACATCCATAATGATATTCGCCTTCCTTATCTTCATTCTCGCTGCATCGAACAACCTTAAGAACTGCATCAATTATCTCTTTCGTCCATATTTGGATGCGCGCATCAAAGCAGTCTCCAACAAGTAGCTGCTTGTCAGTCTTAAAGCCCAACCCCATCTTCGATACATCAGTTATCTCAACATCAATATATTCCTTCTCTTTATTAACATCTTCTGTGATGATGCCAAGGGACACATTAATATCAAGGTCCGTTCGTTTGTTCTTTCTCTTCTCCTCCATAGTCTCCTCCTATACAAATTGATTATATACTATTTATAAATGTTAGTATAGTTTTTTTAGAATTATTCTATTAGCATGGCGTCGCCAAAGCTAAAGAACCTATACCTTTCTTTAACTGCTTCTTCGTAAGCAGCAAGCACATTTTCACGACCAGCCAAGGCAGATACAAGCATAATTAATGTAGATTCTGGCAAATGGAAATTTGTAATAAGGGAATCAATCACCTTAAAATTAAATCCAGGATAAATAAATATATCAGTATCACCTTTTTTCGGCGTCAGTAAGCCATTCTCATCGGCTGCCGACTCTACTGTTCTCGTACTGGTTGTTCCAACAGAAATTACCTTGCCACCATTTGCTTTCGTATTATTAATTATGTCGCAGGCTTCCTTAGTAATCTCGTAATACTCAGAATGCATGTGATGCTCTAACACATTTTCCACCTTAACAGGACGAAATGTACCGAGGCCCACATGTAGGGTAACTTCGGCAATCTTAACGCCCTTATCCCTTAATTTCTGCAATAATTCAGGTGTAAAATGAAGCCCTGCTGTAGGTGCAGCTGCCGAACCATCATACTTAGCATATACCGTCTGATATCTGCTCTTATCCTGCAACTTGTGCGTAATGTAAGGCGGAAGCGGCATCTCTCCTAGCTTGTCAAGAATCTCTTCGAAGATTCCATCATATTCAAAGCGAATCAGGCGATTACCTTCTTCTACAACATCAACTATCTCACCTGTAAGCAATCCTTCGCCAAAGACAATTCTAGCTCCAACTCTGGCTTTTTTACCAGGGCGGCTGAGGCACTCCCAGGTATTGCCATCCACTCTCTTAAGTAGGAGAATCTCGATTGCAGCACCAGTATCCTCCTTAACGCCATATAATCTGGCAGGAATTACCTTGGTATTATTAATAATCAGGCAGTCGCCCTCATTAATATATTCAATTATATCGTAGAAATGCTTATGAGTTACCTTGCCCGTTGCCTTATCAAGAACCATGAGGCGAGATTCGCTCCTTTTCTCTAAAGGGTCCTGGGCAATTAATTCCTTAGGTAGCTCATAATTAAAATCACTAACGTTCATATATATACCTTTTGTAAAGTCTTAAGCACAACTCTTATACATACTATATATGCATACCTGATTATTCTTTGCTAATGCTATGTAAGTAATTGTCACCTAGTCGTAACAATCCGTATGACGGGAACCGGGCTTCGACAGTCATCCAGACCACTCACCCCTATTCGCGACATCCATGTCACGAATTTCCCTCACTTAACCAATTACTAACATAGCATAAGCTCGAATAAAGGGTAAGCATATATTGTTTGTATAAGAGTTTATTCTTAACTTCTAAGTTCTATATCCTTACCCTTGAGAGCCTTGAGGATGCGATTCATGGCTGAGTTGACGTCTTCGTCAGAAAGGTTCTTGTCAGGAGCTCTGAATACAAGGGAATATGCCATAGATTTGTGTCCCTTAAGAATCTGATTACCTTCGTATACGTCGAATAACTCAAAGCTTTCTAGGTAAGCGCCACCCTTATTTTCGAATATTTCTTCAATCTGTCCTGCTAGAACATCCTTAGGTACTACCATACTAATATCTCTTGTGGCTGCTGGGAACTTGGCTACTGGTTCGAATTTCTTATCGAAGGAAGCCTCGTCTCTAAGAATTGTTGTATCAATTACAGCAATATAGACTCTATCCTTAATTGAATAGTTGTTAGCTACCATTGGATGTACTTCACCAAGATATCCCAATTCCTTACCATTGTATACAATACTAGCCTGACGACCTGGGTGTAAGAAATTCTTCTTATTCTCTGGGTCGTAAATAGCCTTTTTGTTCATTCCTAAGTCAACTAGGAGCTCTTCTACCACGCCTTTTAATGTGAAGAAATCACCTTCGCCATACATTCCAAGGGTTAACATCATCTTCTCTTCTGGCAGTTCTTCAACAGGCACCTGCTTAGGAAGATATACATTTCCAAGCTCGTATAGTCTAACATCCTTATTACGATGATTATAGTTTGTCGATAGAGATGTAAGCATACCATCAAGCGGAAGTGTTCTCATTATAGAATAGTCTTCACCAAGTGGGTTAGAAATAACTACCGTCTTTCTACACTCGTCATCCTTATCGATTAATAGCTTGTCGAACACCTTAGGACTTTCGAAGGAATAACACATTGCCTGTGAAAATCCGCAGAACTCAACTGTGTTCTTAATAATATTCTCGATGCTAAGCTTATAGCTCAACTTACCTGCAGTAGCCTCACCACTAGGAAGAGACGTAGGAATCTTATCGTATCCATAGAATCTTGCAACTTCTTCAGCAAGATCAGCGTAGCTTAGAAGGTCCTGTCTAAATGTTGGAATAACAACCTTGTCCCCCTCAACCTTAAGTTCTAATCTTGTGAAATAGTCAATCATCTCATCAACGCTGATGTCAGTTCCAAGCATATTGTTATATTTCTCAGGCTCAAATGGAATTGTTATCTCTTCCTTCTTAACAGGATATACATCAACAACTCCACCAACAACCTCGCCTGCGCCAAGTTCTTCAATAAGCTGGCAGGCTCTGTTAATAGCATTAATTGCGTTGTTAGGATCTAAGCCCTTCTCGAACTTTCCAGAAGCATCTGTACGAAGACCTACCTTCTTAGATGATAATCTGATATTAGTTCCATCAAAGCAAGCCGATTCGAATAGCATTGTCTTAACATCATCAGTAATCATGGAATTCTCACCGCCCATGATGCCGGCGATACCAACAGGCTTCTTGCCATCACATATCATTAGTACAGACTCATCTAGCTCTCTTTCCTGTCCGTCTAAGGTTGTGAATTTTTCGCCCTTTGACGCATTTCTTACGACAATTGTATTATCCTCAATTGTATCTAAATCATAGGCATGCATTGGTTGGCCATATTCTTCCATTACGTAATTAGTAATATCTACTATGTTGTTAATAGGTCTTATGCCCTGAGCCATTAATCTTCTCTGCATCCACTTTGGAGATGGCTCAATCTTAATGTTCTTCACTACTCGGGCCGTGTATCTCTTACAAAGTTCTGTATTATCAATTCTAACTTTAATAAAGTCATTGACATCCTCATTATTGCCTGTCTCAGTAATTATAGGTGCATTTAATTTCTTATTAAATGTAGCAGCTGCCTCACGTGCAAGTCCTATTACACCAAAACAGTCAACTCTGTTGCTTGTAATCTCGTATTCTACCACAACGTCGTCTCTTCCAAGAAGCTTAACAGCATCAGCGCCTAACTCAGCATCGTCTTCGAATATATATACTCCATCTTCAGGAGCCTCTGGATACATATCTGTTGAAGCGCCTAATTCCTCAACAGAACAGAACATACCCTGACTTTCTACGCCACGAAGCTTACCTGTCTTAATCTTGACCGGCTTAGTTCCATCAAGAACACATCCTCCATCAAGAACTACAGGAATCTTGTCACCCTCTTTTACATTCTTAGCTCCTGTTACAATCTGAAGCTTTTCACTTCCAATATTAACCTGACATACAACAAGCTTGTCAGCATCTGGGTGATTTTCTATTGATTCAATTTGACCTACTACGATTTTCTCTAGGTTCTCATCCATCTTTTCATAGAATTCAACCTTAGAACCTGACAAAGTCATAGCATCCATATATTCTTTTGGTGTCACATCAAGACCTGGCACCAAGTCTTTTATCCATTTTAATGATGTTCTCATAATATATCTCCTCCTACCACTGGCTCAAAAATCTATCGTCATTTTCGTATAACAAGCGCATATCATCAATCTCATACTTAAGTAGAGTAATACGCTCTAATCCTAATCCAAAAGCAAAGCCCTGATATTCATCTGGGTCAATTCCACTCATCTTAAGCACCTTAGGATGAACCATTCCGCAGCCTAGGATTTCAATCCAGCCTTCACCCTTGCAGAATCTACAGCCTTTGCCACCACATTTGAAGCAGGATACATCCACCTCAGCGCTAGGCTCTGTAAATGGGAAATGATGAGGTCTGAACTTAACCTTAACATCTTCTCCGAAGAGCTCCTTAGCAAACTGCTCTAATGTACCCTTAAGGTCTGCAAATGTTACATTTTTATCTACTACCATTCCCTCTATCTGATGGAATGATGGTGAATGAGTCGCATCAACCTCATCAGAACGAAATACTCTACCTGGAGCAATCATTCTAATTGGAAGCTTGCCCTTCTCCATCTGATGAACCTGAACAGGAGAAGTCTGAGTTCTAAGAAGAATATCCTTGTTAATATAGAAGGTATCCTGTTCGTCCTTAGCTGGATGGTTAGGAGGAATATTAAGTGCCTCGAAATTGTAATAATCATATTCAACCTCAGGTCCTTCTACTACTTCATATCCCATTCCAACAAATATCTTCTCAACCTCATCTAATACCTTAGAATTAGGATGACGATGGCCTTTGTGAAGGCGCTGTGCAGGAAGTGTAACATCTATTGTCTCAGATGCAAGACGAAGCTCCATCTCTTTTACTTCCATCTTAGCCTTAGCCTCTGCAAGATACTGCTCAATAGACTCTCTTGTCTCATTGACTAGCGCACCTACCTTAGGTCTATCCTCAGGTGCCACATCCTTCATACCTTTAAGAACTGCGGTGAGCTCACCTTTTTTACCAAGAAAAGAGACTTTGACGTCGTTTAGGTTTCCCATCTCTTTGGCATTGTCAATTTGCTTCATAGCATTTTCTTTAATCTGCTTTAATTTGTCCTTCATGTTTATTGTTCCTTTCTTTAAATATAAAAAGCTCCGTCCCCTAATAATAAGGGACGAAGCTGTACTCCGCGTTACCACCCTAATTCTTAGCATATGCTAAGCTCTTAATTGTACTTAACGTGCACTATCCGTTCACACCTACGCAAGCTTCGCTCTTCAATGTGACAGCTCCTACGTGAAATTCAGCATTTCCTTCTTACCCTAGAAACCCTCTCAGCCCATGGAGTTTCCTCTCTTATAGAAAGTAAGGACGCTTACTATGCGTACTCTTCGCCTTTACCGATAGAAATTCTAGCACAAATCGTGATAATAATCAACTAATGTTACACACTTTTATTCTTATTTCCAAGGCCTCTTATTATCAAGCCATCCTTGTTCTTTCCAGTATTTAAAATCCCTATACTCTGGGTTATCTTTACCAAGTTCAGTCTGCATTGACCTAACTGCAAGAAACTTGAATTTTACAGGTATTTTTGTGTGGGCCGGCTTGCTATAATCAATATTTTTCATTTTAAGAGCCAATGATTTTACGCCATCTTCCATGCTACGGCGCTTCTTATCAGCGATTCTCTCCCACTTAACATCACCTAAGAATCTGAATCTAATCACCTTAATAGAACTAATTCCCCACCAGGACAAGCTGTCCTTGATATCCTTAGCCGCAGACTTATCTCCTGCACCTAAACACTGTGTAATAATAACTGCTCGTTTGCCAAACATTTCCTTGGCAGGTCTATGGGGCATCCACCTATATCCAAAATGATCAAGCATCGCTTTCATAGCTCCAGTAGTATGCATTACATAAGCTGGCGATGTAAATACAAGTAAATCAGCCGAAAGCATAGCCTTCTCAATCTTCTGTATATATTCTGAATCTTTACACTTGTGCTCGTCATCTAGAAAGCAGGTCTTACACCCCACGCAGAAATCAGGACAATCCTTCGGCAAATAGAACTCCGTAATCTGTGCCTCATCCCTAAAGGGCTCAAGGAACAATTCCTTTAATTTATATGTCACACCTCTAACACTTGTACCATTTATTACAGTAATGTTCATTTCGAACACCTCCTAATATCTCAGTTTAAAAATATGCGAAAAAAATCTTACACAATCAACTATTACATCAATAATATTATACACTTATTAGGAGCACTGTAACATATTTATCAATATTATGTTTTTAAAATTTGTTTCTTTTTCTTTTCGTATTCTTCTTGAGTAATAGCACCTTCATCTAATAATTCTTTATATTTTCTTATTTCATCTGCTTCTGACCTTGGAATTGAAGGTGATGAGTCTGGTTTGATTATTTCCTCAGCTATTGGATTAACTGTAGCATTAACTATAGTCCTAGGAACTATATAATTCACCAACAAATCCCCTCTTAAATATTATCCATTTGCAAATTCTTGTTTTAGCGATTCTCTTCTATTAACATCATAACTATACTTAACACAACGGCAACAAAAAACGCCAAAATTGTAGTACTATTCATATTGCACCATCTCCAAAATATATCAATCCGCTTTATTGAGCGCTCCAGCAACTATAAAGAATATTCCAAATATGATAGAAACCACTGCCCAAATAATTAAATCTCCATATGTACCACCCGTAAAAATCAAAGACATTAATCCACCTAAAATGTATATTATTCCTGCAACAATTGGACCTACTTTCTTTCTTGAATTCCTAGTGGCAATACCTACAATTGCTCCAACTAGAATAAAAATCATTAGGATAAATCCTGCAGAACCACTAGCATCTTCACTATTATCAACAGAATTAACAAAGCCTACTGCACATGACTGAACAAGTATAATTACACACGCAACAAAAGATAGTATACTAATAACTAATCTTGCAACCGAAAATCTTCCTTTATATTTATAATCCATATCACTCATTATAGTTTACATCCTTTCTACTTCTAAATAAAAATACAATGATAGCAACTAACACTCCTATCAACTCAGCAACAACGTCTAATATATCACCCGTCCCACTTACTAACTGTATCCCTTGAAATATTTCTAATACAATTCCACATAATATTGTTATAATTGAAGCAACAACTATTTTATAATTTAAACCATAACTCACAAGCACTATTCCAAACCACATTGAATACGCCCATATAAAGTCTAATCCATAAATACGTATAATATGTAAAGGAATAATATCAGTGCTTATAAATGTTTTGTTCAACCCCAAAAAAGAATAAATCCAATTCGTAATATATAAGTTATTATCACTTAAGAAATAAAACACAAACCCTAATAAAAGCCCAAAAAAACAGTTTGCTATTAAAAATCTATTTTTCATTAACAATCACTATAATTTGATATAAGCTTTCTTGTTAGACCAAAGACTTGCATCATACTCTAATTCAACAGTTCCTGCTCCTTCTGGAACCGAATAATATGTTGTGAAAGTTACATTTCTTCCCGGCGAAAGATTTGTATTGATAAATTGATTAGATAAATTCATATCAGGTTCTAATCCATATTCTTGCTGACAAGCAGTTCCATCTGCATAACACTTAAAGTCATAAATACTTACATATGCATCTCTTTGGCCATCATTTTGATATGTAAATGTCGCAGCAACATATTTCATTCCAGCTTGAGGAGTATGTATTCCATACCTATTATCGTATCCTGTATAGTTTAAATCAGATTCATTCAATGTAATTTTAAGCCCGTTAGACTCCATAGTATTTCCTACAGTAAGTGGATTATCTCTAGAACCTATCGCATTGCTTTTAGCATTACTATTAGAGTTACTACCAGCATTACTGTTAGCATTACTATTAGTGCTACTACTATCAGCGGAATCGCTTGAGCTCTTGCATCCGCTTCCAACTGCAAAAGTACCGAAAGACAAAACCATAATCGCAACTAAAATAACACTCATTATTCTTCTTTTCATAACATATACCTCCAATAACATTTAATAAATTAAATTTTAGACCATTTTGTTCTAAAAATCAATAGAACAAAATGGTCTGAATATACTAGTTATAGTAAACAACTTGAAAGACGGTACTACTATGGCAAAATACAAAAGATTACGAAACATTAGAGAAGACCTAGATATGACACAGGAGGAAATTGGAAAGAAACTATGCATTTCACAGCGCACCTACGCTCATTATGAAGCAGGTACACGAGATATCCCAGTTGAAATTCTAATAAAATTAGCTGATTTATATGATGTTAATCTAGACTATTTAGTAGGCAGAACAAACGTTAAAAAAAGACTGTAAAGTACTATTAGAATCTAATACAATTTTATCCATTACAATCTCTAACGAATATCTTTGGGTTTATCACTTTTACAGACGAATACTTATAGTCTTTTATATTATCAGTCACAATTGCATCTACATCTATTCGTTTTGCAGTCTCAATCATAACTGCATCTTCATAATCACTTGTTTTAGACGAAAGAGCATTATAAATATCTTGAGCTGTTGTGTCTACAACATCATCAACTATATTGATAATATTTCTCACCGCTTCAAGAGTTTTTTGGTTGCTATGTGTAAAATGATGAATCAAGTAATATAAATCTAGAATCGATTTTGCAGAAATATATTTTTCAACGGAATTCATAGAAAGAATCTTTTCAGCATACTCCACCCCTGCCCTCTCTTCTAAATAATCAACAATCACACATGTATCTATCAACACTTTCATATTTCAGATATCCTCTTTTCTCTAGCTTCTTCAAGAGTAGTATTATTGCCCTTTAATATCCCTTTTAACTGCTTCAAACTATCTAGCTTTGCTTTTTCAGGACTACTTAATACAGCTACCACCTTATTCTTTTTAGTAATATATATATCTTCTTCATTAACAAGTTTTAAATAATTTGACAGGTTTTTTCTAAATACGGTTGATGCTACTTCCATTACAGCCACCTCCTTTATGTACATTTATTATAACATAAAATGTACAGAATATGTCGATTCATTTACACATTTCCCAGCATAACATCATCAAGATACTCTGATGCAGCATCCTTCATAGCCTTAAGCAGTCTAATGTCTGTTGCTGGGACGTCTTGCATCTTATATCTTGGAAAATACCTGGTAATATGAAGCGGAATAGCCGGGTTCAAACCTGATAGCCACTTCGCCTGGCTTCTCATGTCATCAATAGAATCGTTAAAACCTGGCACGATAAGGGATGTTACTTCTAAGTGAGTGCTCTGTGACGCTAATTCAACATTTTCCATAACCTGACTTAAATCGCCTCCAAGGCGCTTGTATACATCTTCGTTGAATCCCTTAAGGTCAATGTTAATCGCATCGATGAGTGGCAACAGCTCAGCAAAAATATCAGAAGAAACAGTACCGTTAGATACAACTACATTAACCATGCCTGCATTGTGAATAAGCCCCATACAATCCCGAAGATATTCATGGGCTATAAGTGGCTCATTATATGTATATGCCACGCCAATATTGCCATGGCTCTTCTTAAGCTCTGATGCCATATCAAGGAGTTCATCAGGCATTACTATCCTAGTTGGCACATCATCATATTGTGAAATCTCATAGTTTTGGCAAAAAGGACACGAAAGGTTACAGCCGAAGCTTCCTATGGATAGAACGAAGCTTCCTGACATGAATCTTGCAATGGGCTTTTTCTCAATAGGGTCTAAGGCAATAGAACTAAGCCTCCCGTAATTTCTAGAAATAATTGTTCCATCCTTACACTCTCTTGTCTTACACAGGCCAATTTGGCCTTCATTCAATTTACACTTATGGAAACACACATTACAGCTAGTCAATCTCAATCTCCCCTACATACCTTTCAAGATAAGGGTCCATACTATTAATTAGCCCCTTCTCTCTTAGCATATCTACTAACATTTCCGCAATCTGTTCAGCGCTGTCAACAATCGGGTCAGATATATTAATAAAGTTAGCCTTGTACTCGCCTTTCCAATGAGAAATGTCAATGTCAGATTCCGCTAATCTCTTAACTAGCGCAGAATACTTCCCACCATTATCAAGCTCCTCTAACCTGCGATAAATCCACTTATAATAAGGCGGATATACTCTCTTCATTAGGAAATACAATTGCATAGCAGCCTCTAAGCCCTGTACGTGACATAACCTTGCAGCAACAGTATCTTTCCTGGACATACATCTTGCATAGTTAACCTGAAGTGTCATAGAGAACTTATGAAGCTCATTAACAATCCTTATCTTCCATATATTGTCAGGATAATAGTCAAGCAGCATCCTACGAAATGCGCTGAATTTGCCTAAGTCGTCTCTATAAACCACACCATTAACAGCAGTCGCAAGACAATTGTGATCGAGTGTGTACCAGTCTTCTTCACTAAATTCACATTTGTCTAAGTCACAATCGATTCCAAGAATATTAGAATAGAAGCCATTAATGGTCATAACACCACGACGTTCCCTAAGTCTGTCAGTCAGATTGTTGCCCGGGTGACTATCTATAATCCTATTGTATTCTGCACTAAGCTTCTCACCAATGGCTTCATAATCCTCATCAGTAAGCCAGAGAACAACCCCTGTCCCGAAATCATGGTCTCTTGAAATAAAGTCATCAAAACCAAAGCAGTCGGAACCCTCGCCTGCGATTCCAACTGCTATTCTTTCTTCATATTCTGCGAATTTTTCTTTAATCATAGGCGCAATTATCTTGTCATAAAAACTGCGACTACCTTCTCTAGAATTAATCATCTTATTACATACCTAGAACTGTGTTGACTTCTCTAATTCCTGAATCTTACGCTCACCTTCATCAGCCAAAGCGGCAAACTTATCAATAGTATCCTTCATCATAGGAAGAGCCTGCTGTCTGTAGTTATTAATATCATCAAGAGCTCCAAGAGCCTCTGCAAATGAAGCCTGTAATACATCAGGACTTAATGCTGCTTCAGTTGCCTGCTTTTGAATCTCTACACCCTGTTGACGAAGCATCTTAGATGTTGACTCAATCATGTCATTTGTAGCCTTATTAACAGCATTTACCTTGTCAAGAACAATCTTCTGATTATATAATGCTCCTGCAACTGTAACGGCAGTTCTAAGGGCAGAAACAGTTACATTCTGAGCTCTGTCAACTGAACGAATAAGCTCTCTGTTATTCTTTCTAATAATCTCAGATGCAATAATTCCCTGCTGGTTAACAACAAGAATCTGCTGGAAATCTTCTATTCTCTGGCGAAGTGGGAATAACACCTCGTCCTCTACGAACTTAATCTTCTCTTCATCTTCACCATCACGCTTAGCCTGGTCAATCTGCTGTGTAAGATAAGTATCAAGCTTCATTCCCATCTCCATATTCTTCTGCATCTCTTTCGTAATCTCTCTCATTGAAGCTTCTTCAATCTCAAGAGTAGTATTATCATCCTCTAATACCTTCTTACCCTTCTCTAAGCTTTCAATAATGGTAGATATCTCCTGGTCAGCAGTATTGAATTTCTCGAAATATCTTCTTACAGGGTTAAATATCTTACCAAGTCTTCCTGACTTCATAAAGTCAATTCCTGATGGGTCAAGGTCCTTCATCTGAATTGTAAGGTCTTCAAGACCTTTTGCAACCTCACTTGTCTCACCACCAACATTGTTATAAGACATCATTCTCTTCTGCAACAATTCGTTACGATTCCTTGTCTTCGTAAGGGTATCTGTACCAAATCCATTGATAACATCAACAATTTCTTTTCTTGTCTCAAATGAATCGATATCGGCATCCATAACCTCCTGAGCCTTGCCAAGGGCAGCATCCGCTATAACTTCCTTCTCCTTCTCAGGCACCTGAAGCTCTTCCTTAACAACCTTCTCGATTTCTTCTTCCTTAGGTAATTCTAATGAAAATCCCATAACACATTTCCTCCTTAAATAAATCTAATAATATATAGTTTAACTAAATTGATTTATAGTCCTCTTACAAGGATGAATTAAATAACATCTTAACCTGGTACATAATATCATCAGTATCCGCATTAATACATGCACCTTCATTAATGTCACTAATCTTCTTAAGAGCATCTATATCTGCATTATATCCTATAGTATAGATTGGCACCTTAAGACCTTTCACAACACCCTGTACATCATCTAATCTATAGCCTGTATTAGTAGCGCCGTCGCTTAATACGAATATAATTGGTGTTGCATCAGGGGTCTGCTCCATTTGCTTTTCAATCATATCTAAGGCCACACATACTCCGTCGAAGGTTGCCGTTCCGCCAGTTGGACGAAGAGATTGAACTGCTCCCTTAAAATATGATTGCTGTTCATCGTCAAATTCCTTAATCGGTAGGTTGATTTCTACTCTGTCATTGTAGCTTACCAGACCTATATAATTGTCTTTGTTAATATATTGCATAGCATTAATCAGTGATGACTGCAATGCGTTAATTGGCTCACCTAGCATAGAACCAGACACATCTGTTACAAATACACATACCACAGGTCTTGCATTCTTATTCTCCTTATAGAAGGTCTGGGCCTCCCGCAATTCCTGTCCACTAACCTTGTCATAAGGACATTTATAATTAGCCTGTTGATTGAAGCCATAGGTCGTGGCCAGCTTCTGACTTGTATCAGTCTTACAGTAATCACTAAAGGCTTTAAGCGCTTCAATTTTGGCTGGATCATTAGTGGTTGCAACAAGAGGATTGTCATGCTCATATCCATATGGTACAAATGTGTATTCCTTCGATAGTCTCTTATCATTAATATATGTCTGATACTCACAAACAAATGCTCCAAATGTTCCCTTATCAGCTGAATCTCTCATCTGAACTGTTGTAAGTGCAACGAATGGCACATTACTCTGGAACTTATTGAATCCACTCTTAGCAGAGTTAGAGAATATATCTCCATTACCATATTCATTAAGAATACATACAAGCAAATTAAGACCTGCCGAGGAAGAAAATGGATTAGTATAGCCTGTAGCTATCTGTCCTTCTGCCGTAGCATCAATGATTGTCTTAACATCAACCTTGCCTTTCTGCGACTCTAAGGACTGATATATATCATTTGCAACACATAATCCTGCCTGATTAGACACCATTGATTCTGATATAACACTAGTCTGTGCACCATCAGCATCTAACATAGCCTTCCACATACTGCTAGATGGTGTAAATGCGTCTGGAACAGCCTTCTTAGAAGATATATAGTCAACTGCTTCACCTGAGCTTACATTTCTAAGCTGTACAGTATATTGGACACCATTAACGGTTACTCCTCCGTCTCTATTAAAGCTTTCAGCAACCTCAGAGAGCCATCCGTCTGTTCCCGTACCTGCCTTCTCAGGAGAAGAATATATCTCAATATAGTTAGAGGTTGTAGGATTAACAACAACTTCACGAGAATTAATATCCGGAAGCTCACGATATACATTAGCCTTATCTGTGGAGCTTACAATAGCCTTAACCGGATTTGCTTCAGTAGGGTTAATCTCTTTAACCATCTTAGCTAGCCTATTAAGAGCATCTTCCTTATTAACATCATCTGCAGTTCTTCCTATATTCTTAGTGGCTGCAAGCCCAATAATCATTACAATAATAGAAAGAATTGCCACAAATACTATATATACTTTTTTACCAGTATTTTTCTTTTTCATTTGCATCTCCCCTGCATCTTTCTAATTTATGTATAATACTTTACCTGCTTAGTAAGCTCTTCAATCTCATCAAGCGTCAAGTTCATCGTATTATCACTTGCGTCAGTAATCTTGCTAAGCTCCATAGATAAAGTATCCAGCTTAAGAATCATATTCTCATTAACAGCAATTGCCTGCTCAAGCTTCGCCTGATTTTCCTTATAAAGCGCTATTTGCTTCTCTTGTATATCATCAGGAATATTATCATTTCTGTAGTTTTCAAGTCTCGCGTACTCATTTTCATCAAAGAACTTCATACGATTAGTCATAGCAACAATATTCTGATTAGCAGTCTTCTCCGCCAAATCAACTACACTATAATACTTCTCATATGACATAGATGATTTATCGAACTTCTTGGCAATGGCGTCCTTCGTTCTAGAGCAACTATTATTGAGCCTCTGTATCTGGTCCATTACTGTTCTTGCGATTGGACCAAAATACTTACCCTTGGTATATTCTCCAAGCACATTGTATAGCTCATCATAAGTATGATCAACATTCTCATCCATCATACCAACTTTAGGCTCACGAAGATACCATATACTCATAAGGACATACCCCACAATAAGTATAACAATAACTCCAATTCCCACAGATATACGTGGCAAAGATGCACGCTCTGCATCAAAGAGATTAATTAATCCTCTTGAGAAGCATACAACGGCAACTATTGCCTCAACAATCCCGAATATAAGCAGTATCCACTTCTTATTCTTAGCTTTCATAAACCATCCTCACCCTACATAATTCTATTAACTTCACAATCCTTGAAGAAGAATTGTATAATTACAACGTAATTCTTACCTTCTTTAGCAAGGTATTTTGCGCCATCCTGGCTCATTCCGCATCCATGACCATATCCTCCACCGTATATGTGATAACCATTTTCGTTAGGAATCATGGTAAATGCGCTACTATAAAGGGAAGTTATATTCTTAGAGCTGCCATTATTTAATCTAACCTTCGTGGCAGCTTGTCCAAGGACCCTTCTTATTACAAGCTCGTCATTAATTATAACACAACCATTCTCAAATTCCATACTAAGTGATACAATTGCCCCACCTGTACTTCTTTTTAGAACCTTCATGCTCTTGAAGCTGCCAAATGTTGACGCATTTAAGCCATTTCCTCCTACTTTAGTCGACATTCTTTTATCAAGCTCAATCTTGTTATTAGATGGTGAATACGTATTTACTATAGCCTCTTTCATCTTGATTTCATTAGCCTTAATATTAAGCTCTGCATCCCACCTAAAGTACTCTTCATCTTTTTCAAGGGCATTCTCATCCACATTTCGTATATACTGTGCAAATGCGTCTTCAAAATTATCATTAGTATCGACAATTGCATCCTCTGTTGATACACCAAGATTCTTAAGTGGGTCGTCTTCACTTAAGCTGATATATTTCCTTGCAAGATATGGATTAGTATCAGCCTTTTGTGTCTGGGAATAACCGCAGGATGTGGAATAGAACATGGTGTTAGCAACCTGACCATCCTTAGTAGTAGCAACCATTCCCGCTGTATCATTAACAGCAACAAGAGCATCACCACCTGCCCATTTCTTGCCATATACCTGAAAGGACACACTGTCATCAACGTCAGCAAGAGATTCCTCATAGGCGTATCTGCCACTTCTTCCAAGCAAGTAGCTTCTGGCGCATACAGCTTGGGCTTTCAAGGCTTCTAGCCCATAGCTTTCAGGCATCTCGGAACATATAACACCTTTGATATACTCCTCTAGGGGTACATAGTTTGTGACTTCCAAGCCATAGGATGTGTAGTGCAACTGGATTTTCCCTGGATAATTATCACCCTTAACCTCATTGCCCTTTAGAGTAAATCTACCATTATCTCCAACAGAACTTATTTCAATAACTGTTCCCTCGCTCCTTTGGTTGGAAAATGTTATGAATTCACCATTACTTGCAGTGTGAGCCTGATTATCTTCACTCCAGGTCATCCCATTATCACAGGCAACGCTTATGCTCTCCCAAGTCTTATTCTCTCCATTTTTGAGAAGAACATTAACATCTGTAGCGTCATTGCCAATTGCCTGAATACCGGACTCTTCTGATTTCCTCTTATAGATAAACAACAAGACGATTAAAGCTATAATACTTATTGCAACAATTGCACCTATTATAATAGCTTTAGTTCTTCTGGCCTTACGAGCCTTTGCCGATGTCTTCTTTTTTCTATTTGTAGTATGTTTTTTTCTATTGGATTTCTTGTTGATATTATTATTGGAATTCTTCTTATGATTGTTCTTATTATTTGCCATATATTTACTATAAAAAATATTGTTTTTTGCACACAAAAACCCAAAATGTCGAGTCTACGATTTTGACTCCTAGACGCAATCTAGGTGGGCAACCGCAACTACTCTTTTGCCTTCCACTGAATTAATGAGGCCTGACAGCCAAGCAGCAATGTAGGAATCCCGTTCAAAGTAAATGTAGGTTCAAAATTGTAGATTGTTCGAACATTCCAGGTGGTTTAATTATATAATAAAATCACAAAAAAATAAACACCTACTCGCTCATCAAAAATCGCTTATATAAAACAAAAACAAAACACCTTGATGCTCATACAGAAAATAACTTACTAAACTATATACATTAAATAACAAAAAGCGAGATACCTATTCGCTCATAAGAAAATCGCTTTATAGGTATCTCGCCTTTTGTTTTTAGGTATTTATAGTTGTATTAGGTTTTAATTCTTAATTAGTTTATATATTAAACCCAAGCTTCTGATTGGAAGAATACTCTTGAGTCTAAGTTAAGTGTAAGCTTTGCTCCACCGTTCTTAGCGCCTGTTACATCGTATGCTCCCCATACATCATCTCTTAAGTAGCTTTCGCAATGAGCGTCTACTGCTGACCAGCCATATCCGCCGTTTTCTCTGTTAAGTCCTGCTACTGCCCAGATTGTGTTGTTGAACATACTTCCTGAAAGGTAAGGTACTACATCAGATGTATCACCAAGTCTCTTAACTGTTCCTTCACGACTTCCTGCTGAAAGAAGTGGTGAACCGAAGCATACTGTATTTAAAATGTTGTAGTTAGCCTTGATTGTTGAATTAGCTGCAACCTGCTGTGCAATCATTCCACCAAGTGAGTGACCTGCAAGAATGATGTTAGAGTTTGCTGGAATGTTCTCAGAGATAACTGCTACTACATTATCATAGTATGCACTCTTAAGATTGAATCCTGAAAGTAAATCTGTAAGGTAACCTGTTGATTGACCTTTAACATCTTCTGTACCAGAAAGTGTTACAAGATATACTTTATTTGATGACCAACCACTCTTTAATGTACCCTGGATAATTGAGATAGGACCGTCAACTCCCTGGTTGTATCCGTCCCATACTAAGTCTGCAACCTGTGCTGAAGTAGTAAGTGTAGTGTTGTTTGCTGCATCTGCTGTGTTAGTAATAGCAAAGAATCCTGTAAGAACCATTGCTAAAGCCATTGTTAACGCTGCTACTCTTTTTGTTAATGCTTTCATTATTAACTTCTCCTTTTTAATGTAAAAACCCTTGTTCCCTCAGCACTATTTCCTGCTGACAAGTACAATATAACAAGAAACTAAAAGTTTGTAAACCGTTTCCGTTCAAATAGTTTCCATTTCGGCACAATAGATAATTTCAAGGAAAAGTTTTTAGTCAATATCACTTATAATATTTGATTTGACCAGTTATTTCTTCAATATCTTCAATTACAGCATCCGTCTTAGCACTGTTCTCAGCGCTCTTTCTAAGCTCAATAGCTAATGTATCTAGTCTATTGAACATTTCTTCATTATCCTGTATTCCCTTATCAATGCATTGTCTGTTTTCATTATAGAATTCTAGTCTTCCACTATTAATGCTTTCTCTCTTAGTAATATGCTTAATTGGATTGGTAAGCGTAGAGTACTCTTTCTCATCTAACACACTAATCCTTCTAGCCATCATATCTAAGTTATCAACAGCCGTATCAGCAGCAGCATTTACGACACCCATATACCTGTCCCACGTAATAGAACTAGGCTCGAACCTGCTATTAACAGCTTCTCTGGCTTCGTTAATCTTCTTTTCCGCAAGATTGGCCTGATTAATAATCGACCTGGCAGTCTTACCGAGATAGAAGCCATATTGATATTTCGAGGCGATTCTTTTAATCTCCTTAATGCTCAAATGCTTCTCCTCGAAGCCTTCTACATTAATAGTATTCTTCTCATTAATTCTAACAGGTCTGTCTTTTGCAATTATGCCACCTATAACAGGAAAAACAACAAGAAGAACAAGCATAACAATAAATGCTATGCCTGCTCCTAAAAAATTCCCTGTAAATAGATTAATGAAAGTAGCCATTAAACCTATTATAAGTGTCAATATATCTAATACAATTGCTATTACAATACTTAATACTTTCTTCATATATTCATATTATAATGAAGCAGCCTGATCAACAAGCTTCTGTAATGCTTCTAATGCTTCATCAGGAAGCTTATCATATCCTTCCTTATTCTTAGCAAATCCTTCTACTGCGTCTACTCTGTTCTGCATAGCAGCCTTAAGAGCATCTACATAATCCTTGTCAGATAAATCTGGTGTGAAGTCACCAGTCTTTCCTGACCAGTCATTCATAATCTCGATATCGTCAAATGGTCCCCACTTCTCGAACTTAGCATTTCCTTCAACGATAGTCTCTAAGATACCAAGTGTGTCTTCCTTCTCACACTTATGACCCATAAAGTCACCTGTGTTAACGATATAGCAAGCTACGTTCTTCTCTTCTACTAACTTCTTGAACTTCTCATAATCATTTACAAGAGGATATGTTCTAAATGGGTTAGCGTAAGGTACGATACGAAGTGCATTAAGATCTGTTCCAGCCTTAACACGCTCTGCACTTGAAGTCTTAGTAGCAAGTGTAGCACCCATAACTGAAGCAAGAGCTGAACCCTTAAGCTTAAGTACTGGTGGAATTGTAGGATCCTTCATAATCCAGAAGATTGCGTTAACTGGAGCATCAATCTTATCAACTCTGTTAGGTGACCATAGCTTAGACTTAATAGCACGTCCATTACCATTTCTAATATCTTCTGTTACAAGCTGAATCTTGCCCTCATCATCCATTGTACATGAGCAGTTCTGAACTGTAAGAAGATACTCATTATCAGGACATCCTGTAGGATAATCATTAGTCTTATCAAAATATGTAGGCTCAAGAGCAATTGATGCACAAGTATCTGAATTAATGATAAATGCGTCATCGTGGAGAACCTTGATTCCGCCGAACTCATCATATTTGCCACCATGCTTAGCATGTGTAAGTGTTGACTTACCTGAGCCTGAAAGTCCATATACAGAAGCAACGAACTTAGAGCCATCCTTAAGAGAGTACTCTTTCTGTCCACCGTGGCATGCAGCATAACCATTACGGTTAGCAAGAGCCCAAGCCATTGTAAGTGTACCCTTCTTATGCTCACCAAAATATCTCATACCAAGAATTGCTGCGCAGTTCTGGTTTGTATCGAAATAACATAGTGTAAGTGGGTCAGACAGGCAAGAATAATCTACGTCTGGAGCCTCATGTGGTACCCACTGTGGATCAGAGAAGATATAGATGTCTGGCTCTTTGCCATCACCAACTGGCTTAGAGTTCTTATACATCTTAACATACTCATCTGACATATACTGGAAGTTAAGCATCCAATTATATAGAAGATTCTCTTCTCCTTCTGGAATAAGAAGATGAGCCTTAACCATGAATTCTGGATCAAGACCTACGAAGCACTCTGCGTGATACATTGTCTTCCAACGTGTCTCATATACAGCATCCATTACTACCTTATCAAGCTTAGCCTCATCAACACCAGGCTCACCCTTAATACGACGAGCTGCAGCATAACGACCTGTTACTGCACCATCATTAAATAGAAGAACCTTAGCGTCCTTATCAAGACCAAAAGTATCTGCATCCTTAATAGGCATATCAGTTACAACTGTTCCTGGAGAGTTCTTAGCAAGCTCATAAGCCTCTCTTAAAGTATTAATCTTAATTACATTGTTACCGTAAAAAGGAGCCTCAATGATAGATCTTGTCTTAGAAAAGCCTACCTTTCCAGCACCGATTTCGCTAATCTTATAATTCGCTTTTGTTGACATAAATATTACCTCCTTAATTGTAATAATCTTTTTTCTATTTATTAAAATTAATTCAGAGCAAGTGATAATTCACAAGGCTCAATCTTATGTATAATACCATACAAAGCACATTAAATCAATTAAGATGGGCAATCTTTGACAAAAATTAGTCAATAATGGTATAATTTTAGTAATTTTGTATCAAGAATAAGAAAGGAGGCAAACATGACAGAAGAAACAACAGAAAAAATGTATTACAAAGTCACCCCTAAGCTTATTGAATTAGCTGAAAAATCAAAACAATCATCATATATCGATCCAGAGTTATACACAAAATACGATGTAAAGCGAGGTCTTCGTGATGTAAATGGTCGAGGCGTGCTTGTGGGAATAACTGATATATCAGAGGTTTGCTCAACTAGAGAAGAGAATGGAAAAAGAATCCCTATAGATGGTCAACTATACTATCGTGGCTATAATGTACAAGACATTGTCCAAAAATCAAAAGAATCCGATCATTTCGGCTTCGAGGAGTGTTGTTACCTGCTACTCTTTGGGGATTTGCCAGATACAAGAGAATTAGCAGAATTCCAGAATTTAATAGGTGATTATCGCTCTCTTCCTAAGAATTTCGTAAGAGATGTCATTATGAAGAAGCCTTCTAAGGACATTATGAATTCCTTAACAAGGTCTGTAATCACTCTATATTCCTATGATGATGCGGCTGACGACACATCGCCTGCTAATGTATTAAGACAATGTATGCAGCTTATAAGCATGTTCCCTCTTCTATCGGTATATGGTTATCAGGCATACAGACACTATCATAATGAAGGAAGTCTTATTATACACCAGCCTAGACCTGAGCTTTCAACAGCTGAGAACATCCTACATTGCTTACGAGATGACAGCAAATACACTCAGCTAGAGGCTAAGCTTCTTGATGTTGCACTGATTCTACATATGGAGCATGGTGGTGGTAACAATTCCACATTTACGACGCACCTTGTATCCTCTTCAGGAACAGATACATATTCAGCTATCGCCGCCGCTCTTGGCTCACTTAAAGGCCCTAAGCATGGTGGTGCCAATATCAAGGTTGTTAAAATGTTTGCTGATATGAAGAAGAATATCAAGGACTGGACTTCCAGAGAAGAGGTTAGCGCTTACCTCGAAGCACTGCTTGATAAAAAAGCATTTGACAAGGCAGGACTTATATACGGAATGGGACATGCGATCTACTCTATTTCAGACCCAAGAGCCGTATCCTTCAAGAAGTTCGTCAAGGCATTATCTATAGAGAAAGGCTACGACAAAGAATATGCGCTGTACACTCTTGTTGAGGAGCTTGCTCCTGAGATTATTGCTAAAAAGCGCAAGATGTACAAGGGTGTTAGCCCTAATGTGGACTTCTATTCAGGATTCGTATACGAAATGCTTGATTTACCTATGGAACTATTCACTCCTATATTCGCAATTGCGAGAATTGCTGGTTGGAGTGCACATAGAATGGAAGAAATATGTCATAATGGCAAGATAATGAGACCTGCGTATATGACAGTATGTGAGCATAAAGAATTTGTACCTATAGAGGATAGGTAATATAACATAAGACGTACTTAATAAGCACATTCTGATATGTAATATTTCGCCAAGAATGTATAAGTAATCATATTAGAATAATGCAATATAACAAAAACAATGCCCAATCAGACATCGTGTCTGTGGGCATCTACCTCTGCCATCCCTGGCAGAGGTTTTTTGTCTCTATTAATGATTACTAATACATTCTAAGCTTATATTAATCATATCAGAATGTACTTATTTGTACGCCTTATTATATAGTCTCCTAGCAACTGTTCTACTATACTACATATACTTGCCCTTGGCCTTTTTGAGCATCATGGAGAAGGCGAACCAGGCGGCGATTAGGACTACTACTGCTATGGCTGAGAACATTTTCGGGAATTCAAGGAATGCATCCCCTATTATACTCGATACGCCAAATAATACACATATAATCCCAAAAGCTAACAAATAGGGAAACATATAATCTATAAATCCATAAGGATTCTTACATAGCTCAAGCTCCTTTGGGGCTAATAGTATTGGCGGAATCTTATCAGTCTTTTTCATTTTGAATGCACAAAACATCAAATATGCCCCTAATATAAGCACAATAGCATCAAATATAATAAATACAACATCGGAATTCAAGAAACTTTGCATATTTCACACCTCTTCCTTTTATCTTCAAACACACTAACAAAAATCTGATATATTTTCAAGAAATTTGCGAAAATAATTTGAATATTTATTATACTTATTGTAAAATTGATATAGATTTTTTAATGGAGGGAAAGAACATGGATTTAAAAGATACTAAGATTTTAATCTGTGATGATTCAATTCTAGCTCGCAAACAATTAAAAGATGTTATTGAGGCATATTCTTCTGATATTCAGTTTGTTGAAGCTGCTAATGGACAAGAAGCTATTGACAAATACCAAGAAGAGAATCCTAACCTTGTATTCTTAGACATTGTTATGCCAGTTAAAGATGGTAATGCTGCCGTCAAAGGTATAATTGAATTCGACAGCAATGCTGATATTATTATTGTTTCATCTGTTGGAACACAATCACAGTTAAAGTCAGCTATCGAGGCTGGCGCTAAGGACTTTATCCAGAAGCCAATTTCTGAAGAACAGGTTCTTAAAGTATTAAGTTCACATTTGGAGGGTTAATAGATGTATGCACAGTTTTTCGGAAGCTTCCTACTAGATAAGGATAGCGTAACACCTGAGCAATTGACTCAGGCTATTTCTAAGGCATCAGAGACAAGACTTAAGTTAGGTACTCTTGCTCTTCACAAGTACTATATGACTGCTGAGCAGGTTGACGAGGTGTGCTTCCTACAAACAAGAGAAGACAAGCGATTTGGGGAAATCGCAATTGAGAAGGGATATCTTAAGGAAGAACAGGTTGATGAATTATTAGCTGTTCAGAGTCCTGATTACCTAATATTAGGCCAGACACTTATTGATATGGGTGTATTAAGCAATTCAGACTTAGAATTACTTATTTCAGAATATGAGATTTTCAACGAGATTGATGATATGTCTCTTGAGAACCAGAGCAAGACAGACAGACTTATTCGTAATTTCTTCACTTTCTCTGGCAAAGAGTTAACAGACCATGCGTTGATGTATATTAATCTTATATTCAATGACCTTGTAAGATTTATTGGTTCTGACTTTACACCGCTTAATCCAATATCTTGTTCTGAGGAACACGAGATTAATTTCTGTGTAAGACAAGAAATTCATGGCGAGATTGACTGCTACTCTCGCATTGATATGGATGAAGCTACTACTATTTCATTTGCATCAAGATATGCTAAGATGGAATTTACAGAGCTAGATGATTATGTTAAGGCTTCAGTAGATGATTTCCTTAACCTTCATAACGGATTATTCCTTGTTAATATGTCTAATGCATTTTCAATGGAATTATCACTTACTCCTCCTGTTACAGAGGAAGGCGGTACCGTTAAATTACCTGAGGGCTCATTCATAATCCCAGTAATCTATCCATTTGGAACAATACACATTATAGTATCTTTATAATTATGATAATAATATTTAAGGCCTATGCTTTAAGCATAGGCCTTATTTTAATATGCAAACAATAATGCCCTTATATAAGGGCATTATATACTCTTATTCTATTATTACAGAGTTCTATTTAAGGAAGGATGTTACTGCTTCTTCCATGCCTGATACGCTGCATTTGTTATTATGAAGGATGTTGGCATCTCTTATTTCCTTAATAGCATTAGGAATAGGCACATTGCCAAGCTTTGATAATTCATCCACAAGATCGAAATCATCCCATGAATCATACTTAGGATCAATTGCCGTCATTACTGAGCGGGTGAACTTGAATGGACTAGCCGTAGAAGCAATTACAGTCTTAGTTGTATCCCCTGTAGCAGCAACATATTTATCATATACACATTTCGCAACTGCTGTATGTGTGTCAATGATATAGCCTGTCTTATCATATAAATCTCTAATAGTCTTGCCTGTCTCCTCCTGAGTAGCGAAATCGCCATAGAAGTCATCAAGCTTAGCTTTCATATCGTCTGTTATGTCGTATTTTCCTCTTGTTGTAAGCTGATTCATAAGCTCACTATTCTTCTTCGCATCCCTTCCCGCACACATATGTATTAATCTCTCTAAATTACTAGAGATAAGAATATCCATAGATGGGGAATTAGTTAGCTTGAAATCTCTATTCTTGTCATATGTACCAGTCTTGAAGAAATCATATAGCACCTTATTCTCATTAGATGCACAGATTAACTTTGCAATTGGAACACCCATATTCTTAGCATAATATGCCGCTAAAATGTTACCAAAGTTACCTGTTGGCACACAAACATTAATTAAATCTCCATTTGATATTTCACCATTATCCACTAATTTCGCATAAGAATATACATAATATGCAATCTGAGGAACAAGACGACCAATATTGATTGAGTTAGCAGATGAGAATTGATATCCCATATCTCCTATTCTCTTAGCAAGGTCAGCATCTGTAAACATTTTCTTAACACCAGTCTGAGCCTCGTCGAAATTACCATCAATTGCAACAACCTTAGTATTATCACCCTTCGTTGTAATCATCTGTAATTCCTGAATTCTGCTTACGCCACCATTAGGATAGAACACAACAATCTTAGTTCCATCAACTCCAGCGAAGCCTGCAAGGGCTGCCTTACCTGTATCACCACTTGTTGCTGTAAGAATAACAATATCGTTGCTAACATTATTCTTTCTGGCACTTGTTATCATAAGATGAGGCAGGATAGACAAGGCCATATCCTTAAATGCTATTGTTGCACCATGGAACAGCTCTAAGAAATATGCTTTGTCGCAGGATACTAATGGCGCAATCTCCTTAGTATCGAACTTATCATCATAGGCATTATTAATACAGTTCCTAAGCTCATCCTCTGTAAAATCAGTAAAGTAAAGCTTCATTACCTCGTAAGCCACATCCTGATACGACATTTTACTTAGCTTATCCATACTAACATCTAGTGTTGGTATTTTTTCTGGCACATAGAGACCACTATTCTCTGCCAAGCCCTTAAGTATACCCTGTGATGCTGTTACAACCTCTTTATCATTTCTAGTACTTACAAAATTCATATAGTATCCGTTTAATTAATTCCTAATTAAACTTCTCCTTTCACATATAATCTAATATTTATCATAACGAAATCAACTAGAATTATAGCAAATACAGGCTTTCTATTCAATGTGTTATTTAACTATTACAGTTCATTTTTGAGTTGAATTATGGTAGAATATCATTAAATATTGATTGGAGGGACTTATTATGTTACAGGGCGTATATATTGCATATAAGAAGGACAAGACTCCTTATTACAGAGCCAGCATTCACTATAATGGCAAGCATGTGAGCTTAGGTAGCTTCGACACTGAAGAAAAGGCCCATGAAGCATACAAGGAAGCCGCTTCTATCTATAAGTCCAACGATGTAACAATAGATAATTACACCAACGATGAGCATATCCTCTCAGACGATAAGCTTGTTACAATCCTCAATCACAGAGATAATAAGATATATATTAAGACTCCAATATATCTTAGACAGGGATATTTCTCATATTATCTTACAAGAAACAGAGAATTGAAGTTTTCTAACGACGACTTATTCTACTACAGTTCTCACAGAATACTAGCCAGAAAAGGACATCTGTACGTCAACGACTATGGAATGCAATATAACATCCTTAGTCGCTTCGGTATTAAGAATTTCGCTGTATGCGGCAATGATTATACATTTGCCAACGGCGACAGCAATGACTACCGCTACTCTAACGTAATAGTAGTTAATAAGTATCATGGTGTTCACAAGATTACATATAAGAATCAGGAAAAACACGAGGTTAAGATTCATTTTAACGGGGATTACTTAATCGGACGCTACGACACCGAAGAAGAGGCTGCCATCGCCTATAATAAGGCTGTTGACTACGCCAGGGATAAAGGCATTAAGAAAAATTATATAGACAACTATGTTCCCGACTTAGACAAGGATGACTATAACGCAATATACGACAAGATAGAACTCCCTAAGAAGTATACGGATTATATTGATAATTTAGCAAAAAGCTAAAAAGGTGTGGGGTATACCCCCACACCTCTTCTTTTGTTTTCCTAAGTCAATACTACATCTATTTATTATTAATGTAATTAACAAGCCCTTCGCTGGCTATAATCTTCTGCATGAACTCAGGGAACGCCTGACCTTGATATGTATTGCCATTACTAATATTAGTAATAAGCCCACTATCGAAGTCAACCTTCACCTCATCTCCTGCCTTAATATCATTAGCCGCCTCTTCACACTCAATGATTGGAAGCCCAATATTAATGGCATTTCTATAGAATATTCTTGCAAATGTCTTAGCAATAACACAGCTTACTCCTGCCGCCTTAATTGCAATTGGCGCGTGCTCTCTCGAAGAACCACATCCAAAATTCTTATCTGCAACAATAATGTCGCCTTCATGCACCTTATCAACGAAGGTCTTATCAATATCTTCCATACAATGTGTAGCTAATTCCTTAGGATCTGAAGAATTAAGATATCTTGCAGGAATGATTACATCTGTATCAATATTATCACCGAATCTAAAAACTGTACCTTGTGCTGCTTTCATATTCATCACCAATAGTTAATTCTACAATTAACTTCCTTTCTATATGCTATACTTCTGCTGGACCACTAATCTTGCCTGTCAATGCTGACGCTGCAGCTACTGCAGGAGAAGCAAGATAAATCTCTGAATCAACAGCACCCATACGACCTACAAAGTTTCTGTTAGTTGTGGATACACATTTCTCACCTGAAGCCAAGATACCCATATATCCACCAAGACAAGGGCCACAGGTAGGTGTTGACACAATAGCGCCAGCCTCAATGAAGTCACGAATAAATCCTGCCTCCATAGCCTGAAGATATATATTCTGAGTTCCAGGGATTATAATACATCTTACATTCTTAGCAACCTTCTTACCCTTGATAATCTTATCCGCTGTCTGTAAGTCCTCGAATCTACCATTAGTACATGAACCAATAACAACCTGGTCTATAGCAATATCCTCAACTTCATCAATAGTCTTGGTATTCTCTGGCAAATGTGGATATGCAACAGTAGATTTCAGTGTAGATAAGTCAATTAAGATAGTCTCATCATATTCTGCATCAGCATCTGCCTCATACACCTTAGGCTCTCTATTAGAGTGCTCCTTAATATAATCAAGAGTAATGTCATCAACAGGGAATATACCGTTCTTAGCGCCTGCTTCAATGGCCATATTACATATACATAGTCTGTCATCCATAGAAAGACTCTTAACGCCCTCTCCGCAGAATTCAAGAGAACGATAAAGCGCACCATCTACGCCTATTTCACCGATAAGATGAAGAATTACATCTTTACCACTAATATATTCAGACGGCTTGCCTATTAGCTCTACCTTAATAGCAGAAGGCACCTTGAACCAAGCCTTGCCAGTAGCCATACCAGCCGCCATATCAGTTGAGCCAACTCCTGTGGAAAATGCTCCTAAAGCACCGTATGTACATGTATGGGAATCAGCACCAATAATACAGTCTCCTGCTATACATAATCCCTTCTCAGGAAGCAGAGCATGCTCTATACCCATCTGTCCTACGTCAAAATAGTTCGTAACCTCGTTCTTAGCTGCGAACTCTCTTACACATTTACAATGCTCAGCCGACTTAATGTCCTTATTAGGTACAAAATGGTCCATAACAAGGGCTATTTTGTCCTTATGGAACACACCATCCACATTCATCTTCTCAATCTCGTGAATGGCAACAGGGCTTGTAATATCATTACCAAGCACCAGGTCAAGGTCCGCCTCAATCAGCTGACCGGCTACAACTTTATCAAGATTAGCATGAGCTGCTAGAATCTTCTGTGTCATTGTCATTCCCATTAGCACAACCTCCTTATTGCTATTTAGAATTCAAGTTCTTTCTTATTGAAAATGTTAATCGAAATAATAAGTGGCAAAATAATGTATCCCACAAACACGCCTAGTCCCCAGGTAAATATGTGCAATCCATCACCCTCTGATATTGCGTTCAGGAAATTAGAACAAGCACTTGCTGGGAAGAATTGGCTTACCTCGATATTATGATCCTTAAGGAAAGGTATCATATCAATAAATGTAAATACAAGATCTAATACATTTGCCACAAATATAATATAGAACACAAGTCCTGTTGTAGGATTCTGCGTACCATATACAAATAGTAATGACAGACTAAGGAATACAACCATCTTAATAGAAGTTCCCCATACTGAGCCTATACAAGATAGCATCTGAGAACCATTTGCCCCATCAATGAAGCCACATATTATAGCTACAACTGAGAATATAACATGCCACTCAATAACAAGAATCAGTGTCTCAAGGAATCTTGCAAGCATCATCTTAGGTCTTGATACGCCACGTCCTATTGCAATTTGCATACTTCTGCTTTTGAAATCATCGGTATAAATCGCACTAAAAATAGGTATACCTATTAGAAGTGGTCCAAAAAATGATGATAATCCAGATAGCAATGAACCGTATGCCTGTGATGGATCATCAGAAAACATAGGAAGTATTCTAATACCTACGGAAGATATTACAGCTATTCCCACCATAATAATCATACATATAATAAGGCTTTTCTTAACCTGTGCTCTTCTTATATCAGTCAGAATAACATTACGCATTATCCCCACCTCCAATCAAGCTGAAGTAGTAATTCTCCAGTGAATTCATGGCCTGTTCAGTGCCCTTAACATCTACTCCTGCAGCCTTAAGAGCATCCATAGCCTTTTCTAAGTCATCATCAGCCACATTAATTGAAGTTACATTAGCGCGGACTCTAAGGTCTTCCTGGTCTAATTCCTTGATAACCACACCATTATATAGCATTCCAAAACGATGGGCTGTATTCTGAAGCTCTGAAAGAATATGAGAAGATACAATAATAGTTGTACCCTCCTCTTCATTTATCTTCTGAATCATATTACGTACATCCATAATACCCTGTGGATCTAAACCATTAGTAGGTTCGTCAAATATTAGAATCTCAGGATTACCTAGAAGAGCATTGGCAATACCAAGTCTCTGCTTCATACCAAGGGAGTATTTCTTAACAGGTATCTTAGCAGCATCACTATTAAGTCCAACTATCTCAAGTACTCTCTCAACCTCATCCTTTTCTTTGATACCCTTCAATCTTCTATAGTAGTGAAGATTCTCAGCACCTGACAGATAATTATAGAAATCAACGCCTACGAAGAAGCCGATCTTAGCTCTGTTAACATTATTATCCTTCTCATTACCTGCACCAAGAATAGACATATTACCACTGTTAGAAGGTGACAAGCCAAGAATTACCTTAAAAAGTGTTGTCTTACCTGCACCATTTTTGCCTATTACACCATAGATATCTCCCTTATTTACAGACATATTAATACCCTTAAGTACTTCATGCTGTCCGTAGCTCTTAACAAGATTATCTATTTTAATAACAGATTCACCCATTAATAATACTCCTTTCACTGTAGTATAATGTAGTTTAACCTACTAAGTATATAATACACCAAAAATCCCGGCATTAAATGCCAGGACTTTCGATATAAAAGCACAAATATTCAATAGATAATTAATTCACGAATTAATTATTGATGAACTTATCCTCTTCATTGTTCCAGCTATAAAGTGAACGAACCTGCTCACCAACCTTCTCAGCTGGATGCTCAGCAGCAAGCTTTCTCATAGCCTTGAAATGTACCTGAGAACCTGCATCAGACATATCAAGTAAGAATTCCTTAGCAAATGAACCATCCTGAATATCAGAAAGAATCTTCTTCATAGCCTTCTTGGTATCTTCTGTGATAATCTTAGGTCCTGTAATATAATCACCATACTCAGCTGTATTAGAGATAGAATATCTCATTCCTGCAAAGCCTGATTGGTAAATTAAATCAACAATTAACTTCATCTCATGTACACACTCGAAATAAGCATTTCTTGGATCATAGCCAGCTTCAACAAGTGTCTCAAATCCAGCCTGCATAAGAGCACATACACCACCACATAGAACAGCCTGCTCACCGAAAAGGTCTGTCTCTGTCTCTGTTCTAAATGTTGTCTCTAAGATACCAGCTCTTGCTCCACCGATTCCAGCTCCATAAGCAAGTGCCATATCTAATGCCTTACCAGTTGCATCCTGCTCAACAGCTACAAGACAAGGTGTACCCTTACCAGCAAGATACTCAGAACGTACTGTGTGTCCTGGTGCCTTAGGTGCAATCATAGTAACATCTACATCAGCTGGTGGCTTAATACATCCAAAGTGAATATTGAAGCCGTGAGCGAACATAAGCATATTTCCAGCCTCTAGGTTAGGCTCGATATCCTTCTTATACATTGCTGCCTGCTTCTCATCATTGATAAGAATCATAATGATATCAGCCATCTTAGCAGCTTCTGCTGTATTATATACAGTTAAGCCCTGTGACTCTGCCTTAGCCTTAGACTTAGAGCCTTCATATAAACCGATGCATACATCACATCCAGACTCCTTTAAGTTAAGGGCATGTGCATGTCCTTGGCTACCATAACCAATAATAGCAATCTTCTTGCCTTCTAATAATGATAAATTACAGTCTTCTTGATAAAAAATTCTTGCTTCTTGTGACATTTTAAGTTCCTCCTAATCTATTTAATCACATATTGCCTATAATGACCGATACATTCATTAATCACATGGATAATATCGGATAATAGCTACTCCATAATAGTAATATTGTCTGCACCACGAGATAAACCTGTAGTTCCAGTTCTTGCCAATTCTAATATCTCATAACCAGCAAGCATATCTAAGAATGAATCAAGCTTACCTGTGTGGCCAGTAACCTCTATAACTAATGATTCATGGGTTACATCAACAACCTTGCCATGGAAAATCCCAACAATTTCATTAATTGTAAGAAATCCCTGATGCAAGTCCGACTTAGTCGATATCTTAACAATCATAAGCTCTCTAGTAACAGAATCATCTGGCTCTAATATCTTAATATCAACCACATCTTCAAGCTTAGCTACCTGCTTTTGAATCTGCTCTAATATAAGCTCATCTCCGCTTGTAACTATTGTCATTCTGGTGTATCTAGGGTCTGCCGTTACACCAGCCGAGAAGGAGTCAATGTTATATCCCCTTCTAGAAAACAATCCTGATACATGGCTAAGAACACCTGACGTATTCTCTACTAATATAGATAATACTTGTCTTCTCATATCCAGTCTCCATTCTTTTCATAAAACTCACAGATTATTGTATCATAAAAGAGCATATTGTCAAACCCCATACCGCTAATCGACATTTACAACAAGCTTAAATTTTTTCATAATTGTTTTAAGATATCTTTCGTTATTTGAAGCTGCAAGTAACATAGGCGCATACGCATCTCTTCCACTTATATTATACATATATGTATATCTTCCCTGCAGCGGACTTTTAAACCTTCTCATATATTCGCTAACAAAATCAAGAATCCCCTGCCTAATATCCTTTATCCCTTCAATATTATCATCACTTGAACCAAATCTAAGGTATATGTCATCTATCTTAACCACACTATACTCACTCTTATTAATCAAAGGCTTATTGTTATAGAATCCTATAAATTGAGGCTTCGGCGATGATAAAAGAAGCTCCCAAAATACATTATAATCTTTACTCGGATTATGCTTCTTCCATATATCTCTGTTAAATCCAGTAGAAAACATGTACGATACAAGCCTACCGTTTTGCAAAAAAGTCTCAGAGGAATCCGCCTCAGAATTGTTGATTGTATTGGTACCTGCAATAATTCCGGTTATATCAGTTGATAGATTCCATTGCTTTTCCACAAGATATGACATCGACAGCGCTCCAGAACCAGCCCAACCGATATCTACTGCAACAGCTTTAGCACAATCTTTAAGCACCTTTTTATAATATCTACAGGCCGCATCCATCTGTTCACGGTATACCGATTCAACATATTCCCATTTTGCCTCAATGAATCTTCTTAGCAAATATCCATTCTTATCTGTCAACTCATCATCTTCCTGCAGATTAATAAATTTTGTTTTTTTTAGGTGTTTTGCATTAAGATTAGCTTCATTCCACTTATCACTAATCTCTTTCCAATCCGATAATTGACTTATTAATCCTTCTAGCTCCATTGTCTTAAGTATCTTCGCAATAGTATACCCTTGATTGACCTTATGATAGATAAACCTCCTAAAATAATCGTGCTTATCGCATGAAGCCATAAGCTTAGTTGCGCATTTTCTTGACCAATATACATAAGAACACTTATCTGCCTCGTCTGGATACATGCTAATATACGCTTTCATAAGCGTTTCTCCATCTCTCGACAGAAAGAGAATCTTATCAATATTATGAGATTGTGTGTATTCATGAATGAAATGACAATAACCTAAAACAAATAGTCCCCCATAGATAAATCCATATTCGTATTCTTGACTATATATTTTCAGACCATTATATAAATAGGTGCTAACTATTCCCCTATAAGCAGATCCTATAATGTAAGACATATCCATGCTGCGGTATAATAACACATTACGATTCACATTAGGATATATTCTCGAATCTATTTTATGCTTTTTTGCCATCTTAATATCGCTGTATGGATTATCTCCTATGTGAAGTATTGTAGCTTCAGGATAATCCCTAAGTACCAATCCATATAATTTTCCATCTGCTTTACTCTTATGATAAATATTGGATAGATATATTCTCTCATAGCCTGTATATCCATTTTTGCCAAGAATCTTCTCAATCACATTATACGGAAGATACATATCAGTAGTTACAATAATTCTCTTATTCATTCGCCTCAGTCTATTCCAGACTTGCTTCATAAATGGATTAGCATAGCAAAATGACAATTCGACATCTATCTCTTCTTTCATGCTTTCCTTATAATCAATCCCAACATCTTCCGATAAGTTCTTATGTATATCTTCGAGATTAATCTCAGCATGATTGCATCTCATCATACATCTGAGTCTAGCATCATACTCAGCAAATGTTCTTATATTTTTATAATCAGATATTGCCAGGTGCTCTCCCATTAAGTAGAACATATCAACTGGCACAGCCATAGGTCTAAATATCAATGTATCAAATATATCAAAGGAAATTATGTCATATTTCTCGCATTGCTTAATATAGGAGTCTACATTTAGATCAGGAAATCTCTTATGATACCCATAAGTCTCAGAGAATCTATATTCCAATCTTTTAGCCTCGTACACATCTACTTCAGGAGCTCTATCAAGAAATCTAAATTGCAATATATAAAACGCGAAATTAAGCCACAGCAAATAAGCCCATGACAACAACTTAACAAATCCCCTTGAGTTATCATGAAACCTGTGATATCGAGCACATATCCCACTATGTCTATTAACCAAAAAATTATATATATACTGTCGCATTCACTTAAAACCAATCCCTTAAAATTATCCAAATTTCTGTAACAAAAAAAGTACTATAACTATCAATAGCATAGTACTTTTTTGCTTAGCTATTAATTATAATTAGCTAACCTAATCATTACTCACCCATCTTAGCTGTCTTAGCTGTAGCAGTGCCAGATGCATCAACTTGAGGAGCAGCAAGGTTAACTGTCTTAACACCTACTGTAGCATCAGGCTTAAGAGCTGCTCTTGTCTGATTAAGAACCTTAATCATAACTGGAGAGTAGCTATCAAAGTGAACTGTACCACGACCTTGTGAATCAAATTCAACTAAATCTTTCATCACCTCAATCTGTCCAGTTGTTGTGTTATAGTGCGATGCAACACCAAGCTTACCTGCACAATCAGCATTCTTAATTGTTACATCACCACCAGCACTATTCACATCACAAAGAATTGTCTTATACACTGTTGGTTGCTCTGTAAACTGATCTGAAATTGAAGCAATTGAAGCATCAGCTTCAACTCCCATATCATAAGCCTTAGCAAGTGTAGCTGTATCTGTTATAACACTAACTGTTGCATTACCTTCAGCTTCTACATTCTGATCAACCTGACCTGAAATCTCTTGTGCCTTTTCCTCATCAGTCTTAGCTTTAGCACTTTCAGCAGCAAATACTGTCAAAGTAACTCCCATTACCATTACTACTACAAGAAGTAGCGATACAATTTTAGATACTTTACTCATTTTCTTCACCCTTTCTAAAAAAATATTATACAATATATAGTATATTATCACCTATACTACATATAATATAAACGAAGTGTTACATAAAGTCAAGTATAATAATACTAAAGTATTATATTTCTCATACAAAGTATTTATACCCTATTCTACTACTTCAACGCCTAGAAAATTTTTCTCAGGAATAAAGTAATATATAGAAAGAATTATCTTAAGTAGCTCGTCCTTATCTATCATATATCCATCGTGCTCATTCCAGTCCATAGACTCTCCCGGAACTTTAATAATATTATCCATATTGTATTTTGCCGATAAAGCAAGAGAAATCAATTCAACATACTGGGTTGGATTAATGTCAGTTGTCATATATGGCGAAATAACTGGAATAAAATCAGTTGCCTTAGAATAATCATTCTTAATATACGCTTTTGCCTTATTAATAAAAGCGTTGACAAAGTCTTTCTCCCTATCCATACGTTCCATATTAGTGTAATGAATACTGGTATCCCTATATTGAACGAAGTCAAGGACTTGTGTACCACACATATGTTGTGTATCACCTTCTTTATAATTAATCCAATGTGGATCAGATGGATCATGAATCTTACTAAATATTCGATAATCATGTGAAAATGTAATATCAACACCATCTACAAAATCAACTATATCAGCAAGTCCGCCGAAACTTAAAGCAACATAATTATTAATATCAATATTAAGCAAATCTTCTACTGTTTTCTTTGTTAGTTCTGCACCTTCTGCACTAGAATGAGCATAAGCATATTGAAGACAAAGCTGCTCATCTTTAATATAATTAGATAGTCCTTTTCCACCACTTTCATCAACAGGCACGATAGAATCTCTTGGTATTTCAATAATTTTTATTTCTCCAGTTTCTTTGTCGATACTAAGAACTACAATTACATCGGACTGTCCGTTATCACCAAGATTTCCCGTCTCATTTTCTATTGGACCATCCTTATCTATACCAAGGACAAGAATATTGTACATATTGTCCTTCATGTAATACTTTGTATCGTCTACCACCAAATACTTCCTATTAGTGATCATCCCATCTGTGATTATCTTATAAAGGATTATTCCAGCAGTACAGAGTAGCAAAACTGCCAAAACAATTAATAATACAATCTTCTTCTTAGACATATTATCTCCTACTTTGTTGCATAATCTGTAATCTCAGACAGATACCCTACAACAACATATCTTTTATCATCCATTCCACTTGGCATACATGTTAGTAGTGTGCATAACTTAGAGTCAGAATTAATTGCAGCATCTTGTTTATAATGACTATAGCTATCGTTAATACTTTGCAAATAAGCTACATATTGTGGCACACCAGCATAGAAATCAAATTTGTAAAGTGGATGATCATCACTAATACATGCTGCACAGAATATCTTATAGGTATATTTATGCTCTGGCGTATATATGTAGAACGTATCATTGCTATTAAAGAATCCTTCATCTTCAAACTTATGAAGCTGTTGGAACATAGAACCATTTCTCATATTATGACCATATACAATAGTATTGGCATCATGAAAATCTTTGGCATTCATAGCTTCTGTATATATTGCGCCAGGCAATCCTTCATTTCTTTCTATAGTATGATTTACATAATAAGAATCATCTGTCGGACTCTGAAGTATCGGATAAGCAATCTCTGTACCCGGAACCTCCACATAAGCATACACATCAGGATTAATTGCCTGATATGATGCAAAATCAATTGGGCACTCTTCCTTAACCTCAACTTTTTTGACTTCACCTACCATAGTTTCTTTAGGTTTTAATACAAAATACAAAACTACACCAACTATAGCTACAAGAAGCACAATTACTATAGCTATTATAATCCCAGTCTTCTTATTGTTTTTCTTATTGTCTACCATGACTATACACTCACTTTCAATAATATTTTTATCATTAGTATGTTAGCTCTCATGCATTAGTCAATTATATCAATACTTTGGTATTTATTCAATGATAATGCTAATATTGTTAATAAATTCTTAATAAAGTAGTCACACATTAATTCACGCATTGTGTTATACTCCCTATATCAAAGCAACTCTGTTTTGATAACATAGGCAGTCGCTTATGTTAATTCCACTTCTACCAATAATTATTAAGGAGGAAAGTTTTATGGCGCATGAATACGACAACGCTTTTCGCACTATGGAAAACGATTGTCCAAAACTGTTAATACCCTTGGTAAATGAGGTATTCAAAACTAATTATTCACTAGACTCACCAATTGAGTTATATCCGAATGAACAAATGATTACTTCACCGGAAGATGAGCAGATGATTAGAATTA
>Ga0256404_1000146_pt1 | contig 170825 bp, 143 predicted proteins | sample RumenRJG_01DNA_FD_185990 | JGI IMG/M metagenome (GOLD analysis project Ga0256404, IMG submission 185990) | Bovine rumen microbial communities from Lethbridge, Alberta, Canada - RJG_01 | ecosystem: Host-associated > Mammals > Digestive system > Stomach > Rumen | place: Canada: Alberta...
TACTTTGCTGACAGCGAAGATGGCTCGACTAGTTACCATTTCATGGAATTTTAGGCAGCGTAAATATCGGTGTTATCAGAATCCGGCGGTTGTAACTTTTAAAAAGGCTTTTATTGAGCAGACACTATATAGTCCAAGCTTCTCATGCCATTCCTTCTTCTGCCACAAGAGTTTTGCGAAATCCTTCTCTGATTTCTTCAAATACACGCGGTGTTCCTTTTCCCCTGTCTTCTTATCATAAGGATAATAGACAAGCCATCTGGAATACTTTTTTCCATTTATACATACTCGGATGGTACCCCGTGGTGCCTGACTGACCATTCTCTCAAGATCTGCTATTTCTTTTCTTAAAAAGGTGATACGTAAATCGATAAGCTCTATTAGCTGCATACTCCCTCCCCCTCTGTAATTGTATTGTGAACAAAAACTTTTGTTGATTGATCCATGCAGTCCTTCTGACTGCAATTTTTCTGATTACATTCATCGTTTAGATGAGTTGTAAGAATTATATCAGCAATGAGTGAAAATTCTGTGTCCATATTATTAAAAATTATAAACACACATTATTTTATAATAGAAATTGATGTGGATGTCAGAAATCTTTTGTGTCTGTTTTTAGCTGCATTGAGTGACATATTCATCGTAAGTGATTATGAATTATTGTAAATGAATTTATTAAATTTGCTAACTACAGTCTGATTGACTGCCATATCACATACAATCATTTTTACAATACGGATTAATCTTCTGTTGCACCATTTGAAGAAGTCATGACTGACATTCTTATTTTCACTATAGCTGAATTACAACAATCACCGCACCAGTGAATTTCATAAACTCTGGCTTTATTTTCACTATAGCTGAATTACAATAGCAACCGCACCATTGAATTTCATAAACTCTGGCTTTATTTTCACTATAGACTAATAATATCAAAGACAGCACCATCAAAGTTAGAGCTATTGTGGTGCCTTGCCGAAGGGAAATCACTCTATTGTGAAAACAAGAACCATGTATAATAAAATTAGTGGTACCTTGGCATAAAAAAACAATCTATTGTGAAATTCTCCGTCACATCATACAGCTTCAATGGTGTCAGGGCAGTAAAAATCTCTCTATTGTGAAAATCCACTATATTATAGAAAAAGCCGGGGACGCCAGCAGAAAATCTGCTGGCGTCCCCGGCCATAATTTCATGTAAGATCTGTTCGCCAATTCGAGCCTTACCTTGTTCGCTAAGAAAGTCACGTTCGTTAAGCTCATGCTTCGCCAATAGCTCGCATTCGCCAATCTCAAGTGACGATCTCAACTGTCTATGTTCAGGATTCGCTTACGGCTCGCATCAGGCTAACAACTGCTCTTAGTCAAGATGAGGACCTGCTGGTACAAGTGCTTTACCAGCATCATTGCCTTCATACTTCTTGAAGTTCTTGATGAATCTCTGTGCGAGATCCTTAGCCTTCTCATCCCACTCAGATGCATCCTTGTATGTATCACGAGGATCAAGGATTGCAGGATCTACGCCTGGAAGCTCTGTCGGAACCTCGAAGTCGAAGTAAGGGATCTTCTTAGTAGGAGCCTTATCAACAGCGCCTGTCTGGATAGCTGTGATGATGCCTCTGGTATCCTTGATTGAGATTCTCTTACCAGTTCCGTTCCATCCTGTATTAACAAGATAAGCCTTAGCGCCAGACTTCTGCATCTTCTTTACGAGCTCTTCAGCGTACTTTGTAGGATGAAGCTCGAGGAATGCCTGTCCGAAGCATGCTGAGAATGTAGGAGTAGGCTCTGTGATACCACGCTCTGTACCGGCAAGCTTTGCTGTGAATCCTGACAGGAAGTAATACTTTGTCTGCTCCGGTGTAAGGATTGATACAGGAGGAAGTACTCCGAATGCATCAGCTGAAAGGAAGATAACGTTCTCAGCAGCAGGTCCGTGAGAGATAGGTGCAACTCTCTTCTCGATGTGCTCGATAGGATAAGATACACGGGTATTCTCTGTTACAGACTTGTCTGTGAAGTCAAGCTTACCTGTCTTGTCATCAACAGTAACGTTCTCAAGAAGAGCATTTCTTCTGATAGCGCCATAGATATCAGGCTCTGCATCCTTATCAAGGTCGATAACCTTGGCATAGCAGCCACCCTCGAGGTTGAATACGCCGTTGTCGTCCCAGCCGTGCTCATCATCACCGATGAGAAGTCTCTTAGGGTCAGTAGAAAGAGTAGTCTTTCCTGTTCCTGAAAGTCCGAAGAAGATAGATGTATGCTCGCCGTTGTAATCGGTATTTGCTGAGCAGTGCATAGAAGCAATGCCCTTTAATGGAAGGTAGTAGTTCATCATTGAGAACATACCCTTCTTCATCTCGCCGCCGTACCAGGTATTGATGATTACCTGCTCATGGCTTGTGATATTGAATACGACAGCAGTCTCAGAATTGAGACCAAGCTCCTTGTAGTTCTCTACCTTTGCCTTAGATGCATTGTAAACGATGAAATCAGGCTTGAAGTTCTTCTGCTCTTCCTCAGTAGGACGAATGAACATGTTCTTTACGAAATGAGCCTGCCATGCAACCTCCATGATGAAGCGGACAGCCATTCTTGTATCCTTATTTGCACCACAGAAGCCATCAACAACATAGAGCTTCTTATTTGACAGCTCCTTCTTTGCGATGTCCTTAACTGCAGCCCATGCTTCCTGTGAAGCAGCGTGGTTGTCGTTAGGATACTCAGGAGTATTCCACCATACAGTGTCCTTTGAATTCTCATCCATTACGATGAACTTATCTTTTGGAGAACGGCCTGTGTAGATTCCTGTGAAAACGTCTACAGCGCCGAGCTCTGTCTTGTGGCCAACCTCATATCCCTCAAGAGACGGGTCCGTCTCAAGCTCGTACAGATCCTCATAAGAAGGATTGTACACGATGTCGGTTGTGCCTGTGATTCCGTACTGTGTCAGATCAATGTTAGCCATTAATATAACCTCTTTCGTGAATTGTATTTAATTAGGTACCGTCAACCATTATACATTATTGAGAAAAAATATCAACAGAAAACCACACAAAAATCTGTAAATGCAATTCGAAATCTTGTAAAACTTTTGTTAAAATGCTAGAATATGATGGAGTTGTTGTAATTTTTTAAAAAATGAAAGCGAGGTAAAAATGCCATCGAGTTATAGCAAAATCACACCCGAAATTGAGAAACTCGCATCTCTTACCGAAAAGGCATCCTATGTGAAGCCTGAACTCTATACAGAGTATGGTGTCAAGAGAGGTCTCCGTGATGTAAATGGTAAAGGTGTCCTTGTCGGCATTACCAATATTTCAGAAGTCAATTCGCAGAGAGTGATCGATGGAAAAAATGTCCCGATCCCCGGCGAACTCTATTACAGAGGGTACAATGTCCAGGATATAGTCAGGAATATCAAGCCTGACAATCACTTCGGATTCGAAGAGATCACCTACCTTCTGCTGTTCGGAGAGCTTCCTACGAAGGAACAGCTTCATGATTTCATCAAGCTTCTTTCTTCATACCGCTCACTTCCGAAGAACTTCGTCAGAGATTCAATTCTGAAGAAGCCTTCAAATGATATGATGAATTCTCTCGCCAGATCGGTGCTCGCTCTTTATTCATATGATGACAATCCTGATGATATCAGCGAAGAGAATGTACTGAGACAGTGTCTGCAGCTCATCGCAATGTTCCCGCTGCTGTCCGTATATGGATATCAGGCATACCGCTACTATAGCAAGGGCGATTCGCTCATCATCCACAGACCGAAGAAAGAATACTCCACAGCTGAGAACATTCTCCACTGTCTGCGTGATGACTCAAGCTTTACCCCTCTTGAGGCCAAGCTTCTTGATGTAGCACTGATCCTTCATGCAGAGCACGGCGGCGGAAATAACTCCACATTCACGACTCACCTTGTTTCCTCATCAGGCACGGATACCTATTCAGCTATTGCAGCAGCGCTTGGTTCACTCAAGGGACCTCGCCACGGCGGAGCCAATATCAAGGTCGTGAAAATGTTTGCAGATATGAAGAAGCACGTCAGGGACTGGACCGATGAAGAAGAAGTCGGGAATTACCTGCGTGCACTTTTACACAAAGAGGCATTCGACCATGCCGGACTCATCTACGGAATCGGACACGCAGTATATTCCATCTCCGATCCGCGTGCGGTCATCTTCCAGGGATATGTGGAGCAGCTTGCCGAGGCCAAGGGATATGAAAAGGAATACGCTCTCTACTCACTTGTAGAAAGGCTTGCGCCTCAGATCATTTCCGAAGAGAGAAAGATGTACAAGGGAGTCAGCCCTAATGTCGATTTCTTCAGTGGATTCGTATATCAGATGCTCGGTCTTCCAATGGAGCTGTTCACACCGATTTTCGCAATCGCGCGAATCGCAGGATGGTCAGCTCACAGAATGGAAGAGATCTGTCATCACGACAAGATCATGAGACCGGCCTACATAACAGTCAGAGAACACAGGAAATACGTACCAATTGACGAAAGGTGAGGCGGCATGAAAGGTTTCAATATAATGCTGATCTTCGACCTGATCATAGCGGGGGTCGGCGTATATCTGCTGTATTCATATTTTCTAATGAAAAAGGAGCACGAAATCCCATCCTCATTTGTGGCCGAGGAACAGATAAAAAAGTGCCGCGACAAGGACGGATTCATAAGCTACATGCTCCCACGGACGCTTCTGTTTGCCGTGGGAAGCATGGCATGCGGAATTCTCTGTTTTCTCGCAGATCTGAAGGTTCTTCCACTCAGCAAGTCAGCAGGAAGCATCTTCGGGGTGGCCATGCTTCTCATTTTCCTTGCAATATGGCTTATTTTTTCGTCAAGCATGAAGAATGCGAAGATAAAATACTTTGCATCTGACCTCAGTATGTAATATAATAAGGGAAGTCAGGAAACTGTCTTTCAGATCAAAAAGAGGAAAATGACATGAAAGAAAGTGCAAAAATATTAATTGGTGATGATTCGATCCTTGCGCGCAAGCAGCTGAAGGATGTTGTCGCCAGATATATAAAGAACCCGGTCTTCATAGAGGCCACGAACGGCAAGGAAGCGCTCGAGAAGTACGAACAGGAGCAGCCTGATCTCACCTTTCTCGATATAGTGATGCCGGTACGTGACGGGATTCTTGCCACAATAGAGATCACAAAGCAGTACAAGGACGCAAGGATTATCATCGTTTCATCTGTTGGAACGAAGAACCAGCTTCGCGCAGCGATAGAGGCCGGTGCCCTGGACTTCGTACAGAAGCCTGTCAGGGATGATCTGATGGAGCAGATATTAGAAAAGTACCTGGGGGACGATTAATGTACGCACAGTTTTTTGGAAGTTTTCTACTAAGCAAAAATGCTGTTACACCTCAGCAGCTTACAGAGGCTATTTCTCATCTGTCGGACTCGCATATCCGTGTAGGCACTCTTGCCATGCACAAGGGATATATGACAGCTGAGGAGGTTGATGAGGTATGCTTTCTGCAGACCAGAGAGGACAAGCATTTCGGACAGATAGCCCTTGAGAGGAATTACCTCTTCGAGGACCAGCTGAATGAGCTGCTGAAGTCGCAGAGCCCTGATTACCTGCTGCTCGGTCAGAATCTCGTAGACATGGGCGCTCTCACGAACTCACAGCTGGAAACTCTTCTGGTAGGCTATCAGAATGAGAATAAGATAGATGAATCCACCAGCAATGACGACATCCCTGAAGAGACGACAAATCTGGTCAAGAATTTTTTCTATCAGGCAGGAAAGCAGGTTTCAGAGAATCTGATCATCTACATGAATCTCCTGTTCAATAATCTCGTGAGATTTATCGGCGGTGATTTCACACCGCTGACTCCTGTATTTACTTCTGAATACGATACTAACTACGCGATCACGCAGAGGCTTACCGGTGTGCTTCCTATTCATACCTGTATAGATATGGAGTCTGAGGCAGCTGTTGAATTTGCCAGCAGATATGCCCAGATGAAGTTCGACAGGTTCGATGAATATGTCAAGGCATCGCTCGAGGATTTTCTGAATCTACACAATGGACTTTTCTCTGTAAATATGTCAAATACCTATTCCACAGAGGCAGAGCTTGCCCCTCCGGAATACATAGACCATGAATCGATCCAGCTGTCAGAGGATGCATTCGTAGTCCCGGTGATATATCCGTTCGGGACGGTGTATCTGATACTGAGTCCGGATAAAAGTTAAGAGTTGTGAGTTGAGAGTTATGAGTTCGCTCCGCATATCATTAATAAAACCCTCCGGGTATCCCGGAGGGGCTTTTCATGTATGCCAGAGGCAACTCATAACTCGTAACTCGTATCTCAGATACCCAGGAACTTCTTCACTACCTCTGGCATCTCATCCACCTCGCACGTCGTCTTGTGACGGACAGGTGCTGTCTTTATCTCTTCGATTGCCTGAGGAATCTTCATTCCCGAAACCTCTGCCAGATCATCAGTAAGCTCCAGATCACTCTTCGATGGATCATCATGGCCTATGGCCTGCATGACAGTACGGGTGAACTTGTACGGGCTTGCCGTAGATGCGATCACTACCGGCTTACCGTCATCTGTATCCTTAAGGAACTTCTGGTAAACGGCGCTTGCTACAGCAGTATGCGGATCAAGCACATATCCGGTATCATCGAATACCCTCTTTATCTCGTCCTTAGTCTCCTGCTGGTCAGCGAAATTGCCATAGAAGTCAGCAAGCTTTTCCTTCATCTCAGGAGTGATAGTGTATTTTCCGTCGTTGCTGAGCTCCTTCATGAACTCAGAATCCTTCTTATCATCGTATCCGGCAATACGATAGATAAGTCTCTCAAGATTTGATGAAATAAGTATATCCATTGATGGAGAGCTTGTCAGATGGAATGGTCTGTTCCTGTCGTATGTACCTGTCGTAAAGAAATCGAAAAGAACCTTATTCTCATTCGATGCGCAGATCAGACGGTCAACCGGCAGTCCCATCTGCTTGGCATAGTAGCAGGCCAGGATATTTCCGAAGTTTCCGGTCGGAACCGTAACATTTATCTTTTCTCCAGCGTGGATCTTTTCTTCCCTCACGAGACGGGTATAGGCATATACATAATATACAATCTGCGGAACCAGACGGCCTATATTGATCGAGTTAGCAGATGAGAACTGGAATCCTGCATTATCAAGCTCCTTTGCCAGCTCTGTATCATTAAACATCTGCTTCACGCCGGTCTGGGCCTGATCGAAATTGCCATTGATGCCGACGACAAAGGTATTATCCCCTGTCTGAGTCACCATCTGCTTCTTCTGGATGTCTGACACTCCGTCCTTAGGGAAAAATACGATGATCTTGGTCCCTGGTACATCAGCAAAACCTGCAAGAGCAGCCTTTCCTGTATCTCCCGATGTAGCAGTAAGGATAACGATATCATTCTTTATATTATTCTTCTTAGCCGAGGTAGTCATCAGATATGGAAGGATTGACAGGGCCATATCCTTGAAGGCGATGGTCTTTCCATGATAGAGCTCGAGGTAATATACACCATCAGCAAAGGTAAGCGGCGCGATCTCCGGTGTATCGAACTTACTGTCATAAGCGCCGTTGATGCAGGCCTTCAGCTCATCCTCAGTGAAGTCAGTGAGCATCAGCTTCATGACCTCGTATGCCACCTGCTTATAATCCATTGCTGCAAGTTCGTCAAGAGTCCTGTCAAGCTTCGGGACCTGTGTCGGTACATACAGTCCGCCATCAGGCGCGAGTCCACGGAGAATGGCCTGTGATGCCGTAACCCTGTCGCTGTTGTCTCTTGTGCTAACATATTCTACGTTCATCTGTTTACTCCTATAAAAACAATTGATAACAAATTCACAAAAGATGAAAAAGGGACCCGTCCCCTTTTTCATCTGTGAGATGGTCTATCGGAAGAAATTCCGGCAGGCCATTGCGGTATGGCAGCTTAACCTCACCCTGTATCAGAGGGCTCAGGTAATCGATCATCTCCTGCGTGACATCATTGCCACGTTCATTGATCCAGCTGCGCGGGACCTTCTTTATTCCATTTGCAACCTCGGACACAGGAATGGAGCTGTATCCTACCTGATACTCCATCGTATCCTTCCGCTCGATGATCACCATCCGGCCGCTCACACCCTCCTTTGCAAGAAGGACTGCTGCTTCTCCAAGCTGGTATGCTTCATCGAGATCGGTCTTCGATGCAAGATGGATGCCGCATCTCTGAGGTATATTCAGTTCGACGCTCCGGATCTTGATCCCGAGGGCATTGCCCAGGATATGCTCGATTGCCTTTCCGGTGCCTGAGAGCATCCTGTGACCGAACTTGTCCTCCTTTGCATCAGCCGAAGCTATGTATTCTCCTGACTGATCCTTGATGCCCTCTGAAACGGCTATCAGCACTGAATTCCTGTGCTTCAGCAGCTCCTTCGTATCTGCTATGCACTGCTCCACGGAAAAGGCTACCTCCGGCAGATATATAAGCTGTGGGGCTGTAATGCTCTCGGTCCTGGCCAGGGCAGATGCTGCCGTGAGCCATCCTGAATCACGTCCCATGATCTCCACGATCGTTATGCTCTTCACCGGATATATCATCGTGTCGTAAGCCATCTCACGCATCGTCGCGGCTACATACTTGGCAGCCGACCCGAATCCGGGTGTATGGTCAGTCTCGAACAGATCATTGTCGATTGTCTTCGGCACGCCTATCACGCTGATCTGAGCATTCCTGCCATTGAAGTAGGCAGACAGCTTAGCAACGGTATCCATCGAATCATTGCCGCCGATACCGAAGAACGCCGTGATATCCAGACTCTTAAAATACCCGTAAAGAGTGTCATAAATAGCCGGCTCTGCCTTCGGATCAGGCATTCTCATCCTGCATGAGCCAAGATACATAGCCGGTGTAAGTATCATTCTGTCGAGAAACCTGTCATCTGAAGCCATCTTCTCCGACAGATCGATCACATTCTGTGACAGGACTCCGACTATGCCATTTACTGCCCCGTAAATGTGATCAAAGCCTGCTTCCGATGCAGCATGTATCACCCCTGCCAAAGAGGCATTGATAGCCGCGGTAGGTCCCCCGGACTGGATTATTATACAGTTTTTCACCAAAAAACTCCTTATCAGATTACTCTGTTCTTTCCTTCTCTCTTCGCCCTGTAGAGATTGTCATGAGCCTGCTTCAGAACGATGTCATAATCATCACCCTTGTGGAACTTCGCAACTCCGATCGATACCGTGATATGAACCTCTCTGCCGCCCGAATTCAGCTGCATGTGCTCGATTGAAGTGCGAAACTTCTCCATCTTGTATTTCATCGCCTCTGACGAAGGCTCCCTCGTATATACGAACAGGAACTTTTCCCCACCATATCTGCCGGCCGAGAATTCCTCATCATCAGTGATCTTCCTGATCTCTTCAGCCACGCTGAAGATCACGAAATTTCCGAACTCATAGCCGTAATTATCGTTGATATACTTGAAATTGTCAATATCAACCATTGCCAACGAGAACGGCTCGCCTGTCCTGTCAGAACGGGCTTTTGCATCTTCCGTCACCTGGTGGAGAGCATAACGGTTCATAAGCCCGGTCAGTGCATCATGATTCATCTGGTAATTCATCCGGTTCCTCGACCTGATGATGCTCGTCGCAAACAGATAGGTAAAGAATGAAATAGCTATGAAGACCGCGAGTGAATTGAATCCATTCATCACATAGTGCATTCTCTGGCTCACCAGACAGTCAGGAATGACGCAGTATACATGTGCGAAAAACAGCGCGAAGTACAGAATGATCGAAAATATAGGAAAAGTAACTGACAGCCTTCCCGGTATTCTGCCCTGGTTCGAAAACTGCGGATAAAAGTACAGTGCCGCAAGCGCGAAAAACCATAACTGGAAGCCTGCATCATAGCCTATATACAGACAGGCGAGAATAGCATGTATCGCTACCTCAACAAAGACCAGTGAGAAAAATCCGATCGTTCTGCCCCTCTTAATGAATATATACCCCAGCAGGTAGAAGATGATGCTCACTACATTCGCTATGATCATGACCTTCACATGTGCCAGAATATACAGCACCATCAGAATAAGGTGGATAGCAAGCATCACTGAATTGATCAGTACATTTATCTTATATGTATCAGGCTCCCTGAAGAGCATGCTGTTCTTTTCCTTTTCCGTCATTGGCTCCTCCTTTCACTCTTCCTTTCCAATTCTTTATTATACTAAAGTCCGCACATTTCCGCAACCTTCCATAAACAATTCATAATGGCTGTAGATAAAAATCTCCGCGCCTGCGCGATATTTCTCCGGCAGCGAATCCACACTCTCATAGACTACATCCGATTCCGTGGAGGCGATATCTCTAATGATCCCATCTCTGGCCCGGCCTGTAACTCCATGAACTGCATCATCAAGGGCCGCCATTACTGCCGCGCACCTCTCGGACTTGCCGCACTCATAGTCGCCTGCTGCCTCGAGATAAATGTCAGTGAGTATCCTTATTGCGACATCCGGAAGCTTTTCCTCAGGAGTAGTCTGCATGAAATACCTGATCTGATTCCTCCAGGCATAGTAGGTGCCGAAGGTATTCCTGACCTCTGCTCTCTGCCCAAGCCCATGAAGTGCCATAGCCGCACCGACATTTGCGATGCGGTATCCGGCCCGCCTCACACGGTAGCACCAGGTCGTATCATCCCAGTAGATATAGTTTTCCTCCGGGAGCAGGCCGATTCTCTCTGCCAGCTCTGTCCTGATCATAAGCGCACAGGCCGGCGAGGCATCGGAATACACGACCTCAGGCGCACTGCCATCCTCCAGCTTCCCCAGATATGGTGAGACCGTACCACAGAGATCATAGCTTATATCAAGTCCGTAGCACTGTATCAGGTCCGGATTGTCAAGGAAATATATCTTCGCTGCTGCCATCCCACTGTCAGGATGTGTATCAAGAAAAGCTGCAAGTTTACCGACGCAGCCCTCATCAAGCAGGCAGTCATTATCGACACACATCAGATACTTATATTTCTCATCAGCATCTAATGCTGCTCTGAGCGCGGTATCAAAGCCTCCGGCCCCGCCGAGATTCTTATCCGTTCGTATCAGCCTGATGTGAAGTCCTTTATTTTTCTTGATGAAATCCTCTATGACCTTCTCCGAGTCATCGGTGGAATGGTTGTCACAGACATACACATCATAGTCCGTGCACCTCTGCTCTGCCACCGCCTGCAGGCACTGTGCGATCATATCCCTCTTATTGTAATTACATATGCATACTGCCGCTGTCTTCATTCTTCGGGCTCCTAAATATTCAGGCTTTCTCTCATATCGACGTTAATTACAATTCTAGCATATTTTTAATAAAATTTATATTGATTTTTCATGACATCAGAGTAAAATACTCAATGCACGTATGAAGGAGGTTATAATGCAGCTTGACATGACTACAGGGCGTCCCATGCCCATTATCCTGAGGTTTTTGATTCCTATTTTCATCGGAAATATGTTCCAGCAGTTCTACAATATGGTAGATTCCATTATTGTAGGCAGATATGTAGGAACTGAGGCCTTTGCCGCAGTCGGAAGCACCGGGACCATAATGTTTCTCGTGCTCGGATTTGCAAATGGCCTTTCTACAGGCTTTACGGTGCTGACCTCACAGAGATTCGGGGCTAAGGATGCTTATGGTGTGAGAAGGTCTGTCGCAAACGCGATCATTCTCTCTGTGATAGTATCGGTGGTCGTCACGGCTATCTCACTTGTCAGTATGGGCAGCATCCTTCATCTGATGAATACTCCTGCAAATATCTATCACTATGCATATGACTATATCATCATAATTACAGGCGGAACAGGCGCAGTCTGCTTCTACAATCTCTTTTCGGCACTGCTTCGTTCAGTCGGAAATTCGAAGGCACCGCTGTTTTTTCTGATACTCTCGGCTACGCTTAATATTTTCCTGGATCTGCTCTTTATAATCGGATTCAGATGGGAAGTAAAGGGTGCCGCCATTGCAACGATTGCCTCTCAGGCCATTTCTGCAGTGCTCTGCGTGATATATATTCTGACTAAGGTAAAAATGCTCGTTCCCCATAGGAATGAATTGAGGTTGGTTCCTGAATATGCCAGGAAGCAGCTCGGAGTCGGCTTCCCGATGGCACTGCAGTTCGCTATCACAGCTTCCGGTACCATGATCATGCAGGCTGCCATCAACCGTTTCGGCTCAGATGCAATCGCCGGCTTCAACGCTTCATCCAAGGTCGGAAATCTGCTGACCCAGGCCTTCCCGTCACTTGGTCAGTCAATGGCCACCTATACCGGTCAGAACTTTGGAAAGGGCGATATAGACAGGATTCACGAGGGCTCGCATGTGGCCCTGAAGATCTCTCTGGTCGCATCAATCCTCGGTGCAGGTCTTGCGCTACTACTGCTGCGTCCGGCTATCCCTCTGTTCCTCGGAGGCAATGCTGATATCAGCACGATCCTGCCGTGGGCGAAGCCATACACCTACCTGTCCACCATCTTCTATATGCCTCTCGGAATCCTCTTTATCTACAGGGATATGATGCAGGGCTGCGGATATGGCTTCCTGCCTATGATGGGCGGTGTCCTGGAGCTAGTCGCGAGATTTACGACCGCCATGCTTTCCATGCATTTCAACAGCTACTGGCTCGGCGTAGCAGGCGATCCGGCCGCCTGGATTGTGACAGGTATCTTTGATGCGATCGCATATCACTATGTGATAAAGGATGTCCGCAGAAGGTTTGACGCAGCGAAGGCAACAGAGTAGAATAGAGAGCATGGATAGAAAAGATTTTGTAGAGGGAGCTAAGGATTCGGTCGCTATAGTGGTCGGATATTTTTCTGTGAGTTTTACTTTTGGAATTGTGGCTGCGCAGGCCGGGCTTTCGCCTTTCCTGGCAACGCTCATGTCGCTTACGAATGTCACGAGTGCCGGGCAGTTCGCAGGGCTGAACCTGATCATAGCACAGAGCTCATATATAGAGATGTTCCTGACCCAGCTTGTCATCAACCTCCGATACGGGCTCATGTCCCTGTCACTTTCACAGCATCTGGATAAGAAGGCTACTACCGGGAAAAGGCTTCTTATTGCCTTTGCGAATACGGATGAGATATTTGCCGTATCCGTCGTGAAGCCGCACAGGGTATCGCCGTCATACATGGCGGGGCTTGAGATATTCCCAATCCTTAGCTGGGCGCTTGGGACCTTTTTCGGAGCAGTGGCTAATAATCTGCTGCCTGCTGCCATATCAAGTGCTCTTGGCATAGCTCTCTACGGCATGTTTGTAGCAATTGTGATGCCTGTTGCGAGGTCTCATAAGAGCGTGGCAATCGCAGTCATCTTCGCTGCCTGCCTGTCTCTGGCATTCCACTTCCTACCGGGGCTTAAGGCCATTTCAAGCGGATTTACGATCATTATATGCACTATAGCAGCCAGCGCCCTTGCGGCCTGGCTCTTCCCGGTGCCTGAAGACGACGGAGGTGACGCCGTATGAAGATATATTCCTACATCATACTTATGGCAGTGACTACGTATCTGATCAGGATGCTGCCGCTCGTACTCTTCCAGAAGCCTATCAAGAGTAAGTTCGTGAAAAGCTTCCTCTACTACGTGCCATACACCTGTCTTACCGTGATGACGATCCCTGCCATCTTTACCTCGACAGCAAGCGTCATAAGCGCCACGGTGGGCTTCATAGTCGCCGTAATTCTGGGTTATTTCAAAAAAAGCCTCCCGGTCGTCGCAGCCTTCGCCTGCCTGGCTGTGTTCATAACAGAAAGACTCCTGTAAGGTGACAGTTGCCTTAATACGTTTCTGTCAGTATGAAGTGCGCAAATCTGGGGAGGGTAAATGAAATGCATCCATAAGTAGATGTATCAATCAGCCCCTGAGCCTTGAGCCTGCGACGATACTGGTTAAAATAATTGGTATCCATATCAAGCTTTTCTCTGAAATCAGATACATGGCCTCCCTCATCCCTGGCAATCACCCGACAGACCTTTTTGTCCGTCTCTGAGAGCTCACTCCATAGCTTGCTGTATGATGCCTCCGAAAGACGCTGGTCATATTCGCTGATGATATCTGTTGAAAGAATCTCTTCACCCTTATGCTCCCACGTTACGTACCCCAATGTCTGAAAAGCAAAAGAATATCCTTTTGTTTCTCTGGCCATCTCAACAGATTCCTGAGTGCTGATATCAAATACCCGCTTATATTTATCTGCAATCGCTCCGAGATTCAGTGGAGAAAGATTCACCCTTGGCGCTCTGTAGAGGAAGGTCAGATTATGCACATTTCTAAGACTCTCGATTTCATCATACAATCCTGTTGCCAGAAAATATAAAGGCCGGTTATCTGTGATGAAGAGCTGAAAAGCACTAGCAAACCTCTGCATCTGTGGTGTATTTGTCACCTCATCAATAGCCACAAGAACTTTTATATTCTTCTTCTGAAGCTGCTCAAGAATCTGATTTATCATGTCATTGAGGTTGTATCCTATATCTTTATTCTCCACAGATACATTTACTCCCAGGAAGCTGAAATCAATTCTGGCATCAAGACATATCTTGTGAACCTTTCTGTTATTGTACAGCATCTTAAAAAGTGCGTCAGTAATATCATCAAGAGGAGATATCTTAAGGACAATCCAGTCATCCAGTTCTCCTATCCTGTCTGTAATCTCTGTCATAGCTACAGTTTTCCCTGTGCCTCTGACTCCCATGATGACAAATACCTGATCAGTAACCGGCATTTCAGTGAATGTATCAAAAATCCTCTGTTCGTCCGAGAAACGATCAATATATTCGAATGGCTTTCTTCCAAAAGAAAGACTGAATGGATTCTTTGACATAGTGTCATCTCCTTTTATATCTTTTTACATTCTTTTACATCTCTGAACTAATTTTACATCTTTTTACATTCTTTTACAAGTCATAGGACAAGAGAACCGTCCCCCCTGTCTTATCAAGTCCTGCTTCGTCCCATGATGAGGATCACGATGAGTGTCGTAAGCTCTGCTGCTACAAATATTGCCTCTGCTACTGCCGTAATGATGAACCCGCTGCGAAGGTCAACCCTCAGGCCATAAAAAAATTGCCCGATTCCTCGGACAATCATATAATGCGGAAGATGGGACTTGAACCCACACAGTATTGCTACCACAAGATCCTTAGTCTTGCTCGTCTGCCAGTTCCGACACTTCCGCAACTTGTGAAATTCTGTTGCTCTCGCAACGATGTATATGATACCAAAAGAGCGATTGGATGTCAAGCACTTTTTTGAATTTTTTACATGTATTTTTTGTCGAAGTCTGCCTGCGTCAGTGGCTTGTCATAGAGGAAGCCCTGGATCATGGAGACATTCATGCCCTCCAGCTTCTTCTGCTGAGGATCACGCTCGACACCTTCTACCACTACATTCATATTTACCGCATCTGCCAGCTGTGAGACGGAGCGCACAAAGGCATCCGAGAAATTATCCTTGTCGATGTCCTTTACGAAGCAGCGGTCTATCTTTATCTCGTCGAGCGGGAAATCCTTGATGCGCGACAGTGATGAATAGCCTGTACCGAAATCATCAAGTGCCAGTCGCACACCCAGGTCATGGATCCGTGTCAGGACATCCTTCATGCGATCCATGTCATTTATCGCAAGCCCCTCTGTCACCTCGAGCACGAGATTGTCAGGATTGATACCGGTTATCTTTATCGCATTCGATATCACGTCCACTATATCGTTCTGAAGCAGCTGAACCACGGACAGATTCACATTCACCCGGTAATCAGGATGTCCGTAGTCATTCCAGTAGCGACAGTGGCGGGCAGCCTCTATGAGCACGTGCTCGTCGATCGGGACGATAAGGCCCAGATACTCTGCGAGAGAAATGAACTTGTCAGGCGTCATGAAGCCCAGCTTCTTCGAATTCCATCTGACCAGGGCCTCAGCGCCACAGCAGCGCGGCTCGCCGTGCTTTATATCCACGACCGGCTGGTAATAGACCTCGAACTCACGGCAGTCATCAGCCACAGCCTCTCTCAGGGCCTTCTCAATGCCCATCCTGTCGGCCGGCATCTTCTCTGATACGTCGGTGAAGTACTCGGTCTTATTCTTGCCTCTTGACTTCGCCTGATGGAGCGCATAGTCGACCCTCTGCATGAGCAGGTCCTCATTATCCCCGTCCTCAGGAAAATGCACGATGCCCATGCAGGCTGTGCAGTAATACTCATCATCATCAAGAGAAAAAGGTTTCTCGAATCTCCTGCGGATATTTTCTGTGATCTGCTCTACATTATCATAGCCTGAATACGGCACAAGCACTGCAAACTGATCACCGCCTATGCGATAGCACTGTGCATCCTTTTTCACAGCCTGCTGCACCGACCACGCAGCCTTCTTCAGGAATCTGTCGGCAAGCACATGACCGAGTCCGTCATTAAGCGCATTGAAATCATCGAGATCGACAAAAATAAGAGTGCCCTGCCCCTTGCTGCGGACCGCGTCATTGATACAGGTCTCAAAGTCAAGATGGAATCTGTGACGGTTGTACAGTCCCGTGAGATCATCGAGATCGGCAGACTCACGTATCTTCTTCTGGTACTGCTTCTGCTTTGTGATGTCGGTGATGGTGAAGACGTCTACCTTTGTGCTGTCCTGCCAGAGCGTGACATTGGTGTAAACCATATACATATCCCCGCTTCCGGTGGCTGCAAATTCCTTCGGAGCCTTCACAGCCTCCTCGACAGAATCCCCGATCAGAAATCTTCTGCGGAAAAGCTCCTCATCCATCGGATCAGCAAAGATCTCATCAGCTGCCTTATTCCTGAATATGAGCTCCTTAGACGAATCACCGTAGATAGCAACTGCAAACTGCGCTGAATCATAGAATGATTTCATGAAATCATCAGCGCCCTGCAGAAGCGACTGCGTCTTCCACATCTGCGCCCTCGCCCTCAGGATGCTGCAGGCCCTCTTGGTGAAATCTATATCATCACTGTGCCAGATCCTGCCCTCCCCATAGCTCAGCAGACACAGGTATGTCATTCTGTCTCCATCAGATATACAGGAAAAAATCCCTGCCGTAATATGGAATTTCTGCATGAAGGTCCTGAAATTATCAGAAATCAGCGAGTCCGCAGAAATCGTGTAGCACCTGCCATCAAGAAATGGAAGATCAGAAGGTCTGGCATCCTTAAACGCCTTTTCTCTGCTTCCATTTGCGCCGGAATATTCATTGACTGTCTCGATTTTCTCTCCGTCGCTTGTGATCAGGGCGGCAGTATCGAAGTCAACGCATATACTCATCCTCTTGATGATGTCATCTGCCGCATCCTGGAAGCTGATGCCCGTATTCATATCATCTACGAGCATTGACAGGTATCTGTAGTATTTCTTCGTACGGGAAAGCCGGTCAGCATCCTCTGCTCCCCTCTGTCCCTGAGTGTGTGCGTCTGTAAGCTCTGACTCAGTATCGAAGAAGAGTCCAAGAAGATCCTTAAACACCCTCGTCAGCCCGTCCATTTTCTCACTGGTCTGATGATCTATAAGGAAAAGATATCCGCATACCCTGCCATCGCTTCTCCGCACCGCGATCGTCCTCATATGTATGCTGTCGAAATCCCGGTCGATCACATCGGTCGCGTCATAATCGAAGAACGAGCTTCTGATGTCACCTACGGCCTCACGGTTTACCTTTTTGAAAAAAAGCTGCTCCGTATCCACATCGGTGAAATATGACAGCATCACCGCGCCGTTCACATCCGACAGCATTCCTGACAGACCGTAGGACTGAAGAAGCTCCTTTATTATTTCATTTAATTTCTGTCTGTTACCTTCTATTTCCGACATTGTCATACCCGCTCAATAACGTAAATACTTCTATTATCATCGAAGGGAATCTCCTCGCAGAAGGAAAGTCCCTCTGATTTCCTTATCATTGCCTTTATCTCACTGCCACCGGCCAGATAGAATGCATGTCCATGCTCAGATAAAAGCCTCTCCGTGGCAGCAGCCGTCTTTGCAAAAAAATCAGCCCTGTCACTCTCGCTCTTCTCATACAGATCCGGAAGCTCCGAAATGATCTCATCGAATGGCTCATCACTCTCGAAGGTGAAAGCGCTTCGCCTGACGAAATACACATTTCTGCCCTTTCTCGCGGCATTTTTCTTCCCGGCGCTTATCGCATCCTGATTCGTATCTGTGGCAAACATCACATGAGTCCGCATATATTCATCTCTTTCGAGAAGCAGCGTAGAGTTTCCTGAAAAAATATCCGCCACTCTGGCATCCTCCCTCAGATATTTCCTGATGAGGTAAACAAAAATGGCCGCCTTTACCGGCTGCATGGAGGTGGAAAGCCTCTCCCTCACATACGAGAAACGCTCGTCCTCCATCCCCAGTGGATTAACAAAAAGAATATATCCTCCCGACTTCCTCGGGTAGAAATGCAGCTCCATATCGTATGGCGCTGTATTCACAAGCCTGTCCCTGAAAAGATAAAGGAACTCAGCCGTGAACCGCTTGGCAGCATCCGTGTGATGATCCTTCCTCTCATGGACCACTATCCTCACAGATACCTTATCATCCGGTCTCGTGGTGCGTCTTATGAACCTGAGAAAATCGCTCTGTGAGATCTCTTCCCTCATCGTCTCCGGTCTCCCGGTAAAGGTCCCCCTGATCCTGTACATCAGATGGCTGTACAGTCTGATGTCCCTGACCCGTGGCAGATCATCGCTGCCTATCAGAGCACCGACTGCCGAAAAGCCCTTTACTATTCCGCGCGACCCGAGCTCCTCCTTCAGAGGCTCATAGAAACCCTTCACGGGAACCAGAAGCGCACCGAATGAGTCCGGCTCGATAAAGACTGCGGCCTTCTTCTCTGTCCCGTCATCGAGCAGTCCGATAAGCTGCTTTCTCTCTGCAAGGATATGCTTCATGTCCTCTTCCGGAAAAGTACCCGAATCAATCTGCCCCAGTCGCTCCTGCAGGTACGCTGCATCGCTGTCACTCAGGATTCCTGCACCGCCGAGATTCTTCACGGATTTCAGATAGCTTTCTCTAACGAAAAGCCTATCCTCACTCCTGTAAGCATCCACGAGCGCCTCAAAAAGCATCACCTGATCCTTCTCTCCCATATCAAGCGGGAGTTCTCCGATAAGAAGTGCCGCTGACTTCCTGGACTTCGCATCCTCACTGTCAAGAGCATGCACAAGAGCAAGGCAGCTGTCACGGTCTGATACGATATCCTTTCCTATCGTATCATCGCCCTCTCTGATCGCCTTTCTGATATCCGAAAGCGTCTGACGGAGATTCTTATTTTCTTTCAGATCCGTAATGAGTGCTTCTGATTTTACCATAGGCTTTATTTTACCCCTTTTAGTAAAAAAAATCATCATTTTCGTGTACTAGTACATACGTTTTGGTATAATTAGACAAAAAAACGCAATCATTTTTGTGAATACTGTCGGTTTGACTATTGCGAAAAAGCAGGAATCGTATTATACTATAAGAGACTTAAGGAATGAACCCCCTTTAGAATTCCTTAGATCATTTCCCCTTTTATATTTTTATAACCCCCCCTTTTTGAAAGCATCCTTCCCCGGGATGCTTCCTTTATGTCCATTTTTGTTGAAAAGCATATAATAATAGTATATAATGAAAGTAAATCGAACGGAGGAACACTATGCATACTTTTCAGGATCTCGATATCAATACAACAGATTTCAATCCATTCAGACTCATCGGTACCGACTGGGCAGCGCTGACTTCCAAGGCCGATGGTAAAATAAATGCCATGACAGTCAGCTGGGGCGGAGTCGGCGTGCTCTGGGGGAAGAACGTGGTGACTGTATATGTGAGAAAGACCCGCTATACGAAGGAGCTGCTTGACGCAGGCGATTATTTTTCCCTTACCTTTTTCAATGAGAACGAGCCTAAGTATAAGAGTGCCCTGAAGTATCTCGGTGCTGCTTCCGGTCATGATGAGGATAAGATAAAGACAGCAGGACTAACCATCGCCCACAAGAACAGGGTTCCTTATATCGATGAGGGGAATTTCGTGATCCTTTGCCAGAAGATGGCATCAATAGAAATGCCTTCCGACAAGCTGCCGGAAGACATCAGAGAAAAGTGGTATGCCGATGGCAATGACCACACTATATACATTGGCGAAATAAAGGGACTGTACGCGAGGTAATTATTCCTTACCCTCTACTATCTCAGTCACATCGACAAATGAACCTGCCAGGCCCACGACCTTTCCCTTCTCATCGAGGATTGGTGACTTGCTCGCGATGATATCGCGCTCACGGCCCTGAATCATGTTCTTCGTATGTACATGAGTGCTCTTCTCACCGGAGAGCACTTTTTCTTCGTCATTAATATAATCATCGGGCTCCGGATGCCAGCCCATATCCTCATCGGTCTTTCCGAGCACATCCTCTTCATTTTCGAAGCCATACGCATCAAGGAATGCCTGGTTCACGCCCTTGAAACGGCGGTTCTTGTCCTTCCAGAATACTCCGACCTGTATTGTATCGAGGATCTTCTTATAATAGCTGTCATCATAGAGATTTCCGTCCAGATCCGCATATCTGTCGAGTCTGTCAAAAAGCCCGGTCACATCTGCATACGTCACATAGCGCAGCGTGCAGTGCTTTCTCTTCTGGCTTACCTCCTTGCCCATGTAAACCTTCTTCTCACCCTCTGGCGAAGAATATCTGACTATCGGCTTGTAGCCATTTACGAAAAAGATCTGCAGCTCCTGAAAGGTGATGTTCATATCTGCAAGCATCTCATCGCTTGCGAGCACCACCTTGTCCATGCCGTCCACGATCTGAAAGATCACTAGCATGCCCGGGAACTCCTTTAAAAACTTCTTTTCCTGCTTGTTGAAATGAAACTCATTTTCCATATTCTGTCTCCATTTCCTGTTGTACCTGGTTCAAATTATGTAAAGCCCCGGAATACCGGAACCTTTTACTCGATATCTGTCACCTGGATGTGGAGCTCCTTGAGTTGCGCATCTGTTACCTTGCCCGGAGCACCCATCATGAGATCAGCTGCGTTCTTATTCATAGGGAAGGGGATGATCTCTCTGATCGAATCCTCACCTGCGAGAAGCATTACCATACGGTCGATTCCCGGTGCAATTCCTGCATGTGGAGGCGCTCCGTAGCTGAATGCATTATAAAGAGCCGGGAACTTCTGCTTCACATCGTCTTCTGTCAGTCTCACGAGCTCGAAGGCCTTGACCATGATCTCAGGATCGTGGTTTCTGACAGCTCCTGATGAGAGCTCTACGCCATTTACCACGAGATCATACTGATCTGCCATAATCGTAAGCGGATCGATCTCGCCCTTTTCTGCCTTGAGAAGAGTATCAAGACCACCCTTCGGCATTGAGAAAGGATTGTGGCAGAATTCAAGCTCGCCGGATTCCTCTCCGATCTCGTACATCGGGAAGTCTACGATCCATAAGAACTGATACTGCTCTTTGTCCATATGTCCCGGAAGGCGGGCACCAAATGTCTTGATGACTGATCCGATTGTCTTCTGAGCCTGGCTCTTCTTGCCAGCTGAGAGAACTACGAGTGTATTCTCATGCAGATCAAGCGCTTCCTTTATCTTGTCAGCAGCCGGCTTTACGAACTTCGCGATTCCGCCGACGATCTCGCCGTTCTCGTCTATTCTGAACCAGTATGGCTTGGCACCACTGATCACTTCTACATCATCACAGCCCTTGTCAATGAACTTCCTGCTTTCATGGAAATCTGTAATGACACAGGCCTTTACTACTGCATCTTCTGCATCGAAAGGTCCGAATCCGAGTCCCTTCATCAGGTCAGTAGCATCTGTGGCTGTCAGATCTATACGCAGGTCAGGCTTGTCGGTTCCGTACTTCTCAAGAGCTGTCAGATATGGAATCCTGACGAATGGAGCCTTTGTTGAACGGTCATATGTACCGAACTTCTCGAATACAGGCGGGAGCACATCCTCCATTACATCGAAGACATCCTCCTGTGTGGCAAATGCCATCTCCATATCGAGCTGATAGAACTCACCTGGTGATCTGTCTCCTCTGGCATCCTCATCACGGAAGCATGGAGCAATCTGGAAGTATCTGTCTATTCCCGATACCATGAGCAGCTGCTTGAACTGCTGTGGTGCCTGCGGGAGTGCATAGAACTCGCCCGGATGCTTACGTGCAGGAACCAGATAATCCCTTGCTCCCTCAGGGGAAGAAGCCGTAAGGATAGGAGTCGTGATCTCCATGAATCCGTGGTCCTCCATGGACTGACGGAGAGCCTTTATTACCTGGCTTCTGAGCACTATATTATTCTTTACTTCAGAATTCCTGAGATCAAGATATCTGTACTTGAGTCTGACACTCTCATCGGCCTCACGGCTGTGATTGATCTCGAATGGAAGTGCCTCATGAGTACACTTCCCGAGGACTGTCACCTTCTCAGGAACTACCTCGATATCACCTGTAGGAAGCTTCGGATTCTTCGAGCTTCTCTCTCTGACCGTTCCCTCGACCTGTATCGTAGATTCCTTATTAATAGCCTTGAAGGCATTTACCATTTCCTCTGTGTCGGCTGTGATCTGGGTCGTCCCATAGAAATCCCTGAGGACTATGAATGACAGATTGGATCCGACCTCACGGTCGTTCTCAAGCCATCCACAGAGAGTGACCTTCTTTCCTGCATCTCCTATTCGTAATTCGCCACAATTATTAGTCCGTGACTGTGTCATTGTAAAACTCCTTTATCTCTGTATATCCGGAATCGGTAAGACCCTGCTTCTGGAACTTTTTATTCTTTTTCATCTTCTCGATAAGGACCGTCTGCCCCTGGCCTCTAAGGTCATTGGCCTGCTTTATTACAGCGGACAGCCTGTCTGAGGAAAGCTTCTTATCGATAAGGAAGGCCGTCTTCGGCTTCTGTGGTATCTGGAAATCATGCTCGAGAAGAAGCATGATGATTCGCTCGAATCCGATGGAGAATCCGCATGCCGGTACCTCATGTCCTGCGAAACGGCCTACCATATGGTCATATCTGCCGCCTCCTCCGCAGCTGCCACCGAACTCCGGAATAGCTATTTCAAAAATAGTACCAGTATAATAGCCCATGCCGCGCACGAGTGTAGGATCAAATATGAGCTCGAAGTCTGCTGTCTTGCACTCGTTGACGCTTGCAGCGATCTCTTTCATCGAATCAGCCACTTCAGGATCGAGCTTGTCACCGATGATGGACACAAGGGTGTCGACGCCTTCTTTAACATCCTTCTTATCTTTTAACTGATCAAAGATATCCAGATATCTTTCAACTGCCTCTGCATCGAAGCCATCCTCGATAAGCTCCTCCTTCACGCCGTCAAGGCCTATCTTATCCATCTTGTCCAGGGTAATGAACAGGATATCGAATCTGTCCTCATCAAAGCCGCAGTACTCTGCCATGGCCTTCAGGATCCTTCTCTCATTGATCCTGATCTCGAATCCATGAAAGCCTATCCTGTCAAGGCAGGTGGTCGTCGCAAGGATCAGCTCTATCTCTGCAAGGTCTGATGGCTCTCCTAATATATCGATATCACACTGGGTGAACTGTCTGTATCTGCCTCGCTGTGGTCTGTCCGCTCTCCAGACATTTCCTATCTGAAGTGCCTTGAACGGAGATGGCAGGTCATTCTCATTATTTGCATAAAATCTCGAAAGCGGAAGCGTCAGGTCATACCTGAGTCCCATATCCGATACATCGAGATCAGTCTTTGCATCCTCGAGATGAAGCTTCTCTCCTCTCTTCAGTACCTTGAAGATCAGCTTCTCATTCTCGCCGCCCTGATTGCTTGTGAGATTCCTGATATCCTCCATGCACGGCGTCTCGATCGGCGTGAAGCCGTAGCTCCTGTAGGTATCCTTGATAATGCCGGTGACATAATCCCTGATCTCCATCTCACGAGGGAGAATATCCTTCATTCCATTGACCGGCTTCTTCTTTAATGCCATTATCTTTCCTCCTAAGCATAAGTCCATACTATTCTATTACATTTTGGGCAAAAAAGAAACATCTTTTTTGTTAATGAAATGCACAAGCCCCATTCATCTTTCAATTCCTTTCGGATTCGATTATAATGATTACTGATTTTATTATCAAGGAGAATGCTATGGCTTTATATGCTCTTGGCGATCTGCATCTGTCATTCAGCAATCCTGAGAAGTCTCAGGAACGCTTCGGAAAGATATGGCATGATCATGAATGGAAGGCAAAAAAGAATATTGAAAAGCTGGTAAAACCTGAGGATACGATAGTTCTGACAGGTGACCATTCCTGGGGTAACAATCTGGTCCAGTGCAAAAGAGACCTGGACTTCATTGAGGCTTTTCCAGGAAGAAAGATCCTGCTTCGCGGGAATCACGATCATTTCTGGCCAGCAAACAAGACACAGAAGCTCAATGATATCTTCGATGGAAGACTATTTTTTCTGCAGAACAATTTCTATTCTTACAAGGATTATGCTCTCGTAGGAACCAAGGGATTCTGCTTCGAGGGGCCATTTTACGTAGACAGAAGAAACGGAATGATCACCGGATACGACAAGGATGCCTATGAGCATTCACTTGTGCTTGTGGAGCGTGAAAAAAAACGGCTCATGACAGGTATTGATGCTGCCAGAGCCGCCGGGTATTCTAAATTTATTATTTTTCTGCATTACCCGCCTACCTCGATCATAGAGACTGATTCGGCGTTTACACGAATTGCTGAAGAAATCAGTGCTGAACAGGTCATCTACTCACACAGTCATGGCAAGGAACGCTTTTATGACAGTATCCACGGCAGATATCATGGTGTGAAGTATTCCCTGGTATCAGGCGATTATCTGAACTTCAGGCCGATCAGGGTTCTGAAATGAAGTCGAACATCCTGGTATAGAAATCCAGCCGTGTCTCATACTTATCAGAGAATATCTCATGGTGTGAATCATCATAACGCATCAGCTGTACATTCTGTGCCTTCCTCGCGAATTCCTCATGTGCCTTCGGCTCCACAAGCTCATCAGCACCGGCAGAGAACAGAAGTATCGGAGTCTGTATCTCCTTTGCATGACGCATCAGCTTCTTATCTGCCTTAAACGACGCATCCATCCATGCATACGTTGCGCAGCACGTCCTGTAGTGATGATCCAGAACCTGATATCCTCTCACGTAGTCATATCTGCTCTTTGATATAGCCCGGTCACGATTGTAGTCATCATGCTCTGCATCAAATGGATGCTGGCCAGGGCCAGGCGTCTTCATCACACGGCGTCTTTTCGCATAGAACATCACCGCATGGACCACCGGCCACGGAATACTGCCGGTCTTTACCTCAAGCATCGGTGAAGTCATCACAGCCTTCTGGAAGGCCTCTGGATATTTTTCGATGAAAAGAGCCGCTACCACCCCGCCCATTGAAAAAGAGAACAGATACAGCGGCTTCCTGTACAGCTTGTCCCTCACAATCCTGTCATAGAAGGCCTTCTCATCCTCCACGTACTTATCATAATCCTCGATATAGACATAGTCTTCATTATCGATAAAGCGCCCGGAATACCCGTGCCCTCTCATCTCGAGAAAGAAAAAGGCATATCCCTGTGAGTAAAAATAATATGCCATCTCATGGTATCGCGGGAACCCCTCGCTGAACCCATGAAACATCTGGATATTTGCCTTATGCTCCTTCGGAATGGCATAGAAATAGCTGAGAGTCGTACCGTCAAAGCTCTTAAACGTCGCATGATGCACCGACTCCGCAAGCCACCTTGCCACGGTCGTATTCATAAACTCAGTATAGCCATCTTCATTTACGATGAGGTCTTTAATCTCCATCTGTTCACCTCCAGATGAAAAAGGGACCCGTCCCCTTTTTCATCTCAGTGCCCTGAATCTCTCAAGTGCTGCCCTGGTATTCTCGTGAGTACCGAAGGCTGTGAGTCGGAAGTATCCTTCTCCTGAAGGTCCGAATCCTGAACCCGGAGTTCCGACAACATTGGCCTTGTCGAGAAGATAGTCGAAGAATTCCCAGCTGGTCATCTTATCCGGTGTCTTCATCCAGATATATGGAGCATCCACGCCGCCGTAGCAGGTCAATCCTGCTGCTGTGAGTCCCTCACGGATCATGCGGGCGTTCTCCATGTAGTAGCCGACAAGCTCGTCGACCTCCTTCTGGCCTTCCTCTGTATAGATAGCCTCTCCTGCACGCTGTACGATGTAAGGTGCGCCATTGAACTTCGTTCCGTGACGACGGGCCCACATATCATGAAGTGAAGCATCTCCGCTCTTAAGAGTCTTCGGAACCACTGTGAATCCAAGACGGAGTCCTGTGAATCCGGCTGTCTTCGAGAATGATCTGATCTCTATGCAGCAGTCCTTCGCGCCGTCGCACTCATAGATAGAATGTGGTACATCCGGTGTTGAAATATAATGCTCATAGGCTGCATCAAAAATAATGATAGAGCCCTTTTTATTTGCATAGTCTACCCACTTCTGGAGCTCATCCTTCTTCAGAGTCGTTCCTGTCGGGTTGTTCGGCAGACACAGATAGATGATATCCGGTGTCTCCTTCGGAAGATCAGGGACAAAACCGTTCTCTGCTGTTGATGGCATATAGATCACATTGTCCCACATCTCTGTATGAGGATCATAGTTGCCGCAACGGCCTGCCATGACATTTGAATCCACATATACCGGATATACCGGGTCTGTCACTGCAATTCTATTATCCTCTGAGAAGAGTTCCTGGATATTTCCTGAGTCACTCTTGGCGCCGTCTGATACAAAGATCTCATCAGATGCTATATCACAGCCTCTGTCCTGATAATCATGCTTTGCGATCGCATTGCGCAGGAAATCATATCCGAGATCCGGTGCATATCCACGGAAGGTGGCTGCATCTGCCTGCTCATCTACTGCCTTATGGAGGGCATCTATTACTACCTTCGGCAGCGGCTGGGTCACATCACCGATTCCGAGACGGATGATCTCCTTGTCAGGATTTGACTCCTGATATGCAGCGACCTTCTTCGCGATAGTGGAAAAAAGATAGCTGCCTGGTAACTTCAGATAATTGGTATTTACTTGATACATGAAAATCTCCTTAACACTTAACTGAATGTCGGATGTGACAGTAAGCATCCTCCATTCTAAATTCCTGATACTTATTTCTTAGGATTATAAATTTTTACATCATCTCTCTCATAAGACTCAGGGATTACGATATGTCCATTAAATACTGTCGTTGCCGGGCCTTTGAGGAAGACGGTATCCTTATCCCTGTCGTAGCGGACCGTAAGGTCGCCGCCTACGAGATGCATCGTGACCTCTTCATCAGTGAGTCCGTTTATCACAGCGGCTACCGTAGTAGCGCAGGCTCCTGTGCCGCACGCGAGTGTCTCTCCGCTGCCTCGCTCCCAGACTCTCATGCGGATATTCTTCCTGTCGAGAATATTCGCAAACTCTGTATTCGTCCTCTGTGGGAAGGTGGAATGATTCTCGAATAATGGTCCGATATGAGGCAGGTCTATCGTCCTTGTGTCCTCATCTGTGAATATGACGCAGTGCGGATTGCCCATTGAGACACAGGTCACCCGGAAAATATTTCCGTCTACTTCCATCGGCTCATTGATCATCTGATCCTTTGGAAAAGTGACCGGTATCTTCGATGCCGTAAGAATCGGTGATCCCATATCCACAAGAACTGTATCTACCCTGCCATCCTTCACGGTGAGCTCGAGCGTCTTGATGCCTGCAAGCGTCTCTACCGTGATCTCGGTCTTGTCCGTCAGGCCATTATCATAAACATACTTCGCGACACATCTGATGCCGTTTCCGCACATCTCACCCTTGGAACCGTCGGCATTGTACATATCCATCTGGAAATCTGCGACCTTACTCCTCTTAATAAGAATAAGTCCGTCTGAGCCAATCCCGAAATGCCTGTCGCTTACGAACCTCGCAACCGATGGTGCATCCTCTATATCATTCTCAGTACAGTCCACATAGACGTAGTCATTTCCACATCCATGCATCTTTGTGAAGTCAAATGAAGTCATATGATCACTCCTTTTTTCAGTCCTCTTCTATTATACTTAAAATTCTTGTAAGTTCAAGAGTCCCGCCGAAAATGTCGAGTGCACTCCCAATCGTCACATCTATCCTGCTATCTGTAAGCTTCTTTATCTCACGCAGATCATCGTAGCTTCCGACTCCTCCGGCGTAGGTTACCGGCACCCCGTCATAGTCTGCAAGTATGGATAAAAGCTGCTCATCCGCTCCAGCCTTCTTTCCCTCTACATCCGCTGCGTGGATCAGATATTCATCGCAGTAATCATCGAGATACGAAAGCAGATCAGGCGTAAGCCTCTGGTCGGTAAACCTCTGCCATCTGTCGGTGACAACGTAATAGTCACCGTCTCTCTTCCTGCATGAAAGATCAAGTACAATGTGTTCTCTCCCCGCCACACTCACGAGCCGCTTCAGCCGCTCCATCTGTATCTGCCCGTCTGAGAAAATAAAGCTCGTAAAAATGCCATGGGACGCACCCGCATCAATGAACTCAGACACATTCGTATCATCAAGGCCACCGCCAGCCATCAGGCCGCCTGGATATGTGCGAAGCGCTAAGAGCGCCTGCTGCTTCGAAGCCTCATACTCTGCCGTTCCACGGGCATTGAGCATGATTACATGCCCACCGGTAAGTCCCATCTGCTGATACATGGACGCATAGTATGCAGAGTCCTTATCAGCCACGAAATTTTCAGTCGCAGAGTCCGTCTCATCCCTGAGACTCCCGCCAACAATCTGTTTTACTTTTCCATCATGGATGTCTATACAAGGTCTGAATTTCATAAATCTATTATAGCGAAAAAAAAGCGACGGGTCCATACCCGCCGCAAAAGTTATTATCAGTCTTCATCATCCTTAGAGATTGCATCGAACCTGTACAGGAACTTGACCGCGCCACTCTTGCCATCCTCGATTCCTGTGAAGCTCTCATAGCTCTCACCGGCATCAATTGCTGCACGAAGGTGATTAGCAAGAGGCTTGATATCGCCATTATAAGCATTGATCAGCTTCTCGATGCCTTCCTTGTTGAACTTCACGATACCATCATAGAGCTCGTCTGCACCATCAGCGAGGCTTTCGGAACCATCATACAGCTGGTCGATTCCAGAACCAAGCTTTGTAGAACCATTGTATAGCTTATTGACGCCAGTAGATATCTGGCCTGCACCGGAGGCAAGCTGTGAAGCACCGCCTGTGAGCCTGTCATTATTGGCAACCAGCTTCTGGCTGCCTGAATAGAGCTGATCTACACCATCAAGGAGTGCATTGACCTGAGTTGAAAGGCCTGAAATATTGGACAGATCAACTCCGCTCATATCTGCTGAATTAACAGCAGAATTCAGAGTATCAATTCCGGCACCCAGCTGCTTCTGACCATCGGCAAGCTTCTTCACTCCGGCATTTGCCTGAGTCATTCCATCGCTTACACTCTTTGCACCATCAGCCAGCTTTGAAGAACCATCAGCCAGCTGCTTGCTGCCATCTGTCAGCTTCTTTACCTGTCCCTGTACTGCCTCACTCTTCAGTGTACTTTCGAGCTGCCTGCCTGCTGTATCAAGAGCTGTCTTTGCGGCCTGAACCTGATGCAGTCCATCAAGAACGGTATAGTAAGTAGCTGTAGCCTGAGTTGCATCTCCACCATTGGCCTGTGCAAGTGACGTGATCAGTAGCTGCTGTCCTGCAGTGAGCTTTGTCACAACAGTATCTATATTATCAAGAGTGATCTTCTCATCAGCTCCGAGGATTCCGCTCTGGCGGAGAAGTCCGAGAACCTGCTCGGTATTAAGCTTCTGATTGATCTCATTAGTCAGCTGTGTATCTGACTGGGCTGTGAACAGTGTGCCTGCACCTGTAAGCACTGATGAGATCTGTCCGATTCCCTTGTCAAGAGCAGACGCTCCACTTGATACCTGAGAAGCTGCATCTGATACCTGCTTTGATCCGGCAGTCAGCTGATCCATGCTGGTCACAAGGCCCGGATTCGTAGCTGTACCATTGTATCCGGCAAGGAGCTGGTCTGAGCCCTTTTTCAGAGCTGCAAGGCCGCTGGAAAGCTGCTGCATCTGCTGGAGCAGATTGCTGCCTGAGAGCTGCTTTGTAAGTACCGGGACCAGTGTCTTTACAGGAGCGAGACTGCTGCGAAGCTGACCAATACCGCCATTCAGCTGTGATACTCCTGCTGTGTATGTCTCAAGCCCGCTTGAAAGAGTTCCGGCACCCTTCCGGAAGGTCCCGAGGCTCTTCTGAAGAGTACCGAGTCCGTTAGTAACCTGGCTGTTACCGCTCTTCAGCTTTCCTGCGCCATCCACAAGCTTCGACGCTCCATCGCTTAACTGCTTTGAGCCATCCTCAAGCTGCTCTGTTGCATCAGAGAGCTTGTACATATCGGAGCCCAGATCCTCCGTATCCTCTGAATTCGAGGTCATGAGATTCGATGCATCGACAAGAGCTGTCATCTGAGTTTCAAGAGTGAAGTCCTTTACATCGGCCTCCACATCGAATGACTCAGGGAGTGACAGATCAGTATCGAATGAACCGCCTGCCTGCTCGAGTGAATCCTTTATTCCCGGAAGTGCATATCCGAGGACGATTGACTTCGTACCATTCTGTACGATACGGCCGTTAGTCACTTTTACATTGGAGAAATCATCGTTTAAGATCATTCCTGTAATGGCTGCAAATGGAACAACAACTGATACTTTCTCGCCGTTTACTTTTTCCTCGAAATTCGTATTGTTCGTGTAATCGTAATGAATCTTTACATGACCGCTCTGACCAGCAAGCTCGTCAGGAGTCACTTCATTGCCATCAAGGGTATAGGTAACCTTCACCGTGACAGGTGCCTGCTTAGTGGTATGGCCCTGATAGTAAATATCTTTTCCATCAGCCTGCCAGGTTACCTTGTCTCCGCTTTTGGTGAACTTCTCGTCACCATTGGTATTCGTGATGTCATTCAGATCACAAGCAACATCATCAATCGTATCGTCCCCATCCTTATTGATAAGGTGGGTAGCTACGATGGTGTCTGACACAGAGCCATCCGGCTTCGAAATGAGATATACTGTCTGATCCTTGTCGAGATCCTTGCTCTCAACCTTTACATGATCACCATTGACAAGGCTGTTGGCGGTCTCTTCTGTTGTGGTGGCCTTATCAGCCATTGCTGTGTACTGAACTGAGCCTGTTGCCACAAGTCCTACAACGAGGGCGCCGGCAACAACTCTGATGATATATTTTTTCTTAAAAATCTTTCTTAATTCAGGTAACTTCATAATGTTTCTCCTTACTTCGCTTCGCTCGTTCTCATCTATCAGCTTTCGGCCTGAAACCGGCACTTGTGTGAATTATTATCTTATCAAATATCATAAACATCGACGGCAGCATGAAGATTACAACCACCATACTGATCAGTGCACCTCTTGCCATGAGCATGCAGAGGGATGAGATCATGTCGATGTCAGAGTACATTGCAACTCCGAATGTAGCTCCGAAGAATGTAAGTGCTGATGCAACGATCGAGGTGATCGACCCGTGCAGTGCATCGGTGATGGCATCCTTCTTCTCCATTCCATTGTACCGGTTCGTCTTGTACCTGTTCGTCATAAGTATTGCGTAGTCTACGGTAGAACCCAGCTGGATAGTACCTATGACAATGCTTGCAATGAACGGCAGCGTCACATTCGTGTAATAAGGAATACCCATATTGATGGCGATAGCAAACTCGATGACAGCCACCAGAATAACAGGTATCGAAATCGACCTGAACGAAATCAGGATGATAAAGAACACGATAATGATCGATACCGCATTTACACGGTTAAAGTCTGTATTCGTGACCTTCACCAGGTCTCTCGTACATGGAGCCTCACCTATGAGCATTGCTGACTTGTCATAGCTCTTGATGATCTTCTCAATCTGATTACACTGCTTATTGACCGCTGATGTAGCTGTCGCGTAATCGGATGTGACGATCATCAGCTGCTTGTCTCCGTTATTGATCTCTTCCTTTATATTCTGAGGAATGATATCAGATGGAATCATAGGACCTGTCAGTGAATCAGCAGATACTGCCATCTTGACACCCGGAAGCTTCTGGATGTCATTGATCATCTTATCCGACTGTTCTGCCGGCAGATCTGCATCTGCAATGATGACAGAAGTTGCACCCATCTTGAAATCACTGTTCATCTTTTCATTGGCCTGCTTGCTCTTCATCGAATCAGGAAGTCTGCCTGCGAGGTCGTAGTACACCTTCGTGTGATTCTGTCCATATAATGCAGGAACTATCAGCAGAAGGAAGATCACGAAAAATACATAGCAGTGCTTTACTACCCAGTTGGCGATTCTTCCGAGATCCGGCATGATGACCTTGTGATTCGTCTTGCGGACGATTGGGTCGAATACCAGGATCAGTGACGGCAGGATGGTCACGCAGGAAACGAGTCCGAACAGAACACCCTTGGCCATTGCGATACCGAGGTCAAGACCGATTCTAAAGCTCATGAAGCACAGAGCTATGAAACCTGCGATCGTTGTCGTCGAAGAACCCGCTATTGAAAGGAAAGTCTTACTGATGGCATGTGCCATTGCAGTCTTATTATCCTCTTTGAATACGTCCTGCTGCTCTTCGTAGCTGTGCCACAGGAAAATCGAATAGTCCATCGTGACACCGAGCTGCAGGACAGCTGCCAGGGCCTGCGTCACATACGAGATCTCTCCCTGGATGAAGTTGGTACCGAGATTGTACAGAACCGCCATTCCTATTGATACCAGGAAAAGGAAAGGCACAAACGCGGAATCCAGTGTGATCATCAGGACTACGAGACAGAGTACAACTGCGATGATGACGTATATAGGAACCTCTTTCTCTGAGAGGTTTGCCGTGTCATTGATGACTGAAGCCATACCTGATACGAAGCACTGCTTACTTAGCTTTGCATTCATAGTATTCAGGGCCTTCATCGTACCATCAGCGGCCATACCCTGATCAAACAGGATGACCATCAGATCCGAATTCTTGTCTGCATTGTGGATGAACTTGTATGCCTTCTCAGGAAGTGCTTCCTTCGGGATATTCATGTCCATCACTGATCCGTACCAGAGAACTTTCTTGACATGAGGGATATCTGAAATAGTATCCGCTGTCTTCTTCAGTCCTTTATTGTCCATGCCTTCGACTACTACGAATGAATAGGCACCTGTTCCGAAATCCTTCAGCAGGATGTCCTGTCCTTTCATTGTGTCTATGTTTTTTGGCAGATACGAAAGGATATCGTAATTGACTCTCGTGTTCGCGTAGCTGATCAGTGAAGGTATCAGCAACAGCACAGCAAGGATCAGAATTACGAATCTGCTCTTTACTACTGCCTTTCCAAATTTTAACATCTGAAACTTTTCACTCCGTTTCTTTAAACATAATCTTTACACAAATTATTATAAAAAAATAAGACCCGTAATTGAATATTCAATCGCGGGTCGCATGTCTTTTTTAAATATACATTTTGAGTTAATTGTAATTGTTCAGAATTTACCAAGGAACTGCCGGGTTCTCTCATTAGTGGAAGCAAAAACCTTCTCAGGCCTATCATTTTCTATGATGAGGCCCTTCTCCATGAAGATGATCCTGTCAGAAACCTCTCTTGCAAACTGCATCTCATGAGTGACAATGACCATCGTCATCTTCTCTGCTGCAAGCTGCTTGATAACTCTCAGGATCTCCTGAGTCAGCTCAGGGTCAAGTGCCGATGTAGGTTCATCGAAATACAGGATGTCGGGCTTCATTGCAAGTGCCCTGGCAATTGCCACTCTCTGCTTCTGTCCGCCTGAGAGCTCACATGGATACGCATCTGCCTTATCAGACAGTCCAACTTTTTCAAGAAGTTCCCTGGCTTCCTTTTCTACCTCTGCCTTGTCTCTCTTCTGATTGTGGACCGGAGCATCTGTGATATTCCTCAGGACATTGAAATGAGGAAACAGCTCGAAGTTCTGGAACACCAGTCCGAAATATCCTTTGGCTTTTCTTATATGATCCTTTGACGCATAGACAGAATGGCCGTTCACACTCTTTACGACTTCATCGCCCATATACGCGAGACTGCCGTCATCCATTGTCTCAAGAAATGTCGCACAACGGAGAAGTGTAGATTTTCCTGAACCGGACGGACCTATGATGCTTACGACTTCGCCCTTGTCGACGAAGAGGCTGATATCCTTTAATACCTCTGTATCGTCAAAGCTTTTCTTTATATGATTTATCTCAACAATATGCATTCTTACACCTAAATACTGTAATATGACATGCTCTTCTCAATGCGTGCCATGATCCATGCTACTACTGCATTGAAAATGAAGTAGAAGACGCCTGCTGCCATCAGAGGTCCCACATTATGGACTGCCGCCGACAGAGCCTTCGCCTCTGTAAACATCTCCGCATAAGCGATTGAGAATGATAGGGACGTGTCCTTTACCAGAGTGATGACCTCATTCGTGATCGATGGAAGTATCCTCTTCCAGACCTGCGGAAGAACTATGGCGAAGAATGTCCTGCTCTTCGAATATCCTAGAACCTCTGCTGCCTCGTACTGTCCCTGAGGGATCGAGCCGAAGCCCGAACGGTAGATCTCTGCGAAGTAAGCCGCATAGTTCAGAGAAAAGGCGATGATCACCGCTATTCCTCTGTACGCCGGTGTCGTAGATACTCCGAATATATAGTAGGGTCCGAAATAGATGACTATAAGCTGAAGCATCAGAGGGGTTCCACGCATGATAGCGATGTAAATCCTCATGATCCATGACAGCACAGGGTTCTTCGATACTCTTCCGAAATATATGAGGAAGCCCAGCGGCAGGGAAAATACAAGTGTCAGGACGAAGATCCGTATCGTCGTGAGCATTCCCTGACCAAGCTCAAGAATTATAGTTGCTATATCCATTATTTGCTCTCACCTAAAATGCTGACGTTCTCACCGAACCACTTCTTGGAGATCTTCTCAAAGGTTCCATCCTCATCCATCTCGTGAAGTGCCTTGTTCACCTGATCGCGAAGTGCGCCATTTCCCTTCTTGAAGCCTACTGCATACTGCTCTGAGCTGATCTCATCCGGCAGAATCGTAAACTCATCCTTCTTGTCCTTGATCTGATCAAGCGCTACGAACTTGTCCATTGCGACTGCATCTACGGCTCCTGACTCGAGGTCCATCATGGCTGTATTGTAATCTGCTACTGAGATCATCTGCGCGAAGCTGTTCTTCAGATCCTTATTCTCATCACTATTAAGCGCTGACTCTGCTGATGAATCCTTCTGCACGTCTACTGTCTTGCCCTTGAGGCCGCTATTATCCTTGATGCCGCTATTGCTCTTGACCACGAATACCTGGGCATTGTCCATGTAGCAGTCTGACCAGGTGTATGCATCCTCACGGCCATTGATCGTGAAGCCGTTCCAGATGCAGTCGATGGTGCCGCTTGAGAGCTCCATATCCTTGGCATCCCAGTCTATCGGCTGGAGAGAGATATCCTGACCGAGCCTCTTCGCGGTCTCCTTCGCAAGGTCTATATCAAATCCTGTAAACTCTCCATCGTCACCTACATATCCGAATGGTGGGAAGTTCTGATCGAAGCCTACGATAAACACATCATCTGTATTCTTCACGGCCTTGGTCTTCTTATTAGAAACCTTTGTAGTGCTATCTCCTGATGAAGCCTTACCGCTTCCGCCACATGCCATAAGGGAGAATGCTGTTGCGCCTATGAGTGCTAAGGTGAGTAGTCTCTTGAATACTTTCATTTTGTCCTCCAGAAATCAATTTCCTAATTTACTACTTTAATGCACTAATAAGGTATCACAATAGCAGTGTAAATTCAAGCAGGATCAGAAAGAGTCTGTGAGCCGTCGAGATAACTTCTGCACTCCGCGATCTCCTTTTCCATTGCCGCCTTTCCCGGAGCCCCGACTGTCAGGCGCTTGTCTACGCAGGTAGTAAGTGTTATCGCGTCGTATACATCATCATCGAAAGCATCTGAGAATTCCTTCAGCTCGTCGATTGACAGATCATCTATCGCGCACTTTCTGTCAATGCAGTGAAGGACGATCTTTCCTACTATTGTATGGGCATCACGGAACGGAACTCCCTTCCCGACGAGATAGTCAGCGGCGTCAGTAGCATTCGTGAAGCCATGGCGGGCGGACTGTTCCATTATATCCTTATTGAATCTGATAGTGGCGAGCATTCCATCGAAGAGGTGGATGCAGCCCTTTGCGGTATCCATTGCATCAAATGCAAGCTCCTTGTCCTCCTGCATATCCTTATTGTATGCGAGAGGGATACCCTTCATTGTGGTAAGAAGCTGCACGAGTGCACCGTACACACGGCCTGTCTTGCCACGGACAAGCTCGGCAATATCAGGATTCTTCTTCTGTGGCATGATGGAGCTGCCGGTAGAGAAGGCATCGTCGATCTCTATGAATCTGTATTCATTGGAGTTCCAGAGAATGATCTCTTCTGAGAATCTCGACAGATGCATCATGATGATTGAGAGTGCCGAGAGGAATTCGAGCAGGTAGTCCCTGTCTGATACGCCGTCCATTGAGTTCCTTGTCGGACCGTAGAAGCCGAGAGACTGTGCGGTCATGTCACGGTCGAGAGGGTAGGTTGTCCCGGCGAGAGCACCACTTCCGAGAGGGCAGTAGTTCATTCTCTCATATATGTCATGGAGTCTGTCACGATCTCTGCGGAACATTTCGAAATATGCACCGAGATGATGTGCGAGAGTAACCGGCTGAGCCTTCTGCAGATGTGTGAATCCCGGCATGATCGTGTCGACATTTCTCTGCATGATCGAGAGGATGGTTCCGAGGAAATGCTTCAGCAGATCGTCCGTCTCACGAACCTGCTTTCTTGTGTAGAGCCTCATATCGAGAGCTACCTGGTCATTTCTTGAGCGGCCGGTATGCAGCTTCTTGCCGGGCTCGCCGATACGATTGATAAGATTTGCCTCTACGAAGCTGTGAATGTCCTCGTACTCATCGGTGATCTTCAGTCTGCCATTATCCACATCAGCCTCGATAGAATCGAGCCCGCCGAGAATCGCATCCTTGTCTTCCTTAGAGATGATTCCCTGCTTCGCGAGCATCTTTACATGAGCCCGTGAACCCTCCACATCCTCGTGAAAGAACCGCTGGTCGAATCCGATCGACGCATTGAATGCGTACACCAGCTTGTCAGTATCCTTTGTAAATCTTCCGCCCCAGAGCTGTGCCATTATGAAATGTCCTCCTAAATAATTGCCTGTTAATAACCCTGTATCATTGTGCCACCCGGGTCTGCGTGCCTTCATCAGACCTGCTGTGCCGCTCTTTATATGAAAAAATGCATCCGCAGTAGTCCTGTCTGTAGATCCCGTATTCCTTCGAAATCTGGCAGCTGCGCAGGTAGCCGTTTTTCTTTTTGAAATCGGAATGGAGCCATCGGACTTTGTACTTCTCGCCCATTCCCTCGCCTATCCGGTTCAGGAGTGCCGCATCCTTCATCGGAGAAATGGTAAGCGTCGAGGTGAAATAGTCGAAACCATCCTCAGCTGCCTTCTGAGCCGTAGTACCAAGTCTCAGCTCGAAGCATTTCGTACACCGTCGTCCGCGCTCGGGTTCATTTTCAAGACCCTTAGCTGCCGCATAGAATCTGTCAGTATCAAAGTCGCCCTCTATGAAGCTGACAGGATACTTAGTCGGGAAGCTCCTGATGAATTCCTGCTGCTCCTTGGCCCTGTGATAGTATTCGCTGTCCGGATAGATATTCGGATTGTAGTAGAAGACAGTCACCCTGAAATACTGCGACAGATACTCGATGCAGTACGAGCTGCACGGAGCACAGCAGCTGTGAAGGAGCAGCGTTGGGACTTCACCCTTTTCATTTATAGCTGCGATTTCAGCATCACATAATTTCTGATAATTGATCCTCTGTTCCATTCCTTATATCTCCAGTCACAAAGCATAACTATTATACAAAAAAGTAGTTGCAAAAACAAGGTAAATCCTGTATAATACTATTCGCTTGCTCCGATAGCACAGTTGGTAGTGCACTTCACTCGTAATGAAGGGGTCGTCCGTTCGAGTCGGATTCGGAGCTTACCAGAAGAGCCTTGAAACCAGAGGGTTTCAAGGCTTTTTGATTTTAGGTGTTTTATTTTATGTAATGTTATATTAGTGTGTGTTGGCGCACAATTATCTTAAACTGATAAAAATTTCAGCATTTGTTAATTGCTTTTCTCCTGACTGACATGATATCATGGTTACTGTAACAAGAAAATTTTTGTGCAGATACTTTTTAAGGCGGGGAATATGAAAACAGAGGACGAGGAGCAGAGAAAAGGACGCAATAAAGCGACTATCGTCAATAAGACGTATATCGAGAGTGGCGAATACCGGCGTAAGTTTGATAAGATTACTGATTCACCAGAGCTCAATCGCAAGCTGTATCAGCTGGCAAAGCGGATGCTCTATCACCGGTCAGGTACACGGTTTGAGGATATGTACTGGATTTATGCTGATACTCTTGAAGTAGTTGCACAGGAGACCGAAAGGAATTACGAGGAAAAGATCGTGTACTCCCGATCTACCAAGCGTATTATAAAGCAGCATAAGAACCTGATCACGATACATTCTCATCCGGGAAGCTTTCCGCCGAGTGTAGATGACTTAATGAGCAATTATAAGCGGAAATATGCGTGATAAATGTAATATTTTCTTTACGGAGGTGTGATATACCATGGTTTATGAAAATGACAGATATAGAGTGCCTAAGAGATACCTTAAAATGCCGCTTTCAAAGTTAAGGCGTCTTGAGGAGAAGGAACTTAAGAAGATGGAAAGTGATGATAAGAAGACTAAATACAGACGGAATAAGATTGCAGATTGTCCTGTAAAGATTATAGGTTTTGATTCGTGAGTCATGGTAATCAATGGTGCACAATCGTGTTAAAAGATATGCAAAATGTGTATCTCGTAATGAAGGGGTCGTCCGTTCGAGTCGGATTCGGAGATTCACATTTATCATCCGTCTGAGGCTTTTCCCTCAGGCGGTTTTTTTCACAAAAAAGCCCCGGGGCAGAATGCCTCAGGGCTTTTCTTTATCAGGCAGATGAAATAACGATCAGCCAAGTTGCAGAAGACCTGCTGTGTTAATAGTCACCTTTGTCTTCTGTCCTGTCATAGTCTTTTTCTTTGACTTTACTTCCACAGATGGTTCGATCGCTATTGTCACTGTTCCCTTCTCTAAAAGAATGTCAAGCGCAGGGTTGTTCTCATCAAGCTTCAGTCCGTATATCTTGTTACTGGCAAAGCTTGTAGTGACGTTATCTGACTTAGGCTCATACTCGGTTACAGCAGAAGTTATATCGTAGTAGTAGCCTGTAGTCCTATCACCCGTCTTCTCCTCAGACATAGTAAATTTATTATCAATGCCTTCTATCTGCTTTGTACTGTAGAGATAGAACTTAGGAGTAATGGTCTTTGTCCCTGTGTTATCATCCTTGATGGTGAAGTAATACTTCTGATCCTTGACGGAATTCTTATCAGGGGTAAGCCCAGGCACTGCCTCGTTATAGGTCGCGGTTTTACCTAATAACAATGTATTAATTCCAGCGCAGATCTGTGACACAGTAGTATCACTTGTGACACCATCTATCACCTTACTGTCGGATCCCAGCCAAGGTCCCAGCTTCAGATTCTGAATCCTGTTAATAGCTTCCGTTCCTCGATTCTTATCATCATTAGTCATCGAATAAGCAAGCCTTATCGTTGCTGCCTTTGCAGCAATATTCAGGTCATACACTGTCATATCAAGATCCTTCACAGGGGAACGGTCCTTGAAATCCTGATCGGTATACTGGCTTGTGTCATTTCCGGTGAAGTCCTCGATATAGCTCCTCAGCACATCGATTGCCGACATGGTCTTTCCGCCTGTCTGAACCAGATAGCTCGACACCTGCTTTCTGCTGGTCGCAGAGCCAGTAAAGTATGCCTTAGGCTTAGAGGCCTGCTGTCTGTAGGCAGCTATCATAGTATTGATAAAGAGCTTGGCCTCATCATCGGTAGGATTATCCTCATGGCCGGCACCTGTATAGAAGATATTGCCACAGCTGAACAGATAGTAGTCGTTAGCCACATCCTGATCACGATAATATGAATTATCAAGTGTATACCATACAACAATATTGTCAGAGTTAAGGTTCAGCTGACTGTACTGACAGTGCGTAGTAGATACCTTCAGCAGATCCTCGCTATTCAGATAATAAGGATAGGTAGTGATAGTTCCCTTATTTACCTGCTTTACATTTTTAGTTTGCAGCTTACTAAAATCATCTTTTGTATCGTAATAAATATCTCCTTTGTCGAATTTCCATCTGTCCAGAAGTCCATCGGTATAGGCCTGTGTCTGAGGAACAGTTTCAACCTTTCCTGTTGGGTTTTCAACAGACTCTGGCTTATAGGCTATAGAATATCCAGCATTCTTAAGCATACTTATCTGTTCAGCCGTCAGCTGCTCAGTAGTTATTACCCTACCTGACCCATTCCCATAAGCCTGATTTTCTGTCATTCCTGCCTGAGGATTAAGCCTGGCAAGGAAGCCGTCCTGTACATAATTGTCATCCTTGTCCTTCACATTCCATTTTCTAACACCTCCTGAACCCAGCTTTGTATCTGTGATTCCATATACATCCATCTTATTAAGAGACCGGAGAGTAGTATTGAAATCAAAGGCAGCCCAGGCATAGGCATTCTTATTTTCTGGATGAGCATGACCGTTTGGCTTTTGGCTATCTTTAATGTACCATCCGAATACATCCGTATTATTCTTTGTCAGATAAGCATGGGATGAGTTATCATGAGTGAAGAGGACAGACTTTCCTGAATCAGCAAAATCCTGGATCCTGTAGCATGAATCCCGGTCGAGAGACTGATACATATCCGAAAAACCGAGGATTATCATATCATAGGCATCGAGATTTATATCTCCTCCTGACTCAATGGTATATTCATCACCATCTCTTTCTATAGTCCTATATTCCCTGCCATTTGGATACTCGTTTTTATTGAAGTCTTCTGCACAGACAGTTACAATATTTATCTTGTACTTATCAGTAACTGTTTTGTCTATAAGCCAATTATGATACTGATCGATATATGTGTCTGCTATATTTTCCGACTTATTTGCTTCCTCAAGATTATAAACCTTCCTGTTATTCAGACGGGTATCAGAGTTTACCTGAAGCACATCTATTACCGGCTTTTTATCATTTGTCGCCGGCTTATAACAGATACGGCTGACAGAAGCATGAGGAAGATATTCTGATCCACCGCTGACATCCGGGTTCTGGGTCACGACAAGCTTCCAGTTCACTGACCCGACCATCTGCTCAGGCAGGATCACTGCCGCAGTATATGTAGGAGCGTCATCCTTAGTAAGACCACCCTTCATGCTATCTCCATAGTTCTCATCACTGCTTCCATCATCACCGGCAACTGCCAGATCAGCCACCTTCTCCTCATCAGTATAGAGACCATTACCGTCACTATCGAAATAGAAAGATCCGGTATATGTAGTAGTGGATGGTGATGGGTCGGTAGCGTTTACGATCTTAAAGCTTACTGTAAGAGTATCGTCTGTAAGGATTCCATTGCCATTCCCATCATAGGATTCCGGCGCTTTTACGATCTCTATCTCAGGAGACGAAATATTTACATATCTTGAAACAGTAACAGGTGTGACCTTCTTTGACTGCCATACATTATCATAGCCTATTGCCTCAGTCAGGAAGCTATAAAGCTTCGAAAAATAATCAACATGTATGGTACTTATCGAGGCAGCTTTGGTCTGTCCCAGATCCAAATTATAAGCACCAGTACTTCCGTTTGAACGATAATTATCCGAAATAGTAGTGCTAGCAGTAACAGACGATGTCACCTTCCATTTATTGGAGGCAAACCTTATCTCACCACTGTTCTTATCCTTTGCAAAGGCCTGGATAACTGAGCCATTCTTCCAGCTGCTGATATCAGCTGTCGCACCCTTCACCACTGTTGACGGATCATTTACATCCTGCCAGTAGTAGTCATAATTTTCCTGATTATTCCAGTTGATATAACTATTGACATAAGGTGGTGGTGCTATCTTATTATCCCATGACTGATAGATGAATGTCTGCTCAGTATAATCCTTAGAGCCATCATCCTTTATATAGTAGGACCCGCTTTTCGTATCAGTTGCCGTACAGGATGAATCAGTGATCTTCGTAACAATGATTCGGCTTACTACAGTCTTATCTGGCGTATAGGTCTTACCAGCCACGGTTACTCCTGTAATCTGGCAGTAATAGGCATAGCTGCTATATTTATTTACCTCATCACCCTTAAGTACATAGCTGTCTCCATTTGCAGAAGGAATATTCTCAAACTGACCTGGGGCAAAATTACCTCCATTATTTGCCCGGCAACGATACCACTGATAACTGTACTTCACCTCTTCCTTTCCGAAATTTTTTACAATAGGAGTGACTTTTAGTAAGGCCTGGCCAGTCGATGTGTCGAGACTGATATCAGAAAAGCCAACAGATATCTGACTCTTATCCTGCATCAGATCATCTGATATGATCACAGGATGTCCGGCCCTTACAAAGGCCTGAAGCTCCTTAAGCTTTCTTGGCGTGATATCATTTCCAGATCTGCGGTACTGGGCACTTCCGGTCCAATTATAATAGTCGGTCACGTTCATACCGATAGTCGCTGAAGCATCTCCAAAATTACCATCCATATTCAGACGGTTATTCTGGTCTATATATGAATAGTCACCTATATTATAGTAATAAAGCCTATTCATTGCCGTATCAGAATATTCTGGGTTAGGAACAGTACCTTTACCTACATATACCAGATCATAGTTCTCGGATATGTCCTCTGTCTTTCCGACAAGCTTCCTTGTGGACATGGTTGTAACCGTAATGGCATCTGGCTTGAAGGAGTCTCCAAACCAGTTCTTTCTCAGTTCCTCCTTAAGCTTTCCATCCTTAGTTATCTCAGATGTCTCCTCCGGCTCTATGTCAAGGATCCTGACCTTTGTCTTCTTATTCCTGACTGTAGATACATTATTGCTAATAATATATTGGATGCATGAGGCCATGGATACATCCTCAGATAAAAGGTCAGAGGTATTCCTGTTCTTCTGCTTACGAAGGAAGTTTTCCTCCTCTATATTCTGATAGACCTCATTGAAGGCCGATCCTGAGCTCTTATAGTCGCTATCTTCATACTTTTTGGTAAGATCAGATGTGACAAGCCCCTTTCTTTCGTCCTTGCCTGTCCTTACCAGATATATGCTCTTGTCGACATATCCGTTTGGATAGCTTCCGCTTATCTTATCTGATGAAACTCCGGCTGAAGTAAGGAAATTATTATCAGAATCAGAAATAGCCCTGCCGTCTATCAGAAGAGCTCCCTTGCCCTTTGCATATGCAGCAAGAGTTGTCATTGCATCAGAAGTAAGGCCGATATCCTTGCCTTCAGAGGATAGGACCACAAGACCATATGAGCTGAGATCAGCCGGTACCGATGAAGGAGATACGACTGTCACATTTATCCTGCTGCTTATAGCATCTATATCAGAAGTTTCTGAGCAGTCGAGGATCTTCTTTGCGAACCAGTTGTTGTTTGTATATCCTCCCTTGTATCTGATCTGATCATAGATTATCTGGTATTTACCATTCTCATCAGCAGATGCATTGGTAAGGTCATAGTTTCCGTTTCCCTTTCCCACATACTTAAATGATGAAAGATCCAGATCAAAATAACCTCTCTGTCCAGAACCTGCCTTGGTAAAGCCCTTTACAGTATCTATCTGGGCAGCATACCAGCCAGCCTTTTCAAGATCAGTTAGAGATCCATCCATATCGGATCCTGTCTTTACTTCTGTTATAGTCTTTATAGCATAATACTGGTTGCCGGCCTTGAACTCCCTGTCCTCAGAAGCTGCCTGATCAAAGACCTGCTTTCCATCATCAGAGAGACTGTAGAGAGGCAGATTTTTTTCAGCCGAGAAATGGAAATAGGAGCTATCATTTGTACTGTCTATCTGATTTACATCCTTTTTGCTGACAGAATCAAAAACAGGCTTATAAAAGACATAGCTGGTCTTTCTTGAGTCAAAATCAGAATCATTCGCGAACTGCGAGCTAAGAGAATCTAAAGGATTGGAGAAGCTTATGTTCTGAACATAGTCTCCCCCGCTCTTATTGAACTGAAATGAGGACGAATCTACAGAAAAGGCCCCTCCCTCAGTCTCCACAGGAGTACCGTTTGCTTTCATTGACTCGTCATGGCCCAGAGAAAGCGTAGAATAATCATCTGTAGGAAGGTCCTGCCATGGATAATACTCAGTATAGGCTTCCTTTGAATCCTTTGTCGATGAGGTAAGAGGAGTATCGTCAGTGGACGAGAGTATACCCTTATCCTCAAGGCCATTCAGATAGTCATTGGCCCATTTTTTTCTATCATCGATACTGGTCGTTTCTTTTAGAGTATCCTCAAACTTAACAGGCTCCTGGCCAGCCACATAGTATCCGAACTCACCCTTTCCTGGCGCCACCTCAAGGATATTATAGCTTCCTGATGGCCCAATGAGAGAGCTTATGATATTTTCTATACCAGGGAGGGAGGTCGCTGCCTTTGCCCTCATCATTCTAAGGTTTCTCCACTCTGCTGCTGTTGCTATCATGGAGGCTGCAAGTACCGCCGGCAGCACACGCTTTACGATTATCTGCTTTACTGACTTACCTTTCATTGACTTCCTCCAAATATGGGTCATTTGCAAGTGTACTAAAATCTTTCGCCCAGACAGTACGTCCACGGAATGTAGTGTCTGTCACGTTCTTAAACTTCTTATCCCTCTTCTTAAGAGACAGTGTCATGGAAAACCTGTCGGCATAGTTTATCATAGGACTGTCCTTCTGCACTGCTGATGGCTCCATTGATATCTCAAGACTGGCAGTAAATCCATCATCATCGAAATTCTCGCAGAGCTTCTCATAGCTTATAGATGTAGCTAAAGAAGCAGTCGCTGCCGCGCCAAGCGTCATTGGGCTTGTCTGCCCGTAGTAGAGAGTCTTTGTAGTGCTGTCATATTTATAAGCATGAATGATATAGAGATTATCTTCAGGCTGATAGATCCCGGTAGTATTATTCAGCTCTGATGAGGCTTTCTGATACTTGCCTGTATACTCAACAAAGTATACGGGTGAGCTTCCATCAAAGCTTACCGTATCACTGCTCAAATTCCCGCCTACTACCGCAGCCGAGCTGTCAATGGAATTCTCTGACATCTGCTCGCTCACCTGCTTTGAAGCCTGGGAAAGGCTTACGCTTCTCTGGAGATTGGAATAGGTATTAGCCGAGGTGATCATGAACTGACCGCAGATCAGAATGATAATAGTCATAATAGCCATTGAAACCACTAGCTCCAACAGAGTAAAGCCTCCGTTGTCCTTTAATGATCTTCTTTTTTTAGCTGCCATAGTCGCCTCCATTTACTGCCTTACCATATCTACTCTTCCTGTAAGGCCTGAAACAGTAAGTTCATAGGTCACTCCGCCACCTGTTATAGTGATAGATCGTGTTTTTGAATCTGAATGCTCCTTAGTCGTATCATAAGAGCTTCCTGTATAGAAAAGCTTAGGTGCTCCGCTTCCTTTGTCAAAGGAGATATAGAGACTATCACCTGATAGATCAGCCGAACCGTCGTTGAACTTTACATTAAGCTTTCTTGTCGATACGGTCTCTGTGTCCACCTTACTGCCATTTACATAAAAATCAGCTGTAAGATCATTCCCTTTGTTTATGACCATATAAGTCCCGTTATTCCCACGGGTAAGAGCATACTGCTTGCCGGTCAGAAGGGCATCCCTGGTATTAACAGCTGCCTTCTTCGCAGCTGTCAGCTGAACCGGATTTATCGAAGCGATTATCACTCCAGTAAGGACTGCGATTATCGCAACGACGACCACTATTTCTATCAGTGTAAAGCCGCTGTCAGTCCTTTTTCCAGTTCTCATAGGTCACGTCCTCCCATTTTTTTGTCTCAGATGAAGAGCTGCTGCCATGAGCACCTCTCCAGAGATCCGTTTCCTTAAGTGCTTCTATGCCTTTGTTCTCTACATAAAAATGACTGTTTTTAATCTCAAGTGTGCCAGAGCATAGAATAATTCCATGGAAATCATGGTCAAGCTTAACATTACCATCAACTACATAGGCAAATTTTGAACCTCCATCAGGAATGTCATTACAATCACCCCAGCAGGCATATACCTCAACTTCATTTCCAGTCTTATCTTTAACCGATCTGTTAAGCTTTACTCCGACAAGCTTGCCTCTTGATCCATTGCAAAGCTCACGAAGCTTATTGACATCGATAAACGTATGGAATGGCGTGGAGTTTCCATCCGAATTAAGGTTTAGTGTGTCAGACAGCTTCCTGTAATTATCGTTGTAGCTCTTTGCCTCATCGTCTGAGCTATTGCCGCCTCCGTATACATTGTATTTACCGTTCTTAACCTCAATGGTAGTCCCGGCCGAGCGAACAGAAGCTCCCTTCGTATCAAAGCCAATCAGATCAGCATAGCCTGAGATATAGGAGCTTACCTCCTCCTTATTATTTTCAAAGTAATCCTTGAAATAAGCGTTGGCGTTCTCCTGGGCAGTTCTTCCATTTGCATCCTTGAAATCCAGGAAATAATATCTTACGCACTGACTGGCATTACCCGGAATATTATAGGTAAGTACCTTTATATCATCTTTGCTTTTTATACCATAATAGGAAAGTGGCTCTGAAAGCTTGTCAGTCTTTTTAGTAAACAAGGTCGGATCGATTGAATTTAAAGCCCTGTCAGATTCCTTGCTGTTTGCATCGTCATCACTAGTGCTCAGGATCCTTGGGTTAGTAAACGATTCTGTGCTTCCTTCACTGGTGGAAAAGAAATTTCCAGGAACCAGATAAGCAAGCTGCTCAGACCTGGTAGTGATCGATGATCCCATTCCCGAGCTCTTGTCAGTAGCTGTAGATGACTCAGTAACAAAGCTCTTGCCAGCAATAGTAAGACTTGAAATATTGCTGATATCAAGGATACCCTTCTTATTGAAAATGATCGAACTTGAATCCATAGGACTGTTGCTTTTGTTCCCATCAAAGTCCAGGCCATTACCGAAGCCATAATAACTTCCCTTTAATGTCGCATTTCCTCCTGTTCCGAATTCGAGATCATCTCTTAAATAGATATGAGAACCTTCATCTGATTCAAGAATCGAGCCTTTATTAAGATTTATATTATTGACCCATAGACTTGAGCCCTCATTTAAATTTATCTTACCTGCAATTCCTGAGATCCTGCTGTCTGAACTATCAGAGGTCGCAAATGAAATATCTCCTGAGGTTCTGATTTCCTCTGATCCTTTCTTTTTTGCCACAAAATTGTCAGACGGATCAACATCACCCAAACGAGTCCGGCCGATTATAAGAGTCTGATTCTTATTCACTGATAGGGTTCCAGCTCCTAATACTACCTTCCCGGCATATCCGCTGCCTTCAAATGTACCATTGGCTGGCTGCTGACCCGTCTCCCCATATCTGTACATCAAAAGGCCCTGATCAGCAACGAAGTTATAGTTCAAAAGTGCATCATTAAAGCCCACATACTTAGAGCTTATAGAGGCTGCAGGAACCGTCAGCCGAAAGTCCGTAGTGATCTGCTCCTCATATCCATTCTTATTATAGACAAGACGAACTCCGCGCAGGATTAGATCATTGTTCTTCGTCACAAAGACACTTCCTGTGGTATTATTCTCTACTCCGTCCACTATTGCTGAAATCTTATAATCCCCTCCCTTTGATCTGCCTTTAAGGAAGTCATCAAGAGCTGCTACACTATATTTGGTCGGTGTAACCGAGCCACTGCTGATACCTGTTTTAGCTTCAGGGAAAAGGATCTTTCCGTCAGAGCCCTTTGCCGATCTCACTATATCAGCGAGATAAGCGTTTGCGAAGGTTGCCTTATTGGTATCCTGATCCTTGCTGAAATTCTGCAGAAGGCCCTTATATCCGGCTGCTATAGCATCGGAGTTTACCTCTGAAAGCCCCTCACGGATCAGCTCCATACCTGTCTCGGCTGAGCTGAATGTCTTCTCACTCTTTCTCTGGCTGTATCTGAGGATTACTGATGTATAGCTGGAATAAAGTATGGCAAGTCCAAGCAACAGAACCACAAACATTACAACAACGACAAGAACCAGTGAGTTCCCGCCGTTATTGCCCTTAAGCATACTTAGTATTCCCTTTTTTCCCTTTTCCCGTTTCACTTCGTTCATATAATAACCACCTGCTTATCCGCGCTTTATACCTGTAAGTGTATATCTTGGCTCGATTGGTGAACCTGATGCGGTATAATACCCGTTATTAAAGCCATAGGAACCTCCAGCTGCTACAAGCTGCAGACTGTCATAAATTCGGATAGTAACACTGTAGAGATGCTCCTGCGCCTTCTGACTTATCAGATGCTTGAAGCTGTCATCGTTCGAGCCATCCACATACCAGATATCTATAGCCGGATCCGACGAAGCTCTGCTTAGCCTTGAGAAAAAGCTCTGCAGCTTGCTATCATCTATGTCATAGAACTTCCTGAATTCATATCTGCCTGGAAGGTCCGTCTCAAGATCGTCCTTAAGTCCCATATTAGTATGTACAAGAAGATCAGGATCTGTGGTGTCCTCGTGATTTTCAAGAAGCCTTACCCTGCCTCCGTATGGCCGTACATCATTACCATTCTGCTTTACTATATAGACATCACCCTTGACACCGTCCAGATTGTCTATTATAACATCCTCCCTGTAGGTTCTCTCTGTAGACTGATAGAAAGGCTGATAGCATACAAAGAAATTGATCGGGGCAGTAACAGGCTTACCGTCCTTCATATATTTGTACTTTATACTTGAAAAAGCGTCATCGATAAAGCCGGCTTTTTCCCCTGCAGCAGCATTATTTGCCTCACATCTGCTTACTTCTGCTCCGTCAACAGTCTTAACAGACATTAAAGAAAAAGTCTTCGTCGTACTATCATAAGTCGGATATGCATAAAGCCGTATAGTATGTTTCTCATGGATATAGGTTATATCATAGCAGTATGCTACAACAGGCTTCACATAGGTTGTCTTATCACCATCAGGTCCCGAGACATCTGTAGTGAAATGGACATATATGCTTCTCTTCTGCTTTATTATCTTATCCTTACCAGAAACAGCTGAGATGACAAGTTTATCCGGATCTATACTTGCGTCTGTCGGCTGAACAAAAATATTGTCAAAGGACATAGGCTGTGTACGGAGCTTATCATTCATATCTGAGATGGAGCTACCATCTACCAGGTCAGAAATATCGCCCGTCAAACTCGGATCCTTTCCAAGTCCTGCCTGAATGGTGACGGCTGCCGAATACTTTGTTGTGCCATTCTGATAGATATTCGGAATGGCAAGATATACTATATCTCCGTGGTTGTCGTTTTTCTTTGATTTGTTGGACCCGGTCCAGCTGTTGTTTAAAACAGAGCCTCTAATAGTTTCATCCGGAACAGTACCAAAATAAGAAAGGAGTTCGGTATATCCATTCCATTTATCAGTATCTGATACAGCCTTCGGATCCGTATTCTTCATATTTCCTCTTGCCCATTTGAAGAAATAATCGCCAGACTTGTCCTGTATCTTCTCATACACCGTCTGTGCAGCCGCATTCTGATCCGCCGTCCGCTTAGACTTGGAAACGGAGTTTGATGATACTACAAAGGCTGTCAGCAGAGGAGCGACTATTATGGCAAGGATAGCCACTGAAACAACCAGCTCCAGAAGTGAGAAGCCAGCGTCTTCAGACGCCTCTGCTCTATTAAGTTCTGTGCTTCTCCTTACCATATTTCTTTCCTCCTTGTCATATCCCCCTCATTATATCACTGTGCCTGTCTGGTACCAAACGGATTAGCAACACCTGTATCAACCTCAGGAATATCATGCCTGGTCTTCGGTGCATCATTATATGTGGTGTAGTAGGAATTAACAGAAACCGAAACATTGAGATCCCTGTTCTCCGCATCATAATCCGCTGTAATCGTATCAAAGCCCTTAAGAGTCTTCTGATCGAAGATATAGTCCATGCCGTCCTTGAACTGGTCATAGTCCATCTTTACAGTAAGAGTCATCGGCTTCTTATATACTGTCATATCGACCTGTTTTGACGGATCATCAATAGTATCCTCTGTCACACTCTTGAACTGCTCGACTGCGACAGGGTCTGAAAAGTTGGCCTCTGTCACATCTACTCCGAGGTCTTCCTCGAACTTCTTTGTGAATACCAGCTCATCCTCTGTCAGCACCTCTGTAGGAAGTGTAGGTAAAACTGCACTGATATTGGCCTTTGCTGTCTCGATACCATCGAGGTACTCCTGCTTGTTGGCTTCATATTCCCTCAGCTTGTCAAGCTCCGGCTGAAGCTGTGAAATCTGCTCGTCTGCGTCTTCCTTCTTCTGGGCAAAATTCCTGTAGATGAAAAGATAAGAGAGAAGAAGTACCAATACTCCTGCTAATACTATAAGAATCTTTATATTTTTTTTTGACATACTGCCTGTCATGCTTCATCTCCCCTTTCTTACTGATTCGAGCTGCTGCCTGAGGAGCTTGTGTCTGTTGAACTCGATGAGCTGCTGCCTGAAGAGCTTGTGTCTGTTGAACCTGTGCTGTCTGGAGCATTTTCAATTCCTGCTGCTTCATTGCCTGCCATCAATCCGTCATTAGGGAACATACAGGTGATCTCGAAGGAGAGCGTCTTGCTGCCGCTCTCGCTGTCCTGTTCAGTGACAGAAGGTGTGCTGACATCGGTGACCTTGATTGAATCAAAATCCCTGAATGTATGGATAACGTTAGCCGCACTGTCGAAATCATCCTTGGTCTCACAGGAGAGAACAACATTTGTCTGAGAGCATGATGCCGAAAGGAAAAGAAGATCCGATGGCATTCTTGTCTCAATTTCCTCGAAGAACTTTCGCATATTGGCATTATTTCCGCCGGCGTCGTTCATTATAACATCAATATCATCCGAGTTCTTCGAATAGAGGACATATCTGTCGTATGCTTCCTTTGCCGGCTGGAGTGAAGCCATCTCTGTCTTCATCGCCTCGAGCTCCCTCTGTGAGCTATTGTACTGAAGCACTGCGAAAAGTCCCAGGACTATTCCGATCGCTGCAAATACGACTGCCACTGCTATAGGAGTAGCATAGGAATCATCCTTTCCGCCTGCCCCCTTCTGACCTCTTGTGAGAAGATAAGCCTCCGGGATCAGGTCCACAGGCTTTATCACACAGCCCGCGACACTCACGTATGAGGATATATCAGCATTTCCATTTACAAGAGGAGCTACCTCCTGGATATTCTCAATGAATGCCGTATCTATTCCTGAGCTGTCCTGAATGGCCTCACGCAGGAACGGGAGATGTGCACATGGTCCACAGATCACCACACCGTCCACTGGCTTGTTCTTCGTGGTATGTACATAGTCGCATGCCCTCGTGATCGATGAGACCACTCTCTCCAGCAGCTGCTCGGATACATCCTTTGATATACTCTGCACTCCAGGCCTCGTCAGACGGGTAAACATCTCATAATACGCTGCTTCTCCTCTGCCCTCCTGCTGAAGCACAGGATAGATGAGCTCATCACCACCATATGTAAATGATCTCTGCATCACATACGAGCCATTCGACAGGAAGGTGCATTCTATTCTCTCAGGTGCTATATATGCATAGCATACGCTTCCCTGTATAGGTGCTGAAGCAAAGGTCTGCAGAAGTGCATTGTCAGATGAATCCATTATCCTGATATGGACGAGCATCTTCTGTGCAAGACCTACATACGAATTCAGCAGCTCCTTTGGTGCTGCCTTGAGCAGGATCCTGTATCCCGCCGGCTTCTTATTCTGCGGTGCTGCCTGCTTCTTTTCTCCTGCTGCATCCTTATCCTTTTCGCCCCTCTCCTGCTTCGACTCCTCTGCTTCATTTCCGAGGATGGAATATGTCAGCTTGTACTGCTTCATATCCACCGGGAAGTAATCGTCGGCATTGGCATTGATCATCGACTGGATCTGCTTTTCCTTGACCTTCGGGAGAGTGATCTCTCTCGTTGCAATCTTTGATGATGATATGCAGAAATTCACGTCTGATACATTCTTCAGGCCGTGATTGGTAAGCTGTGCCGTAAGAGCCTTGGAATACTCCTCTATATCCGCGATCGTACCATCGCTTACGCTTCCGGTCGGAGTAGGAAACGAGAAATGATCACTTACTACATTGTGCTTGCCCTTATTTGCCGTCCGGCATACCAGGGTTATACGGTCGCCCGGCTGGATATTGACTGTTAATGCCATTTTTTCTCCTTCTATACTATATCTACTATCCCAGCGCACTCACATACGCAAAGATGACATCCACCCCAAACAGTGCATTGAACGCTATGCCCAATGCCAGATACGGCCCCATCGCAAGCTTCCTGCCTGCGCCGCTGACCTTCATTCTGATGAGATGCACCACAGTGCCGACGATACATCCGAGGAACAGCGACAGTATGATCATCTTCCATCCGAGGAAAAGTCCTGCTGCTGCCATCAGCTTCACATCGCCTCCGCCAATCCCGCGGCCCTTTGTGATCAGAAGAATGATAAGCATCACTCCGCTTACGATCACAAATCCTACGATATGCGTGACAAGTATATGTGCTATCGTAAGCCCCTCGCCATCTATCAGCGCATCAACCAGGCTTCTGTAATGCCCGGTCTCATTGTCTCCGATGATGGTTATGAACTTGAGGATCGGATCAACCTCATCTCCCGCGGTCTGATACAGGAAGTCATGTAATGCACCTTCCCTCACTGACACCGCAGCTATCTCGGAAATGACCTTTATCACTGCAAGGATGAAGATGAAGGCATTCAGTCCGAATGGTATCTCCATCGTTCTCTCATCTATTACTGCTATCACGACAAGCGCTGACAGAAGTCCTGCCGTGACTATTCCCATCATTGAAAAACCATATCTGTAGAAGCACAGACCCCAGAGGACTCCGTTGGCCGCTTCTATCAGTGGATACTGGATACTGAGCTTCGCTCCGCAATACCTGCATTTTCCTCTGAGAAAAATATAGGAAAACACCGGAAACATATCGTACCACGCCAGCCTGTGTCCACAGCTCATGCAGTGCGAATGTGACCTCACGAAGTCCTCACCCTTCGGAATCCTGTATATCAGGACGTTCATGAAGCTCCCGACGCACATTCCGAAAAGCACCACTATGATATATCCTATTACTATTTCTGTCATTACTCTTTCCTTTTAGATATTGTCGAGGGCGGAGATCATCGATCCCATCGGAAGAACGATTGCGAATACGATCGATCCTACTATTCCTGCAAGGATCAGGATCATGATAGGCTCCATCAGCGCTACCAGCTGCTCTGTAGCCTCACGCACTTCCTCGTCATAATAGTCTGCTACCTTGTCCAGCATGCCATCTATATTACCGGTATCCTCACCGATGCCTACCATGTGGTGGACAAGCGGAGGGAAGACTCCGTTCTCCTTCAACGGTGTCGCAAGGCTCGAACCCATTGATACTGCCTCCCTGCACTTATATACTGCATCCTCGAATACGAGATTCTTCATCGTGCCTGCTACGATATTCAGCGCATCGATCATCGGAATACCTGTGGCGAGCAGCGTAGCGAGCGTCCTCGTAAATGAAGCCGTATTCTGCTTTACTGCAAGAGTCTTGCCCGGAAGCTTCAGCCTCAGCTGATCCAGCCTGTAGGCTCCATCCTTATTCATCCTGGTAAGCTTCAGGCTCACTATGATAGCTACTACCACCGACAGTATCACATACCAGTAGTGCTTCACGAAAGCCGAAGCAGCGAGCACGAACACCGTGATCGCCGGCATCTTCGCATCGAGCTCGGAAAGCATATCCGTGAACTGAGGCACCACCATCACCAGTAGTACTACAATAACTATGAAGGTAACTGACAGAAGGATGATCGGGTAGATCGATGCCTTCTTTACTAGAGCCTTCAGTGCATGATCCTTCTCGAACTGCTTGCCCATTCTGTCAAATGACTGTGACAGGGCACCGGATTCCTCACCTGCACGTACCAGAGTAACGAAAATTCTCGAAAACACATCTGGGTGCTCTGCCATTGCATCTGCAAGAGTAGAGCCCTTCTCGATGGCCTTCTTGCAGGATATGATAGCCTCTGTGAGCCTCTTATTCGTAGTCTGCTCGGAGAGCATCTCAAGAGCCAAGATAACCGGCACACCTGCATCCACGATAGATACAAACTGTCGGCAGAACACCGACATATCACGTGGTGACGGCTTGCCTCCGATATTGATATTGACATTTGAATTGAGAGCATTCGCCTCCTCAAGAGAAATGATCGTATTCCCCTGGGACTTCAGTTCTCCGATGGCAAGGTCCCTGTTGTCAGCCTCCATGCTGCCCTTCTGCTGCCTGCCATCCTTTGCTATGACGGTATAATTAAAAGTAGCCAAACCTTTCCTCTTCGCTTTCTATAGCCATTTTCCCTGAAAAGCCTTCCTCACGGAAAGCTCTAACAATATTTTATAGAATTTTAACACATTTTTCCTGATTTGTTAAGACTTTATTTAAAAAGCTCATTTTTTGGAAACGATTTCATGAGCGGCCCTGTTCTTCACGATGGAATCCGGCGGAATCACGCCCCTGATCATCGACAGCGGATAGATATTGGTATGTGCTCCTATCACACTTCCCGGATTCATGACTGTATTGCATCCGACCTCGGCATAGTCCCCGAGCATTGCACCGATCTTCCGTAATCCGGTCTCTATCTCCTCGCCTGTAGAGAAATCCTTTATCACGACATTAGTCCTGTCGCTCTTGATATTGCTCGTGATGGAGCCTGCGCCCATGTGTGCATGGAATCCGAGGACAGAATCACCCACATAGTTGTAATGCGGCACCTCGACATTGTCAAAAATGATATCGTTCTTGATCTCGGTCGAATTCCCGACGACACAGTCTGCCCCGATAATGGCATTGCCACGGATGAAGGCTCCCGGTCTCACCTCTGTCCCGGGTCCGATGATGCATGGCCCGATGATCGTAATCGTGGCCTCATTTACGAACCTGACAGTCTTCGCGATATAAATGTCATCTCCACGGTCTTCATAAATATCCTTATCGAGATATGGTCCCGTCTTTCTGATGAAATCGCCGATATGAGGAAGCACCTCCCACGGATATTCATACTTTTCCAACAAGGGTGACGCTATTGTGTGTGTCAGATCATACATATTCCTGATAGTACAGTTCATTACATATCCTTTCCGCTTCCCGGCCTCTTTTATAAAGATTTAACAAAAATTATATCATACCTTCATGAAGTCAACAAGGTATTTTGAGAAAATCAGCGAAGGTCATCTGAGCAGCTGAGCGAACCTCGTCTCCGTCGCATAATCAAGCGTCTCATACCATACCACTACCCTGTCAGGATTCTGCACCTTCATCTCTGTCAGAAGCGACTTCCCGCCATAATACCTGAGATCGATCATTATTATTTTCTTATATGATGCGATAAGGTATGGGACTGCTGAATTCGCAAAGGAATCCTTTATCATGAGGAGTGTCGGCCCGCTCTGGACATCATTATTCGTGATCACTGACAGGCCGTGGTTACCACCCATGTAGACACTGTACTTGTCCGAGGTAAACATATACTCAGGCTCATACAGGCTCCCTGATGCATCAATAGCCCCGAGCCTGCCGTCATAACCGTATTTATTGACAATTGTCACCGACGGAAGTCTCGACGGCATTGTCATCCTGTCGTATCTCGCTATGTACAGGGGTGCAGACCTGTAGAGGGTTCCGCGGAAATTGTTCCCGACCGTCACCGGAGAATAATAGTAAATGTCAGGCAGATCAAGTCCTCTCGACCGCTGATAGTCCCTGGCTGCAAGATAGGCTCCCCGGTTGTTGTAATGATGGTCGGTGTAGAAATATTTTTCCTCACCATCATTCAAAAAGCCCTCCAACGAGACCAGTTTCATCTTCTCGTCTCCCCTGATCTCCTTCCACACATCCTTTCTGATCCTGCTGTCATCAAGATACGGAGCAAATATCGGAAGCTTCTGTGGCTCGGCAGCGCCTCTCGGCGGTATCATGCAGATATCGACCGGCAGTCCCGACTCCTCGGAGAAGCGTCTCAGGATATGTGTATTAAGCGCTACCCTCGATGCATTGTAGTCATTCTCAGTCTCCATCCTGACATAAGTACCATCATTATCAAAGTAGGCACCATTTCTGTCCTGCCTGCCAAAGGCTGCATCTATAGTGACAGCAATCCTGATCGACGGTCTCTTGATGAGAGACTGGTCCTTCATGCCCTCCTCCATCTGCTTCTGATAAGAGGCATCTAATACCTTCTCCCATGAAAAGGACGGCAGTGCTGTAAGCCTCCTGTTCTCAATATCGGAGACACGGATTGGCGCATGAGCTACTGACAGCAGGCCTGTCACCCCGACTATCACAAGGAATATCACAATGTAAAAGATATTATTCGAATTCTTCATAAGCTAAAACCTGAAATAGAGGAAGGGGTTGAATCCGGCCGACACCAGTATGATGATCGACAGTACTATAAGTATCAGTGACAGAAGCATCTGCAGATCTGAGACCTCTCCATCACCGCGTCTCTTCGAATGTACCTCCACCCTTGAGAACCATCTGTGTGGAAGGGATGTCGCTCCGAGTATGCCTACTATGATGACAGACGCTGATTCTCTAAGGGTATAGAGTGTAAAGCAGGCTCCCGATGCATGACCTCTGGTGAAATCAAATCCGGCCCTCCAGGATGACGGCGAGAACAGCCGCTGTATGTACATCCATGCCTCTGATATATCTGTATGAGAGAAAAGTATCCAGCCAAGCATCACTAGAAACATAGTGACAAGCGTCCTGATAAAGGACAGCTTCTCCGGCAGCTTCTCCCATACCCGGAGCATGAACATTTTTTCAATGAAAAGAAGTACGAAATAATAGAGTCCCCACAGGACGAAATTCCATGAGGCCCCATGCCAGAGTCCCGTCAGTGACCACACGATGAGGAGATTCAGTATCTGCCTGGCGAGTCCCTTTCTATTGCCTCCGAGAGGAATATACAGATATTCCCTGAACCACGAGCCCAGAGTCATATGCCATCTGCGCCAGAACTCAGTGATACTCCTGCTCTCGTACGGATAGTCGAAGTTCTCAGGGAAATGGAAGCCGAACATCCTGCCCAGGCCTATAGCCATATCCGAATACCCCGAGAAATCGAAGTATATCTGGATCGTATATACAACCGCTGACATGAGCACGAGCGGTCCTGTGAGATTATCTGCGTGAACTGCCGTGATATTATTATATATCTCACCGGCCTTATTCGCGATGAGCACCTTCTTTGCAAGTCCTATGGAAAAGCGGTAGATCCCGAGCGCGATATCCGATGAATTCTCATGCCTCTCATCGACCTCTGATGCTATATCGCGGTACTTCACTATCGGTCCTGCGATCAGCTGTGGAAAAAGACAGACGTACATGCCGAAGCTGATGATATTCCTCTGGGCAGTGATCTCGCCTCGATACACATCGATGGTATATGACATTGTCTGGAACGTATAAAAGGAAATACCGACAGGAAGTGCGATATTCAGCAGTCCTATAGCCGATCCTGTGAGATGATCGATGCTTGAAATGAAAAAATCCGTGTACTTGAAGAAGCCGAGGATCGACAGATTCCCGACTACAGATATGATAAGTACCGTCTTCATGGCCTTCGGCCGCTCCTTCGACCTGAAGCGCTCTATAAGCCTGCCATTCACATAGTCGAAGACGGTAGAGAAAAGCATGATAAAGATATATACCGGCTCACCCCAGGCATAGAATACGAGGGATGCTATGAATAGAAAGAGATTGCGCAGCTTTCGCGGACATATATAGTAGATGATAAAAACCGCCGGCAGGAAGATGCACAAAAAAACCATGCTTGAAAAAACCATTGCAGATCTCCTACTTCAAAGCCGCCTTAAAACTCTTCTCAAGCTCCGCAGCACCCTTTCCTATGAAAAGGCCTACAGTGCCGTTCTGCTGGGTAAGGATATAATCTGAAACCATCTCCACCTGATCAGGCGAGTATTCCTGCATGGTGCCCTCTCTCGTCTTCACATGATCCTTGAGCGAGGACATGAGATCTGCCGTATCATCGTTATCCTTCAGTGAGACTATAGCAAACTCAGGAGCCGTACCATCTGCAGAGTATGCATAATAGTACGAGCTCACCCTGTCATAATCGAAGTCACAGAGTGTCGTGAAATTGATATCAGCATCCTTCTCTGATGAATCTATGGTCTTCATCTCAGGAAATCCTGATGCTGACTCCATGACCTTCTTCCCGACCGACACTGCATCCGCCGCCCTGGAAGAGCCTCCGCAGGCCGACAGACAGCATACGGCAAGCACACATATTAAAAAAATTGAACCAATCCTTTTCATATTCTGCCTCCTTATTTCGTGGCGGCATCGACCGTTCCGCCTGTCTGCTGGTCATCGGTAACGGAGATACCAAACTGGTCATCTGACACCTCTACCCCGAAGGCCTTCATTATCGCCTCCGAAAGCTTTTCCTTCTCCTTCTTCGTAAGCTGGGTTCCTGTATTCTGTGATGAATAATCACTGATAAAGATGCCAAGTATATAGCTGTCATTCTCGCCATTGTACCAGGCGCCGCTTATATTCAGCTCTGAGAGTCCGCTGTTCTGAAGAGCCGCATTCAGACCATTGACCACGGCATCGGCCTTCCCCAGATCATCAGCTTTATACCTCTTCTCGAATGAGAAATACAGGCTCTTCCTGTCCGCAGCCTTCTTGTCTATTTCCTTCTTCACCCTCGCGATGACGGAGGTCAGATCCTTCACCTGCTGATTGTTCTGGACAGCATAGGTGTACCTGATGCCGTCAGCCGCCGGAAGTGCTGCAGTATCCCAGTCATGACCGGTCTTCGCCGTAGCATCTGTCATATTAAAATTCTGGAATTCGGACTTTCCGCTGACATCTGTATATATATCCACATGATACCAGTTGCCATCATCAAGCTTCACGAGATCCCATGAATGATAGTCATTGTGTACGATATGACAGTCCATTCCGAGCATCTGCATGAACATACGGAATGTCGTCGCATAGCCGACGCATACGGCCTGCTTCGATACCAGAACTCCCTGTGGAGTGAAGTCAGAGCCGCTTGCAGCCGGCAGAGTCACCACTGTAGACTGCCCCTGACCTATATTCTCAAACATCCATTCATAGACTGCGAGTTCCTTCTGATAGTCAGAATCTCCGTCCCTGATGATCTTCTTCAGTATATCCGAAGCAGTCTTCAATGTCTCCTTGTCTGTATCACTGAGCTTGCTGTCATCCCCACTCTTATAGGCGTCTGAAATGTCCTTTGTCGAACGGATCTCATACTGGTCACTGACCTTGTATCCGTCTTCCTGATAGTTGCTTTTCTTTTCTTCTTCCTTAGCCTGTCTCTTCAGCTGATTCGTGATGAACCTGTTCACGCGGGCTGACTGTCTCACATTGTAGCCGAGAGATGCAGCTGATACTGCAATCGAAGCAGCTAGTGCAATGCCAAGTATTACTATCGTCCTTTTCTTCATGGCTTTCATCCTTTGATGCATTACTATAAAAAAGTTTCCTGTAGAACGCACAACACCGCGAAAAACTCAATTTCCGCGGTGTTCCGTTTGAACTCATTATATCACAGACATTACATATCTGCTATTATTTTTTTATTAAGATTCCTTAATATCTGAACATGTTCATATCATTGTCAAGCTCCTTGGCAATATTCTTCAGATCGCCTGAGGATTCCTCGATCTCGTCTGCGATAGTCGTGATAGAGGATACTGATGCAGAAGACTCCTCGGTGCTTGCTGCATTCTCCTGAGCGATTGCCGAGAGTGATGATACAGTCTCTACAACGTTCTTCCTTGCTTCATCCATCTGCTTCATCTTGCCTGAAATGTATGCCACAGCTGAGATGGAATCATCGATTCCGACTGACAGCTCCTCGAATGCGTTCTTCGTACGGTCTACATTATCAGACTGCTGATCGATTATCTCCTTGACTGTATCCATAGTAGCCACAGCCTGGTCAGAATCCTTGATGAGCTCGTCTACGATCTGCTCGATCTGCTTTGCGGAATCTGATGACTGATCTGCAAGCTGCTGGATCTGTGAAGCAACTACTGCGAATCCTCTTCCGGCCTCTCCGGCTCTTGCAGCCTCGATTGAAGCATTGAGTGAAAGGAGGTTCGTCTCATCTGCGATATTAGCGATTATCGAGGTAGCCTCTCTTATCTTTCCGGCGGACTCATTGGTCGTCTTCGTCTGCTCAGCTATCTGATTGATGCTGTTCTTGGTCCTCTCATTGGTATCACCGAGCTCACGCAGGATTGATACTGCTGTCCGGTGAGATTCCTTCATCTTATTAGCAGTCTGATCAAGGCCATCGACCTCTTCATTCGTCTCCTCGATCATATTTCCGATCGTGATGACATTCTCTGAGGCTGTCTGTGTCTGGCTGGCCTGTGAGGTAGCGCCCTGAGCGATCTCATTGACTGCTGTATCGACCTGTGTAGTGGTCTCATTCATATCGGCAGCGTGCTTGTACATGCCATTCGATGAATTGAAAAGCCTGGACGACTGATCCTTGATATTCGATACGACATCAATGAGTCTCTGCTGGAGATTGAGAATGGCTCTTGCCATGATTCCGAACTCATCCTGTCTCTTAGCCAGCTTCTCGCTGTTCTCATCCCTGCTGAAATCGAGATCTGCCATCTTGTCCACAAACTCTGACAGCTGACCGATAGGTCTCATGCTGCGTGAAAGCAGGGTGATGAGAACGAACAGGCCTGCCACTCCGATCACGAGTCCGAAAACAAGTGACAGCGTGAGCGCCTTTATTACCGAGCCGGAAACCTCTGAATCATCGGCCGAAATAATAAGGATGAATGATGAATCATTGGAAACATAGTATGAAGCGTACTTCTTCACACCATTGAAATTGTACTGTGTAGTGGTATTCCTCGACGAAGGAGTCCTGCCCGCCTGAATATCTGCAACAAGTCCATTGACCACTGAATTCTCTACCGGCTTTCCTACTTTATCTGCCTGAGGATGATAGAGTAACGTGCCTTCACTATTTACCACATAAGCGTAGCTTGATTCGAAGCCCTTGACGCCGACACCCTTCAGCTGGTTCGACAGATTGCCGACTGCAAGTACCTTGTCGGCTGACATTCCGTCCTCCAGCTCTGCATCGAGCGAATGTCCATAGGCATAAGCCATATCCTGCATATAGTTCTTCGTGATTGATGTGACATTGCTTCTGAATCTGCTGATGATCGACATATTGATCACGACTACGAGCGCTGCGATAACAACGATAGAGGTGATAATGATGTGACCCCGGGTGGACTTCAGGAACGTAACCTTTTCTTTTTTTCTGTTCATTTCATGTCCCTTTCGTATTCATGATAAGTAAAATCTATAGGTTCCATTTTATACTACTTCTAGTGGAATTTCAAGTAAAATGGCACAAATTTTACATAAAATATTAAGCTTTGACGGTTCTTACCTTTGTCCCCTTTGATAACGTTCCCTTACTGTCCACGCTGAATGCGCGAAGCTGATAGGTCTTACCCTTAGACAGACCCGTGATATTGAAGGTCTTTGACCTTCCATTTACCTTAACATACTTCGTATCCCAGGCCGTAACGCCCTTCTGCCTGTAGTAGATATAGCAGCCGCTCACCCTGGACTTCGTCTTTACTGTAAGGCGGAGGGTTCCTCTCTTCACTCTCTTCACTGTAAAGGTGGACGGCTTCACCGGACGGGTGATAGTCACCTCCTGTGGATCAGGAGTCACCGGAGTGATCGTAGGATTGTCTTTATTTTCTTTAGAGGTGCTGCTGCTTCCCTGATCATCAGTAGATGTATTGTTGTCCGAAGGAGTGTAGCCGGCCAGCTGTGTCGGATCTGACAGATTCACGGCATCTACCGTCGAGGTATGCGCTGTAGTGCAGGCCGGACGGATGCTGTAATAGTATGTCAGCGGTGAATGTGCCCACTGCTGGTCCATAGACTGCATCTCATACTCGCTGATGTTGAAGTAATCGTGCGAGGGCCATCTGTTATTATCCCAGGTCACATCGGTGATGTACCAGGTGCCGTTTATCTTTACCTCGTTCCAGGCGTGTGAATCGCTTGTCAGTCCGACATTCTCGATGCCCTGGGAATTCAGCAGAAGTGAAAAGGCCTTCGTAAAGCCTGCGCATACTGTATTCTTCATTAAAAATGCCGATGATGCGCTCTGGCTCTCTGTCGTATCCTCATTGTAGCCGGTAGTATTCTGATTGTAGGTGATCGTGGATGCGAGGGTATCATGGAAATACGTCTCCTTCGCAAGATCATTATTATATGCCGATGCACCCTGGATGTAGGTATCTATGGCATCCTTATACTTCTGTGTGTAGCCGGCTCTCACATTGCCATCTGCATATCCGGAATAGACTCCGAGGCTTACTGTACCAGGCTCTGAAATACCCCAGAAATACGACTCGATCGGGTCTGTATATCCGATGCCGTCATTGTAGAAATAATACTGCGGATTCTCGAAGAAAAAGATGGTAGCCACACTGAATGCCTGCGTGGATGACATATTGGAATAGGTGACTGTATCTGTGTAATATCCGCTGTTCCCGTCATTGAGAAAGCGGAGTCCTGCCGATACGTTCTGTGTCAGATACTTGTCTGACATTGCCTTCAGCTTGTCATATAGCGCCTTCTCATCAGGGCTGAGCTGGTCATAGAACACATGTCCCGAGAACTGGTCCCAGTATGAATCACCCTTAGTTGAATTCGTGGAGCCCTTAAAGCTGTGCTTCGTACCTGTGTCAGCGAATTTCTTAGCCTCTGCATGGATATCACCGACTGAGAGCTCACTGTCGGTCTGCTCCGATGCAGAAGCCGTAGTCGGAAATGTGGTCAGTCCTGTAAGGAACAGTCCTGCCGAAAGTAATAATGCTAATAGCTTTTTTCTCATAATGCTTTACCTCGTGCCACAATAATAAGTCGTGCACAATTTATTTTCAAGGTTTCGAAAGAAGTTTCATAATTTGTTCATAGTTTTCGGGCTCATGCGGCCACATACAGTCCATACAGGATTTAATCTTTCTTCCATCTTCTGCCTGAATCCAGGTATAGGTGCCGGGGCAGTCATCCTTCAGGTACAGCGGGCAGTAGCAGAAAAGGCAGTTGATATGATCCGAGTCATGGCAGGGATAGAACCGGCAGTCATGATTTTCAAAATACCTGAAGCTATTTCTGTAGCGATCTTCGTCTGGCATGTTCTCTGACTCCTTCCATGAAATGCCTGGCAAACTCCGGACATGACGGGTAGTAGAAATGAGCGAAACTTAAGAAGCTCCATATATCCACATACCCGAGCTCTCTTCTCCTGTCCGAATACGGCTTCTCAGCTATGGCATCATGTCCCACATGGTCCATATCATAATAATGGAATTCATGTCCCTTTATCCTGTGTCCCTCTTTCACGAAATAATGCGCCTTGTCATAGCATGACAGGTAGCCGAAGCGAACGTTTCTGCCCGTATTGCGGCAGTCTTCGCCAGACAGATTCACAAGAGGTCCCCTGCCGCCTATCGACCTGTGCAGGTACATGAACCCGCCACACTCTGCAAGCATTGGCAGCGCATTGGTATATGCATCCCTCACAGATTCAGTCATGGACCTGTTGTCTGCAAGCTCACCTGCATAGAGCTCAGGATAACCTCCAGGCAGGATCAGTCCGTCAATATCATCTGGAAGCGCACTGTCATGTATCGGTGAGAAATGAACGATCTCTGCTCCCAGATCCTGCAGCATGATTTCATTCTCTCTATAGAAGAAATCAAAGGCCTCATCATTTGCTGACGCTAGTTTCAACTTATGTGATGGCGCTTCAGATCCCATAAAATCAGCATCCGGCATCTCACTGATCTTATATATCATGTCTATGTTGATCCTTTTATCAACAAGTCTCAACAGTGCCTCATCCTGATTTTTTTCATCGAAATCGTCCGGCTTCAGGAGTCCCAAATGCCTGCTGCCCACTTTTATCTCATCTGTCACAGGGAAATGACCGACCACAGGAATTCCGAATGCCTCTTCTATCTTCTGTGAGAGCACAGGAGCGAATCCATCCGACACCTGGTTCAGAAAAATGCCCTTTATCAGCTTCTGTATATCATTGTTCAGGATTCCTGAAATCACAGCGAGCAGAGTCTGCGCCGCTCCTCTTGCATTGATACAGAGAATCACTGGCATACGAAGTACCCTGGCCATATCATATGATGAACCTTCGGGCAGAAATCCTGTGACTCCATCGAAAAGGCCCATGACACCTTCTGCAACAGCAATTCTGTTCGTCTCAGGAGCATCTTCGAGATCTCTTGCGAATATCTTCCTGGTGGTATCTTCATCAGTGAAGAAGGTATCGAGATTATGTCCCGGGACACCCGTAATCGCAGAATGATACATCGGATCTATATAGTCAGGCCCGCATTTGAACGGGCAGACGCTAAATCCTCTTTTCATAAGTGCCAGCATGAGTGCACGTGTCACCGTCGTCTTCCCGGCTCCGCTCCTGTCTGCTGCTATCATAAATCCATGCATTACGCATCCTCTTTCCCTGACACACATACCGTATACAGATGTCCCTGGGGCAGGTTCTCTTCCATTCTGTCCGGATCAGCTGTGGCGAATGACTCATTATCCCCGCCGATATCACAGCCGATATGTATTCTCGCATCAATTCCAGTATTTTTGATGATTTGTCCTATTTTAATTACATCCTCACGTCCCGAAAGCAGATAATATGAATTTTTATGTTTTCTCACAGTATCTGATACTTCTTCATTATCTATCTGCCTTCCATGATATGACCTTATCACTGCTCTGTCATAAGGAATATGAAAGACCGAAGACATGGCACTGATTGACGAAATCCCCGGTATCACTTCCACCTCATAACCATCTGGCAGACTCTCCCTGCACTTTTCTGCTCCGCTGTAGAATCCTGAATCACCGGAAAAGAGAACAGCCACCCTGTCCTTTTTTTCATCATCAATGATATTCCTGATATAAAGCGGCATATAAGCATTGTACTTCGGGCAATTGTTCTTTTTTACAATATCATATTCCAGCAGGCGCTTTGAACCTATGATCAGGTCTGCCTGTCTGATGGCTTCTGCCGCCTCAAGCGTCAGGGTCTTCTCCCCACAGCCGGCTCCGATTATGGAAATCATACGCTTTCCTGTGTGAGCCGGTGCTGCTGCAAGGGGCTTATCTATAGTTATGACAGGTATACCGGCAGTCTCCGCTGCCCTGATCTTCTCATCATAGCCGCCATTTTTCCCTGAATTCTTCGTCACGAGAACTCCGATGCCATATCTGCGTATAACTGCCAGATTCTCATCATAGGTAAAGGGTCCCTGCTCTGCGATGATATGGCTTTTCTCAATGCCGCAGTCATCACAGATGCCGATTGCCTGAGCCGATGGAAGGACCCTGACATACAGTCTGTCTCTCAGGCTGATGAAATCATGCAGTTCCTTGCTCCCTGTAGTCAGGAAAATACTTCCAGCAGCTGATTCAAGTATTTTAACTGCTTCTGCAGTGCTTTTCACATGGGTGACCTTATAGCCGTCATGCGATTCTGCCGGAGTCTGTCTCTCTATCCGTTTGTATGTGATTTTCTCACTGTCACAGGCCTGCCTTATATTCTGACTGACCTCCACTGCATATGGATGGGTGGCATCATATACCACATCTGCATCATGCCTACGCAGGAACCTGCTCATCTGTCCTGCATCCATACGTCCTCTATGGACCGTGATATACGGATCAGGCTCCATGACCTCCTCACCATATTCTGTTGCCACACACACCGTCACCGGAATCTCCGCTGCCGCAAATGACTCTGCAAGCAGCCTTCCCTCTGTGGTTCCCGAGAAAATAACTATATTCTTCATATACTGCCCCTGCGGTAAATGCTTATTGTGACCCGCGCTGTCTTCATCTTGCCGACTATCTTCTCCCCTGTGATGCCGGCCGTAAGTGCCGCCGCTCTCTCACAGACATTATCCACTCCGACCTGCTCCTCCACGAACTGTGACGGGGAGAAATTTCCCTTTACTGCCTTAAGCTCGCCGGCCGTATATGTATGATAAGGCACCTTCAGCACCCCGCAGAGTCCCAGGATTCCTGCCTCATCCTTCTTTACATCTATCGATGATACCGAGCCGATACGCGCCATCGCAAGCCCCTTATTCTTCAGTACGTCCTTGAGAAACGGGAATATCTCATCTATAGGAGTTTCCTTCCTGCAGCCTACACCGACCGCAAGATCCTGTCTGTACAGATACAGGCATCTGTCGCTTACACCGCAGTTCAGGAGCAGATCCTCCCTTGTATATCTGTCAGGAAGCGGCATGTAGGGATCAATTCCTGCCATATCAAGCAATGAAAGGAGCCAGCCTCCGTCAACCACATTTATCACCGGTCTCTCATCTTCCTTCACCGGACGCAGGAAATCCCTGCATTCCTCCTGATAGATAAGTGTCTGATCCGCTGACTTCACAGGGATCAGCTCCCCCTTCAGGACCTTCGATGAAACAGTCTTGATCGCTGATGGATTCAGAATCCCGAGTCCGTTCTTTTTTGCAAAAATATCCACCGCAAAGGTATGCTCCAGATCTGTCGCTGTAGTAATCACAGGTGTCGCACCGATCTGCACAGCGACACGCTTCGCCAGATCATTGGCCCCGCCTAAGTGTCCTGACAGCAGTGAGATCACAAAGCGTCCGGCCTCATCCATGCATATCACCGCAGGATCACTTGTCTTGTCCCTGATATACGGAGCTATGAGGCGAACAGCAATGCCTGCTGCACCGATGAATGCGAGGTCAATTTTTTTATCAAAAGCCTCTTTAAGTGCTGCTTCGACGCCGCCTTCACGGCCATCTACGAGATCAGTGTATTCAGTTATCTGAGTCGCAAGGTCTGCGGCCTTGTCCGTAAAATAAATGACCCTTACCAAATTTATCTCCTGTACTCTGTAGTAAATGACGGATCGTAGAGGCAGCTCCTGTCAAAGTCTGACTGTGATACCGCATCACCCACTATCACAAGTGCCGTCTTGCTGATCCCGGATTCCTGCTGGGCACTGTCCAGCCCTCCGACAGTCGTCCTTATAATCCTCTGGTCAGGCCAGCTCACACGATATGCAATTGCGGCTGGCGTATCCGATCGGTATCCTCCCTTTAGCAGTGCGGCCTTTAGTTCTGCCGCTCTGCTCACACTCAGATATATGGCCATTGATGAATGAGTCTTTGCCAGAGCTTCGATCGATTCTTCATCAGGAACCGGGGTCCTGCCTTTTGTCCTCGTGAGTATAAGCGTCTGGCTGACTCCCGGCAGCGTATATTCCATTCCCATTTCGGCCGCTGCCGCGAAAGCGGAGGTAACCCCGGGAGTCACATCATAAGGGATATTCTTTTTTTTGAGAAAAGATATCTGCTCTGCTATTGCACCATAGAGCGAAGGATCGCCTGTATGCAGTCTGACTACGTCCCTGCCATCTGCCGAAGCCCTTTCAAATACGTCACAGACCTCCTCAAGCGTCATTACTGCGCTGTTGTAGACCTCTGCATCCGGCTGCATGAGGTCTGCAAACTCCGGACTTACAAGCGAGCCTGCGTATATAAGCACATCAGCATTCTCTATGAGTATCATTCCCCGAACCGTGATAAGGTCTGTCGCTCCCGGGCCTGCACCTACGAAATGTATCATATCAATCTCCTGAAAACCTGTTTATAGTTGTTCCAATCAGCCCCTGATCTATCGTGTAGATCATCAGATCCACATGCAGGTCAGGAACCCATCTGCCTATTGTGTCAAGTATCTCACCCTTTATCACTTCCATCACCTGCTCCATATAGCCCTTCGAAGCGAGAAGATCAGCCGCCTCCTCTGTCGTGTTGCAGGCATCGAGTGCCTTCAGGTCGTCTACAGTGGTGTCTGCATCTGACCTCAGAAGGGCCGATGTCAGTATCTCCATCCGGCAGTCTCCGTATTTCGAATGGGTATTGGAAAAGCCTCCGGCGACCTTTACTATCTTTCCCAGATGCCCGACCAGAAGTATATCCCTGAAGCCTTCATCCTCTGCAATTGTAAGGCCATCCTTAATGAAATTGGAACACTTGACTGCACTATCGAGATCAACTCCATAGTCTCTTAAGAGAAATTCCTGGCCGTAATTGCCAAAGGCCATCACAAGCCGCTTATCTCCAAGCACTCTCCTCTGATGTATCTCAACTCTTATCGTATCGATTATTGCGTCATCGCTCATGGGCTCGACTATTCCGGAGGTGCCGAGGATTGAGATTCCGCCAATGATCCCAAGTCTTGGATTGAATGTCTTCTCCGCCACTTCTTCGCCACCGTCTGCTTCGATGATGACATTTATAGTACCGTGGAAATCAGCCTTTTCTGCTACTTCCATGACATTCTCCGTGATCATCTCCCGCGGGACATGATTGATTGCGGCATTACCTACAGGCTGATCGAGGCCCGGCTTCGTGACTCTGCCTACGCCCCTGCCGCCGTCTATGACCACCTGTACATATCCTGAATCCATGTATTTGCAGGTCAGGAAGGCTCTTATGATCATGCCGTCTGTCACATCAGGATCGTCACCGGCGTCTTTTTTTACCTCGACAGAGCCATCTGCATTCAGATGATACGAAGGACTATAGCGAACTCCACGTGGCGTGATGATTGCAATATCCTTCGGAATGAATCCCAGCAGCAGATGGCAGGCCGCCGCCCTGGAAGCAAATGCGGCACATGATCCTGTCGTGAATCCGCTTCTTGGCTTTTTCATAGCTGGCGGTGCTCCACCCTGTACAGGGCCGCATTCATCAGGCAGGCAGCTATATTGCTTCCGCCTTTTCTTCCTTTGTTTACGATATGTGGGATATCACTATTGATGATGAGTTCCTTGGCATAGACCACGTTCACAAAGCCGACAGGTACCCCTATGACAAAATCAGGCACTATCCTGCCTTCATGATACAGCTTGTCAAGCTCTATGAGCGCTGTAGGCGCATTGCCTACACAGTATATCTTTTTCCCTTCGATATGGGATGTCGCATTTACAGATGCTGCTGCGCGGGTTGTCCCCTCTTTTTCGGCTATCTCCTTCACCCTCTCATCTGCCATGAAGCAGTAGGCCTTGCAGCCCACCTTTGCAAGGGCTGTCTTGTTGATTCCGGCAAGCGCCATATTGGTGTCGCAGATAATTGATGCATGTTCTTTCAGCAGATTCTCAAGGATTGTCGTCGCATTTTTTGAAAAAACAAGTGTCTTCGCATACGAGAAATCCGCGCTCGTATGGATGCACCTCTTGATATACGGCTCCTGCTTTTTCTTAAGCACTATGCCTTGCTCTGAAAGCTCCTCCCCGATGATTCGGAAGCTCTCCTTCTCTATCTCCCCCGGCTTCACATAGAGAAAATCATTTTCCATTCACGATCTCCTGTACCGCAGCCAGCAGCTGCATGTTCTTAGGTCTGTCCTTGATTGCTATACGATAGTACCCATCCCCCAGTCCGTCAAAATCCTGCAAATTCCTGATCAGAATTCCCTTCTCGAGAAGCTTGTCATAGATTGGCTCATCTGTCTTTATCATGAGAAAATCTGCCTCTCCCGGGAATACGACCATTCCCATCCCGAGTAGTCCGCTCTGCACGAAACCTCTTTCTGTGCGAAGGAATGCCCGGCTCCTGATCAGATAGTCGCCCTCGTTCATTGCGGCTATCCCGCATTTCTCTGCGAAAATAGAGATGTTCCACTCACTCTGGTGAGTTGCTATCCTCTCCGTAAGCTTCTTCGGCGCTCTCAGATACCCGAGTCTCACTCCCGGCATCGCAAAGGACTTAGTAAGTGCCGATACCCTGATCACATTATCGAAGGTGCTCCTGAAGAAGAAATCCTCATAATCATCATTCATATCGCATAGCGTCATGAAGCACTCATCTATCACTACGAGTACGTTCATCCTCTGGCAGTGCTTCAGGATCTTTTCGAGAAGTGAAATAGGTATGGTGCGGCCGGTCGGATTATTCGGGGTCGCTATGATGAGCATATCTATCCCTGAATCTATCATGGTCGACACCTCGTCATCCAGGAGATAGCCGTTCTTTTCCTTCAGCGGGTATTCTACAAGCTCTGCGCCTGCTGCCTGGGCTGCATACTTGTACCCGCCGAATGACGGGGTAACTATGCCAATCTTATGAGGTCTGTATGTATAGACTATATCAAGGAACAGCTCTGAGGCGCCGTTCCCCACCAGAACCTCTTCCGGTTCGCATACCAGGGTATCTGCGAGCCTGTTCTTCAGCTCTTCCTGACGCGGATCCGGATACTGCTCCACGAGCTCTGCTGCCTCGCGGGCTGCTTCGAGGATCCTGGGTGGGGCACCTAACGGATTCGTATTCACCGAAAAGTCAAGCCTTATATCTTTATTTCTGTAGACGTCGCCGCCATGGTACTGCATGAATAATTCTCCTATACTTTTGACGGAGATTGTCGGAGCAGGTGGACAGTCCAACGACGCTCGTTCGCTGTTCGTCCTGCCCACCTGCTCCACCAATCTCCTGTTATGATAGTAAGTATAACACAACCACACACAGAATTTCCATTACAACTGAACATGCGGCGACTATTTTCTGAGCTATAGATATCAGATCATTATCTATTCTTAGCTCAGTAGCAGAGCCCAGGGTGGGGCGGTCGATCAGGATCCCGCCATAGTATGCAGGACCACCAAGGCGGATGCCGAGGGCGCCGGCCATTGCGGATTCCGGGCTTCCTGCGTTGGGGCTTGATGTCTTCATATGATCACGCTTATATGTCTCATATGAACTGTGTGCTGACAGATTTTTAGATAAAATGCTTACAAGCATTATGAGAAATGCACTGATTCTTGCTGGGATGTAGTTTAATACGTCATCGAGCTTTGCGGCTGCCCGTCCGAATGAATAGTAACGCTCACTTTTATATCCTATCATCGAATCCCCTGTGCTTATGGCCTTAAATGCCATTCCGCCGCATGGACCGAAAATGGCCAGCCAGAAGAGCGGTGATATGATGCCGTCGCTCATATTTTCTGCAAGTGTTTCTATGACCGCCTTTATTATCTCTGTCTTTGTCAGGTTCTGCGTATCCCTGCCGACTACGTATGAGAGTTTTTTCCGTGCGGTAATGATATCACCTGAGTCGATAGCTTTTTTCACAGGAGTTGTCTCTCTTATAAGAGACGCTGTTGACAGGCAGGTACAGGTGAGAAAGGCCTCTGCTGCGACAAACAGGTATCTGCTCACCTGCAGACATATGTAGAGGAGCACTGCCGTCGCCAGTACCGACAGAAGTACTGTAAGCAGTATTGTAAAGATCCCCTGCACATATTCGCGCAGATCTATTTTTCCTGATTCGAAAGACTTATGCCGACCTTCTGTCTGCGGTCCGAGAAATGCTCTGTCGAGTGCCGATATCAGCTTTCCCATGATCCTGACCGGATGAATCAGGAACCAGTGCGGATCGCCGATTATCAGATCGAGCAGAAAGCCCAGTATGAATCCACATAAATGTAACCTGACCATGTTTCAATCTCATTTAACTAAAAAGACAAGGGAACCGTCCCTCTGTCTTACACATTTACCGTGAAGGTGTAGCCCTCGCCCGGAGCGGCCTCGAAGCTGAAGTAATCCTCATCGGTAAAGGATGAGAGGATTGCCATGATCGTACCGCCATGAGCTACGATCACCGCATCGAACATCTCTGAACCGCGGTCCGCTACCGTGAACTTACTGGAGTCGGATATGGAAATCCTCTTCCCATCAATATGCTCCTTTTCAAGAGTATCTACCACCTTCCCGAATCCGGTAAGTGTTCGGGCTATGAAGTCCGCACGGTTCTCACCGCCCGGGATGATGCCTGTACAGCCGCTGTCCACCCAGTAGCGGTAGTCTGCGTCTTCTGCCAGGTCCTTATAATTTTTCCCTTCGAATACTCCGAAGTCCATCTCATTCAGTTCGTCAATTGTGACCCTCTTCGGATACAGACGAGGGTAGACTATCTTTGCCGTTGACTGGCAGCGAAGTGCCGGTGAGGCGAAAAGCATGATCGCATTAGGATAGTTTCTCGCATTATCCTTCAGGAACTGCCCTCCCTCCGGCGACAGCGGCTCCTGGCTCCGCCTGCCGATATATCTTTTTTCTGCATTGCCCTTTGTCGCTCCGTGGCGGAGGATAAGGATTCTCAGCCTAGTCTTCATCAGCGTCACCAAACCATCCGATTATTTTTGATATGGCATAGTCCATGAGCCGCGGGTCCGTGAACGGATGGTCCGCATTTTCCACGACCTCATATTCTATGACATTATTATTGCAGAATGTCTCAATATCCTCTACGCTCGTGTACTCATCCTTCGAGCCTGCGATTATCAGCATGCTGTCTGCATAGTCCAGATAGTCCTTATCAGATACATCATGAGTCTTTAACTCATCAAGGAAATCCTGAGTCATCTTTATCTTTCTTGTGAAACCACGGGTGATATCCTTGCCCTTGCCAAGCTTCTTCCACTCATCATCTGTGATGCTGCTGGCAAAATTCTCATACATATGAAGTGCCGGAACCCTGAGCGCTATCCGGGTAAAAGGATTGCCCTTCTCCTGAAGATACAGGAGTGTGATATATCCGCCGAGACTCGTACCATAGGCATAGATTCGCTGTGCGCCCAGGTCATTTTTTGCATGGTCTATTACCATCTGGTAATACTCAATGAACTCCGACAGGATCATCCTGTTCCTCGCATCCTCGCCATGACATGGCCAGTCAAAAGTGATCACACCGAAATGCTTGTACTTCGCGATGATCCTTTCTGCGAATTTCTTCGTCGCATGATTTTCTTTATTTCCACCGAACCCATATGTCGCTATCACTATGTCTGTGACGTCCTGCGGATTCTTCCCGCAGTAATACAGACATCTGACGCTGTACCCCTCTTTATTTATGTCAAACTTCTTTTCCAAAATACAAATCCTTTCGTACTTGTGTTATACTTCCTTTATTATGATGGAATTTAAAAATTTGTCAATCGGATACAGCCATGTGCCTCTCGTGCATCTGCCTGATATTAGTATAGAAAAGGGCGAGATCATTGGCATTGTGGGGCCTAACGGAAGCGGCAAGTCCACTCTGCTCAGGACCCTGACATGTTCGCTTCCTATAGTGGATGGTGATGTGAGGCTTCACACAAAGGATGGCAGAGATGTAAGTCTCAGGGAAATCGATCGTGAAACTGCCGCGAAAAACATCGCTGCACTATTCACTGACCGTATAAAGGGAAACGGGCTCAGATGCTCTGACATAGTTGCCGCCGGCAGATATCCATATACCGGCTTTTTCGGAAAATTATCCGGCTCAGACATACAGTTGATTCAGGATTCAATGAATATCACAGACACAACAGATCTCGCTGATAAGAGCTTCGACTCACTCAGTGACGGTCAGAAGCAGCGCGTACTGCTGGCCAGAGCTATATGCCAGGAGCCAGGAATTCTGATCCTTGATGAGCCGACAGCCTTCCTTGATATCAGGTACCAGTATCAGTTGAAGGATATTATAACCAGTCTGAAGAATCAGGGAATAACCATACTCATGTCCATTCATGAGCTTGAGATTGCCTCTGAGTGCTCGGACCGGCTTATCACTATAAACGAAGAGCATAGAGCAGAAATAAACGCCCCGTCATCACTTAATTACGAAGCCTTCATCAGAAAACTGTTTGGAATAAGATGAAAAAGGGACCCGTCCCCTTTTTCATCCTAAAATAGAATCAATAAAGTCCATATCCAGATTCTCCTCCATCATGTCGGCGAGCCTGTCAAGCTCTGATAAGGTCTCCTCCTGCTGGTTGCGCTCGAAGTGTGTGGCAATATTTACTCCCTTGTGCACTGCCAGCTCATGGACCAGGGTATCGGCTACGGCAGCTGTATCGAAGAATCCGTGCATGTAGGTTCCTGCGACCTTTTTCTTCTCATTGATGAATCCGGTCTTAAGGCCGTTCTGCCCCATGATAAGCGCCTTGTGCTTCCTGGTGAAATGACTCTTCCCGGCATGGATCTCATATCCGCTGACCTGGATGAAATTGTACGTGATGCCGCTTACCCGCTCCGTGGTCTTCTCTCTCTCAAGTTCCGTAGTCATCGGGATGAGACCCAGCCCCTCTTCGGTGCCGCCCTCCTCTACCCCGTACGGGTCTGATACTAAATTCCCGAGCATCTGGTAGCCACCGCATATGCCCATTACAGGCACCCTTCCCTGAACCCCGAGTATCTTGTGATCAAGGCCCGAAGCCTTAAGCCACCTCAGGTCTCCGAGGGTATTCTTCGTTCCTGGGACGATCACCATATCAGGATCACCGAACTCCTCCGGCGATTTCACATACCGGACCGATACCTCCGGATACCTCTCTAACGGCAGGAAATCAGTATAATTTGAAATCCGTGGCAGCCGGATGACTGCGATATCTATATCACGGACCTGAGTATTCGAAAGCCTCTCCGAAAGTGAATCTTCCTCTGGCAGATCAAGTCTCAGATACGGCAGAACTCCAGCCACATACTTACCGGTATTTTCTTTTATGATCTGAATCCCGTCATCAAAAAGAGCCGGATCCCCGCGGAATTTATTTACTATCAGTGCTTTTATGAGCTGCTGTTCTTCTGGCTGCAGGAGCTTCACACTTCCATACATCTGTGCAAAAATGCCACCTCTGTCGATATCACCGACCAGAATAACCGGCGCTTCAAGGGCTGTTGCAAGCCCCATATTTACTATATCATCCTTGCGCAGATTAAGCTCAGCGCATGATCCAGCACCTTCAATAAATATGATGTCATTCTCTGCTTCCAGCTTTTCATAATCAGCTTTTATTACAGGCATGAGGTCCTTTTTTCTCTTATAATATTCAGATGCCGGCAGCGTCTCATGAGCCTCACCGTTGATGATGACCTGCGAGGCCGTATCCTTCGTAGGCTTCAGAAGGATCGGATTCATTTCGACAGAGGGCTGCTTCCCGCAGGCAAGTGCCTGAAGTGCAGTCGCTGTCCCTATTTCTCCACCATCAGGAGTCACGTATGAATTCAGTGCCATATTCTGCGACTTGAATGGAGCCACGGAGTAGCCTCTTCGTGTATAGATCCGGCATAGCCCCGCCGTTATCAGACTTTTCCCGACGCCGGACATAGTACCGACGATCATCAGATTACGTTTTTTCATAATTGTCATATTACTACATAATGAAAATAACCTCAATGTATGTTATACTTTTAGCCTTGAAAGGAGATTTATATGAGCACATTAAAAGACGGTGACTACAATATCCCGGTGAAGCTGGAGGGCGGTTCAGGTCGTGCCGGGATCGCATCTCCGGCTCCTGTCCATATAGAGGATAAGCAGACGACGGCCACGATCACCTGGTCATCGGAGCACTACGACTATATGAAGGTCGATGGGAAGAAATACCTGAAGACAAACAAGAGCGGCAATTCTACCTTTGAGATACCGGTGAAGGATATTTCAAAGCCTCTCCATGTGATCGGAGATACGACTGCCATGGGCAGGCCGTATGAGATCGGGTACACGATCACCTTTGATACAGCAAAGGCTGAAAGATCAGGCGGCCCTTCTGCTTCTACAGTCGCAGTTCCTGTAATAATCGCCTGCGCTGCTGCTGCAGTGATCGCCTGCATGACCATCAGAAGAAAGAAAAAGAAGGTGAAGTCCAATGAATAAAAGGCTTATCGCTCTTCTCACTGCTGCCGTACTGCTCCTCTCAGGATGCTCCATCCTGCCTACATCAGGCACGAAGCAGTTCGTCTACAATGATACCGGGACTGCAGGGAAGAGCAGCATTAATGAAAAAAAGCTTCTGAAAAAGCTTGAATCCAGTGGCTTCATACCTGGCGAGACGCAGCAGAATACAGTTGCCACGAAGTTCTCCATCACCCCTTACAGCAAGTATGGCAGAACCCTGTACCTGCTTGTGATCAACGGAAATGAGAATTACATGATCTATCCGGAGGGCTTTTCCACCGAGGAGATCACGAAGGGTTTCGGTGATGACCTGACCCTTATTGAGCAGGGAACCAGGAATATTTATCTTGCAGCCACGGCCTGTGGAGCTGATTTTCGCGCGATCAATGCGATTGGAAACATCTCCTTCTCCAGTATCAACGCAAAGGACTGGTACGTCGATGAAATTAAGGATTCGATGAACCGCGGAGCCATTCAGTTCGCAGGCAATTACTCAGCCCCTGACTACGAGCTTCTGACCGATAGCAACGCTTCGCTCGCGATCGAATCCACTATGATCCTGCATACTCCGGCCGTAAAGGAGAAGCTGATAAAGCTTGGCATCCCGGTGCTTACTGATTATTCCAGCTACGAATCATCTGCCGAGGCGCGGATGGAATGGGTGAAGGTCTATGGCCTGATCACCGGCCATCAGAACGTGGCTGACCGCTTTTTCAGGGAAAAATACGAGGCCATACAGAAGGTTGATGATCAGGAAAAGACAGGGAAGTCTGTAGTCTTCTTTTCTCTCGATGCCGAAAATAACGCCGTGGTAAGGACCGGAACTGACTATATCCCTGGAATGATTCGTTCTGCCGGCGGTGAATATGCCTTCTCTGACCTCACTAATAAGAAGAAGGACAGCCACTCTCCGACCGTCAGCATCAACTTCGAGAAATTCTATGAGACTGCAAAGGATGCTGATATACTGCTCGTCAATACGACCATTGAGGGAGATATAGGAAGCTTTGCTGATCTCGAGGCAGAGAATAAGCTGTTTGGCGATTTCAGGGCCGTTCAGAACGGCGAGGTATATGAGACGAGCGCGGACATATACCAGTCTGTCGACAAGAGCGACGAGATTATCACTGACATGCACCGGATCTTCACCGGTGAGAAACCTGAGAAATATTTCAAGAGGCTAAGCTGATGCGAAAAAAGGATCTGTCCCGATTTATTATTACAATGATCCTCCTGGCTGTTCTACTGGGAGGATTCTTTCTTGTCACCCTGATGACCGGCTCCGTATGGGTTCCATTCCGGGAACTGTTCAACTCCAGTGAGCCTATAGTCCATGACATCCGTCTGCCAAGGGCGCTTCTGTCGATGATCATTGGTGGAGCCCTGTCCGTATCAGGATTCCTGCTCCAGACCTATTTCAAGAATCCGATTGCAGGGCCCTTCGTCCTTGGAATTTCATCAGGAGCGAAGATGGCAGTTGCGATACTGCTATTCCTGTCGGTAACATTTTTCCACGGGATTTCGAACCTCATGATGATAATCGCTGCATTCCTCGGTTCAATGCTCGTTATTTTCTTCCTGGCCATCATATCACGGCATATAGACGGAATGGCTGCCCTTCTCATCGCAGGCATCATGACAGGCTATATCTGCAATGCGGTCTGTGATGTACTCGTGACCTTTTTCTCGGACAACGATATAGTAAACCTGCACAACTGGGAAAAGGGAAGCTTCTCCGGCGCCGATATGTCAGGCGTTGAGATCTCTTTCATAATAGTGATCGTATGCTTCGTGGTAGTTCTCTGCCTGTCGAAGCCGATCGAAGCGATCATGCTGTCTGAATCGTATGCCTTTACTATGGGAGTAAATGTAAAGAGGCTAAGACTCTGTATCATACTGATCAGCGGAGTCCTGTCGGCAACTGCTGCAGCCTTCGCAGGACCTGTGTCATTCGTGGGCGTGGCCGTGCCTTTTCTCTCGGCGAAGCTGCTTGAGAACACCAGGCCACTCTTCGTGATACCGGTGTGCTTCCTCCTGGGAGCTATGATGTGCCTTGTCTGCGACCTTCTGGCCCGTACCCTCTTCGCTCCGACAGAGCTTAATATCAGCACAGTTACCGCAATCATTGGGGCACCGGTAGTCATATTCATGATAATCACCAATAAACATAGTTGAGCGCTTTCGCGCTATTGAAATAAGAAGTCGGTCGCCTTTGTGTGCGCAAGCGCCCACCGGCTCCGACTTCTTATTTCAGCACCGCTCAATTAATACGCGAAAAATAGAGACGGCTGTAAATTGCAGCCGCCTCTGAAAAAGGAAAGAAAAGATATATGTTGTTTACTCCACGTCGGCAAGGGCTTTGAGATTTTCCTCTCCGGTGCGGACCTTAACAACCTTAGAAACATTATATACGAAGATCTTGCCATCACCGATATGTCCGGTGTAGAGAGTCTTCTTCGCTGCCTCGATCACGTTGTCAACAGGTACGTTGCCGACTACTACTTCAACCTTTACCTTCGGCAGAAGTGTCGAATCAACTACAGCGCCACGGTACTTGGTAGTCGAGCCACGCTCGATTCCTGAACCCATGACCTGTGACATCGTCATACCTGTGACTCCGACCTGGTTCAGTGCCTTCTTCAGGGCATCGAACTTTGCGAGACGGCAGATGATAGTCACCTTGTGGATGCCGCTGTCGAGCTCTGCTGGAAGCGGAGCCTCCTGGTTGACCTTCACGGCCGCATTTATCTGGGCCTGTGAGGCCTTTGCATATTCATCCTCACCAAGGTCTGTATTTTCATTTGCACTTACCTCCATATCTGTGACATCGGTAATTGCAAATCCTGAATAAGCACTTACAAGTCCATGCTCTGCATAGTCAAGTCCATCGATCTCAATCTCTTCAGGAACACGAAGTCCGATGGTCTTGTCAATGATCTTGAATGCGATGAACATTACTATGAATGCATACGCCTGAATGGTGATGAATCCGAGAAGCTGAAGTCCGAGCTGATGGAATCCGCCGCCATAGAAGAGTCCCTTACCAACTCCGTCATAGCCTGCTGAGAAAAGCCCTACAGCGATCGTTCCCCAGACACCGTTTACCATATGTACTGATATGGCTCCGACAGGGTCATCGATCTTTGCTACGTTATCAAAGAACTCAACTGAGAATACTACGAGGAATCCTGATACAAGTCCGATGAAGAATGCTCCGACAGGAGTTACTGCATCGCAGCCTGCTGTGATCGCTACAAGTCCTGCAAGTGAAGCATTGAATGTCATTGAGACATCAGGCTTGCCATAGCGGACCCAGGTAAAGATCATTGCTACTATTGTTGCAACTGCTGCTGCAAGGTTTGTATTCATGAATGCAAGTGAAGCTTCAAATGCAGCTGAATCACTGTTCATTGCTACGGTAGAACCACCATTGAATCCGAACCAGCAGAGCCACAGGATGAATACTCCGAGTGCCATTGCTGTGAGATTGTGTCCCGGTATAGCTCTTGCCTTGCCGTTCTTATCGTACTTGCCGATACGAGGTCCAAGCATTGCTGCTCCGAGGCAGGCGATCGTTCCTCCAACCATGTGTACACAGGCAGATCCGGCGAAATCATGGAAGCCAAGCTGTGAGAGCCAGCCGCCACCCCATGCCCAGTGGCCTGTGACAGGATATACTATAAGTGAGATAACTGCTGAATATACGCAGTAAGCCTTGAAATTGGTGCGCTCTGCCATTGATCCTGAAACGATCGTGGCTGCTGTTGCACAGAACACTGTCTCGAAGATCACGTAGCACCAGAGAGGCATTGTCTGAGGAACTACTGAATTGGCTGCTGTGTAGCTTCCTCTGATAAACGGATCGAATCCGCCGATGAACTTTCCGGTTCCTGCGAACATGAGTCCGAATCCGATGAACCAGTAACACGGAGTACCGATACAGAAATCCATCAGGTTCTTCATCAGGATATTACCGGTGTTCTTGGCTCTTGTAAGGCCTGCTTCACACAGTGCGAATCCTGCCTGCATGAAGTAGACGAGGGCACCGCATATCAGCACCCAGACTACAGTTGTCATTTCAAAATGCATAATGTTTTCTCCTTTTCCAGAAAGATGAAAATAGTTCCCGTAACACGAAAAAAGACGTCTGACGCGGTTTCCCGCATCAGACGCCTTTGTCTGTGTTGCCATAAAGGATAAACTATTTTTCCTCGTTTGTCAAGAATAAAGGTATTATAAATTATTCACAAAAATTACACTGAATCTGACTAAAACTTCGTCAGATTTATTTTTTGCCATACAAGGTCCTGACCTCCGAGGTAATGATCGAGCCTCCTTCCCTGTCCCACTCCCTTGTGAAATCATCAAAGGATGACAGCGGCTCCTCGCCTGTAACGATCGAAAGGACGGTCTTCTGCTCCAGGTCATGGAGCTTCCACCAGCGCTTCTTCATCGTCCCCGTCTCCACGAAATGCAGGCACGGCACCTCCTTTATCTTGTTATTTGAAAAGGTCCTGCAGGCCGTGATCCTCGAGGTGTATGCTGCCCAGTTGTAAAGATTATCATCCGGATCCTTTCCGGAATCCTCATAGTCCCTGCATGCCTCATAATACGAGCCCTCAAGCAGGTCAAGCGAGGATGACTCCATCTTGCCGCCCAGGACTGCCGTGAGATCATTGTAGCAGATTGTAAGCGCATTCTTGAAATCCACATTTATCGACAGAGGTCTCGCCGTCGGATCAACATTATTGATGTAATAGTCCTCAAGTTCTCTCGTCTCGCTGTTGCCATAGGACATATCATCGAAGAGGACACTTACTATCTTCATCACGATTTCAGGATGCTTATATCCCTTCCGCACAACGACGAACCTGCCATTCGGATTCTGTGATGGAAAGCTCGTAAATCCGAGGTCATCGGTCCTGATCAGATATGGTGTCCAGCGGGCATCCTTGTCTGCCTGCACCGACTCGATCAGTGGATTGTTCGGAGCCCACCAGGGGCCGAAGAAGGCTCCGCACTTACCACTCACCACGAGATCTATCAGATTGGTTGAGTCCCTCATCAGGAAATCCCGGTCGAGGGTTCCCTCCTCATACATCTCATGAAGATATGACAGGCCCTTTTTCATCTCCGGCTGCACGGAGCCATATACCAGATTCCCGTCCTTCTCATACCACTGTCCCGGGTATGAATCGAAGGCTGCAAAGATAATATCCGTCTGATACTCCTGCGAATAGCCTGCATCCCCGGTGAGCTCCGGCGTCACGAGAAGTCCGGTGGTATCAGGTCGCTTCTTCCTGAAGGCCTTAATGATATCCCTGACATCATCTATCGTAGACGGGGCCTTAAGTCCTAGCTCATCCATCCAGTCCTGCCTCACCCAGAAGAGCGACGGGCCATTGTCTATATTCGTCTCAGGAAGTGCGTACAGCCTGTCATCAAAGGTCACCGGATCAAAGATCTCATCGCCATACGATTCATATATATCCTTTATCCTCTGCGAGGCGCACCTCTTATAGACCTCAGTCAGATCTTCGACACGGCCCTCGCTTACGAGTCTGCGAAGGGTGACCTCGCTGTTCACCAGACACACATCCGGCATATCACCTGAAGCAATGGATATAGAAACGCGGTCATTGTAATTATTATCGCTCAGCTCAAAGGCATCCTTGTTCTGGGCATTGATCCTCTTCTTCACATACCTGGTGTAGGCATTATCCTCGTAGGTATCGCCCTCCGGCAAATTTGAATTATTCGCGCCTGAGAGCTTACCTAAGGTATAGGTGACAGTCTCCGGGTACCGTCCGAATGGCGTGTTCTCTGCCTTTTCCATAAGGGCCGCCGTGTCACCTCCGCCTGCATCAGTCCCAGCTGTAAGCAGCGCATCTGATACGCAGAATATCGCAGCAAGGGCCACGATTACTGCTGATAATATTTTTTTCTTCATGAAAAAATTATACCGCAAACAAAAAAATAAAGCCACCCCGCGAGGGGTGACTCTATTCTGTGAATTAACCCTTGACAGCTCCTGTGAGTCCGTCGGTGTAATATTTCTGCATGAAGATGTAGAGTATCGCGATAGGAACCGAGATACATACTGCACCGGATGCAAATCTTGTGTACCACTGGTAGATATTTTCCTTCTGGAGCATATTCCAGAGTCCGATAGCTACAGTATAGTACTGGGCATCAGTACCGATGATAACCTTACTGAAAATGAAGTCGCACCATGGCCCGATGAATGAGGTAAGTATTGTATATACTATAATAGGCTTCGAAAGAGGAATCGTGATCTTCGTGAAGATCTGCATATTGGTTGCCCCATCGAGCCTTGCGGCTTCATCAAGTTCCTTTGGGATGGTATCGAAGAATCCCTTACATACATAGAAATTCAGGATACCGGAGCCGCCCGCATATACTATCGTCAGTGCTACGAGCTTTAATGCTCCCTGTGTCAGGCCTACTCCCTTCAGGATGTAGTAGATAGCGATCATTGCCATGAAACCCGGGAACATTCCGAGGATCAGGCAGACATTGAGCATTGCCTTTCTGCCCTTGAACCTGAGACGGCTCATTACATACGCTATGCTGACTATGAAGAAGGTAGCGATGACACATGATATAAGTGCTACGACCAGGGTATTCATGAACCACTTAGGGAAATTGAATACCGCCGTATCTGTAAACAGGGTTGTATAGTTGCTTAATGTCCAGTGCTTCGGGAGGAATGTCGTTGTATATGAGCCTTTCTCAGCTCTGAATGATATCATGACTACCCAGAACAGTGGGAAAAGCCAGATTACCGACAGGACAATAAGGATCGCATGGGCCAATATATTTCTTGCTTTTCTTGACATATTACTGGAACGCCTCCTCATTATCTAATACCTTTGACTTATTGAGCGCTATAAGCGAGAACGCAGCTGAGATTATAAATACGAGGATTGAAATAACTGCTCCGTAGTTATAATTCTTCTTGTCGATAGTCAGCTTGTAGAGCCAGGTTACGAGCAGGTCTGTCTTTCCGGCAGTACCGTTATTATATGCCATCGATACAGGCGCACCACCTGTCAGCAGGTAGATTACGTTGAAGTTGTTGATATTTCCAACGAATGAGGTGATCAGGTATGGTGTTGTAACGAAGAGGATGTATGGCAGTGTAATCTTGAAGAAAATGGTCACAGGGCCTGCACCATCCATCTCTGCAGCCTCATACAGCTCCTTCGGGATATTCTGAAGGATTCCTGTCACCTGGAGCATTGTAAACGGAATACCTACCCAGAGGTTGATGATGATGACCGTCACTCTTGCCCATGTCGCATTCGTCCAGAACGGCAGCGACCTCTGTATGAGTCCTGCGTTCTTCAGGAGTACATTCACTGCGCCGTCCGGCTGAAGCATCGTCCTCATGATGAGGAGTGATACGAACTGCGGAACAGCGATCGAAAGCACGAAGACGAATCTCCAGAGACTCTTGAGCTTTGTATCCTTGCGGTTTATGAGCAGTGCAAGGATGATTCCGAAGATGTAGTTGAGGAAGGTAGCAAAGATTGCCCATACGATGGTCCATCCCAGGATGTGCCAGAATGCATATCCAAGACCATTCTCTGATGAAAGCATTGCTGCGAAGTTCTTCATTCCTACCCAGTGGAACAGTGAGCCTGGCGGCTGATGATTCTGATCGTAGTTCGTAAATGCTATGAGAGCCATGAACACGAGCGGGACAATTGTGAATGCGAATACGCAGACGACAGGTCCGCTCAGGAGGAACTTGTACAGATTCTCATCGAAAAGAGATCTCAGATCCTCCCTGAATGTATTCAGATGTCTGCCGTGTGCTGCATAGACCTGTGACTTGTATGCACTCCTGAGACCGTCTGCCCAGGCAAGCACGAAGAAAAAGATTACGAACAGTGTAAACGTACCATAAAGCAGGAAAAGCATTGAATTATCACCAGAGGTATATTCATACACCTGCTTTGCATCGTTCCATACCTGTCCTCCCTTATTCGTTCCGAGGGTTAAAAGGCCCTTCAGGAATCCCGCTCCGAGCTCAACCATAAACAGGATGAAAAGCACCTCGACAGTGAGATACATGATTCCCTTGCCTATGCGCTTATGAGCGAAGTTCCCGACACCCATTATTACTGCCGAAAGTCTGGTCGCTGCATCACCATGAGCGAGGGCATTTCGGAATGTAATTTCCTCCGGATCCTTTACCTTTTGTTTTTTCATTAATGAGTCCTCTTATGAAAAGAGCCCTGGGGCCCCGGGTTCCCGGAGACCGCCAGGGTTCTTCTGTAAATATATGACGTTTGGGAATTATAGGATTTACTTTATCTGGCTGTTGATTCCCTCAACCATCTTCTTGGTCTTCTCAGCAGCGTTTGCAGCTGTTACATCGCCGTTTACGATCTCGCCGCCCATTGTTGCTGCCGGGTCCCAGTAAGCGCCCATCTCATTGAGAACAGGCTGAGTCTTTGATGTGTTAGCGATTGTGTTGTTCTGAGCAACTGCTACAGCGTCCTTCTGAACGTCATCAGATGCTGCAAGCTTTGTGTTACAAGGGATGATTCCACGAGCCTCGTATCTGATCTTCTGGCACTCCTCACCACCAAGGTAAGCTGCAAGTGCTACTGCTACATCCTGATCCTTGCATTTAGGGTTTACACCTATTGCCTTAGAACCAGCGAATGAGCACATCTGACCATCTGTTCCGTTGATATTTACTGTTGGAAGCTGAGCACATCCGAAGTTGTCACCAAGAGCTTCCTTGATAGCTGCTGCATCCCATGAACCTGAGCAGTAAGCACCGAGCTTGCCATCCTTGAACTTGGCGATTGAAGAACCATCCTTCTCATTTGAGAACTTAGGGTTCTTAGCGAGGTCTACCATGTACTTGGTAGCAGCTATACCAGCGTCTGAATCCCAGTCGCACTTAGCTGTAGGGTCGTCACCATTTGCTCCGAAGAGTGTGCCGCCTGCTGCATAGTAGAATGCTTCGATATACCATGAATTGTCAAGTGCGAATGCGAAGTTTGTAACTCCCTTTCCAAGATCCTTTGACATCATTGTGTCAAGGCTCTTTACATCATCATCTGAGAACTTGCTCTTATCATAGTAAAGGAACCATGTATTTCCTGTATAAGGAACTCCATATACCTTACCATCAAATGTAACTGAAGTAGCAATTGTCTGGCTGTTCTGATCAGTTACCTGCTTTGCATAATCTCCACCGATCTGAGCGAGAGCGCCTGCTCCAACAAGTGTAGGAATCTGATCGTTAGCATACATGTAAACATCGGCTGCATTGTCAACGTCCTTTGTGACTGTATCCTTTGCATCTCCCTCTGAACATACACCATAGTTGAATGTGATGTTCCACTCAGGATGGTCTTCATTGAACTTGTCACACATGTACTTGAGGATTCCGTCCTTGTACTGATCCATGCCGTCGATGGCTGCCTGATCCTCCTGAGGTCCCCAGACTGTAAGTGTTACGTCCTTGGTCTCAGTCTTCTTTGCCGAGCTGCTGGCAGATGACTTAGAGCTGCTTTTTGAAGCTGTTCCGCCGCATCCTGCAAGCATTCCTGCTGCCATTGAAGCAGTGAGAAGAGTTGCTACGATTTTCTTTGCTTTCATGCCGTTTGTTCCTCCTTCTTAGCCCCTTTTATTGGGCTGCGAAATCTTTTGTTTACGATATATATTATAATTTTAAAGAAGGAGGTCGTAAATATTACACTTTTTTGATTTATATTTAATTTTTGTCTTTTCTGTAAACTTTTGGTATTGTGATCGTGCAGGTGGTCCCTTTTCCTATCTCACTCTTCACCACAACCCCGTACTGCTCTCCATAGAAGAGCCTGATCCTCTCGTTGACATTCGCAAGCCCGTAGCCATGACTCTTAAACGTAGTGATCCTTGCTGCGGTCTCTTCATCCATGCCGACTCCGTCGTCCTCTACCATAAGCACTATAGTATCTGCGGTCTGGCGGCCTATTATCTTGATAAAGCCCCTGCCGTCTTCCTTCATATCTATGCCGTGATCTATCGCATTCTCGACGAGCGGCTGCAGGATCAGATTGAGTGTCTCGTACGGCAGTATATCCTCATCCACATCTATTACCGTATCGAAGCTCCCGTCGTGCATATATGTCTGGATAGCGATGTAGCTTCTGACATTTTCTATTTCCTTTTCAACCGTTAGTACATTCCTGCCTCGGTTGAGTGAGGTCCTGTAAAAATTCGACAGAGCCAGTGTAATATCCGATATATCATCTGCCCCGACCTCTATCGCCTTCCAGTTGATAAGAGACAGCGAATTGTACAGGAAATGGGGATTGATCTGGGCCTGGAGCGCCTTCATCTCTGCCTTGCGCAGAGCCAGCTTGTTCTCGTAATTCTCCTTTATCAGGGCATTCTCCTCATCAAGCATCGATCCGAATCCACGGATCAGGTCTCCTATCTCGTCCTTAGCATCGCTCTTTACTGTAATGGTACGGTTGCCCTTCCCGACCTCGGCCATATTTTTCCCGAGAGCAGAGATATCACGCACCACATAATGGCCAAACAGCCTCGATGCGACATACAGGGTAGCTGCAACGATGGCAATATATATGAGAAGCATAATAAGAACCGCCCTGTACTGCGTGGCAGAGAAGCCCTCATTTCCGAATATGACAGCCTGCATGCCGGTGGTGGATATTTTTCTCCTGATTATTAAATTGCCCTTGTATGAATCCTTGTGGGAATATGCCTGTGAATCCAAAAGCCGTCTGGTGTCACCGGCGCTGTACACGGTATTGCCGCTTCCGTCAAAAATATAGAGCCCCTGCCCCTTCTGACAGATTTCTCCGAACTCATCAAAAAAGGTGTCATAGTCAATCTCAAGGTAAAGGATCGCATTCACGCCGTTCTGCTCCATCAGGGGCATTGTGCGTACCGAGCGTACCTTGCGTGTCTTACGGTCCACTATCCAGGTCGATACTCCGCCGAAGCTTTTCGCATTGTCCTTATACCAGCCCTCATCCTTCACCTCAGACAGGGGCGCAACCGAGTCACCATGAGCAGGAATATCCTGATCCACATATATCGTAAGCTTAGTGATCCCCGGGGAAAAATAGGTCGGCGACGTAAGTATCGGGTCTACCGTCTTCCGGTACTGCTCGTAGAGCTCGTATCTGCCTCCTGTGTAGTTGCCCGACAACACATCACTGACAGACTGATTGTAGGCAATGTAATTCGACAGATTGTCAAATACCCTGACATCTGATGACATCTGGGCAGTAGCCTGCATCAGTGACTGCCTCACTGTATTTCTCGACCTGGTCCTTATGGCCTGACTCTCCTGGTGAACCATTACCACTCCGAGGACAAGCATTGGAATGGCGCTTATAATAATATAGATAAACATGATCTTCCTGATCAGCGGAAGATCCCTGAACCTGCGGCCGAAGGATTCCTTTATCCGTGAAAACATTTACGCTTCCTCTTCATCACGGAACTTCTGCGGACTGACTCCGTAATACTCCCTGAAGCTCTTGCAGAAATATGATACATTCGGATAGCCGACACGCGCGCTGATATTCACTATCTTCTCATGAGTATCCTCAAGCATCTGCTTTGCCTTCTCCATGCGCAGTGACTTGATGAACTTCGAGATATTCTGCCCTGTCTCCTTCTTGAAGACATGTGACAGGTAGCTGGGCGCCATATATACCTTATCTGCAAGTATATCTATCGAAAGCTCCTTGTCATAATTCTCATAGATATACTTCTTTACTGTATCGATCTCCTTGTGCGTGGTCTGCGGATTCACCTCGAAATTCTTCTCGAGCAGGGAAATCCCCCTGTCGAGGATATTCATTACCTCTGAGAAATCCGTCGTGCGGTAGAGCCTGTCCACATCCTCTGACAGAGAGTCCTGGTTGTCCTTCGGGAGCACATCGTATATCTCCTTCATCAGATTGGAAAAAACGAACTTGACGTAGATCTGCGAGAATCCTGTATTCCTCTTGTACTTGTCGCACAGCCTCTCATAATGCTCGCGGAGTCCCACCATGTCCTTAAGCGTAATGTCCTGTCTGATAAGCTTCATCAGCATATCTGAATCTATGTCATTGATGTCAGGAGTCTCATTCATCTCCTCGCCTGCGAGAAAGACTCTCGTATCAAGCATATAGAAGCGGTTCTCCATCAGGCTCTCAAGCTCCTCATAGGTCCTCCCGAGTGCCCGGAGATTCGCTCTGCCACCCGGCAGAGGCTCTGAGACTGCCACGTACGGCGATGTCTCATATCTGCTGCTTATAGCATCACAGATCTCATCTCCGAGCTTCTTCCGGTCGATCCCCTCGCCGCTTACGAGCAGGATGCTGTTCATAGGATCTATATTGAGATAGGTAAATTCCTTCGATATGCCGGAGCTTATCTCGTCACTGAAATTGACTGCCCCGACTCCGAAGAAATCATGATCGAATGATACAAGCACCATCAGTGAAAAATCGTACGCGAAGCCATCCGGCAGCATATTCCTGATCGATGCATTGAGCGTATCCGGATCAGCTCCGTTGATCAGCGACAGCAGCACATGCTCGATGATGAAATCTCCACGGATGCTGCGGTTTTCGCTCTCGAGCTGCTCCTCGTACATCTGCTTCGTCACAGCCTCTATTGTCTTGTGGAATTCAGCCGGATCGACAGGCTTCAGTATGTAGTTCGTGACACCATTCTTCATGGCCTTCCTTGCATACTCGAATTCACCGTATCCTGAGAAGATCACCATCTTCATATCCGGGTACTTCTCCTGGCATATCTCCGTGAGCTCGAGCCCGTCCATGAACGGCATCTTGATATCAGTAAGCATCAGGTCTGCCGGCTTCTTGTCGAGCTTCTCAAGAGCCTGCTTACCATTTCCCGCTTCTCTTATCTGAGCATCGATTTTCTCCCTCTTAAGGAGCATTGTCAGTCCTTTACGTTCAATTGCTTCGTCGTCTACTATCAGTATTTCCATATACAGTTCTGAGTTTTTAGTTCTGAGTTAAAATCTACAACAAAAAGCAGTGTCTCCGAAGAAACACTGCTTTTATTTTATCACAAATCGTGATATTCTTTCAATATGATTCCTATCCCCTATATCCTGATTCCTATCCCCTATATCCCAAATCCTATCCTCTTACCTTGAATGCCAGATCTCCTTATCGTACTGATCAATGGTACGGTCTGATGAGAAGAAGCCTGCATTAGCAATATTTACAAGGCACTTCCTGGCCCATGCATCACGGTCCTCGAAGTCATTCCACATCTTCTCACGGGTCTTCAGATAATCCTCGAAGTCAGGGAAGGTCATGAACCAGTCCTTATTCAGGAGCTCATTGTAGAGCCTCTCGAGATTCTCTGAATTGCCTACGCTTCTTACTGTATCACTAACGATGAAGTCAACGCACTCCTTGAGTACCGGGTCCTTCTCGTAATAGCTTCTTGAATTGTAATCGCCTCTTGCATATCTGTCGATTACTGTCTGAGAATCCTCACCGAAGGTGTAGATATTATCCTTGCCTACGAGCTCTGCGATCTCGACATTTGCTCCGTCCATTGTTCCGATGGTCAGGGCTCCGTTCAGCATGAACTTCATATTTGAGGTACCACTTGCTTCCTTTGATGCAAGGGAGATCTGCTCGGAAATATCTGCTGCAGGGATGATGTATGATGCCTCAGTCACATTGTAGTTCTCTACCATTACCACACGCAGGTACGGGCTTACCTGAGGATCGTTGTTCGTGATCTGCTGCATGCAGAGGATCAGATGAATAATATCCTTGGCGATTGTATATGCAGGAGCAGCCTTGGCACCGAAGATAGCTGTAATAGGTCTCTTTGGCAGATGGCCTCTCTTGATCTCGAAATACTCATGAATGAGAGCGAGTACATTCAGCTGCTGTCTCTTGTACTCATGAAGTCTCTTTACCTGGACATCGAAGATCGAATGACCATCAAGGGTAATGCCCTGTGTCTTCTGCAGGTGATCTGCGAATTTCTTCTTATTATGCACTTTGATCGAACGCAGTGCTTCAAGAGTAGCAGGATCATCCTTGTAGTCAAGAAGCTTCTTGAGTTCCATCGAATCCTTTTTAAATCCTGGTCCGATCTTTGACTCAATGAGATCTGTAAGCTCCGGATTGCAGTCCATGAGCCATCTGCGGAAGGTGATACCATTTGTCTTGTTGTTGAACTTCTCAGGATAGATCGTATAGAAGTTGTGAAGCTCAGTATTCTTCAGAATCTCAGTATGAAGGTATGCAACACCATTTACACTGTGGCTGTAATGGATATCCATGAATGCCATGTGTACATTTCTGTTGTCATCGATGATGTACACTGACGGGTCCTTATACCTGTTCTTTATCTTTGCATCAAGAATGGTGATGATAGGCAACAGCTGTGGCACTACCTGATTCATGAAATCATAGTTCCATGTCTCAAGAGCCTCTGCAAGAATTGTGTGATTCGTATATGCACAGGTCTTCGTCACGATGTCGATCGCCTCATCGATATCAATGCCATTGAGTGTCAGGAGTCTGATAAGTTCAGGGATGACCATTGACGGATGCGTATCATTGATCTGGATGGCTGCGTAGTCATAGAGGTCATGGAGATTGCTTCCTCTCTCCCTGCACTCATCGATGATCAGCTGTGCACCGGCGCTTACCATGAAGTACTCCTGATAAATACGGAGCATTCTGCCCTTGTCATCTGAATCATCAGGATACAGGAAAAGTGTAAGGTTCTTCTCGATATCATCCTTATTGAAGTTGATAGTATCTCCTTCTGTGATATGCTCATCTACTGAATCGATATCGAAGAGATGAAGCTCATTCGTCCTGTTCTCATATCCTGTCACAGGGATGTCATACAGATGTGCATGAACTGTATGGTATCTGAACTCGACTGTGCAGTACTTCTTCCTGTCGATAAGCCAGGAATTATTAGTGATCCACGGATTCGGTGTCTCCTTCTGGAGATTGTTCTGGAATACCTGCTTGAAAAGTCCGAGATGATAATTGATGCCGATTCCGTCGCCATGAATGCCGATGGAAGCCATTGAGTCAAGGAAGCAGGCTGCAAGACGGCCAAGTCCGCCATTTCCGAGTGACGGCTCGTTCTCTACCTCTTCGATATCATAGATGCTCTTGCCGTTGTCTGCAAGCTCCTTCTTTACATCCTCGAAGATTCCGAGATTGAGCATGTTATTCGACAGGAGTTTTCCGATAAGGAACTCTGCGGAAATGTAGTACACCTTCTTCTTTCCGGCGTCTGATTTTCTCTCCTCAGCCATATCCTTTACAATATGAAGGAGGGTGATATAGAGCTCCTCATTAGTGCACTGACTGATCCCTCTTCCAAAAAGCTTTTTTGCTGTTTCCTCTACCATGTGTCCTTTGTTCACCTTTCTGTTCTCATTTCTTGCGTATGTGTCTGAGAGCCTGCGGAGCATCCTGATCTTCTCATCAGTGAACTCGCCTTTTTTCATTCTCCATCTCCAGTTGATACCTATGGTCGATGGAAGATTCATCCTTGCGGAATTATCCTTTTCTAATATATCCTGCATCTGGAGCACTACTGTATTCGCAACGCTCATATATGCCATGCGGAAAATATTCGGTATCAGCCGGTCCTCATTCTCTGACCCGGTGTAATCGAGCAGATACTGATACCCCATCGGTGAAAGGCTTGTGAAATATCCCTTCAGGGTCTCATTATCATGAGTACCGCTATATACCACGCAGTTGCGGTCATACATATGCGGGAGATATTCATTCTCTCTGTTGCCATCGAAGGCAAACTCGAGTATCTTCATGCCTGGATAGCCGGTCTTCTGAAGAAGTGTCTTCACTCCTGCTATCTGGACTCCCAGATCCTCAGCTATTATCTTTGAGCCGTTCATGACCTCATCGATGGCATTCGTCAGATCCTCGCCCGGGCCTTCCTCATAATGTCCGTCTACCGGATCACCATCTGCCGGAATGCAGTAGTACTTCACTACTCCGAGGAAATGATCGATACGGACTATATCATACAGGCCTGCTGCAGCAGACATTCTCTTCTTCCACCAGGTGAAGCCATCCTGCTTCATCTTCTTCCAGTCATACAGAGGATTGCCCCACTTCTGTCCATAGTCTGAAAAAGCATCCGGAGGGCATCCTGCGACCTCAACAGGATTCAGTTTCTCATCCAGCTGGAAATCCGATGGATTGCACCACACATCTGCTGAATCCAGTGCTACATATATCGGGATATCACCGATTATCTCTATACCATGATCATTGGCATATCTCTTGAGAAGTGTCCATTCACGATAGAACTCGAACTGGATGAAGCTGTAGAAATCTATCTGCTCGGCAAGAAGTGACTTGTAATAATCTACTGCCTCGGGCTTTCTGGTCCTGATGTCATCATCCCATTCCTGCCAGCTTCTGCCGTCATTCCTGTCCTTCAGGGACATGAAGAGCGAGTAATCCGTGAGCCAGTCGCTCTCGCGGCTCCTGAACTGCCTGAAGTCACAACGCCTGTCAGCTATCCTCTGGTCTGATGATCCGAGGAAGGCCAGATATGCCTTCTTCAGTATCCTGTATCTGTTATTATACAGCTTCGCATAATCCACATCATCCTCTGTGGAACCCCAGTCTATCGACTCAAGCTCTTCACGGTCAAGCAGACCGTCATCAGCCAATGTACCTGGATCGATGAAATACGGATTGCCTGCAAATGCTGAAAATGCCTGGTATGGACTGTCTCCGAAGCTTGTCGGCCCGACAGGGAGTACCTGCCAGTATGACTGTCCTGCCGCTACGAGATCATCCACGAAATCGTATGCACTTTTTCCAAAAGTCCCTATTCCGTATGGTGACGGAAGCGAACTCACGGGCAGAAGAATTCCTGCGCCTCTTCTGAGTTCCTGCTGTCTCATGGTCGTCATCACCTCCTGTTATATTCTTATTCAATAATATCACTATACAGGAAACGTTTCCATATAATTTTTTTTAGAAATGTGTCAAAAATATTTTTTCTTATGACGGTCTTCCATGCCTGTGTACAGGTCATACAGCAGTGATCCGGTCTTGCCCCTGGCCGGATGATCCTCATCATTTATATCGATATACATTCTGTCATAGCAGTTGATGATCCTCGTTCCCGATGGATGCTCCCTCTCGCGCATGAAATGCCCGTAGTCCTTATGCACATGTCCATGAAGCATGTACTTCGGATGGTACTGGTCGAGAAGGGAATTGAAGCACTCGAAGCCGTTGTGCGGCAGATCATCCATATCGCCATATCCCTTCGCCGGCGCATGGGTCACCAGGATATCGAAGCCGTTTCTCAATGTAATCGCCCCGCGCAGCTTCCTGATCCTCGTGCTCATCTCCTGCTCGGTGTACATATCCGAGCCCTCGTGGTATCTCATGCTGCCTCCGAGTCCTAAGATACGGAGCCCGTGAAAATCATAGATCCTGTCATCTATATCTGTGCAGCCAAGCGGCGGTTCTACATCGTATCCTCTGTCATGATTGCCTCTGACATACAGCAGCGGGCAGTTCGACATCGTCTCTATGAATTCCAGATAGTGATGATTCAGATCTCCACATGATATGATGAGATCCACATCCTTTATCCTCTCCTTGTCAAAATAGTCCCAGAGTGCTTTATCCTCAACATCTGCGAGTGCTAAAATTTTCATGATATCCTTTCGTTTCTAAGGAAGTTCCAACTACGATTTTTCGTTCTCCAATGTCCCACTTACCGAAACTGCCTTTTCTACCTCAGGTACCAGTTCATCCTCCAGTGGCAGGTTTCCGAATATATTATCATTGAGCCAGGTCATGGTAAGTATTTCTTCATTGGAAAATTTCGGTGTGCCGAAGCCCTTTATCTTCCTGTGTCCCTGAGCCCAGATCTCTCCATAGAAAGGATTCAGAAGCTCACGATGCATGGACTGCCTCAGGATATCTGCCAGCTTATACGTCTGGTATGGAAGATGCGGAGAAAGGATCACATCTATCACATCCGATGAAATGCCCCACCAGTAGTTGAGTGCCTTCGCTCCGTCCGTCGGATTGTCATCCCACGTCCCATCGAGCACCTGGTCGATGATCAGCTGATAATACTTGCCCCAGTCCCACAATGGAAATGCCAGATTCTGTATCTTCCCGTCATCACCGAGTCTGTACAGTCCGAATTCTCTCGTGGCTGCATCCGGCTTGATGAAGTCAGGCCCCAGAGCGAGGTCTGTGTCCATCTCGTGGAAATATTCTCTCCAGTCGAAGTTCTTCACCGATGACCACGCCAGATAGATCTCACATTCCGGATCTGCCATCGCAGCTCCTATAGCAAAGGCATTGATCTCCGCCACTGCTCCGTATATCGGGTAGTTGGCCAGGTAGCCTATCCTGTGGCCGTGATTTCTCGTACCGGCAATAAATCCCATCAGGAACTTCGCCTCATACATCCTGCCGTAGTACGTCCTGACAGCATTCTGCGTCAGGTTCACTGAGCAGTTCAGAAACTTGATATCAGGATAATGCACGGCGCTCTTCAGTGTCTCGTCCATCTGCACCGGCGATACGGTAAACATCATCTCGAAACCGGCCTCCGCGGCCTCATCTATTCTTGCCCGAAGCTCCGTATCATTCACGCAGTCATCGTATTTCCTCGTGACTACCTTTCCCTTGTAATGTGCCTCAACGAAATTCCTGCCGAGCTCATGTCCGTATATCCATGGCGATTCACTCGCCGGCTTCTCATAGAAAAAAGCCACCTTCAGCGGCTTGTCCACCGAATACGACGGCTTCCCGGTGAAAAGTGATACGATGGCATTCATTCCTGTCGTATCCTTCTTCGCCTCATCCGGATGCTCGACAATTTCTACAGGATCGTCGTCTCCCGACACCACGAACTCATCCCACAGCTTCTTGAGCCTGGTAATGAGCAGACGTTCATTGATCGTGATAAGACCATGCACCGTACCATAGAATCTGAGATAGATAAGAAAAGCATCACCGGTCGTGAGCTCGAGACTTCCTCCACCGAGCTTCTCGTAGGCCTTCCTGAATGTATTATAATCAGTCCGCAGATCCTCTACCTTCTCCTGGGGCCACTTGTCCTTCAGATTCTGACCATAGTATTCAGCCAGCTTCTGATATCTGCCCTCCTCAGAAAAGGATATATCGTAGATCGGACATACACGGTAGAAATCCAGAAACTCAAAGTATATCTTATTATCGATATCATCAGTGCGTTTCGGGACCAGCCTCGTCACATCGGCAAGCACTGTATCTATGCCGATATACGCAGATACAGAGACCCTCTTATTCCCTTCCATCACATAGAAGGATCTCATATATTCGTATGCCTTGATCGGCTCACGGATTCCCTCCTCTATGGCCGAATCATACAGCTTTGCCCACTTCGTCGCAAACTCTGAATTCGGGGCGAGAAGCGGCATGAAATCGCTCGCAAATGCCTCTGTCCTGCCCTTGGTCTTCGTGCCACGGATATTCTCTATCGGGACCTCGACAAGACCTACAGGCTCTTCGCTCGTCTCTCCCTGTCCTACTATCTCATCAAGCACCGGAAGATACGGATATCTGCCTCGTGAGGTATCACGTCTGAAGGTACGCTCACCGATCTTCAGGGCCTTATTGTAATCTTCTATCATATATGTTCTCCTCTTTGAGTTATGAGTTCTAAGTTATGAGTTATGAGTTATGAGTTATGAGTTCTGAGTTCTGAGTTATTAGTTATTATAGCATAAAAAAGAGAGCCATACCATAAAAATGATATGACTCTCTTGTCAGGCTGTGCCAGGCACAACTCTGAACTATTAACTAAGAACTAATTACTTGTTCTCATCCATGATAGCTGCCTGTGCTGCTGCAAGACGAGCGATAGGTACACGGAATGGTGAGCATGAAACATAGTCGAGACCGATCGAATCGCAGAAGTCGATTGATGAAGGATCTCCGCCGTGCTCTCCGCAGATTCCGCAATGGAGTGAAGGGCGAACCTTCTTACCATTATCTACTGCGAACTTCATCAGCTTGCCGACACCGTCTGTATCGAGACGAGCGAACGGATCAGACTCGAAGATCTTGTTCTCATAGTAAGAATCAAGGAACTTACCTGCATCATCACGTGAGAAGCCGAATGTCATCTGAGTAAGGTCGTTAGTACCGAAGCAGAAGAACTCTGCATCCTTAGCGATCTCATCAGCTGTAAGAGCAGCTCTTGGGATCTCGATCATAGTACCAACTTCATACTTCATATCAGAACCAGCTTCAGCGATGAGCTTGTCTGCTGTATCTGTAACAGTCTTCTTGACGAACTTGAGCTCCTTCTCCTCACATACGAGTGGGATCATGATCTCTGGAACGAGGTTCCAATCCGGATGCTCAGCCTTGACAGCAAGAGCAGCCTTTATAACTGCTGTTGTCTGCATCTCTGCGATCTCAGGATATGTAACAGCGAGACGGCATCCTCTGTGACCCATCATAGGGTTGAACTCCTTGAGTCCTGCGATGATGTCCTTGATCTGCTGAACTGTCTTGCCCTGAGAATCAGCAAGCTTCTTGATATCCTCCTCTGTCTGAGGAACGAACTCATGAAGAGGTGGGTCAAGGAATCTGATAGTAACAGGATCACCTTCCATTGCCTCATAGAGCTGCTTGAAGTCATCCTCCTGATATGGCTCGATCTTAGCGAGGGCTTTCTTTCTGTCCTCAACTGTATCTGAGCAGATCATCTCACGGAATGCATCGATACGGTTGCCACTGAAGAACATATGCTCTGTACGGCAGAGACCGATTCCCTCAGCGCCAAGCTCACGAGCCTTCTTTGCATCACGTGGAGTATCAGCATTTGTACGAACCTTAAGTCTTCTGTACTTATCAGCCCAGCCCATTACACGAGCAAAGTCACCGGCAACAGAAGCTTCCTTGGTCTTTACATCACCCTGATAGATATTTCCTGTAGAACCATCGAGTGAGATGTAATCTCCTTCATGGAAGGTAATTCCGTCAAGAGTGAACTCTTTCTTCTCTTCATCGATATTTGTGATCTCTGAGCATCCGGATACGCAGCATGTTCCCATACCACGGGCAACTACTGCTGCATGAGATGTCATACCACCACGAACTGTAAGGATACCCTGAGCAGCGCTCATTCCTTCGATATCCTCTGGTGAGGTCTCAAGACGAACAAGTACGACTCTCTCGCCTTTGCCGCCCTTACCTAAAGCCTTGGCCTCCTCAGCGGTAAATACTACCTTACCTGCTGCAGCGCCAGGAGATGCCGGGAGTGCCTGGCCGATCTTCTTGGCGCCCTTGAGAGCTTCTGGATCGAATACAGGATGAAGCAGCTGGTCAAGGCTCTTTGCCTCGATACGTGTAACAGCTGTCTTCTCATCGATCTGTCCCTCATCTACGAGGTCACATGCGATCTTGATGGCAGCCTGAGCTGTTCTCTTACCGTTACGTGTCTGAAGGAAGTAAAGCTTTCCTTCCTCGATAGTGAACTCCATATCCTGCATATCATGGAAGTGGTTCTCAAGGCCTGTAGCGAGCTCCATGAACTGCTTGTATACGTCTGGCATTGCATCTGCAAGAGTAGAGATAGGCTGAGGTGTACGAACACCTGCAACAACGTCCTCACCCTGTGCATTGAGGAGGTACTCACCGAAGATACCCTTCTCACCTGTAGCCGGGTCACGGGTAAATGCAACACCAGTACCTGATGTATTTCCTTTATTTCCGAATACCATCGTCTGTACATTAACGGCTGTTCCCCAGTCACCAGGGATATCGTTCATACGACGATATACGATAGCACGTGGATTATCCCATGAACGGAATACTGCGAGGATAGCTCCCATAAGCTGATCCTGTGGATCCTGCGGGAAGTCCTTTCCAAGAGCATCCTTGTAGATCTTCTTGAATCTCTTAACGAGCTCCTTCAGATCATCTACATCCATCTCGATATCATACTTGATGCCCTTCTTAGCCTTGACATCGTCGATTTCCTTCTCGAAGAGAGACTTGGAAACCTCCATAACAACGTCTGAGTACATCTGGATGAAACGACGATATGAATCGTAAGCAAATCTTGGGTTTCCGGTCTTCTTCGCAAAGCCCTCAACTGCTACATCGTTAAGTCCAAGGTTAAGGATGGTATCCATCATACCAGGCATTGATGCACGGGCACCAGAACGAACTGATACAAGAAGCGGATCCTCCGGATCTCCGAATTTCTTTCCGTTTACTTCCTCGAGCCACTTAAGGTTCTCCTCGATCTGATCGGTGATCTCCTTTGTAAGGCCCTTTCCGTTATTGTAATACTCTGTACATGCTTCTGTTGTGATCGTGAAGCCGTGTGGAATCGGCATATGCAGGTAATGAGTCATCTCAGCAAGGTTACAACCTTTTCCGCCGAGAAGATTACGCATGTCTGCACCGCCTTCTTCAAACTTGTAGACCCACTTCTTTGCCATTTTATTTCCTCCTATAAATTGTATTATCTGATATGCCTGCCGGTGTAAATCGGGTCCCCGTACAGACACATTTATTATTTTAACACAAAAACCGCAATATGCAAGAAAAATCTTTGCATACTGCGGTATCTGTCTGCACCGTTCAGACGGCGTATTTATCAGATCCTAAATATCGACATTGCGTCGGTGAGGTCCTTCAGATGTGTCTCGAGGTCTGTCACCAGCTTCTTCGACTGATCTACTATCGTGTCAAGCTCTGATGCCATGCTCGATGTCTCCTCTGTAGATGCTGCATTGTCTGTAGCTGCATCATTCAGGGCCTCGATATTCGTCCTGATACGGTCTCTCTCCTCCTCCATTGTCTTCATATCGGAGGAAATAGCCTCTACTGACTTGAAGCATTCATCAAGAGAAGACTCCAGCTTGTCGAAGGTATCACGGGTAGTGCCGAATGCTCTTACCTGCTCATTCGATACATCCTGCATCCTCTTCATGATCTCCACCTGCTTTGTGGAGTTATTTACGAGCTCAGTGACGATCGTATTGATGGTCTTTGCTGACTCATCTGACTGGTCAGCGAGATGTCCGATCTCCTCAGCCACGACTGCAAATCCACGCCCCTGTTCACCTGCTCTTGCTGCCTCAATCGAAGCATTGAGAGAAAGAAGTGATGTCTGCGATGCGATCTCTGAGATCAGGTTTGCTGCCTCGGCAATCTTTGCTACAGAATCAGAGGTCTGCTGTGTCTGCTCTGACATTGTGGAAATATCCTGCATTGTTGCATCATTCTTCTCGACGAGCTGACGAAGGGTCTCACGCGACTGCTTCGAATACTCCATCATTTCATTTGCGTCCTTGTCAAGCTGTGCTACATTTGCAGACGAATCATCTATGCCTGATGAAAGCGTCTGAACACTCTCGGCAGCATCCGAGGCTGACTTGGCCTGCTCTGTATTATTCTGGGCAATATCATTTACTGCCTTTGATACATTGGAAATGGCATCTGTCATGCTTCCGAAGTTATCCGAAAACACATTGATCGAATTCTCTTTTCATAAAAGATTTATTTGAAAAATTTGAGACATTACCATAGAATTAAGTAGTTATGAATGAAAACAATAAAAGAGCCGTGGATATGCTCCACGGTGGTATTTTCAAAAAGCTTCTCTATATTACGGTTCCTATATTCCTGATGAGCACGCTGCAGCAGCTGTTCAACGCATCTGATACTGCAGTCGTCGGGAATTTTTCTTCATCTGAGGCTATGGCTGCGGTCGGAAGCAATGCTCCCGTCATCAATATGATAGTGACCTTCTTCACAGGGCTGTCCGTCGGAAGCAATGTAATGCTCTCCCATTTCATCGGGAAGAATGAGGAAGAGAAGGTAAATGATGCGCTTCATACGAGCTTCTCTGTAGCTCTCATCAGCGGATTCATCATGCTTGCCTTAGGGCAAGTGATTGCAGTCCCGATACTGAAGCTCCTTAATACACCGTCTCACATCCTGCCGATGGCGCAGATGTACCTGCGGATATATTTCCTGGGTATGCCATTTCTCATGGCCTATGATTTCGGCTCGGCTGTACTCAGGTCAATCGGAGACACCAGAAGACCGCTGTACTATCTGATCATTTCAGGTTCACTGAATGTCGTGCTGAATCTGTTCTTCGTAATAGTTCTTCACAGGAATGCTGACGGTGTCGCTTATGCCACGACGATATCTAATGGTGTGAGTGCCTTCATGATACTGCGTGCACTGATGAGAGAAAAGGGGATGCTTCATCTGGATCCAAGCAGGCTTTCCCTCAAATGGAAATATGTGAGAAGAATCCTCTGGATCGGTGCTCCTGCCGGACTCCAGGGTATGATCTTCTCCATTTCAAATGTAGTGATCCAGGCCGCCATCAACCTCTTCGGCTCAGACTGCGTGGCCGGAAACTCGGCTGCCCTGAATCTCGAGTACATCTGCTATTTTACTGTCTATGCATTCTGCCAGGCTCTGATGACCTTTATCAGCCAGAACTACGCTGCCGGACAGTACGACAGATGCCGGAGGACGACGAGAATTGCCTTCGTATCTGCCATCGGATTTACTGCGATCATAAGCGTCTGCTTCTATCTGCTCCGCTATCCGCTGCTATCGTTCTTCACTCATGACCCTGATGTCCTGAAATTCGCAGTGATCAGGATGCTCTTCATCGCTCTCCTCGAGCCGATGACCGCCCTGTACGAGGTACCGGGCGCATCTCTCCGTGGCATAGGGCACTCACTTATGCCGACACTCATCACGCTGATGGGAAGCTGCATCCTGCGCATCATCTATATGCACATCATGATGCACCGCTTCACCGCCTTCTATCAGGTAGTCATGATCTACCCGATCAGCTGGGCGATCACAGGAGCGTCAATGATCATCCTGTACTTCCGGGTGACTAAGAAAGCGTATAAGAAGGCATGATCTTCATAACCCGGATCTACCATGGCAGAAGTCCTTCAGATTTTCCAATCACTGATTGGAAAATATCAATTGTTTTCTTGTATTCTATCAGATCCATAAGTCTATTCTCCTCGTCTCAACGACTCAATTCCGGAAACAGTTCCTTCAACTTCATCTCAAGCGTACCCTTCTTTGTAAACTGAAGCGTGTCACACTGAACGATATTATTCTTCTGAATCTCTATCTCATCACTAAATCCAAGAATGTATGACAGGCAGATACGATAAATGATCTCAGTCGGTGCGCATCCATATACCTGCTCTGCAAAGATATGGTTGAGCCTGTCTGCATTATCCGGGAAGAGACTCTTCATCTTCTCACTGTTATACAGACGCTTTACAATCTCGGTGATATACATTCCAGACTTCATATATAGATCTGCAAATGTGGCGTCAGGATCATCGAAGCATCCAGGATTCTCCTGTTCCAGCATATCCACCATTTCTTTTACGACTCTCTTCGGTGTAAATATCTGGTTAGTCTTCTGAGGCGGAATATAATCAAAGATATCCTCTTCATTCGCCTCATCGAAGTAGTCTTCCAGTGCTACTTTCTTGTTCAGGAACTCCTTTACTGAATCATTGAATACGACCTCATCAAACAGATGTCCTTCATAATGCTTCTTATATACTTCATCCCGGAGCTCATTTCCATTATCATCACGCTCGTAATAATCACCGCCATCGCGAAGGAATCTGAATTCGGCAATCGTAATACTTGTCACATCTGAGAACACCTTATCTGGAATTCCATTTTCAAATGTCGCAAGAGTGGTATCTCCTGTACCATAGGCCATGAGGAACGAAGGTATAGTCCTAGAGAATCCACGCAGATGGTCTCTCACATCATCCTCAACTGTTCGCTTCTCCTTTTCCTTCTTGTCGGTCTCAACACGCTTTACTGTATATTCACCAGCTGACTTTGTCTGCTCTTCCCATATCTTCTGGACAGAATCCTGCATGGCATCATGAGCTGCTTTCATGCGCTCAATGAACTCCTTTGTCGCCTGCGATTCTTCCTCATCAGTCTCCGCTGCTTCGATTTTCTGGTCACGTACTTTCTCAGCCTTTGCCTGTTCGATCCTGTAATCACTTGCGGCACGGTCGAGAGCGACATTTGCACGGTTCGTGATCTCAGACTCCAGCTCTTTCTTCGCCTTTGGAGTCATGTCCGAGCCAAAAGAATCTGAAGCCGTCTCAAGGACCTGCTTTGTCACATTCTCACTGAAAGTCTTCTTGGCCTCTTCTATTTCCTTCTCAATGACCTTATTGCGGTCATCGGATGAATCCTTCTCTTCAAACTGTTCCTTTGCGGTATCTATAATATCCTTTATCTGCTGCTGTGATGGAGCGTATATCTTGCTGCCAAACATATCATTTGCAGTTCCGATCACATTCTCCTCCGGTATCTGCACATCGCCGTCATCATTGATATCCAGGTCGCTTGCGGTATCCTTCGTCACATGTGACAGTGGTCCTTCATCCTTCGCCGGTTCCATCCTCTGGATCATATCAATGACCTCCTGTGGAGCATGGAACACATTGCTGATATTGCAGAACAGGAAATCAGACATGAAGCCACGCTTCACGACTTCCACTGATTTAATCTTTCTAGGAATAGAGAGAACCTTCGCGGCATCAAGCTCTATCATCTCCCCATCTTCATCCTCACCGATCACCGGGAAGAAATTCAGCAGGTCTCTGATATTTTTCTCTCTGTCATCCTGCGTACCACCGCCATTTACCGTATTTACAGAGAGATTGTTAGCAAACTTCTCATAGATGATCAGAGTCCTTGCAGGATCAAAGTCGAATACATAGGCATTTTCTTTCCTGTAAAAATTCTTTCCATCCGAGAAAAGGCACGGATTCTGTGCCCTGAAAGCTGCCTGCATATACAGAGCCTCGCTCTGAATCCCCGATAGCATAAGCACGGCCGACCACTCTGGAATTGTCACACCTGTGGTTAGCTGTCCGACTGAAATAGTAATAGTCTTGTCATGAGTGGCTATCGCTTCTTTTACCCTGTCAAATGACTTTTCTGTCACCTTCGCATCATAGTCACCGTTCTCATCAGGCAGCTCTCCATCGCCTGCTGCAAGCACTATCTCATAGTTCTCAAAAACCGGATGCTTCTTCAGTTTCTTCGCAAGTGCCTTTGCGGAATCAACTCTGTTCAGGAGCCAGAATGTGTGCTTTAATTCATTGCGCAGTTCAGGTGTTGAAAATGGATATTTCTTCCCTGTCACAAGTGCATTCAGGAACTTGTCTACCGAATCATTATGAATGAAATGTCCTTTCTCATTCGTCGCAAAGAATTCGTTCAGATCAAAGGCATACTCTTCGGTCTCCCCATTTATCTCTACACCCTGAGACAGTTCGTCCTTCACTATCTCAGACATCTGATAGGTGTACATATTGAGCTTCGGCAGATTCTCATAAGGATTCTTCTCTGGTGAATCCCACTTCTGCTTCTTCTCCTGCTCGTCTGCATATGTCCAGTTGTAGATTGCCTCCTGTTCGAACTCGCCGCTTGCTAATGCCTTGAACGGAGTGCCTGACAGATGAAGCGTGTAATCACGCCTGATATGGTCAAATGCCACATCAGTCTTTAACGTATCGACTCCTTCATGAGCTTCATCGATTACGAGCATATCCCAGTTCAGCTCCGATACATATAACAGCTTGTCATAATATCCGCCGAAATATCTGGAGCCTTTCAGATCCTGAAGCGACAGAAATTCTATACATCTGGGATCTTCATTTCCAACCATCTCAGAGACAAACTGATCCCTTGTCATCACAAGCGGTGAATTCTTCAGGGAGTCTGTATCAGATACAAAAGAATATCCCGACTCAACGCCTAAGAATTTCTCATAGTCAGAATACCATGAATTCGCAATGGCTGGTCTATTTGTAACTATAAGTACCTTTGACAAATCCATCTCTTTGATAAGTTCGTAAACAGTCAGTGTCTTTCCAAATCTTGGCTTGCAGTTGAACAGGAACTTGCCACCCTTGTGGGTCTCAAAATAATCCTTCGCCATGGTGACAGCTTCCTGCTGCTCATCACGAAGTTCATACGCAGTAGCCGGTGCTACTACCCTGCCTGCTGCATCACCACTTACTATCCCTCTGTTCTCACGGAAATCATCGAGAAATCTCTTTGCCTCCTCTGGTGAAATGTGAAACCATTCCGGCGGTCTTTTGTGACCTTCCCTTGGCTTCATCCTCTCAACGCCGCACTTCGATAGATGAGCATGGAAATCCGTATCTGAAAAAATATCTCCGCTTCCATCATCGAAGGTAGCATTTTTCTTCCATTCGATATGGTACTCGACATCGGCCGTATCTGTCTGCTGGCCAACTCTCACATCAGCTTCCTGCTCTGAATAGCCAATCTTCACCCATCCATCATGTCTTTTGATCTCAGGAGTTGTGTAGCAGTATATGATTGGAACGACCTTCTTCGCGGTATTGATCTCAGGTGTTGTCATCTTCTTCATATCCATCTCCTCAATCCATAGGCTTCACATGGGTCTCAATGAAATTAATCTCTTCATCCGACAGGCCGTACTTCTTGTAGAGTTGCTTGTCGATCTCAGGGATAGACTGAGACCAGTCAATATCGGATGATGTGGTGAAGTCCTGGATAGGGACACACTTCCAAACTGACGGTGTCAAATGCTGTGTCGTTTTCAACACCCCAATCATTGCTCTGCAGAATTTTGTCTTTATATATTTATCAAGAAAATCTGCTTCCAATTTAGAGTTGAATCTTCCTATGCTAATAAAAGTTTCTGTTGAGCCTTCTCCAGAATCTGCCACAATAGGCTCTGTGAGACTTTCTCCAAATTGCCCATTTCCATTGCCACTTGACATAAACACTTTGTAATAGTATAAATTGTCTGGTTCATTTACATAATCGGCTCGAATATACTTTACAATTCTTTGACTGCCGATTCTTCCAAGCATTTTGATATATTTATTACTATCATCAGGAATTTCATCGTAAAATATCTGAGGTATACGCTCAAAAATATTTGTTGACATGTCAAAGTCATGCCCCTTACTAAGAAGGCCTATATTATTCCCATTACTATCTTCCTTATATCTAGCCTCTGGATGGTCCTCATGCATTTTCTCTGTAAATCTATAGGCAGTTCTCGTAACAACAATAGAATCCATTCCTATAAATTCTTTGGCTGACGTAACCTTATGAAGTATATTATTAAGTTCATCATATTTAGTAAAAACTTCTATTGCACCAAATTCTTTATCTTCATCTCTATATGTTACTGCCACGCCACCCTTTATATCGGTATTAGGAAATACCTGCGTCGCATCTTCTACATATTTTTCTACTTTGAAATGTGGATCATTAAGCATCTTCTGATTCCATGCTTTTGGTGTTGACCCTGCATTAAACAGGAATCTTGCTGGATGAATAAGTTCCACTTTTTCAGATACTTCGTCAACAGCATCCATAAATTCATTATATACTGGTGCTGCATATGTTTTATTACCATCTTTTGTGAATTCCTGTTGATACGGCGGATTCCCTATCACATAATTAAACAGCTTATTGCCCATTTCTATATCCTCTCTCAGATTATATCTGCCAGTCTCATGCCATCATATTCCCAATACTGTGCTCCGGAATACGAACCTGATTTACTCACCTTATCACGTCTTGTCTGTATCTCTCTTGTCAGAGGTGACAGTCTCCATTTTTTTCCTTCAAATTCTACTTCGTGGTCGTTTACAACCTTTGCTTTGATTGACGGATCGTCACAGAAATCTATATACTCACCTATCAGCTGAAGTTCATTGAATGACAGTCCCTTCTTCTCTTTGATTGAGAAGTTATTGGTCTTGCGCATCTTCTGCGGGATAGGCATCACATTCTTGAGCATATAATCAATGATCCACTGTGTTCTCTCAAGAATTGTATTCTTATTCCATTCAGTCTGATTCGTGATCTCTGTCTTTGCAATCTGCAATCCGGCATTGTTTTTATATACGGATTTTTTCTCCTTGAAAGACCTATTACCAAGCTGCTGATTGTGTCTGATCAGAGTCAGATTCCCTATTGTATTTACCAGCTCCTGATGGATTTCCTCAAAGTCAGGCCCCAGTTCAGTTTTCCAGTCATCATTCAGTTTTTGCGGCATTATATGCTCTATCTGGAGTAGTTCATCATTCAGATCGGGACGACTTCTTGTAAGACTTTCTTCAACAAGTGCCAAATAAAACTTACAATACTGGAAATTATAGAAATTCATAGACTCGATATAACGTGACATCTCCACATCATTCGGCAGACGCATATTACTTTCCTGATCTGCAAGGATCTCAAACATCTTCAGCTTTTTATCCTTCGCATTCTCCAGATCACCTACACGATTCACAAGTCCAGGGAACACCTTATTCTCAGCCGTAGTTATTTTAAGAATTCTTCGTCTCAGGAAGTACACCTTCAATGCTTCAAGAATATCAATCATCTCATCATCAGTGAACTTTCCCATCTTCCACTCGGAAAGCAATGACAGAAGGAATGAATATGCTGTTGTCACCCTGAGTATTCCCAGATCTTTCAGCTGATCATTGATTCCTTTGCAACCTGTATCTTTCCCATTCATGATGTATGAGTACACATCCGAATAATCATACAGTTCTTTAAGCACTGTATCTGATTTCAGATCACTGAATACATTTTTGAACAGGCCATAAAGTTCCTTATAATTGTTCTCAGTTGCTTTTTTGAACGATGTTTTCTGCTTCATCTGCATGAAGTCTCTGATATAGTCAGAGATATGTCCTGGCAGGACTTTCTCGATATGAAGCCAGTAATTCTTATACAGATTCTCCTGGGTATTGGCATCCAGTCCCAGGAGCAGATAATTTCTCACAAGATCCGCTAATGTGAGCGGCTTTCCCAGCGAATTCATTGACTCAAATATTTCCTGTGGATTTTCCCACTCATTCTTCGCTGGCTGTAATTCTATTGTGATGACGCTGAACTTATCCAGACCTTTATCTATAAGAGACCCGACGTTATTCCCGTTTGCCTTGTACAAATTAAGCTGATTATAAAAGAACTGATAATTATGATATACAGCAGATGTCTTTTCTGTTCCTTCCAGCTCCTCACCAAGAATGATATGCTTATACGCAGACCAGTCTGTCTCGACCTGCTTTAGTTTTATCTTGTATTCGTCATTATCTCCACTGACGTTATTATTTTTGAGATACTTATTATTAATAAACTCGCGCAAAGTATTATCATCAAGTATATCACGTAATGCCACAAGGAAAAGCATAGTAGTCGTGATCCTCTGCTGTCCATCTATCAGTACCAACTTGTCCGGCTGTCCAAACGGTGTCTCATCCTGAAAGAATGTGATTGAACCAAAGAAATGCTCAGTGGTATCTCCTGCCACATTTCTATCGTGTGTCTTCAGAATGTCATCATAGAATACTTTGCACTGTTCATCAGTCCACTCATAGTTTCTCTGATATGGTGGGATAAAGAATGTCACATCATTATTTGAAAGTACATCCAATAGCTTCTTTTCCTGTGGTATCATTGCTTTCCTTCTTTCCCGATACTCTTTTTATATAAGCCTCGTAATCTTTTCTATCAGATCAGGTATATCTCCCTGAATTATTTCCCATACGAGTTTCAGATTTATTCCCTCATAGTCGTGTACTATCCTGTTCCTTAGGCCATATAGCTGTCTCCATGGAATATCAGGTGTACCTTCCTCATACTCTTCTGATATCTGATTTGATGTCTCGCCAAGCTGACTCAGGTTGAACACGCAGGCATCTACTGCCATATCATTTTCCACAAAAGTTTCATAATCCATACCTTTGGTATATTCAGCAACCTTCTGTGCATACTGGAGCATCTTTTCCAGAATCTGCCTGTCATTTTGCATAGATTATTACCCCTGTCTTCTTTATCTCCTGATCTACTGGTGAGCCTGATTCGATATGTGACACATCTATCAAATCGATCTGCTTGCCCGAAAGCGCGTCTGACATATCCTGAATCAATCCTACAAACTGTAAGCCATGAAGATTGCTGTCAACAACAAGATCTACATCGCTTTTCTCATTGGCCGTTCCTTTACTGTATGAGCCAAAAAGAATAGCTTGGGTCATATGATATTTTTTCAGAACCGGGCTCACACGTTCTGTCAGTTCTTCTCTAGTAAATATGTCACTTTTACTCATATAACACCTATGTACAATGTTTTTATTAACCCTTATTTTGATTTTTGTAGTTCATCATCTACTTAACCCTTCCCCAGTTTTTCTCCGAACTAAATCTAAAAGCCTATCAGAAAAATAAATATTTTCATTCTGCATCTTATCTATAATAGGCATTACTTCATCAATGATACCTTGCTGCTTTGCCTTGATTAGCACCCCAAGAGTACCAGTAAGCGGTAACTCCAGATATTCTGCTGTACTTCTGGCAGATAAATCATCAATTATAACTATATCTGCATTGATTTCCTGTGCGAGGATCATCACCTCTACTTCACCATCATGCAGACGGGTTCTATATAGTGCCTTATCCTTCGCATCCTGTATTTTCTTTACACTGATCCAAGTCCGACTGTCATTTACTATCCTTGAGACAATATCATCCCGGACGCATATCTCATCATATACTGCCTGTGGAATCACAATCTTACCATACATGCGACGTAAGACATCAAGTTCATGGCACTTCGCCAAAGCGATAATAGGTGTTGTATTGACTACTACTTTATGCATTGGCAATATCCCTGTCCAGCTCTGCTTCATTATTGAATCTGAATATATCTATTTCATTTTTTCCGAGTAACTCAATAAACTCACTTTCTGACATCCCTGCTATCTCAGCACAATAGCCTATGGACACATCTTCCTTCACATAATAGTACATAGCCAGAACTTTCCGCGCAGTGTCTGCTGCTGATTCACGGCTTTGCTTCGTATCATATAAAACTTCATTTGGTATTTCTATAGCAATACTACACATAATTTTCTCCTTCCTGGCGTGAGCTCTCAGAATATTGATATTGACATCGTTTGTCAGTTCGTCATCCGAAATCCCATAAGCGGAATCAAGCCCATTTGTCACATCCATTTTCATTTTTCCTTCAGATTCTTAAAGACTATTGTCTTTGGCTTCTTATTTCTCCAATCCCTTATCTTACATGGGAGAGCAATTTTTTCTTCCTTGTCTTCCTTTTTTTCATCAGGATGATCCATCATCTCGAAGAGGCTCATCTGATGATACTCTTCCTGTCCTGGCTTGCCTAACGGTATAGTATCCTTCAGGCCATCCATCTGCCAGATATTCCAGACTATTCTCGTAATGATCTCGTCAAGTTCTTTCTCTGACGGATTCTTTTCCCATCTCTCCCTGTAATAATCAATGAATGTCAGCAGCAGATTGATACGTGCTATCAGAAGGCTGTCTCCCTGATATTCATATCCGTAGACGCACTCGAAGGATTTTCTCGTCCACTCCATCCATTCATCGTAGTTTTCTGCATTTTCATTTACAATGCGAATCTTCCTGTCGAGCTGACCTATTCGCTTCTTCGGTGGCTCGATCAGTTTTCCGGTTGCTGCATCATATCGTGATACCAGGAATGGTGCTTCACCACAGGTAATTTCAAGCCTTGTAGATACTATATAATCCTGCCAGGTCTTATCTTCTGGGAACTCTATTTTTTCTTCTATCACGTCCCAGGTATGGTCATCATGCAGGACATTGAACACATCATTCCTTCCGAACCATTCCTCGTCACAGAAATTGTTCATCTGATTGCAGAGCCAGACAGGTGTGAAGACCTCCGCTTTCTTTCTCGTCCTTTTCTGCTTCTCATCATCTGACTTATCTATACGCGGCTTGATCAGATCTTCTCTTGAGCGGATGGCATATTCTTTCATCTCATCCGTGTCTGCAAAGCCTGTGCCCTCTGCACTATATGCATCGGTCGCCCAGATTATATTTCCGCCGGTGGTCTTATCTTTTAAGAGCTTCTTCAGGCATACTGAAACCGGATATGCATTTATATCTATGAGCTTTTCCACCGGTGGTTCCTTTCTTTTTTCTGCAACTGGTACACAATTATTATATATTATTTTCAGTATGTTTTCATCATCTTTCTGCTCCGCCATCTGGCAACTATATCCTCATATGTCATACACTACCTCTCCGGTTTATGATGGCCTTCCGCCCCTGTGAATTCCGAGACTTTCACGGATTGCGATAAGGCCATCGAGCTCTTCATCAGTGAACTCACGGTAATCCTTCATGACGTACTTTGACAGGAGCACGATCTTCGCATAATGCTCGAGGGTCTCCATGCGCATATAGGCCTGCATGAGATTACTCCCCCAGGTCAGGACGCCATGATTTCCCAGAAGCACTGCATTGTAGTCGTGTACATATGGAAGCACTGATTTCGGGACCTCATCTGTCCCCAGCATCGCAAATGGAGCGCAAGGCACTACTCCCAGCTGCATCACACCTTCCGGAAGGATACGCTCATCAAGGTCCCTGCCTCTGATGGCAAAGGCTGTTCCACAGACAGGATGAGCGTGACAGACTGCATGAATGGATGGCTCCTCATTATATACCCCGAGGTGCATCCTGATCTCACTCGACGGCTTCCATGTACCTTCGATCACATTGCCATCCAGGTCCATTTTTATCAGCATATCCTCTGTCATGAAGCCCTTGCTCACATTGGTCGGGGTTGCCCAGAGCGTGCTGTCTGATACCTTTACACTGATATTCCCGTCATTTGAAGCTACGAAGCCCTTGTCGTACATACGGCGGCCGACTTCCAGAATCAGCTTTTTCGCCTCTTCATCTGATGGATAATTGGTTATATTCTCATACATAAGATATTCCTTATTTCACTTTTTCATGATATAATTGATTTGCTGTTCCTCCTATGGATAGAAAGGAGATTCCACAATGGAGTTACTACTCTCATTTCTTGTATCTGTTGTGGCAGGTATAGTAAGCTATTATATCTGCAAATGGCTGGACAGACACTTCTAGAACAGTTAGCCTGAACGGATGCCTTACCGTACAAAAAAGGAAGAACCCCCTGATATAGCCGTATCAGGGGGTTCATTTTCTCCTACGAACGCTACTCTCATTTCTAGCGCTAGTAATAATATAACGCTTAGCCGTCTATTTGTCAATAGTCAGCCAATTCCCTGATCTCTGAAAGCCTTATCATATGGTGCCTGGCACAGGCCTTTCTCTGTGATGATGCCTGTGATCAGATCTTGGTCAGTCACATCGAAGGCTGGATTGAAGCAGTCTATGCCTGCTGCCACCATCGGCTTCTCATACCACATGCTCCTGATCTCATCAGGATCACGCATCTCTATAGGGATCTGATCACCTGTTGGTGTAGCCATATCAATTGTAGATGACGGAGCACATACATAGAAAGGCACGCCGTAGTGCTTTGCAATTATTGCAAGTCCTGATGTACCGATCTTATTTGCTGCATCTCCATTTGCCGCTACTCTGTCGCAGCCGACGAAGATTATTTTTATCTTTCCCTGCTTCATAAGGATAGATGCCATATTGTCGCAGTTGACAGTTGTCGTAATTCCGGCATTCGATAGCTCGAATGAAGTGAGTCTGGCTCCCTGTAAAAGTGGCCTTGTCTCATCACAGTACACATGCATATCGCTTCCGGCCCAGCCATGCTCAAGTGCTATGTACATCGGAGCCGTTGCTGTACCATATTTTGCTGTAGCAAGAGTTCCAGCATTGCAGTGAGTCTCGATTCCAAGAGGCTCGCCATCCTGTTTCAGATCCCGTAACAGTCCGAATCCAATCTCGCCGATATTCCGGCTGATCTGTATGTCTTCTTCCTGAATTGCCAGAGCCTCATCAAAAAGTATACCTTTTATCTGATCGACTGATCTGTCAGAAAGTGTGTCCAGCCTGGCAGACATGCGGTTCAATGCCCAGAACAGATTGACCGCAGTAGGTCTTGATGTGGCGAGATAATCACTGTCATCCTTATAATGTTTCCTGAATGCTGCATAATCGGTCTCTTTATACTGCGATGCAAGCACTGCCATGCTCATGGCCGCAAAGACTCCGATTGCCGGGGCTCCACGGACACGGAGCTTCTTTATCGCATCCCACATGGCCTCCTTCGTACTGACATTTATCCTCTTTATCTCATTCGGAAGCAGGGTCTGGTCAATGATATCAACCGACTCCCTGTCATCAGGCAGCTTCACCGTGATGACCCTGCCAAAAAAGTCTTCAACCGAATTCATAATATAATTACCTTTCATCCTATATCCTATACACTCAACGCCTTATCTTTTGCCTTTATTACTGCCTCTCTGAACGCCTTTCCATTCGTAAACGATACCTGGTTCAGGATATAGTCTTTTCCTGTGAAAATATTTATCCTCTCAGCAAGAAGCCTTTTCTTTTCATCCTCTATCGTCGTGACATCGACAACATTTGCCATGCCGACAGTCCTTCTATGAAGTTCTGTGCCGGCATATCCGGCTGTGTCCTTCAGAATCTCAGACAGATAATATTCCCTGAAGCCTGCAACCCTTGCCATCGGTTCTGTCACAGCCTCATCATAGAGCCCCTTCCATTTTTCTATGAAAAGGTCTATGATCTGTTCGATTGTATCGAGGCACCAGTTGCAGAATTCATCGGCACCATAAGCCAGTCCGTTGTCATAGGCAAAGATCATATTTGCGATGATATTTCCGACATCATATCCGATTGGTGCATAGGTTCCGAACTCACAGTCGAAAACCTTTATCGAATCATCCTTTATGAAAATAGAGCCTGTATGCAGGTCGCCATGAAGCAGCGACTGGGCATCGGTCATGAACTTAAATTTAAGTTTTGAAACAGCCAGATGAAGCTTTTCATCGGAATAGAGTTCTTTTTCTACAAATTCCTTATTCGGTGCAAATACATTGTTCCTGTCAGCGCCCAGATATGGCTCCATGAGAACCAGCTTCTCAGTGATGTCGCAGAGATCCGGCGTGATGAACTTCTGGACAAGCTTCTTTTTCTCACGATGATCCATCGCTATATCGCTCGACAGAAGAAGCGTGCGTGCCATGAATTCGGCTATCTGCTCAGCAAACTTCGGGAAAGTCTTATGCTCGAGCATCGCATCCCTCATGACCTCATAGTCCGAGCAGTCCTCCATACCGCAGGCATACATAGTCGTATCGTAAAAATATATCTTCGGCACCATGCCTGGAGCCCATTTGTCCTCGAGGATCAGCATCTGGGACTCAAGCGTATTACGGTCAATCGAAGCAGTCATATCTTTGGAAATACGAGTTTCAAGGCCGGCCTGCTTGATATAGATGCTGTGCCCCATGTCATCTGACACACGGCACACATGATTTATATTTCCATGAGCAGACGGGATCACAGCCTTCATGCTATTCTGGTCCCAGTCGATCTGTCCCTTTGTCTTCTCCAGAGTATATGCAATGATATCCCTCGCAGTACCCTCCGGATCATCCTCCCTGATCATCAGAAAGTATTTTGTAAAATCAGCCATCATTTTCCCTTTCAAATATTTTAATTAAAAAGACAGGAGAACCGTCCCCTTGTCTCTAAAAAGACAGGAGAACCGTCCCCTTGTCTCTTAGATTATGTCACGAAGTTTCAAATAGTCATAGAGTACCTGAGCGCTCCTGTCGACTCCTAAAAGAGACGATGAAAGTATCATCTCGTAATTATCTGCATCACCCCAGCGACCTTCGGAATATGTGTCATGATACATCCTCCTCGAGCGGTCATGCCGTCTGATCGCAGCCTTCGCATCCTTCTCGTCCATCTCACGGCGTTCCATGATGCGGCGGATCCTGTAGTCCAGCTCGCCCGTAATGAAAAAACGGACCAGATACGGATAGTCCTTCAGGATCTCGTCTCCTGCCCGGCCTATCAGGACAAATGATTTCCCAGCCTTCGCCTGTCTGATGATATACTCATGCTGCGCATGTGCGATCATCTTGGTCGGATTGTTGGTGATGCTTGTGTTCATGGCCTGAACCGTACGATATGCCAGTGGATTGACTACCTTTTCATCATATTTCCTGAGGAGATCTATATCAATTCCGAACTCCTCAGACATTCCATCAAGCATATTCCTGTCTATAAAATCAATGCCCAGGAGCTCTGCCAGCTTCCTGCCGATTTCATGTCCGCCACTGCCGTATTTACGGCTGATGCTTATCAGGATCTGATTACTCTTTCCCATATATCCTCCTATTTCAGAGGGATATCGGACACATGCAGCCATTCGTGACACGCTCTCGCTAATGTTTAGACGCAGCGGACGCATAGGCGGCCAAAAAACGGCCGCCAAGCGCCGGCGTCTCAAAAGGTCACTCACAACTCATGTGTCCTCATCCCTTATAAACTACAGATATCTCGCGAATATAAATACAGTTGAGAATGCCAGCACCAGTATAGTTGCCGGCGCTGCCACCTTACAGTACCTGCCCCAGCTGATCGGATGTCCTGCACGGGTTGAGGCCGATGTACCTACCACATTAGCAGATGCACCGATAGGGGTTGCCGAGCCACCGATATCGGTACCCATTGACAGAGCCCATGCCAGTATATCTACGTTCAGTCCCGGAGTCACCCGTGCCAGAGCCTTGATGATCGGAATCATAGTCGCTGAGAACGGGATGTTGTCGATAAATGCACTTGCAATTCCTGAGATCCATATAATGATGGCAACCATTGCGAATACATTGCCCTTTGATACCTTAGCAATAAATCCTGCGACTGTTTCAAGCACCCCGGTCTCCTCGAGTCCGCCTACCACGACGAACAGTCCTATGAAGAAAAGAAGCGTCTTGTAATCTAGTGACCTCATGATCTCCTTCACATGCTTCGGTGCAGTCACAAGCGTAAGACCTGCGATAAGCGCACCGATAAATGCGACAGTGAGCCCGGTATTTCCATGAGTGATAAGAAGAACAACTGCCAGTGCCAGAATGCAGACACTGATGATGAAGCCTCTCCTGTCCTTAATAGTCGTCTTCGGATCAGGAAGCTTCGAATAATCAACGTCACCATTGGTTGAAATCATCCGCTTACTGTACACGATATAGAAATAGAATATCGTGATCACCAGAGCGATGATTGATATGACGCCTGTATTTTTCAGAAAATCAAAAAAGGTGAATCCAAGTGATGTGCCTATGATGATATTTGGCGGGTCGCCGCACATGGTAGCGGAACCACCGAGATTCGCACAGAATATCTCTGAAATGATCATCGGTACCGGATCAAACGACAGAAGCTGCGCCAGCTCCAGCGTCACCGTCGCGAGGAACAGAATGACCGTGATCGAATCGATAAACATCGACAGGCCGAAGCTCATGATCATGAATACGATAAAGATCCTGATGGGCTTGTATTCAACTGCCTTCGCAAGCGTCATACAGAGCCACTTGAAGAACCCGACTCTCGCCATGCCTGCAACCATGATCATCATCCCTGCGATGAAAATGATCGTCGACCAGTTGATACCAATGGATGAACATGCCCCGTGTCCTGACACATGCCAGAAATCCCTGGTAAAAACAGATGCGACATTTAGTGTCTTCATAAGTGCTGCGCCATTGTGCATCTCAATCCCGAAGACCAGCACGATAGTCCCCAGCGCACAGCACAGTGTGATGATGTAGTGCTCCCATTTATCGAGAATGATGAGCGTGAACATCAGAAGAAAAATAATGATCGCAGTAACCTCTGCTGCCATTTTTATAACCTCCTGTTTCTTCTGCCTCCCTTCAAACTACCCAACTATTTTACTACTTTTGTACTTGAATGTGAACAAGAAATTCACTGATGCCTGAGTGCCCCGTCGCCGGTCTTAACGAACAGACAGACGCATTCTGTATTATTCGTTCGCGGGAACATATCGACGCATGCCAGATGCTTTACCTCATAGCCATGTGTGATAAACGTCGGTATGTCACGGGCGAGTGACGCAGGCTTACAAGCGATATAGATAAGCGACGGTACCTCATAGCCGACTATCTTTGACAGAGCCTTTGGCTGCAGTCCTTCACGAGGCGGATCTACAATGATATAGTCAGGCTTCTCATCAAGTCCATCAAGCACCCTGAACACATCTCCACAGATAAACGAGCAGCTCGTGATGCCGTTTGCAGCAGCATTCTCCTCTGCTGCCTGCACGGCCTCGGGAACTATCTCAACCCCCGTCACATGCTCTGCGTATTCTGACACGATCTGCGTGATCGTGCCTGTGCCGGAATACAGATCGAATACCTCATGAGGCTTCTCTCCATGAAGTGCCTCAAGCAGGTATTCCCTCGCCTTCCCGTAAAGTTTCTCAGCACCTGCTGAATTCGTCTGGAAAAAAGAGAACGGTGTGATCTTGAATGAAAGTCCCAGGATTTTTTCATAGAAAAAATCCTGACCATACAGCACCTCTGTCCCCTCATCCTTAATCGTATCAGACAGGGAATTATTTCTCGTATGAAGGATTCCAGCAAGCTCTCCATCGAGATTCAGAGCCAGTAAGGCATCACGGAACCCACCTGTCAGCTCTGCCTCATCGAACTCTGAAGAGCCGTCATAATCCGCCGTCACTAGGTCTACGAGTATCTGTCCTGTGAAGTGCGCACGTCTTACGAGAAGATGCCTCAGATAGCCTGTATGCTGTCTCTTCCTGTAGAATGAAGTACCTCTCTCAGAGAAATATTCTATCGTCGCTTCAATTATCCTGCCAAAATCAGGATTGCAGATCTGGCACTCAGGCACTGACACTATATCATAGAACCTGCCCTTCCTGTGCATCCCGAGCTCCAGCGGACCATCCTTCACGCGGTTCCCGAAGGTAAACTCCATCTTGTTCCTGTAGCCATCCGGGTCAGTACCCGTGATGCCTTCATACACCTCATCAAATGACGGGACCACATCTTCGAAGAGTTCCCTCAGCTCCCTGTCCTTCTGTGCTATTTCTTCTTCATAAGAAAAATCCTGATACCTGCATCCACCGCAGTTATCAGGATCTCCAAAATGTCTGCATGACATACTTTCTTCTCCAAAAAAATAGCCGCAGCAATAAAGCCGCGGTCTTAAAATCCTGTAAAACTAACTGTCAGTTCTTGTCCTCTGCGAAGAGGTCATCATCGTCGTCATCGAAGGCATCATCGAAATCATCATCGAATGCGTCATCATAATCCGGCGTGAAATAACGATAGAGCGCATATGCAATGCCACAGATAACTGTAAGTACACCAACTGTGATAAGAATTCCCTTGATCAGCTTCTTCATGTCTGTCTTCTCCTTCTTCTGTAGAACCTCCCTGCGACTCTTCACCAGCGATACAGGCTTGTCAATAAGAGACTTCAGCTTGCTCACATCGATAAGGTCTGCGAGGTCATCCTTTGTCACTTCTCTGGAAAATATTTTCATAATACCTCCTGACTTGTGTTCTCAACTGATTCTAATTATATCACACCTCAGTTAAAAAAACACCTATATTTTCACTAACTTTGCAAATCCGGCAAAAAGCTTCCTCGTCCCGGCCGTATCGAAATCTACCGTCACCACGAAGTCACTGCCCATATCATGCATCTCTTTTACTGTACCATCTCCGAACTTAAGATGATGGACTCTGTCGCCAACCCCGTAATCAGGCTTTTTGTCACCACCTACGCCCTTCTGCACCATCGAATCAAGCTTCTTCCTGTAGTCAGCTGCCGTGGTCGCAGCCTTCGCTTTTCTCTTCCTGCCGCTCTTATGCTGATTCACAGAATAGCCGGTCACGCCGCCGTAAGCCACACTGCCATAGCCCTCATGCTGCTGGAATGATGTGACTGGCTCATAATCCTTCAGGAAATCAGGCCTATCATTGTGGTCTGAGAAACCGCTTCCTCCAGGCACTTTTCCATCAATGAGCCCAGCCGGAATCTCCTTTACAAACCGGCTCACGGATGAGTACTGCATCTCTCCTCTGACCATGCGGGCTCGGGCACATGTCAGTGTCAGTGTATCCTTGGCCCTTGTGATGCCTACGTACATCAGGCGGCGTTCTTCCTCGATCTCCTCATCGGATGAATCCGAATTGATCGACATGTATGATGGGAAAAGTCCATCCTCAAGCCCTGCCAGATATACATTTGGGAACTCGAGTCCTTTTGCGGAATGCAGGGTCATGAGTGTCACACGGTTGTCATTCGCATCATCTGCATCGGCATCAGTGATAAGGGACACATCCTGCAGGAACATTGTGAGCTTCTCTCGATTCGTCAGATCCTTATTGTCTTCATCGAGGTCGAGTCTCCGCTCGAATTCGGCAGCCTTGTTGATCAGCTCGTCTATATTCTCAAGTCTCGCCTCTGATTCATCAGTGCCTTCCGCCTTCAGGCCTGCTGCATACCCGGTATCCTCGATTATATCCTTTACCAGACCGGTGACTCCATCCACATCAAGCTTCGCGGTCAGTGTGTCAATGAAGTCAACAAATCCGATAATCTTCTTTCCGCTCCTGCCATACATTCCATTCTCTGCGCCCCGGTCGAGTGCTTCGAAGAAGGACAGCCCGTTCTGTACTGCGTATTCAGCAACCTTTCCCTCGGTTGTCGCACCTATGCCTCGCTTCGGGACATTCAGAATCCTTCTCACAGACACATCATTTGACGGATTCTCGATGGCCTGCAGATATGCCAGGATATCCTTAACCTCACGCCTCTGATAGAAGTTCACACCGCCTACGATTCTGTACGGGATATTCTCCATCAGCATCTTCTCTTCAAGCATTCGAGACTGCGCATTGGTCCTGTACAGTACCGCGAAGTCCCTGAAATCATCCTTCAGGCTCTTCTCCTTTTTCCTTATGTCATTGGCGATGAACTCAGCCTCTTCATATCCGCTGTCAAACTGGCGGAAACGGATCTTCTCACCCTCACCTCTTTCAGAGAAAAGGTGCTTTTCCTTCCTGCCCTTATTATTGCTGATTACGGCATTTGCAGCATCGAGGATCGTAGAATATGAGCGGTAATTCTGCTCCAGCTTTATTACCTTCGCATCCGGGAATTTTTCCTCGAAGCTCAGGATATTCTCAATATCAGCTCCACGGAACTTATATATCGACTGGTCGTCATCACCTACCACGCACAGGTTCCTGCGTTTGTCTGTAAGCAGCCTGATCAGCTCGAACTGTGCCGCGTTCGTATCCTGGTACTCATCCACCATCAGATAGTGGATACGGTCATTGTAGTAATTTCTGACCTCCTCATCAGTGCTCAGAAGCTCGACTGTCTTTACTATCAGATCATCGAAGTCAAAGGCATTATTTGCCTTAAGCCTCGCCTGATATTCCCTGTATATGCCCGGCACCAGCTTGTCCGGGAAGCCGTGCCTGTACTGCTTTTCAGACTCATCCGGATCTATCAGCTCGTCCTTCAGGTGGCTTATCTGGTTCAGGAAATATTTCTCTTTTACCTGCTTGGTGTCGATATTTTTTTCTTTTAAAATATGCTTCATCAGGGTCTTCGAATCCTCAGTATCGTAGATCGAAAACCCACTCTTATATCCGATATTCTCTGCGAAACGCCTGAGGATGCGCACACATGCAGAATGGAAGGTAGAGATCCATACTCCGTTATTTCCACCGGTCAGATTGTCGACACGCTCCTTCATCTCGTTCGCGGCCTTATTGGTAAAGGTGATCGCCATGATATTCCACGGCGCCACTCCCTTTTCATCGATGAGATATGCGACACGGTGGGTCAGTACCCTGGTCTTCCCAGAACCGGCTCCCGCTAATATAAGAACGGGACCCTCGGTGGTGAGGACCCCGTCTAGTTGTTCTTTATTTAGTATTTTATTAAGATGGTCCATAGTTGGCCTTCAGACTCCTTCAATCCTCTTCAGTACGAGCTCATATCCGTCATCACCGTACTCCAGCGCGCGCTTCACACGGCTGATCGTGGCCGTGGATGCTCCCGTGTCCTCTGCAATCTTCTGATATGTCTCATGGGTTCTGAGCATTGATGCCACAGAAAGCCTCTGCTGCATCGCCTCGAGCTCACCGACCGTGCACAGATCCTCCATGAAGCTGTAGGCCTCGTCACGGTTCCCGAGGCTCAGAAGAGCGTCCATCAGTCTGTCCATTTCCGGTGTATGCAGATTCTTGCTCATAAAAGTGTCACCCCATGTTCCATGGCGTACTGCACATCATCATCCGGCCAGAGCGATACCTGAACCTCTCCGATGTGGCATTTTCTCAGGAAAAACATACAGATCCTCGACTGTCCGATTCCGCCGCCGATGGTGTACGGCAGCTTCTTCTCCATGATATCCCTATGGAAGGAGAGTGAGAGTCTCTCCTCGCATCCTGCTTCCTTCAGCTGCTTCGGAAGTGAGACCTCATCCACTCTGATTCCCATTGATGAAAGCTCGAGTGATATATCATCCACTGGATAGTAAACTATGATATCGCCGTTTAAATCCCAGTCATCATAGTCAGGCGCACGTCCGTCATGCGGCTCGCCATTGGAAAGGACTCCGCCGATCTTTTCTACAAAAACTGCTCCATGCTCCTTTACTATATTGTACTCTCTTTCCTTCGGAGTAGCATCCGGCCATCTGTCCAGAAGCTCCTGACTTGTGATGAAGTAGATCTCCTCGGGCAGGAAGCACTCTATATAGTCATAGAGATTGCTCATGTGCTTCTCTGTCACACGAAGCGCCTCATATACACTCTTCACTGTGTCAACGAGTGTGGCCTCATTCCTGTCCTCGTGCCTTATTACACGCTCCCAGTCCCACTGGTCTACATATATGGAATGGATATTGTCTGTATCCTCATCTCGTCTGATGGCGTTCATATCGGTATAAAGGCCTTCTCCTACCTTGAAGCCGTATCTGCCAAGTGCCATTCTCTTCCATTTCGCAAGAGAATGAACTATCTCTGCCTGTCTCTCGTTCTGCTCCTTTATCCCGAATTTGACCGGACGCTCGACTCCGTTCAGATTGTCATTGAGTCCTGACTCAGGTGTCACGAAAAGCGGCGCCGTCACACGATGCAGATTGAGCTCTGCTGACAGCTGGCTCTGGAAAAAATCCTTGACCTGCTTTATCGCTATCTGCGTCTCCTTGAGACCAAGAGCTGGCTTATAATCTTCTGGTATTTTTATTTCTGACATGATTTCTCCTTTTATTGAGTTAAAAGTTCTGAGTTCTAAGCTCTGAACTTTTAACTTTAAGCTCTGAACTCCGGACTTTAAAGCTCACAGTTACCAACTGTCCTCGGGAACGGGATCACGTCCCTGATATTTCCCATTCCGGTGAGATACATTACGCATCTCTCAAATCCGAGTCCGAATCCGGCATGGCGGGTCGATCCGTATTTTCTCAGATCAAGATAGAAATCGTACTGGCTCTCATCCATTCCGAGCTCATCCATTCTCTTTTTCAGAAGCCCGAAGTCATCCTCACGCTGGGAACCGCCGATGATCTCCCCGATTCCTGGTACAAGACAGTCAACTGCTGCCACCGTCTTCCCATCCGGATTCAGCTTCATGTAGAAGGCCTTGATCTCCTTCGGATAGTCCGTGACAAATACAGGTCTCTTGTAGATCTGCTCTGTCAGATATCTCTCATGCTCGGTCTGGAGATCCGTGCCCCAGCTTACCTTGTAATCGAACTTATCATTATGCTTCATCAGGATATCAACAGCCTCGGTGTAGGTGACTCTTGCGAAGTCATTATCCACTACATTGTGAAGTCTCTCGATGAGGCCCTTGTCTACGAAATTATTGAAAAATTCCATCTCTGCCGGTGCGTTCTCAAGCACATAATTGATAATGTACTTAAGCATCGACTCAGCAAGCTCCATATCATCCTCAAGATCTGCAAATGCAATCTCAGGCTCGATCATCCAGAACTCAGCTGCATGACGGGTCGTATTCGAATCCTCTGCACGGAAGGTAGGTCCGAAGGTATAGATATTCTTGAAGGCCTGTGCAAAGGTCTCACCGTTCAGCTGACCTGATACCGTAAGGTTGGTCTCTTTTCCGAAGAAGTCCTTCGAATAGTCCACCTTGCCGTCCTCTGTACGGGGGATATCATTCAGGTCAAGTGTCGTAACCTCGAACATCTCTCCGGCACCCTCTGCATCACTTCCTGTGATAAGAGGTGTATGTACATATACGAAGTTCCTCTCCTGGAAGAACTTATGAATGGCGTATGCTGCAAGGCTTCTGACCTTGAAGACTGCCTCGAAGGTATTTGTTCTGGCACGCAGATGAGGAATTGTACGAAGATACTCCATCGTATGTCTCTTCTTCTGAAGAGGATAGTCCGGGGTGCTCTCACCCTCAACTGCAACCTCCTCTGCCTGCAGCTCGAATGGCTGCTTAGCATCAGGGGTAGCAACAAGCTTTCCCTTTGCGATGACTGCTGCTCCTACATTGATGGAGCCTAATTTCTCGAAATCCTTTGTCTCTGCTGAATATACCACCTGAAGCGGTGTGAAATATGTGCCGTCATTTACGACGAGAAATCCGACGTTCTTGGAATTACGGTTGCTCCTGACCCATCCGGCTACCTTGATCACGGTACCCACATACTTGTCTGTGTCTGTAAACAACTGCTTGACGTCAGTCAGATCCTGTCTCATGTTTTTCTCCTTAAAAAATTTGAATTAGATGGAAAAGGAACCTGTCCCCTTTTTCATCTTTTCATAGTTTAACGCATTACAGTATAAAATTCAAGAGAACTCTACAGTACTCTCTCCTCGCCATTGACCGTGGCCGTATCCGACGGATCAAGCGGGATTATGAGGCACTTCTCACCGTCGACAAAGGCTGTAGTCACATCTGCCTCACGGTCTGCCGGTACCTTCACATAGATGTCTGATTCTCTTCCGTCCCTGCTCTCTACTCCGGTATCGACAAGCTTCTGCTGCAGAGTGTGGACCTCCTGTGCCAGAGCGGCCTTCTCGTGGCGGAGCTGTTGATCCTTCAGAAGCCTGGTATCGAGAAGTTCCGTGGCCTCCGGGGCATTTTCCGAGCCCTCGAAGAATTCAGTGAATCTCTCACCGATCTTCTCTGCCTTGAAATCCTCTACACCGGAATCCTCCATGATCTCCTTCACATCCTCACCAGTGATCTCTATAGGAGTGTCCTCCGGCTGGGTCTGCTGCTTTCTGTCGATGAATTCGCTCAGATTGTCTGCGATATTGAAATGAATATCCTTCTCATCATCCGGCACGGACTTGCCTACCATACTGTCAAAGGCATTCTTCTTTTCTGCCGATGTAAGTCTTGATGATGCATGAAGGCCATTCTCCCAGAACTCGCGATGCGGTGCCTTTGGATTCTTCGAATACACAGTCACCGTATTGAAATCCGAATTTCTCTCAGAGAAGCTCGGGAACATGAACGCACTCTCCACAGGATTGGCCGTCCACTCGCGCCTCAGAGCGCCGATGGTATTCTCATCCTCACGGTATCCGAGTGCTCCTTTTGAGAGATTCACCGGACAGACAGCGCAGAGGATATAGTCATACACATACTCTGAGTCGCCAACGTCCTGATTATCCGAGGTCTTCATCGGGATGTCATACACATCACTGAAAAGAAGTATCAGGAAATTGCCGGTGATCAGATAGTTCTCGATCACATTATCGAAAAATTCATCAAGCACCGTCTCATCCTTCAGTCCCGTTGTGCGCAGCTGCTGCAGGAGGGAATATTTTTCCCCGCTCATTATCTCATCATTAGGGAACGGCAGCTGCAGGATATTATTTCCGAGCTTTCCCGACAGGCACTTATTGGCAATATCAAGGTACTTGTAGAAATCATCCTCCACCATCTCTGCAGGGCTTTCTGAAAAGCTTATTATCTTATTCTTTTCATTATCCACATAACAGCCTGCGATCCGGCCGAAATTATGCTTGTCCTTCTTATATCTCCTCTTTATCTCTAATATATCTTTCTTGTTCATTACTGTTCCTTTGAGAAATTCGTCATATATACGTGCTGCGCGATCTCTTTCGTCCCGTAATCGACGACTATGATTCCGTAGCTCGTATTCGGATGCAGATCCTGCTCTAAGAGCACGTTGTTGAGAGTCTGCGCATAGGACTTCGGATGCGATATGCCACCGCCATTTGTGGTCGACAGGAAGTTCAGTGCAAAGGTAGAATCATCCGGCTGGACGTTTTCAAGCATATCTATAAAAGCGTCTTCCTTCTGTGCCACCGTGTACCTGTAACGGTCCTGAACCCACAGATTGCCGTCATCACCGACAGAATAGTTCACATATGGCAGATCTACAGAATCTGTATTGCCCTGGTCGTTCCATTTGAAATCGAGTCCGGTGCTCCTCATCCGGGGATTCTTAAAACGGCTCAGAAGGACTATTTTTCCACGGACCTGCGACAGCTTCGGGATAGAATCATTCAGATACCATTCTGAACGATTCTTATCGATCTCATCAAAGAGAAGCTGCTCGAATTCCTCTGCATTATCCTTTTCATTCTCATCCTTCACGCAGAACAGCACGGTCTCAGAAGGGTGTGCCTTCAGGAAAGCATAGATCTGGTCGAGGACCTCATCGAGATATATCTGCTTTGAGAATATCATTCTCGATTCACGGCACTTTCCCATATTATGCACAAAGCCGAGTCTCTTGCCCTGCTTTGTATTCGCGACTGAGAGCCTGATATCAAGGTATCTGTAGCCATTGGTCAGCTGGTCCGCAATCGACATGTTCTGAGTCTTCAGCGCAAATCCCGGGAAGACATACTTCGCAGCGCTGTCATGGGTGCCCGGTATGGAAATCGATGAGATATACGTATCATCCTCAATATCACGCATCCATTCTGCTGTTGACTTGTAGTGTCTCGAATCTGTCACTACTGCCTCGCGTATCTCACCGCCGTCTGCATTTGCAAAGCAGACTATGAGCAGTGCAAGGACTATGAGTGAGGCGATCCACCTGTCTGTGTGTTCTCTGAAAAATTTAATCATAAGCCTTTACCTGCAACTGGTACTTATACTCTCTATCGCTACTGCTCCGCCTCTTACTATCTCGATCCTGCGGTATGTCTTCTTGAGAAGTGCCACCAGCTCGTTATTTCTTCTCTCTGTAAGCGCGCTTTCGAGAAGCACGGAATCCTCTCCTATATCAATGACCCTGATCTTGAATACCTGGGCAATGCGGAAGGCCTCTTCCTTGCCTGCTGCATCTATCCCATGGATCTTCGCATACAGGATTTCCTTGCTGTGCACCGGCACCGCCGTGAGATCCATAACCTTAATGACCTCGACCATTGAATTCAGCTGTTTCTTGATCTGCTCGAAGGTCACGTCATCAGCCTGCACGCTGATCGTCATCCTTGATACATCCTCATGCTCGGTCGTCCCGACTGTCAGGCTCTGAAGATTATAGCTTTTTCCTGAGAAAAGACCTGATACCTTCGCCAGAACTCCGACCTGGTTCTCAACATATAATGCAATCCATCTATTTTTCATATTATTTCTGATAATGTCAGTAAGTATAAAGTCAGAAGCCCTTATTATAAACTTATAACTTATAACTCGTAACTCGTAACTTTTAACTCGTAACTCTCAACTCATAACTCGTAACTCTCAACTACTTCAAAATCATATCCGAATTTGCCATGCCGCCCTTTACCATTGGAAGCACGACATCCTCTGCTGCTATATCGAATTCCACGAGCATTGACCTGCCAGCCTTCTGAGCCTCATATGCCTTCTGAAGGGCAGGCACTATATCATCCTCTTCATCAACTCTTATTCCGTCTATGCCGTATGCTCCCGCGACCTTCAGGAAATCAGGCACATACAGAGGATCTGCCTCCTCGAGCCTGTCAGGATGCTCCGTATCCGCAGGACGCTTTCCGAGATAGGTGAGCTCGTATCTCTTGCCATAGAAATACTGCTGCTGCTGGCGCACCATACCGAGATACCTGTTATTTATCACACAGACTGTCACAGGTATATCCGCGCATACAGAGGTCGCAAGCTCCGCCATATTCATCTGGAAGCCGCCGTCACCTGTGATGCATACAACAGGACGCTCTGCATCCGCTGCCTTCGCTCCGATGGCCGCAGGATACCCGAATCCCATAGTTCCCAGGCCTCCTGAGGTGATAAGCTTCGATGAGCCTCTCAGAGGCAGAAACTGTGTGGCCCACATCTGATGCTGTCCTACATCCGTGACATAGGTAGCCTCGCCGAATACATCAGCTATATCCTCCATGATCGTCTGCGGATTCAGTCCATCCCTGACTCTCATCTCGAGTGGATGCTCCTTCTGCCACTCATCAATCTGCGTCTGCCACTTCTCTGTCTTCATAGGCTCCGCCCATTCGAGAAGATGGGTCAGTGCGAGCGACGCATCTGATACCACCGGCACATCCACGACTACATTCCTCGATATAGAGGCCGTATCTATATCCAGGTGCACTATCTTAGCCTTCGGCGCAAATTCATTCAGATCTCCTGTGATACGGTCATTGAATCTCGTGCCTATAGAGAACAGCACGTCACATTCCATCTCTGCCATATTGGCGGCATAGCGGCCGTGCATGCCGGAATTGCCTACATACAGAGGATCATCACAAGGTATGGAACCTTTTCCCATAACTGTTGTACAAACCGGCACGTTCATTTTTCTTGCAAAATCAGTAAGAAGCTTCTCCGCTCCCGATATATGGATTCCTCCGCCTGCCAGGATAAGCGGCCTCTTCGCGTTCTTGAGCGTCTTGTAGGCACGCTTCAGCTGTCCGATATGCACTGAAGTATTCGGCTTGTAGCCTCTGATATCCACATGCTCCGGGTACTCATCCGGGCCTGACTTCTGCTGGATGTCCTTCGGGATATCGATAAGCACCGGGCCCGGCTTTCCACTCTGCGCTATGTAGAATGCCATCTTGAGGATCCTGCCAAGCTCCCTTCTGTCACGGACTGTCACTCCGTACTTCACGATGCTTCTCGTCATTCCGACTATATCTACCTCCTGGAAGGCATCATTTCCGATGAGCGGCTGTGCCACCTGTCCTGTGATGACCACAAGCGGGATGCTGTCATAATGTGCATCTGCGATTCCCGTGATCGTATTCGTGGCTCCCGGACCGCTCGTCACGAGACACACTCCGGCCTTCCCGCTCTCCCTTGCATAGCCCTCAGCCTCATGTATGAGGGCCTGCTCGTGCCGCGGGAGGATCAGCCTGAACCTGTCCTCCTGCTTGTAGAGCTCGTCTATGATATCCGTCACCATCCCGCCGGGATACGCAAATACAGTGTCAACACCCTCTTCGGCAAGGGCCTTGACTATCAGTTTTCTTCCTGTGATGTCCATTTCTTTACTTTCTCGTTCCTGTATTCTGTGAATGTATAGCACAGATCAAAGTATGTCTCTTCCTCGCTCTCGCCTTCAAGCTCCCAGCCATCTTCTTTATCCAGATTCGGAAAATATGCATCTGCATCATATGCAAAGTCTATCTTTGTGATAAGTGCTTTTTCACAGTATGGGAGAAGCTGTCTGTAGATTGATTCTCCGCCGATGACATATATTTTCTCCTTGGAATAATCCTTCAATGTATTGAACAGTTCATCCATATCATGGACGATTATGGCATCTCCGCTCTTATAATCCTTATATGTGGTAAGCACTATATTCGTGCGGTTCGGCAGTGGTCTGCCTGCAGGGAAGCTCTCGAGCGTCTTTCTGCCCATGACGATCACATTCCCGGTCGTCTCGTTTTTGAAAAGCTTCATATCATTCGGAATACTCGTGAGGAGCTTTCCCTTGTACCCTATTCCCCAGTTCTTGTCAACAGCTGCTATCGCAATCATACCTGTACTTCCTTTATAACTCGCAACTCATAACTCACAGCTCAGATGGCCACCGGTATATCCTTTATCTGCTCACCGGTCTCATAACCATCTAGTCTCACATCGTCTCTGGTAAAGGAATAAAAGTCCTTCTTATCCGGATTCAGCCAGAAGGTCGGTGCCGGATGCTCCTCTCTTGAAATGAGCTCCTCGACCAGAGGCACATGCCTGTCATAGATATGGGCGTCTGCTATCACATGCATGAGTACTCCCGGAACCATATCCACATCACGGGCTATCATTGACAGCAGGACCGCATACTGGCATACATTCCAGTTGTTCGCTGTGAGAGTATCCTGTGAGCGCTGGTTCAGGATCATATTGAGAACCATCTGCCCATTCTCCTCTGTCACATTGAAGGTGCAGCTGTAGGCACAGGGGTACAGGTTCATCTCTGGCAGGTCTGCAAAATCATACAGGTTCGTCATTATCCTTCGTGAAAAAGGATGCACCTTCAGATCGTACAGCACCTTATCGACCTGATCCATCATATACATCTGCCTGTCTGCATTGTACAGAACGTGATCGTGGTACAGTCTCTCCTCACCATCGTGAACCTCCTGCACGATCATATCATCACCATAGACCCTCTTCAGGCCTTCCTGAGTGATATCGTTCCAGCAGTACTTCCTCGCCAGCTGATAGCCATATGCCTTGCCGATGGTACCATCCTCTCCGGCCCATTCGTCCCAGATATGGGAATGCAGTTCCTTTATATCATTGGACTTCTTCTGCCAGATCCACAGAATCTCATCGGTAGCACTCTTTATCGCAGTACGCCTGAGCGTCACAGCAGGGAACTCTTCCCTCAGATCGTATCTGTTCACCACTCCGAACTGCTTTATCGTGTATGCTGCCTCACCATCCGGCCAGTGCGGACGCACCTCCTGCCCTCTGGTATCCGTTCCATTATCTATGATGTCACGGCACATTTTCTTGAAAATCTCATCAGCCTGGCTCATATCCGTTCCTTTCCATAGTTCTCTATATTGTAGCAAATCAGAGTAGAAAAATAAAGAGCGGATTCTGACATAAAAAAAGAACCGTCACACGGACGATTCTGAAAGAAGAGCGATGGACGGGACTCGAACCCGCGGTCTCGACCTTGGCAAGGTCGCGCGTTACCAACTACGCCACCATCGCATTTGTAATTGTCTGTCGTAGCTCTCGCTCGCGACAAGTGATATTGTACTAGACTTGGCCGTGTATGTCAAGGACTTTTTTCATTCTTTTTTATTTTTTTTGATTGACATAATGTGGGACTCATGAGATAATGCAGATATCGAATAAAGAAACGGAGGTGTCCGTATGGATATTGCATCTTTATCAATGAATCTGAGCCAGTCGAAGACGATGGGCGAGGTCGGAACCCTGATGCTCGCGAAGTCGCTTGACAGCGCGAACAGTCTCGCAGCCGGCGAGATCAATATGATCAATTCCGCTCCATCCCCTTCCGCAGCTGCAATGGAGAATTCAGTGAATCCTGCAGTCGGCTCAAATGTAGACGTCTATTTATAAGACAAGCACCGTCGTAGAGGCGGTGCTTTTTTCATCTGAATTCAGACACATGATTATCTGCCTTGCTCTGTGCCAGCCTGACATAGAGCAGGGCATTTTCTTTATTGCTCTCTATCTCCCCGGGAGTCAGGGGCCTTATCAGCCGGCACGGATTGCCGAAGGCCATGTAGCCGTCCGGTATCACCATCTTGCCGGTCACGAGAGAGCCGGCTCCGATGATGCAGTCAGAGCCTACCTTAGCGCCGTTTAAGAGAATTGCACCCATACCGATTAGCGAATTGTCGCCCACGGTGCTTCCGTGAACTATTGCAGAATGACCAATCGTGACACCTTTGCCTACATGTACGGTAAATCCATTTCCGCAGTGAAGCACCGCACAGTCCTGGATATTTGTATCCCTGTCCACGAATATGGCTCCCTCATCACCGCGTACAACAGCATTCGGAAACACTGATACATTTTCCTTCAGCGTCACATCATCGCTTACAAATGCGCCTGTTCCGATATATACCGACTCATCTATATCCATTGCATTATCCTCTGACTAAATCCACATGACTGACAGTCCCGGCAGTTCCGTCTGATTCATGCAGGAAGATTCCTGTCTTTCTGATAGCTCCATGCATCGTATTCATCGGGTCTTTAAGCGAATACTGGGTAGATGCACTGCCGAGATAAATAGCTCCGACATCTGCATCCGCAAGGCTTATCAGGCGGTTATTGCCGTTTTCGTCATTAGTCCATATCTTTAATTTACTGAAAACGTCATCATTTTCGTCGATCCACCCGTTTCCGTCATCATCATACTCAGCCAGATCCTTAAATCCATCACCACTCTTCGTACCAAACAGTTCGCTGCCATCATTTATCCGGCCGTCACCATTTTTATCAAGTGCCAGAAAGCCACTGCCATACGCTGTCTTTGAGATCGTATCTTCTTCTCCATCTGAATTAATATCAAAGAAAAATTTCTGGTCACTAAGCTCTGCCGAAGGCGCATCGTAATTGATGACAAGAGGATCTGTCATGAATCCCTGTCTCATTTCCTGATCTGAGAGCACATTGGTCTGCCTGATGAATTCTCTCGAGAGCCCCAGCTCCACATTGAATGAAATCTCTCTCCCATCAGTGGTCTTCGCGGTTCCTGTTGCTGCAAATGTGGTACTCTCCGCCTCTATATCAAAGGTGTCCTCTGTATCAGTTCTCTGCCAGTATGTACCTGAACTGCTGTCAGTCCCCAGTGCCAGGGTATACAGTTCCTGCGCTGAACCTCTCTCACCCTCCGTGTATCCAGCAGACTTCAGCTCCGGCTTCTTACCACACAGCATATCTATGAGCCACATCAGAAGGTCCGCCTTCATCTCATCGGGATTCTTCACATCAAGCGACGATATCTCATCCTCGCACTGAGTCTTCAGTTCCTTCATCCGCTGTTCAAAGCTCTGCATCCGGCCCAGATTCGTCGCCAGCTGACTGTACTTTCCGGAATCAGTACCCTGTGTCTGAGTTCCGATACTCAGATTGAGGAATCCTCCCGTCTGAACAGAACTGCTCCTCACATGCTGCGTGTATTTCTGCTCTACATGCGCAGACTGCATTGTTACGTTTCCCGCTCCGATTTTCATTGTGAGCTCCTTTCATCCTTTTCAGGAGAAAAAAGCCATCCATGGCGTCTGACATTTCCATCCGTAGAAATGCATAGTTACATGCCAGCACAACATGTCACACTTATAGTATCGGAACTTTTGTTATTTCTTTGAGCTTTTCTCTATCTCCTCCTGCAGGCGGCGGTGAGCATTTTTCTCTACTTCCTCATACTCGTCCTGCGCCTTCTTCGCCTTCATGACTGCCTCATTCAGAGACAGCATCTTGGCATCGAGCATTGATACGATCTGTGAGCATTCACGCAGATCACGGCTGATGTAGTCAGGCGCAGAGCCCTCGAACTTGTAATAGATCTTGTGCTCAAGACTCGCCCAGAAATCCATCGCCATCGTGCGGATCTGGATCTCGACCTTCGTATCTACCACCGCATCCGACAGAAATATAGGAATGCTCACTATCATGTGATAGCTCTTGTAGCCGCTGGCCTTCGGATGCTTGATGTAATCCTTGATCGAGATAACATTGATGTCAGACTGCCGACCTATCATGTCTGCAAGCCTGTATATATCAGAGGTAAAGGAGCACACAATCCTCGTGCCGGCGATATCATTGCAGTGCTCCACCATATTTTCTATATTGTCCTCATAGCCGTATCTGCGGAGCTTCTTAGCGATACTCTCAGGAGATTTGACCCTGCTCTTCACGTACTCTATGGGATTGTAACGATGGGTCTCCTGAAACTCCTCGTTTAAAATATCAATTTTGGCACCAATCTCCTTGATTGCGGAATTGTACAGAAGCATAGTCCGCATCCACGTGTCGACTTCCTTCTGCCCCGCGAGCTCGTGCACATATTCTACCTGGTCCATAACCACTCCTTCAAAAAGATGAAAAAGGGGACGGGTCCCTTTTTCATCTCAGTCTTCCTCTAAAACCTCAATCTCCAGATAATCCGCATACAGCTCTTCCACGAAAGCATCCTGTGTAAAACGTGCCCTGGCAAAACGTTTGAAATCCCTGACTGTGCTGTCAAGCCAGATCGGGATACCGACATCGAACTGATGGCAGGCCTCCTCGAGCGCACGGAATATCTTGTGGGTCCTTGTATCACAAGAATCATCGGTGATCGTAGTATCCTTTACGATATGATGATCCTTCATCAGCTTAAACCATATCTTCATTGTCTTTGCCTGTGGGCCTCGTACATAAGGATGCCTGCTGCCATAGCTGCATTAAGCGACTCTAGCCCGTTCTCCATAGGAATCTGCATCTCTTCGTCACAGACCGCTATTGCTTCATCAGTCAGGCCGTTGCCCTCATTTCCAATGAGAAAAGCAGTCCCGGCAGTGTAATCACAGCTGTCGTAGCGCTTCTCCCCATGCAGCGATGCTGCGAAAAACCTTACCTCATCCCTCATATCATCATGCAGGGAGACCACGTCCCTGACCCTGTAATACGGAAGCCTGTATATAGCACCCATCGTGGCTCTCACGACCTTCGGTGAAAAAAGATCCACGCAGCCGTCTGTAAGCACTATTCCGGTCGCTCCGGCACCCAACGCCGTGCGTATCATGGTACCCAGATTCCCAGGGTCCTGTACATTCTCAAGTACCAGAATGAGCGGCACATCCTTCATCAGATCAGACATCGGATATACCGGACATTTCACAAGCGCTGCGATACCCTGGCTGTGCCTGGTATCAGAGATTTCTGAAAAAACTGCACTGCTGACAGTAGTGGTTTCTCCAAAATCCTTCAGCAGCGCGTTCAGCCTGTCATCAGCCTCTGTATCTCCATAGGCAAAGTCCTCTGACACGAATACCTGCGACAGAAGCTCCCTCGGGGTCTCTGACAGAAGCCGCCTTCCCTCCGCGAAAAACAGGCCCTCCTCACGTCTCGCGCGGGCCCGTGTCTTAATCCTTTTTATCTGTTTTATTATATCATTATTTTTTGATGATATGAACATTTTTCTTAAAATTCCATAAAAAAGGAGCTGTGAAAAATGACCTTCACAGCTCCCAGACATTATTCTATGTTTACTGATATCAGTTCTTCCTGTCAACTGGTGGAAGCTTGTAGTCACTGTTTCCAAGAGTCTTGCAGATCTCGACCTGATACGGATCAAGGGTCTTTGTCATGGCAAGTGCCTCATCGATATCGAAGTCTACGAAGTCGCCATGCTTATGAGCAACGAGCCTGTCTGACTTGCCCTCACAGAGCAGATCAACAGCCATAGCACCCATAGTAGAGGCATATACCCTGTCCTTGGCTGTAGGTGAACCACCACGCTGCATATGTCCGAGGATAGTGGCACGGGTCTCAATGCCTGTAGCAGCCTCGATACGCTTTGCCATAGATGCTGAATGACCGATTCCCTCGGCATTTACGATGATATGATGCTGCTTGCCGCGGCGTCTGCCATCGATGATATGATTCACAATGGTCTGCTCATCATAGTCATAGAGCTCCGGAAGAAGCACATCCTCAGCACCATTTGCGATACCGCACCACAGAGCGATGTATCCGGCTCCACGGCCCATAACCTCGATGATGGAGCATCTCTCATGAGATGTAGATGTATCACGGACCTTGTCAATAGCCTCCATAGCGGTATTCACTGCTGTATCAAATCCAATCGTATAGTCTGTGCAGGCGATATCAAGGTCAATGGTCCCTGGAACTCCGATTGTATTGATACCCTGGGCTGAAAGCTTCTGGGCACCCTTGAATGAGCCGTCACCACCGATTACTACGAGACCATCTATATCATTCTTGCGGCAGATCTCTGCTGCCTGCTTCTGATACTCAAGCTCCTTGAACTCAAGGCATCTGGCAGTCTGAAGGATTGTACCGCCTCGTGAAATGATATCTGATACGCTGTGGGTATCCATAGGCTCGATCTCCTCATTCAGGAGACCTGCATATCCTCTGCGGATTCCCATAACCTTCTTGCCTCGTGCTATTGCCTGACGAACCACCGCACGGATACAGGCATTCATGCCCGGTGCATCTCCGCCGCTGGTGAGAACTCCGATTGTATTTACTTCTTTTGCCATAAGAAAAAATCCTCCGTAAATCTTTTTTCTAATCTTCCATATTCTAAGACTTTTCAGCTTAGTTTTCAATAGTATAATCTGAAATTCATCTGAAAATCAGATACCTGATGATACCTCCGACCACACACGCAGCCACGATCGAAATGATCATGATGAATGTCTGGTACTTCACTTTTGACTTTCCCCACTTCGTATGCATGATGCCCAAGTATATCAGGACTCCGCCGATCAGGCAGATAAAGCTTGTAATAACTCCGATCCAGTTCATATACACCTCCTGAAAAAGATGAAAAAGGGACCCATCCCCTTTTTCATCTGCCAATGGCGCCGAGCAGGCCGTAGCTCAATGAAGCAACGATGACTGTCGCTATGGCGACCCCTAAGAGCTCGGCGATGACTGCCTTCTTCACATCCATGTCGAGAAGGGATGCGATCAGACTGCCTGTCCATGCTCCCGTGCCCGGAAGAGGAATGCCAACGAAGAGCATCAGGGCGACGAACTCACCATTCTTGAGCTTTCCGCTTCTCTTCTCAGCATGACGCTCAACCCAGTCTGCGATCCCATGCAGTCTCGTGCCCTTCATCCAGTGCAGGATCTTCTTGATGAAAAGAAGGATAAAAGGAATCGGAATGATATTCCCTATGATACACAGTGGAACCGCATGGGTGATCGGAACCTTGAGGAGAGCCGATGCTATGAGGCCTCCGCGGCATTCAAGTATCGGAAACAGGCTCACTATAAAGACTGCAAGCTCCTTTGATATGTACTGTCCGAGTGTTCCTGCGAACCAGTTGACAAATGCGTTCAATTCAGACCTCCTTCAGATATTTCCCGAGGAAGGCAAACAGCGCATTCATCTGTTCCTTCGTGCCGATAGTCACTCTCAGATGATCATGTACACGCTCGCCGTCAAAGTGACGTACAAATATATTGTTTTCACGAAGCGCTGCAAAAATATCACAAGCACTCTTTGACGGATGATGCACGAAGAGGAAATTGCTCTTCGAATCAGGGAAATCAAATCCGAGGCGGGTAAACTCTTTCTTGGCCCTCTCTCGCTCATTGATGATCTCAAGACATCTCATCCTGAAAAAATCCGGATCAGAAAGCGATGCCATTCCGACCTGCTGGGTAATGTAGTCCATCGTATATGAGTTGAATGAGAACTTCACATCATTTAAGTACTTAATGAGCTTTTTGCTGCCAAATGCAAATCCTATACGGCTTCCGGCAAGTGCTCTCGACTTCGAGAATGTCTGTGTCACCAGGAGATTGTCATACTTATCTATCAGAGGAAGCACTGACTTGGCACCGAAATCCACATATGCCTCATCTATTATCACGACACACTGCGGATTAGTTCTGATAATCTGCTCCAGGGCATCCACCCCTGCATCAAGTCCTGTCGGGGCATTCGGATTCGGAATCACGATCCCGCCTGCAGTCCCCTTGCAGAAGCCATCCACATCTATTGAAAAATCCTCTTTCAGAGGAACCGTGTCAAACGGGATCCTGAACTCATCGGCCCAGACATCATAGAAAGAATAGGTCACATCAGGGAAGAGGATTTTCTCTCCCGATGTAAAAAATGTAAGGAAGCTCATTGCAAGCACATCATCAGACCCTACTCCGACGAAGATCTGGTCACGCGGAACTCCGTATGTATCTGACAGTGCTCCGATCAGACCTGCTGCAGCCGGATCCGGGTACTTGCGAAGTGCCTCGTAATCAACCGAATCCAGAATCTTCTTCACAGCCGGTGCCGGAGGATATGGATTCTCATTCGTATTCAGCTTTATCACATCCTGATTCTTTGGCTGCTCACCTGGTGTGTAAGGAGTGACCTTGTGGACTTTTTCTTCCCATGTACTCATCATTTAATCTCTTTTCTTATCTGTTGCTGTTGTTTTCGTATCAGTCTTTTTATAATCTGTGGTCTTCTTCTATGTATTCTCTGTCTTCTTATCACCGCCATCGGCATCGTACTTGTAGACAAGAACCGGCATACCCTTGTACACATAGCCAAACAGCTTCTTCGCAACTGAAGGAGGCAGGTTGATACACCCGTGAGAACCATTGGTCTTGTAGATGGTTCCGCCGAAATTGCCATGACGCCACGGTGCATCATGGAAGCCAATTCCACCATTGAATGGCATCCACCACTTTACAGGCGTGGAATAATTCTCGCCATTCAGGGTAGCATCTTTTTCCTTATACTTTACCGCATATGTACCGGTAGGAGTACCGCGCTTCAGGCTCGTATTGCCTGAGACGAAATCGGACTCGAGGACTTTCTTTCCTTTTACAATGAGAAACATATGCTGCTCGGCCAGATTGACCTCTGCATAGGTATCTCCATAGTCAGAAGCCGCAGGACCGTGATTGGCTGCCTCGCTGTGATAGATGAAATCACGCTTCACGTCCTTGCCGGCCTTGACATCTGCCTTCAGCTGCCTGGTCTCGGCATCATAATTGATCCACCAGCCGTAGTCGCCGCCCTTTACCGTGACGGTCTTGCCGTACTGGGTCAGAAGCTTCCTTGGCAGTCCGAAGGTATTATAATTATATCCGCATTTCCTCACAAAGGCCGAAAGTGCATCATCATCGAATGACACCTTGCCCTTTTTGCTCACCTTGAACCACTTGGCCTGATCCTCCTTCGAGACCTCATAGATCTTGCCATTGCCAAGCTTGTATGTGATCGTGGGCTTCATGTATTTATTCAGAGAATCCACGGTCTTCTTCAGAGCCGCATTATCCTTCTTTACCGAAGGCTCCTTGTAGCAGCCGCTTTCACGTAGATCAAGAGTCTGGGCAAGTGATTTCATTGACTTTATTACATTTTCACTCAGTGCATCCTCTTTTATCTCGGTGCCGTAGACCTCGGGAACAATCTCGAACCTGTCACCTGAAAGAGCATAGGAGGCGTTCTTCGACTTCTCCGGCTTTGCTGTAGTAGCCGCAAGACCTGCAAGCTTCGAATCGAGCTCTGTCTCATCGATCGAGGCAGAGAGTGCAGGAACCTTTACCTCCTTCTTCTTTCGGAAAAAGGATAGCGGCCACTCTGCCACCTTCTGTGATGAAAGGATCTGATCAGCGGCCTTCTCTCTTGCATCCCTGTCAAGTGACAGGCCGACCTCCTTCCCGTATATGACATCTGTAGTCGTGTCGCCGTCAATCTCAAGACTGTATGCATCGGCGTCCTCATCGAGGATGGACATGACACCTGCCCTGTCCTTATAAGCGGATCTCTCGCCTACCAGCTGTGTATCCGGCATCATATGGCTTCCGAAATACGCGCACCCTCCGGCATACACCGCTGCTGCAGCAGTCACCACGGCTATTGGTATTATAATCTTCTTTTTCATAATATTTTTCCTAACGTGCCTATCGTACTACAAAAGTCTCTTTTTTTCAATCGTACTTTATGATAGAATACCTTTCATGCGTATATTAGTAAATAGCTTTTTATCTAAAAGGAAAAAAAGAATTCTTATCCTGCTGTATTTCGTAATTTACATTATATGTTTCTATCTGGTCGAGCATGTCTTTGTCAACCGTCATTACTTCGTGCTCGACACCCCGATCGACCGCGCAATTCCGTTTATTCCGCAGTTTGTGCTGGCATACTATTTCTGGTTTGTCTACCATGTATGGGGAATGCTCCCTGCATTCATTCATGAGGATCAGAACGAGTATTACAGGATAGCATTTGCGCTGTTCTCAGGAATGACGGTATTCGTCATCGTCTCATTTATCTTCCCGAATATGCAGACGCTGCGTCCTACACATCTGGAGAATGATATTTTTTCAAAAATGATCGCTGCGATCTACGTCTCTGACACCCCGACAAATATCATGCCGTCGATCCATGTCTACAATGCACTGGTCATCAACACCGGCATCTGGAGAAGTCCAAAGGCCGGGAAGCATCATGCACTCCGCGGCCTGTCGCTCTTCTGCTGCATCATGATCATACTCTCGACCGTATTCATCAAGCAGCATACGATAGCCGATATCATTGGCGCATTCGTGATGTACCTGGCATTCTACCCTTTCTTCTTTACCAGGCGCTTCAGACTGCCGGCACTATTCAGCGAGCCTGCCACAACTCTATAGATCCTCTATCTCATCAAGCCAGATACGCGCAGATGCATCTGACGGCATACGCAGATCGCCGCGCGGTGAGAGTGCGACAGTACCCACCTTCGGCCCGTCAGGAATCGCGCTTCTCTTGAACTGCTGCGCGAAGAACCTTCTGTAGAATACCTTCAGCCACTTCTTTATCGTCGCATCATCATAAGCATCCTTAAATGCAGTCCTTGCAAGGATATATATTTTCTCCGGAGAAAATCCGTATCTCAGCAGATAATACAGGTAAAAATCATGCAGTTCGTAAGGTCCGACGAGGTCTTCTGTCTTCTGGGCAATCTGACCGTTCTTTTCAGGCGGCAGGAGTTCTGGAGAGACAGGCGTATCGAGCACATCGAGCAGGACCTTTCTCAGCTTCTCATCATCTTTTCCATAATAGTCTGCATAGAAGCGGACCAGATGACGGACCAGAGTCTTCGGTACCGAACAGTTCACGGCATACATTGACATGTGATCGCCATTGTAGGTAGCCCAGCCGAGTGCCAGCTCCGAGAGGTCTCCTGTTCCGATCACGAGACCGCCCTCTTTATTCGCTATATCCATCAGGATCTGGGTTCTCTCCCTGGCCTGTGAATTCTCATATGTCACATCATGGACATTCTCATCCTGACCTATATCGGAGAAATGCTGTCTGACTGCCTTGCTGATACTGATCTCACGGAAGGTCACGCCGAGCGTCTCTATCATGGTGACTGCATTCTCGTATGTCCTGTCAGTCGTGCCGAAACCAGGCATTGTGACTCCGATGATGCCCTTCCTGTCGAGTCCTAAGATATCAAAAGCGCGGACAGTCACAAGAAGCGCAAGCGTTGAATCAAGTCCTCCAGAAATGCCTATCACGGCAGTCCTGGAATGCGTATGTTCAAGCCTCTTGCGAAGTCCATAGGCCTGGATATTCAGAATCTCCTCACAGCGTTCCCTCAGGTGTGATTCATCTGAAGGCACGAAAGGATGCGGATCCAGGGGCCTTGTAAGACTCACCTTTTTCGGAGTCAGCCTGAATGTGATACGCTCATAATCATCTTCGGGCACATAGGTAGTCATCTGGTCGCGGCGCTTTATAGATTCAGATACATCAATCTCTGTAATCGTCATCTGACCCTCAAATGGCTTCGTCTCAGCAAGCACACGGCCATTCTCTGCAATGATGCCATGTCCTGAATATACGACATCCTGAGTTGATTCACCAATACCGGCATTTGCATAGATATAGCTGGTATATGTCTTTGCAGACTGCATCGCCACGAGCTGCCTCCTGTATGAAGCCTTGCCCGTGAGCTCATCTGAAGCAGAGAGATTGACTATGATACTGGCACCAGAAAGTGCGGCATGGGTAGACGGAGAATCCGGAACCCACAGATCCTCACAGAGCTCTGCAGCAATATCAACTCCCGGAATACTGTCACATGAAAAAATAAGGTTGCTTCCAATCGGAATCTCACCATTCGGAAGTGCAATCGTCTCTGAGTACTGTGGTCCCGGTGCAAAATACCTGGCCTCATAGAACTCACTGTAGTTCGGGAGATTAAGCTTAGGGACGAATCCTAATACATGCCCTCTGTTGATAGCGGCAGCGACATTTCTCAGATGTCCGGCATAGAAGACCGGCAGACCTGCGAAGATGATCGCGTCAAGTGCCTTTGTCTTCTCAGCAATGAGTCTGAGCGCCTGTATTGCGCCCTCCTGCAAAGTATCCTGAAAAAACAGTTCGCCACACGTATATCCCGTGATGCAGAGTTCAGGGAAGGCTATAATCTGTGCCCCGTCATCAGCGGCTTTCTGTGACCAGTCTATAATGCTTAGTGCATTAGCCTTTGTATCTGCAACCACAGTATCCGGTGTGATAGCAGCAACCCTTATGAATCCATGTGCCATTAGAGTATCTCCTCCGGTGTAAATGTATACTTTTTCCCACAGAATCTGCATACGACTTCGATTGGCTCACCGTCAGATGTCAGGTCATTTTTATCCTGCTGTGACAGAGTCTTAAGCTTCGCAGCGAACTTGTCATGGCTGCAGTCGCAGTAGAACTCCACCTCCTGCTTCTCTGTGAACTCTATATCAAAGCCGTCAAGCACCGCCTTCAGGATATCCTCCGGTGTGAAGCCTTTCTCAAGCATATCTGTGACTGAATCAATATGAGCTATGTTGTCGCTTAGCCTGTCAATCGTCTCATCATCAGTGCCAGGCATCAGCTGTACAATGAATCCGCCAGCCTGCTTTACAGTGAGGTCAGTGTCTACCAGTACTCCGAGACCGACCGATGACGGCACCTGTTCACTTTCTGCATAGTAGTAGGTCAGATCCTCTGCAACCTCGCCCGATACCAGATTGATGGAACCGCTGTATGGCTCCTTGAGGCCCATGTCCCTGATCACACGCAGATATCCATGGCCTATAGCCCCGCCGACGTCGAGATGTCCATTTGACTTCTCAGGCAGATCTACATGCGGGTTGTTGACAAACCCCTTGGCATGGCCATGAGGGTCCGCAGTCACAGTAACTCCGCCAGCAGGACCGTCTCCTATGAGCTGGAGAGTGATCTCGTCATTATCTCCATCCATCATGAATCCCATCATGAGGCCGGCGCTAAGCGTCCTTCCAAGTGCTGCCGTGATGACAGGCCACGTATCATGATCCTTTCTTGCAGTCTCAACTACATCTCTGTCTGAAATTGCAAATGCGCGTATCTGGTCGTGAGCAGCGATGGCTCTCACCATGTAATCGTTCATAACGTTAATGATCTCCTTGTTTTCTACCATCTTTATAATATCCCGGCCTTTCGGGATCTTTAAGATATTCTCTTGCAATAAATGTGAGCTTCTCCGAGTCATCACGTGGTTCTGACAGCGTATCCGTGTCAAGCGCTTCGATCAGCTCGAGTCCGGATTCTTTAAGCAGTGCCTCAATGTCCTCCCGTGAGTACCCTCTCTGCACATGCTGCTCAAAGAACTTATTGTAACGGCCATCTTTTTCTCTGATAAAAAGCGTCAGATCGTAGATATTGAGCTTCGTATCAGGATCATATCCATTCTCCCAGATGAAACTTCCCTCGTCACGGTTCTCTGCGAATGTATTGTCTGCCAGCTCTTTCTCATATTTGTAGAGAGTATTGATATCAAAGATAAATATTCCGCCCGGATCGAGAAAGTTATTGACCCTGTTAAAGACCTCGAACAGATCATCCCTGTCCGTGATGTAATTGATACAGTCACAGACGCTCACCACAGCATGATATGTCCCGAACAGGTCCAGCTCACGCATATCCTGACAAATGTACAGAATAGAGTCGTCAGTCTCATGAGATCTGGCAATCTCAAGCATCTCATCAGATCCGTCTGCTCCAGTCATATCGTAGCCCAGATCTCTCAGGCGTCTGGTGATCTGTCCTGTGCCACAGCCCATATCAAGGACAAGAGGCTTCCCATCAATTCCAGATGGCAGATATTTTTTTAATAGAGAGTCAAGCCCGTCTGCCCATCTGTCATATGGCACATTGTCCATGAACATATCGTAGACTTCAGCAAACGAAGTATATGCATCACACATGTTTCTTTATCCAGTCATATATATAAGCGTAGACATCCGCTCTGTCTGTCTCGTTCAGGATCTCATGTCTGTCGCCTTCAAAAAGCTTCAGTGTCAGATCCTTTATTCCGGCCTGTCTGAATTTTTCAAAAGCAGTCCTCACGCCCTTGCTCATTGATCCCACCGGATCATCTGCTCCAGATGCAAAAAGGATTGGAAGATCCTTCCGGATCAGCCTGACATTTTTCACAGAGTTATCGAACAGCATTGCAGATGTAATGGCCCTGTATCCATTGATTGAGAACAGGAAGGTATCAAAAGGATCCTTGTAATATTTCTTCACGCTCCAGGCATTCTTCGACAGCCAGCTGTCCCGAGGAACCGTGCCATCCATATTGAACTTGTGATAGTCGCCTGCAAACATGAAGTCAGACACACCTTTGCTCTTGTAATCCCATCCATGGAAAAGCGCCGTGACCTTGAGTACAAATCTGGCAATATGGATGGCTGCATTCGGAGTAGTGCCGGTTCCTACGATAATCGCGCCACTCAGTCCCTTCAGCTTGTCATTATATACAGCCAGGAATCTGCGGAGCATGAAGCTTCCCATCGAATGACCGAGGATGAAATACGGCACATCAGGAAACTTCTTCTTTCCATACTGATATACAGAGAGCATATCCTCACACATCGTCACATCCGGCTCTTTCGAATGCATGACGCCAAGCTCAGCCGGATCATTCTTCGGCACCGAATGACCATGCCCGATATGATCATGGCCTATCACTACAAATCCCTTCTGTGTCATGTAGTCGGCGAACTCCTCATATCTTTCGATATACTCGATCATGCCGTGGACAAGCTGCACTACCCCGACAGGCTTGGCATCCCCGTCTGCCTTCCATTCCACGCAGTGCAGAGGCGTTGCCACCTCATCCTTTGACTTAAGCGAAAAAATCTCCTTTACCATAGTGCATTCCTCCTTTATCCCTTTCTCACGCGGAAGTCTGAAATCCGGGCCTCCGCGCTCCGGTTCCCCATATATTCATTTATATCAGGATAATAGACAATGTCAAGCTTAATATTATTTTTGAAGCCGCCTATCGCCTTATCGAGCTGTGCCTTGCCGAATGCCTCCCTGATGGCATCATCCATAGCTGCACCTTCCCCGAAATACAATGCATCCACTACTCTGCCATGAGATGAGAGGCGCAGCTTCCTGTACTGCTGCTCCTTGCCGATAAGCCTGTAGGAGACTACCGACAGGTCCTTTTCTGCAAAAACCGGTCTCGGATTGCCATTGCCGAACGGCTCAAGCCTTTCGAGCTCCTCTACGAGAGGAATCTTCACATACCAGAGAGGCATCGGAACATCTATTACTATCCGCTTCTCGAGATCCGAGTCGTCAAGATCACAGTGCTCATTTAAAAATTCATCGAGCCACTCTACATCTTCCTCTCTCATCGAAAGGCCTGCTGCCATTGGATGACCTCCGAACTTTGTAAATACGCCGCCCTTGTCAGGGTTCTCCTCTGCATAGGCTTCGTTGGCTTCGACCATCTTTTCATACATCGAATAGGCCTCGATGCTCCTGCCGCTGCCCTTTACATCTCCATTTTCTGTTTTGCACAGGACAAACGTAGGACGGTTGTACTTTTCCTTCAGCTTACCGGCCACAAGACCGCATAGGCTCTCATGCAGGTCATCCATATAGATGACAAGCACCTTCGGTATCTCCTTTTCCTCGCTCAGCATAGCAAAGGCCCTGTTCACGCCCATCGTCGTCATGAACTTGCGCTGTTCATTGAGCTTGACGAGCTTGTGGGCGATCGAGGCTGCCTTCTCCTTATCTGTCTCAAGAAGCAGTTCAACTGCAGTCTCTGCGGTATCGATACGTCCTGAAGCATTGAAGCAGGGTCCGAGAACGAATCCCACATTGTATGCACTGATGCGGTTTCTGTCGAGATCTGAAGCCTCAATCAGGGCATCAAGTCCCGTATTTCCTGAATCGGCCATCGCCCTTAGGCCATGCCACACTATCACGCGGTTCTCATCTATGAGATCCATGATATCTGTCACTGTCGCAAATGCTGTCTCCGGCAGATAATGCATATATTCAGAGCCCATACCCTTTTTCTCAAATATGACCTGAACCAGCTTCCACGCCACTACTGCTCCACAGATGCCTTTGAATGCATATCCGTCATCATGCCTGTGCGGATCCACGACGCAGTCTGCATGCGGCAGATGGTATATCTTTTCATTATAAAAGGCATCATATACGCCTGCTGCCGTATCGAACCTATCCGGCAGCTCTTCATCTCCCTCCGACGGAGTAGAGAATGGTATCTCGTGATGGTCTGTGACTATGACTGTCATTCCCTTTTCCTTCGCAAGAGAAACGGCCGGAGTAGCTGCTATTCCGTTATCACAGGTCACGGCCACCTGAACTCCGTCCTCTGCTGCCTTTTCTACCATCTGCGGATTCAGTCCGTATCCGTCCTTTATCCTGTCAGGCAGGGTAAAGTCGCAGTCCGCGCCGCACCTTCTCAGGGCATCCACCAGTATATATGTGGAACAGATACCGTCTGCATCGTAGTCACCGAACACACGGATCTTCTTTTTCTCATCTATAAGCGTGATCAGGAGTTCTGCTGCTCTGTCTAGGTCTGCCATCTGATGTGGGTCATGAAGATCCTTCAGATCAGGCTGCAGGAAGGCATCCATCTTATCCTCCGGCACATGCCTGTTCACGAGCACCCTCGCTGTCACCTGGTCTATACCGTGCTCTGCTGCTATTTTCTTGAAATCAGCCCTTTTCATAAGGCTCATCCATTTTGCCATTACTTCTCCTTCAGATGAAAAAAGGGACGGGTCCCTTTTTCATCTTTTCTAAAAAAAGACCGCTGTCGCCAGCGGCCTGATTCAATCATTATCGCAATTACAATTATTGTCCAGGAACTTGTACAGAAGCCTGTAGAGCTCCTTCGCCTCATCGTCATCGAGCCGTACGCACTTTGACATCTGCTTTGGCACCTCAAGTGCCTTGTCGCGAAGCTTCATGCCCTCATCCGTAATTGATATCAGAAGATTCCGCTCATCCTTCCTGCTCCTGTGCCGCTTGATATATCCCTTGGATTCGAGCTTCTTCAGAAGCGGGGTGAGCGTACCCGAGTCGAGATACAGGCACCAGCCTATCTCCTTGACATTCATCTGCTTCTTCTCCCAGAGTACCATCATCGTGATGTACTGGGTGTATGTCAGATCGAGTGCCGACAGATATGGCTTGTATGCCCTCACTACTTCCTTTGCACATGCATACAGCGGAAAGCACAGCTGGTTCTTCAGCTCCAGACATGCATACTTATTATCTTCCATAATACATATTTCTCCAGTCAGATAAATTGTGCTATTTAAAATAAAGCACTATTTCATTGTACACAATCTTTCTTGTGCTGTCAAATGTCGCCCGTGCAGAGGCTTTTTCACGGCGCTTTGCGGCTGTTTTTCAAGACGCCTGTCTTTACTTAAATATGCTTTAACATATATTCCACTACCGCCGCGCAGTGTCTTGCTGCTTTTTTCTCAAACGACGGATAATCCTCGGAGCCTGAGTTGTCAGCCTTGTCTGAGATTGCGCGGATGATTACGAACGGAACCTTATTGAGATATGCCACCTGTGCGATTGCAGTTCCTTCCATCTCTGTGCACATTCCGCCTACGAGATCACGGATAGCCTGCTTTTTATCATTTCCTGCTATGAACTGGTCACCTGATACTACTCTGCCTGAGAATACATGGATATCAGGCGCTGCCTCCTGAACTGCCTTTACCGCGCAGTCATGGAGATACTTATCTGCCGGGAAGCTCACTGTCTCTACTCCCGGAACCTCGCCCGGCTTGTATCCCAGTGGTGTCACATCAAAGTCATGATAGATTGCATCCTCTGATACCACGATATCACCAATATCTATCCTATTGTCCATTGAACCCGCAACACCGGTATTTATCACATGAGTCACATCAAAGCAGTCGCAGAGGATCTGCACGCAGGCTGCTGCATTTACCTTGCCGACTCCACACTGTACCACAACTACATCTGTGTCTCCGATTTTTCCCTCGAAAAAATTCATTCCGGCACGCTCTACCGTGCGCTCAGTCGTCATCTCCGCCTTGAGGTGGTCAACCTCGATTTCCATAGCTCCGATTATTCCGATTCTCATCAATAACTCCTTTCACGGTCATGTGTCAGAGCCGATGACGAGCTTCTTCCGGGGCGGCTCTCGCCTCATGCCGCTCACGTAGCGGCACATAGATGGCTAAAAAACAGCCATCAAGTGCCGACGCTCGCTTATGCCCGTCAGAAGCTCTCATCGTCTCTTCCACCTTTGCATTTAATTTCTTATTATCTTCGTCTCAGAAGGCATATACTAAATCAGTCTGGGTAAACCAGATTCGCTTCTGTAGCGTTCTGAAGCACCTCGAGGTACTTCTTTGCCAGGTAATGTGCCATATTCAGATTCTGATCGAGATAATTGCCACAATCCCTTGGCGCTGCTCCCGGGATATGGCCCTCGAAATCCCTGATGAATTCGAACATCTCTATGACAAGTGGCAGCATATCCTTCGAGTCATAGTCGCCTGCCAGAAGCATGTAGAATCCTGTCCTGCAGCCCATTGGTCCGAAGTAAACCGTCTTATCTCCAGACTCCTTATGATTCCTGAGAAACGTAGCTCCCAGATGCTCTATCGTATGCACCTCTGCCGTATTCATGACCGGCTCCCTGTTCGGAGCCGTCATCCTCAGGTCAAACGTCGTGATGACTGCATCACCGTACTTATCCTTCCTCGACACATATACGCCAGGAAGCAGCTTCAGATGATTGATCGTAAAACTCGTGATTTTCTCCATAGCATTCCTTTCCTGGATAAGAGGGGACAGATCCCGCTTTTATCCTCTTATAAAAAATAAGAGACACATCCGCACCGGTCGGTGCCAATGCATCTCCTTATTAAATGTAGTGCGGATAACAGGACTTGAACCTGCACGGTCTCCCACCAGAACCTAAATCTGGCGCGTCTGCCAATTCCGCCATATCCGCCTATGATCACAACGCGGCGCCTCGGCCATAATCAGTCAGTAACCGTATTCGCTGCGTGTTCATGCCTGCTCAGTCATCATCATCGGACAGGCTGTTCAGTGCATTCAGAAAATCCTGGGTGTCTACATCAGCAAACTTATCCAGAACCTGCTCCATCTTGCCGAACAGAGGCTGCTCCTCTTCCGGATCCTTTAGTCCCAGATTCTTTCTGAACTGTCTGATCTCTTCTTCAGTCCTGCTGTCCTGATCCCCTGCAGGTGTATTCTGTGTGTTCTTATCTTCTGCCATAGCTTTTCCTTATGATAATCAGGGACAGGAAATCCATCCCGGTCTTCGTGAAGCATTGTCATCTGACAACTCCTAATATGATACAGGATTGGCGATCAGATTTCAAGTGACATTTGTTGGTTTGTGTCCCGATCATATATAAAGCCCCGCCGGTCGTGGAATCATCGTTTATAATATCAACAGCTTATCAACATTTTTATTTACATCATGTCCGGATCAAGAGATTATTACGCATATTTACATCATGACTCACAAATCAACTAAATCTATACACCCGAATTTTGTGGATAAAGTGGATAAGTACGTTGAGAAACTCTTCACCCGTCAAAAATCCTATTCTTTTTCCACAAAATTCTGTTGAAAAAGGTGAATAAACGATCATTTTTATCCCCGTGGGTAATGTGGAAAAGTCGTCATACATTCAGGTTTATTTATTAATCAACCATTTCCAGGTGCTTTGTCAGCATACATCAAGTGCTAATATAATATTATTTTGGCAGACATGTTGATAATATTGATAAGGTTATCCACGTATCCGGGCATAAAAATACCGCCTGCATATACCCTGTGCAGACGGTACCGTCATTGGTTCTTATATTTCTCTGCTATCTCCATTTCCTCCTCATTAAACTCCCGGTACTTCCCAGGCTGAGGGCCATTATACAGATTGAAGTCGCCTACCGATACCCGGTGCAGCTTCACTACCGTACATCCGACGGCCTCCATCATCCTCTTCACCTGATGGAACCGCCCCTCTGATATAGTCAGATAGCCTTCATTCGGAGTCTCCTCAAGGCAGACAAGCTTCGCCGGCCGTGTCGGCTTGTCATCACCGATATCCACCCCTTCCGCAAATGCATCCGCGGCGTAGGAAGGGATCGGCCTGTCACAGGTCACATGGTACGTCTTCTCTACATGCTTATTGGCGTGCATCATCTTATGAGACAGGTCGCCATCGTTCGTGATGATAAGCAGACCGGTAGTATCCTTATCGAGTCGGCCAACGGTAAACAGATTCATTTTCTGATAGCGCTCATCCAGCAGGGCAAATACAGTCGGGTTCCTGCCTTCCCTGTTCGTGCACACATAGCCGGCAGGCTTATTCATAAGTATGTATGTGAATTCATGGTACTCCATTTTCTCTCCTAGAAAATAAACCACCGACTTCACATCCACCTGAGTCTCAGGCGCAGAAACCTTCAGTCCTCCTACGACTGCCGGATTCTTCTGCAGTGCCTTCTTTATTTCTCTTCTGGTCATCACCGTGCATGATGCCAGGTACTTATCTAATCGCATAATTCAGTAGTCCTCAAAAAATAACTTATCCTCAATCAGGAAATTTCTGAAATATATATCATAACCTCAATTTTGTAATTTGTTACACTTCTGTACAATTATCCGATCTGCACGGCGTTATCATTGATTTCCCTGATCTTTGCTACCAGTGCTGACCTGTGCTTCGGATCGAAGAGCTTTATAAAAGATGTCGGTATTAAGAGAAGCTACAAGCCCCAGACAGTCATTTATCAGTTCACTTCGCCAGTTCTGAAAATTATCTGCAGCATAGGCCGATGTCTGAAGGCGCATGATGAGTTTTATCTTGTCATCAAATATTGTCTCAGACACATTCATCGGTGCCCTGCCGCTTTATCACGGTAATAGTCATCCTCTGTCTCATCCTTCGGAGCGCTCTCAGAGACCCCGTACTGCTTAAGAAAGGCATCATAAAGAAGACCGACGATGTCACCGGCCTGAATCGACACCTCCATCTCATGTGAGATCTGCTTTACCTCTTTTTTCACAAGGAAATCCAGCATCGGGTACTTCTGCTGCAGCTCGACAGTCTCGATCTTCGTAGGCTCGGCAGTAGGATTTTCCATGTCATAGATCCATATATCGGTAAAATTGCATGTCACGATCCATATGGCGTTCTCTGAATGGGCAATATTGTCATTGTATCTCTTCGCCTGCTCGAACGGAGTCAGCTCCTCCCCACCAGACTGATGCTCTTTCACATCCAGTCTGTGGTTTGAACCCTTCTGCTCGATAAGCACTTTCACATCAGGAATGTATCCGTCAATATATCTCGTGTGTATCTTCCCATCGCCCTCAAAAAGCCTCACAGGCTTCTCGAACTGGATATAATCTGTCGCGTCGTGCACCCCGAGGACATTCTGAAGCAGCTGAATCCAGAAAGCATGACAATCCTGCTTCTCATCCCCACCAGCTTTCCATTTATTTGCGAACTGCCTTGCGGCTTCTCTCTGTTCCGCGTCAGTCATTATCTTCCCTTCCTATCTCCCAGTGGCCGCTATATCCTCTGCCGACATAGTGTACATCATCCATTTCTTTGATTTTTCTCTCTACAGTCTTCTTGCTAACGCCAATTTTATCCGCCATCTGCTGCCGTGTGATTTTATTATTTGCTTTTACCAGCTTCCTTATGGAATCCTCCACATCATCTTGAGCGACATCTTGAGCGACACCTTGAGCGACATCTTGAGCGACACCTTGAGCGACATCTTGAGGGACATTCCCGTAATTGAGATTATGAATGGTCAGAACAAAACTGTCATACGAATCATTGAATACCGGTTCTTTATCTTTCGTAAAGTTCGGCTGCTTTTCATAATCTCCTATGATTTTCTTAAAACCACTGCCACGGCGTTCCATATACTTAAGACGACTGAATATGTCAGCAATCACCGGATTGCGCCTTTTCGACGGGATTTCAAGGATGTTGTCTCTGGTAAGAGGTATCCCGCTGACCATTCCGCCCGGTGAATATGCAGCCATATCATTTACCTCGTAACAGAAGATAAATCACCGACCAATTTATCTAACCTTCCGCAAATCCCTACTAAATTTTTATCTAACACTCTCATGAAAAGAAATTTTGTCAGCACCAAAATGACTTTTCCACATTGCTTATTTTCTCGGCTCCCACCCACCATTTCGGAGCATCGGGAGAAGGATTCTCTACGCACACATGGATATGTACAGGTTCCAGGACTCCCGATTTATGATATTCTTGCTCTAGAAAAAGAAGGTGAACTCCATTACCTTGAACTTAGGCATCTACTTTACCAAGCCTTTCAAGAACAATATCAAGATTATTACCGATAAGCTTCGTAAGATACGTAAGTTCCTCAGTCGTGAAACCCTCCGCGTTTGTCACAAAAAGCTTTGGATAGGAGAGTTTTGCTGTCTTAAAGCCATATGTTGCATCAGGTTTTTCAGCATATAGCGTACCATTGCCCTCACTGTCAGGCATTGTGATCATTATCTCTACATGATTGTCTTCCATTGGAAATGATCCAAATGGAACATAATGATAAGTCTTAGCCATAATTCGTTCTCCTTTCTATGTCTTGATTATATCATGTCTAAGGATTGTGATAAATATTGTCTTTGCACTCACTACCCGAAATACTTCTGCATCAGAGAATCAAATAGCACCTGCGTTTCATCAAGTGACTTCTGAACGACAGATTTTGATTTGTTGACATGATGGACGAAGTCGGCAAACTGGTTCTGGAGTCCAATCGGTACATCATACACCATCATTTTTGAAAGCCCTGATATTGTCAAAGCTGCATAAGCCGTACCCGATGACATCTCATTTTTATAATTATCAATGAGTGACTCCAACAGATATTTCATGAATACCGAATTGAATTTATCTGACCTATCCACTTTAATGATGTTTCCATCCTTAAAATAAAAATCCCTACTTCCATCAACAATCCATATTGTTCCTATTGTACCCACCGCCGATATTAATAAATCTCCTCTTTCTGGCACGCCATATGTGGATTTTATTTCACGGTATCTTTCTCTAGTAATATAAAGTTCAGTAGTAATGGGTTTATGAGAAGCCAGTTCAACAATCTCTTTTGTCCTATAGAACGGAATTCCTTCATCGACATATTCCTTTTCAAATATTCTCTTACTTGAACCTACATCTGTATAGTCTCCTAGGGAATACATTCTCCATCCCTTAGGATTTTCAACGGGGTCTCCGAACGCCTCGACAAATCGGGCTTTGATGAGGGTGTCAAGCCGCTTAAGTTCTGTTTTACGCCTGTCAATAATCAACGATATTTTATTCAGTAATCTCACAATTTCTTTCTGATCATTCAGAGATCTCCCCGGTATCCTCATTGTTCTCATTGATGCCTGAGTAAGCTTCTGGCGCGTCGCCCCATTTACCATTCCACCAACATTGTAGAACATTAATGAATAGCACAAATAATCTACATCCAAACCAGCTTTAGGTTTAAGAACATGTGCATGATTATTAATCCAGCATTTACCTGACACACGATACGCAATCGGTTTATCCTTGGAACCGAAATTTCCACCATCCTCAGCCAACAACACTAAATCATCATCAAATATATAACCATCTACATAATCCTGAATTCCATTTGCCCCATAATAAGGATATGGCCCCGCTTTTCTATCTGCTGCAGTGATCGGTATGCGCCTTGAATCCAGTATTTCACAACAATCCTCTAACTTTACCCATTCCATTTAAGTCTCCTCCAATTGACCTTCACATCAGTCCATGATAATATGTCTTTGTCGTTTCCTCCTATAAGAAAGGAGGTGAATCCAATGTCTTACCTTATCACGGTAATAGCGACTATCACGGCAAACGTAGTCAGCTACTACATTTGCAAGTGGCTGGATAGCCGTCACTAAAAACGACCAGCCTGAACGGATTGACTCACCATAAACGAGTAAGAGCCCCGGTAGTTCCAGCTACCGGGGCTCGTTTGAATCCTAGCCTTTTCCTTATCACTTTGCTAGCTGACTGTATTTTAACACAGATCAGCATAAAGTCAAGTCAAAGCCGAACCACTCGCCTGCCGGCGTCAGCATCATGGTTAGTTCTTAGTTCTAATTGAGCGGTGCTCATTCGCATTCCGCTTCGCTCCATGCTCATGCGCGCTTTCGCGCTATCGGTATAAGATGCATGCCGCCTTCGCGTCCGCAAGCGGCCGCCGGCGTCAGCATCTTATACCGGCACCGCTCAATTAATCCGCGACAAATGTTAATTTATCTACGAGTTACTGTAAATCATTATATGTATTTCAGCACATTATATCAAGCATTCTCAAATTACATCTGTCACTAACTGCCGGCATCCAAAGTTGACAAACCCGCTATTCGCTACTAGAATAAGCACGGAAAAACAAGCAGGTTCAGGAATGGCTACAATATTCCCTTTTCAATTGACAAAACAGCGCCGCACATTTAGAATATGCACGTACAAATAGCTGAAAGAAAGGATTACTTATGCCTGGTTTTCGTACACACTATGTGTTCGGGATTGAGTCCCGCAACACCCTGAAGAAAATACATACACCTGAAAGCCTCTCAATCTGGGACATGGTGAGGTCGCATCCGGGAGCCTATGCAATAGGACAGCAGGGGCCGGATATTTTTTTCTATAACCCGCCATCATACGCCCACAAGAGAAATACCGGTGAGCGGATGCATCATGAGAATACGCTTGATTTCATCTGCAATCTGATAAAGGTCTCTGAATCCGTAAATAACGCTGATCTGCGTGCGATAGCACATGCTTATACGGCAGGCTTCATAGGACATTACACTCTCGATACGAGCTGCCACCCGTATATACATTTCCGCACCTGCAAGGATATAAATGACCATTCGAACAGGGGCTTCTACAATCACATGTTCCTGGAAACGGACATCGATGTAGCGATGACAGCCCATTTTCTGAAGCTGCGTCCGTCAGAATTTTCTCCATCTGCCACTATTCATCTGACCCGTGAGGAGGCAGTCTTCCTGTCCGCAGTTATACAGAGGGCGATTACTATGACCTACCATGAATCGGTGGTACTCTCACCCGAAGTAACATCGGCATTCCGCTTCACCCGTATCGTTTATGACCTGATGGAGGATAAGAACAAATGGAAAAAGAAGCTCGTCCGCTCCCTCGAGGATGATTTCCTTCATCACCCGCAGTTCTCAGCGATGATCGCAGATGATGACCAGACCACCTATACGGACCCGTGCAATCTCCGCCATCTCGAGTGGCAGAATCCGTGGGATACGAGCATCCACTCGACAGAGTCATTCTATGATCTGTTCCGTAAGGCCGAGAAGCAGTATATCAGGAGGCTCTATCTGTTCTTCCGGGTGCTATCATCCGACTTCGGATCGCGTGACTACTATGCCTATGAGTTAAACCTCGAAAAGGAGCTCGGAAATCTCTCGTATGACAGCGGGCTTGCACTATGAAGAATTACAAGCTAAAGATTGAATACGACGGCACCCGCTACTACGGCTGGGAGCACCAGCCTGACAGGCCCACGATCCAGGGAAAAATAGAGACAGTCCTCGGCCGGATGCTGACAGGTGAGGATGAGCCGTCAGAGGTCCCTGAGGTAATTGGAGCAGGCCGCACGGATGCAGGTGTTCATGCCCGTGGAATGGTCGCTTCGGTAAAAATGGACACAGGCCTCTCCTGTGACGACATTCGCGATTACTGCAACAGGTACCTGCCTGATGATATCGCAGTCCGCGAGGTAACGGTTGCCTCAGACAGATTCCATGCCAGATATAAGGCTGTCGGCAAGACCTACCGGTACACAGCCTTCTACGGCCCGGTACATCCTGTTTTTAATAGAAAATATTACACTCCTCTCGAGCACGATGTAGATACAGAAAAAATGCAGCAGGCTGCCACTTACCTCGAAGGCGAGCATGATTTCAGGAGCTTCTGCGGAAACTCCCATATTAAAAAATCGACCGTACGTATCGTCGACAGGATCGAGATACGCAGGTCGAAGGGCTACATCTATTTTACTCTGCATGGCACGGGCTTCCTGCAGAATATGGTCCGTATAATAGTTGGTACTCTGCTCCTTGTGGGTGAGGGAAAACTCGCTCCATCCGATATGGAACAGATTCTCGAAGCAAAGGACCGCAAGGCCGCAGGTCCTACGGCCCCGGCAAAAGGTCTCATGCTCATGAGTGTGGATTATTAAATATCAAGATTTTTAATGACATCGCAGGTTTTTGCGATGTCTTCTTTTGTATGGACCGCTGAGACAAAAATAGCTTCAAACTGCGACGGAGCCACATATATCCCATTTTCAAGCATCTGATTGAAATATTTCGTGAACCTCTCAGTATCAGAGGTCCTGGCACTCTTCTCATCCGTCACCGGCTCATCAGTCATGAATACTGACAGAAGCGAGCCTGCACGGTTTACATTGAGTCCCTTGTCCCTGAAGGCCTTCTCAATGGTGGCTGCCTTCTGGTCAAGCCTCTCATAGATTGACGGATGGCTCTTTAGTATGGCAAGAGTCTCAATGCCTGCTGCCACAGCCACCGGATTTCCTGACAGTGTACCAGCCTGATATACAGGTCCATCCGGAGCAACCTTGCTCATTATCCATTTCTTGCCGCCATAGGCAGCAAGCGGCATTCCGCCACCGACAATTTTTCCAAAGCAGACCATATCCGGCTGGATCCCGAATGCCTGGGCAGCTCCGCCATATGCGAGTCTGAATCCTGTGATCACCTCATCGAATATGAGAAGCGCGCGGTATTTCTTCGTAATTGTGCGGAGTGCCTCGAGGAAGCCTTCCTTCGGCGGCACTACTCCCATATTTGCTGCTACAGGCTCTACTATGACTGCCGCTATCTCATCCTTATTTGCTTCAAAAAGTGCTTCAACAGATGCCGGATCATTATAGTCCGCAAGAAGAGTATCCTTCGTAGCATTAGCCGGAACTCCTGCTGAATCAGGAAGAGAATCGGTGAGCACTCCGCTGCCAGCCGATGCCAGAAGAGCATCGGAATGTCCGTGGTAATTGCCGCGGAACTTGATTATCTTGTCACGGCCTGTAGCGCCACGGGCTGTACGTATCGCACTCATGGTAGCTTCTGTACCGCTGTTTACCAGGCGGACTCTCTCGGCTGCAGGATATGCCTCACTGATCTCTCTCGCAAGAATAGTCTCTGCAATTGTAGGAGCGCCATAGGTCAGGCCCTTCTGCGCGGCAGCGCTGACGGCGCTTACCACCCTGTCATTGGCGGCTCCGATGATATTCGGTCCCCATGAGCCCACATAGTCGATAAACTCATTACCATCGATATCCCATATACGGTCACCCTTCGCCTTACTGATGAAGAGCGGTGTCCTACCTACATTCTTATACGCTCTGACCGGTGAATCCACTCCACCCGGGATATACTGCTTTGCATCGTTAAATGCTATTTCTGAATTCTCTGTATTTATAGCCATCCTATACCTCCCTGACGCAGACCTCGTTGATTCGCTGCATTACCGTGTTTCTGTCAAGACTCTCCCTGCCAAAGCGCTCTGACGGGTCATTCGACAGTATCACATTCGCCGCAAACAGGTCAAATCCATTATCCTTCAGATACTTTCTCTCTGATTCCTCTACATCCTCGCGCCTCGACAGATGTGACAGCGCTATGAACGCTTCCTTGTAGAAATTCATGAGAGCCGTAAGGTCATATTCTCTCGTGAAAAAATTATCCTTACCCTCACTCTCATCATGATCCTTGATAAAAAGGATCTGCTTCGTAAATTCGATATTTCCACTCAGATCAGAGGTTATAAGCGCTACCTCAGGACGCACCTTCAGGATCTGCGTAAGCATCTCCTTCGCCTCATGAGTCATCTTCTGGTGCAGAAGCTCTGTGATGGCGAGGACAACCTCCGTGGTCTCTGCCTTTTCGCTCGTATATACAACCTGGCTCTCGTAATTACGCAGCCCACGGGCCTTAATATATACAAGCGGCAGATTCTCGGTCAGGAATCCGTACACTCTCTGCTGATAGGCATTGTAGCCGGTCATATCGATAGCAGGCATTGTCTCTGTAAGTATCGTAAACATCCACTCACAGTATTCATCGAACAGCTTCCGAGGCATCACGAAGAGATTGCCGAAATACTGGTCATGCCCCGCCATCACCTCATCAAAAGCCATGCCATACTCCGGATATATGCGCTTTATCGTATCTCCTACAGCATCAAGATCAGCTACGTTGTGCGCTCTCGCAAAGCTGTCGCGGTATGAGATCTCAGTAGGGATATTCTTCGATGTGATGAGATCATATTTCTTAAGAATCTCATCGTACTGAGCACTCGTCAGCTTCTCGAGACTGTCATCCGAAAAATATCTGCGATAATGACAGACCCCGATATTCTCCTGACCTGTGTAGTTCTTCCATACCCAGTAGATACCGGTGAGCTCCGAAAAATACGGATTCAGATCAGAAATATTATCCTCACCTGCATCATCTCTCAGGCATCCCGGCAGGATATCGGGCTTGCCCTTCGCTCCGACAAATACCGTCCTGTATGTCGGATCATCAGGCTCGCTGTATGCCTTGTGCGCCATCACAAAAACCGTCGTTGACATCTCTTAAATCCTTTCCGAAAGTTTCTGCTATGATTTTACCCTAGTTGTCCTTCTATTTCAACGAAAGAATCGTTTCCGTGAAATGGGAAAAATCATCAGAATCCGATACCTTCTTGTAATCAAAGAGAAACCTCTTAAACCCGTCTCCATACCTGGCTGAGAAATCTGCAAGATACGGCATTACCCTCTTTATATAAAGCTCCTTAAATAGCGTCTGCTCCTCTTCATCAAGTATCTGCTGAGCCTTCTCTATCGCAGTAGCCTTGCGGTCGTTATTCTCCCTTGCAAGCCTGCGGAAGTCATCGATCGTGATGATCTCTGACTCAGGTATGTCTGCAACCGACGGATCTATATCTGACGGAATGGCAAGATCCACAAACAGGCGTTTCTTCGATGGTATCTCCTGCTCCATGAATCTCGTCTTCGTCACCGTATAGTGCGGACTCTTCGTCGCAGAGATGATTATATCATAGCTGCCGATCCCATCATATCTGTCATGATAGTCGATAACTCTGATATCTTTTTCACTGAATCGGCTCCTGTGTACTGTCGCCGTGATATCGCAGTCCCCGTATGACAGGAGATCCTTCCTCAGGGAGCTTCCGATATCACCGCCTGCACCGATCATCAGAATCTGCTTCCTGTCATCTGAGATGCGGTGACAGTATGATGCTGCTATTGTGGCAATTGATACCGACGTCTTCGACAGAACGGTATCCGTTTTCACTTTCTTCGCAGCAGCAAATGCCGCCTGGAAGATCTGTGGAAAGGTATTTCCATATGAGCCTGCAGCACGTGCAGTCTTTGCGGCGTTTTTTACCTGTCCTAAAATCTCATCCTCGCCTATCACCATGGAATCAAGGCCTGCACAGACCTTGAACAGGTGTCTGACTGCCTCTTCATCTGTAAAGACGAGACAGTGCTCACGGATGGCAGACGAATCGACCTGAGTCTCCTCTGAAAGCCTGTCTACAGTTTCATTCAGATCCTTCTCTCCGTAGATCTCCGTACGGTTGCATGTACAGACAACCACTGCATCATGCTTATCATCACTTATCTCATGAAGAAAATCCGCCATTTTCTCATCGGGAATTGTGAGCCTTCCGCGGAGCTTATCATCAGCTGTTCTGTTGTTTATAGATATTGCAAACATTATTTTTCCTGCAGCCAGTGTGCTGCCTCTATCGCATGGTAGGTGATGATGCGGTCTGCTCCCGCTCTCTTCATTCCTGTAAGAGTCTCCAAAGTGATGCGCTTCTCATCAATCCAGCCATTTGCAGCTGCTGCCTTGATCATCGCATACTCACCGCTCACATTGTAGGCGATCAGAGGTACGTTGAATCTGAGTCTTGCTTCCTTGCAGATATCGAGATAGGCCATTGCCGGCTTGATGATGATCATATCGGCACCCTCATCAAGATCATCTGCTATCTCTCTCATGGCTTCCCTGCCATTTGCAGGATCCATCTGGTATGTCTTCCTGTCACCGAACTTCGGTGCTGACTCTGCTGCATCCCTGAACGGACCATAGTAGGCACTTGCAAACTTTGCACTGTATGCAAGTATAGGTGTCAGCTCAAATCCTGCTGCATCGAGCCCCTCACGGATTGCTGCCACACGGCCGTCCATCATATCTGATGGAGCCACAATGTCTGCGCCGGCTCCTGCCATGCTCACAGCCGTTGCTGTAAGAAGCGGCAGTGTCTCGTCATTTAAGATATGACCCTTGTCATCTACCATTCCGCAATGACCTGTTGATGTGTATTCACAGAGACATACGTCTGCTATTACAATGAGATCAGGATATTTATCCTTGATATGCCTGATGGCCTCCTGGGTGACTCCATGCTCATCATATGCTCCTGTTGCCTTGTCATCCTTATGATCAGGGATTCCGAAAATAAGGATTGCAGGAATACCGGCCGAGGCGACTTCATCAATCTCCTCATCAATTCTGTCGATTGAATACTGGAATACTCCAGGCATTGAACTCACAGGGATCTTCTTATCCCTGCCTGCAACTACGAATACAGGATAGATAAAATCCGATGCATGCAGCTCATTTTCTCTTACAAAACTTCTCATGGCTTCTGAAGTACGAAGTCTTCTGAATCTCCTGAATTTTTCCATTATGAAATTACCTCCAATACGCGCTCAAGGTCTGACTCCTGTGGCACTAAACACTCTCTGCCATAGGCCTTTGCTGTCACCGGTCCTATACAGATCACCTGTGCACTGCCCACTGAACCGCCGCTTTCAAAATACGTCTTCACTCCGTTGGCTGAGCCGAAGAGTATATAGTCCGTATCAGGCACGAATCCCTGAATCAGGCGGTTATCGACCATTGTCCTGTATATGCATATATTTTCTGTCTGAATACCTGCGTTGTCAAGGTTTTTACGAAGTTCATCAGACGCATTGTCTGCTCTCAGCAGATAGACCTTTTTATTCTTCGCCACCTTTATCAGTACTTTGCTGAGTTCTGCTGTAGTATATTCTCCCGGTATATAGTCAGCTCCGAAACCATGCTTCGACAGCTCAGCTGCAGTTGCCGGCCCTATGCATGCAAACTCAGTATCTGCCAGATTCCTCAGGTCCCTGTCATATACCGAAAAGAAACTGGCTACTCCATTTGCTGAGGTAAATGTCAGGATACTCTCCTTTTCAAAATCCATCTGTGCATCATAGGCTGGTTCTACAAGCAGATGTGGAACTGTCTTTACGACAATCCCTGCTTCTTCAAAGGTCTCTCTGGCGCGCTCTGTAAAGCTCTTCGTCCCTGTCACTGTTACTGACTTTTTCCGGACATAGCGTAACCCTGATGCTGCATTTTCTCCAACGAAAATAATTCCCGGCATCGGTGCGTTCCTGGCCTTTTCGGCAATATCTGAGAGCCTTCCTCTGATGATCTGCTCATCTGCTGAATAACCCCTGCTCATCACAGCGACTGGAGTATCAGGAGATGCACCGCCCTTAATCAGCTCATCTACTATGTGTGGCAGCTGCGTAATGCCCATCAGAAAGATACGGCTGCCGTCAATTTTTCCAAAATCAGATAGAGACTCCCCGTTCAGATCAGGTGCCGTATGCCCTGTGATCACCGAGAAGCTCCTGGCACTACCACGATTCGTGACTGGAATTCCGAAGTGCTCAGGCACTGCTATAGCTGTCGAAATGCCTGGTACTACCTCATAATCAATTCCTGCCGCCTCGAGAGCCCCCGCCTCTTCGCCACCGCGCCCGAATACATACGGGTCTCCGCCTTTGAGGCGTACCACATTCTTTCCTGCTTCTGCCAGAGTCACAAGAAGATCATTTATCTGCTCCTGCCTGGCTTTTCTTGAACCAAGCCTCTTTCCAACTGCATGGAAAGTGGCATCTGAAGATGCCAGCGAAAGAATGGAAATATCTATCAGGTCATCATAGACTATCTCTTCTGCATGCTCTATCAGGTATTTCGCGCGGAGTGTCAAAAGGTCATATGACGGGCCGGCACCTACTATATATACCTTTCCCAGGAGCTTTGACACCCGAACATTCTTATTCACCTGATGACTTGGCGGTACATGTCCACTCTGACTCAATCCAAGTAATCTGTTCACATTTTCAGGTGTCAGATCTCTTTCAATAAACCTGACCACACCATTAAAAGTCCCCCGTATGCCCTCGTACATGGCAGGCATGACATAGGAAGACATATCAGGTGAAACATGACCTGTCAGAGAGCTTCCGCCTGTCAGATAGCATCTGGTAGCAGCCGGAGCCGTACAGTCAGCTCCGAGAGCCTTTACAAAGAGGCGTTCTGCATTGAAGCGTTCATGAGTCATCGGATCATCTATAAGAGATAGCAGTGATCTGAGCTCTGTACTGTCACTACGGCATTCAACAGCCATTATTCCCTGTGTGGCAGCAGGCAGGCATTCATCGTCACCAAATACGCGCACTTTGAAATCTGACACATCAATACCGAGTCGATCCAGACCTGCCTGTGCTACAATAATAGCATCGACCTCGCCGTCTCTTAATTTCCTGATACGGGTATCTACATTGCCTCTGATAGGAATGAAGCAAGCGTCCGGAAATACCTGCTTCAGCTGACATATCCTGCGCAGTGATCCGGTTCCGATCTTCTTCGGGGTATCAGTGAATGAGAGCATCACATCCCTGTCGGATGCAGCCTCAGGCGTGGCAGCGATTACCAGGCCGTCAGCAATCTGAGAAGGCAGATCCTTACCGCTATGAACCGCAATATCAGCCTGGCCATTCAAAAGTACTCTCTCGATTTCTTTTACAAAGACTCCACGGCCTCCAATCTTTGCAAGTTCTGATCCCTGATCCCTATCCCCTTGTGTCCTCACCACTTTTAGTGTAACTGTCATACCGAGCTCTAAGAGCTTTTCTTTTACGAGCTTTGACTGAGCCATAGCCAGCTTTGAACCACGGGTCGCAATCACAATCTCATGAGGATAGAATACTGTTGGATCACCACCTGACAGACAGACATTAAGCATCTTTTTATATACTCTCTTCCGCAGCCTTCCATCATGGACGCTTTTACTTATGACATTACGAGCTTCCTTCATTGAAGATGCAATGTCACCTATATCATCAGGCAGCATATCTTCTGTCTTCCTGCGGAGATACTGTGACAGCGCTGGCGACGAACCATTGGTAGATATAGCAACAGTCACGTCATCTTTTTTCACTATGGATGGAAAAATAAAATCACAGAACTCTATATCATCAACTGTATTGACAAAAATGTGCTTCTTCCGGCACAGCTCTCCGATCTCACGATTGGCTTCATGATCATCCGTTGCCGCTATTACTACATCAAATCCATCTATATCAGCCGGTTCCCATGCCTTTTTTATCGTCTTAAACCCATCCGACCGGAACAAAAAATCCTCTGCAAGCAGCGTAATAGAATCAGTAAAATGCTTCAGTTTATTGAACTTCTCAGCAGCAACCCTTCCGCCCCCGATGATCAGTATTTTTTTATTATCTGTCTGTACAAAAAATGGAAAATAACTCATCTGTCTTCCTGTTTTCTTTCCATAAAACTGCAAAAATCCTCCCCCTGACAGGTGGAAGGATTTTTTGCATTGATAATATCAAATCTTATGAAAGTATTGCCTGATCGTTGGCGAACTCTTCTCCGCTTGCTTCCTCGAACTTGTGGAGCAGATCTTCGACCGTCAGATTCTTCTTTTCTTCTCCCTTGATGTCGAGCATTACCTGGCCGTCATTAAGCATTATGAGACGATTGCCATGAGCTATTGCATCACGCATATTGTGAGTGACCATGATTGTAGTCAGATGATTCTCACTGACTATACGGTCAGTTGCCTCAAGTACAGTAGCAGCAGTCTTCGGATCAAGAGCAGCTGTATGCTCATCGAGGAGCAGTGCCTTCGGCTTCACGAGAGTAGCCATCAGGAGTGTAAGTGCCTGTCTCTGACCACCGGACAGAAGTCCTACCTTTGCAGTGAGTCTGTCCTCAAGTCCCAGATTGAACTTCGCGAGAAGCTCTCTGTACTTTTCCTTCTCAGCCTTGGTGATGCCCCAGCCGAGGCCACGATGCTTTCCACGCCTTGCAGCAAGAGCAAGATTCTCTTCGATCTCCATATCGCCACAGGTTCCGGTCATAGGATCCTGGAATACCCTGCCGAGGAATGGTGCTCTGCGGTGCTCAGGCAGTCCCGTCACATCGGTTCCATCAATTATGATCTGACCCGAATCAACAGGCCATACGCCTGCGAGGGCATTGAGCATTGTTGACTTGCCCGCGCCATTGCCACCGATTACAGTAACGAAATCTTCGTCCTCAAGCTTCAGTGAAAGGCCATTTAATGCATGCTTCTCATTTATTGTTCCAGGATTGAAGGTCTTAGAAATATTTTTTAGTTCTATCATTTCTCTTTACCTCCCATCTTCTTCGCATGCGCAAATGAATGTCCGAAGCTGTTCTTTAAATACGGGATGGCAAGGAAGATTGCAACGATTATAGCTGTGAAGAGCTTCAGGTCGTTCGTCGGCATACGCAGCCACAGAACTACTCCGATGACAATGTAGTATATGATCGAACCAATGACTACGAAAATGAGACGCAGTGCAAAGTTCATCCTCTTGCCAATGATGGCATTTCCAAGGACCTCTCCGATGATAACTGCTGCAAGTCCGATGACGATCGAGCCACGGCCCATATTGATATCCGAGAATCCCTGATACTGTGCGAAGAGTCCGCCTGATAATGCTACAAGCCCGTTGGATATGGAAAGCGCAACGACCTTGCACACCTTGATATTGATTCCCTGTGCACGGCTCATAGCCGGGTTATTACCTGTTGCCCTGATAGCAGAACCAGCTTCAGTTCCAAAGAACCAGTAGCTAAGGATAATAACAGCTGCTACAAATATAAGCGATACAACTATAGCCTGACTCACGTCACGGAGACTGACTATCAGATTGTACTGAGTGGCCGATACAGCCTTGTTCGCGCCCTCATCCATTATATGAAGATTTATGGAGAAAAGTGCTATCTGCATCAGAATTCCTGAAAGGATATCAGGGATTCCAAGAAGTGTGTGCAGAAGTCCTGTACACAGTCCTGCAATGAGTCCTGCAATTGTCGCCATGATGAGCGCCGTTGCTACCGAATGTCCTGAAAGTATCTGCATTACGGCGACAGCTCCGCCTGTTGCGAAACTGCCGTCTACTGTAAGATCTGCAAAATTAAGAATCTTGTACGTGATGAAAACTCCGATTGCCATCACGCCCCAGATGAGTCCCTGGGCTATATCTCCCGGAAGAGCTCCGATGAGAGTCATTACATTAAGGTCCATACTTATATCACTCTTTGCTGATTGCTGTGTAATCGTCAGGAATATCTACACCGAGCTCCTTGGCACGGTCTGCATCATATTCCTTTGTAAAGGTCTCTGCACTCTCCACCTGCATGTCTCCAGGGTTCTTGCCATTTACAAGGATATCGTAGGCCATTTCTCCGGTCTTTCTTCCGAGATCCTCATAGCTGATAGAAAGAGTAGCAACTCCGCATCCTGAGCAGATTCCCTCCTCGCCTGTGACGATAGGAGTCTTTGCAGGAAGCGCTACGTTATTGATATTCTCTGCACAGTTGGCTGCTGTATTATCTGTAGGGATATAGAGTACATCACAGTCAGCGCATGCCTGCTTTGTCACCTGTGCTACATCATTCGAATCTGAGAATGTATATTGTGTAACTGTATATCCGTACTTCTCAAGGAATGGTGTGATCGTATCCACCTGATACTTACTATTGGCCTCTGCTGAGCAGTAGAGGATTCCAACCTTCTTTGCATCAGGGAAGAGCTCATTGAGCATTGATGCCTGCTGATCAAGTGGTGCCAGGTCTGTAGTACCTGATACGTTCGTACCACTCTTCCCGTTCCAGTCCTTTACGCTAAGGGCTGAGCCATAGTCAGTAACCGAGGTACCAAGGATAGGAATGGTAGTCGTAGCCTGTGAAGCTGCTGTAAGAGCTGCAGTGGCATTTGCCATGATCAGATCATCACCGGCTGATACGAAGCCATTACAGATAGTAGAGCAGTTGGCTGAATCGCCTGCTGCATTCTGCTCGTCGAACTTCACCTTATCGCCAAGCTTCTCTGTGAGGTAATCCTTGAATCCCTTGGTCGCTGCATCAAGAGCCGGATGCTGTACCAGCTGACAGATGCCGATATTATACGTCTTGCCTGAGCTCGAAGCCGTGCCTGATGCAGATGACTTCGATGAGCTTCCGCCGCAGCCTGCAAGCGCAGTCACAGCCATAGCCGCCGTAAGGACGAGTGTCATAATCTTTTTCTTCTTCATGATAAAAAATCTCCTTCTCTGAAGCTTGCCTATAATCTTTTCCACTATAGCACTTCAACGCATTGAAGTCAATCAGTCAACAGGATGCAGGTTCTTAAGCGACAGATCAAGTATCGGCGCAGAATGTGTCAGAGCACCGCTTGAGACATAGTCTGCTCCGAGGTCCCTGATCTGATCTACATTATCCTCAGTCACATTTCCTGATATCTCCGTCTCAGCACGGCCGTCTATCATTGCAATAGCCTGCTTCATAGTCTCATGATCCATATTGTCGAGCATGATGATCTCTGCTCCGGCATCGATGGCCTCCTGCACCTGTTCGAGGGTCTCAGTCTCTACCTCTATTTTTCTTACAAAAGGAGCATATTCGCGGGCGAGCTGCACTGCCCTCGTGATGGAGCCTGCTGCTCCGATATGATTGTCCTTTATCAGAACTCCGTCTGTCAGATTGTATCTGTGATTCGTGGCACCGCCAACCTTTACCGCATATTTTTCAAAGATACGGTTATTCGGCGTGGTCTTTCTCGTATCGAGAAGCTTCGTCCTCGATCCCTCGAGAAGAGATACCATATGATGGGTCATCGTGGCAATACCGCTCATTCTCTGAAGATAGTTAAGCGCCGTTCTCTCACCTATGAGCAGAGTCTTGATATCTCCAAGAACCTCTGCGATCTTCTGTCCCTTATGAATCTCTTCTCCATCTTTTACAAAAACCTCAAACTCTGTCGAATCGTCAAGAAGCGTAAATACTCTCTTGAACACATCGAGTCCGCAGAGGATTCCATCCTCCTTTGCGATCAGGTCTACCTGTCCCGGACAGTTCTTCGGCATGATGGCATTCGTCGTCACGTCCTCAGATGTGACATCCTCTCTCAGCGCCGACAATATATAAGGATCCGCATTAAGCTTAAGTGTAATATCAGTCATTATCTATGATTCCTTTCATAGTTCATAGTTTAAAGTTCATAGTTTAAAGTTCATAGTTAAAAGCTATTGATCATAGTCATCGAAGGACTGCGAACTCTGAACTCATAACTTTCAACTTATAACTTCCATCTCACAGCGCATTCTCCCTGTCAATCTCATCCCATATCAGCTGCTTGTTCTCCTCATCCTCTTCTTTCGTGTCGAGGAGCCAGTCAGGATCAAATCCGTAAATATCTGCAAGCTCGCTAAGGGACTTATCTGTATTCTTTATGAAGCGTGGCTGTCTGCCCTCCCAGGCACGCTGCCCGTCTATAAGTATCATGTGCTCCGCTGCGTTCTTTGCAAATACAAGGCTCTCGAGCAGTGAATTGCTTGCAAGCCTGTTCTTTCCATGGACACCGTTACAGCAGGTCTCACCTGATGCATAGAGGTGATCCATTGATGTATGAGAGTTCAGATCCACATGGATACCGCCCATGAAGTAGTGCTGGGCAGGAACTACAGGCACATATTCCTTCTTCGGGTCAATGCCGCACTCCAGACAGTGCTCCACGATATGCGGAAATCTCTTTGCAATATCGAACTTAGTAATCGCCATCATATTCAGATGCACGTACTTCGTGTGATCCTTTTCCATCTGCTTCAGGATCTCAGCCGTCAGCAGATCACGAGGCAGAAGCTCATCCGTGAAACGGTTGCCATTCTTATCGAGAAGAGTGGCGCCCTCTCCGCGGACAGATTCTGATACGAGGAAGCGTCTCTCCTTTTTCTCACTGTAAAAGGTAGTCGGATGGATCTGGACATAGTTCACATGCTCTAATCGTATATTGTGCTTAAGACACAGAGCAAGCGAATCTCCTGTAAGTGACGGATAGTTCGTAGAATTCTCATATATGCCGCCAATACCTCCGGTCGCGAGTAGTACATGCGAGGCAAAAATAGTCACAAGCTTTCCATCACTGTCTATTGCCACGATACCATCACAGCGGTTATTCTGCGTCAAGAGATCGACCATCCTGGTGTATTCATGTATTTCAACATTTGGAAGCTTCTTCACGGCTGCCTGCAGATGTGTCGTGATCTCCTGGCCCGTGATATCCTCGTGATGGAGGATACGGTTGGTAGAATGTGCGCCCTCACGCGTGAACTCAAGCGAGCCGTCAGGATTCCTTGCGAAATCTACGCCTATCTCCATGAGCTCCTCGATCACGCCCTTTGACGAGCGGATCATACAGTCCACCGACTCCTTGCGATTCTCATAGTGTCCTGCCTTCATCGTATCCTCGAAAAAGGCATCATAGTCCGAAGGGTCCTTCAGCACACAGATGCCTCCCTGTGCCAGATAGGAATCACATTCTTCGATTCCCTCCTTCGTGATCATGAGAATCTGTCTGTCAGGAGGCAGATGAAGTGCTGCAAAACAACCAGCAACTCCGGCTCCTACAATAATTACGTCATACTGTTTTTTCATTGTGCGAGCCTCAGCATTTCTTCCATTGGTGCCTTTGCATCTCTCATCAGGTCATCCGGGAGAGTGATCTCCGAATCCTCGAACTGCAGTACATGCAGGAGCTTCTCCATTGTGAGCTTCTTCATATTGGGACAGATCTGCATAGGACCTGCAGGATAGAATTTCTTATCCGGATTCCTCTTCTGAAGCTCATGCATGACCCCGAGCTCAGTCGCTACTATGAATTCCTTTGCATCTGACTCCGAAGCATACTTTATGATACCCGATGTGGAGCCTACATAATCAGCCTCTGCTACAACCTCGGGCCTGCATTCAGGATGAACAAGTACCAAAGCATCAGGCTTCATGGCCTTTGTCTTCTTCAGCACATCGAGCCTGATTGAATTGTGCACATGGCAGAATCCGTCATTAAAAATAAAGTTCTTGTCCGGTAGCTGGTCTGCTATATAGTGAGCCAGATTCTGATCCGGGATGAAATATATATTCTTCTGTGGAAGACGGCTTACGATCTTCAGTGCATTAGCGCTGGTAACACACACATCGCTTGCTGCCTTCAGATCTGCTGTGGAATTCACATAACAGACTACTGCGAGGTCATCATACCTGCTCCTCATCTCGTCAATTCCGTCGGTCGTAGCCATATGCGCCATCGGGCAGTCAGCAGCCATCTCCGGGATGAGAACCTTCTTGTCCGGGTTCAGAACCTTCGCGCTCTCTCCCATGAACCGTACCCCACAGAGCACTATGATATCAGCATCGGTCTCTGTAGCCTTCTTTGCCAGAAAAAATGAATCCCCGACAAAATCCGCTATGTCCTGTATCTCATCAGCTACATAGTAATGGGCCATGATGATGGCATTCTTCTTTTTCTTGAGGGCCGTGATCTGGTCTGCTATTTCTTTAGCGTCCACAATTATTACCTTTCTACTTACTCTTCATCTATTTCATCTATCATCGAGTAGAATATCTGCTCGCTGACATTGCTGCGCATGTAGTATAGTCTCATGCGTATCCTGCGGTCTTTGCTTTTCGTGACAAACCTTACGGTGCCCTTTGCACCCTTTTCCTTGTTTTCGATTGCCTTGTCGAAAATGGAGCAAAACCTTTCCTTATCCTCTTCCTTCACCCGGTCTGAGAACGGCACATCTGATGCCGGATCCACAAGATCCGTCAGGTCTGAATCCCTGTAGTGATCAAGCAGCGACCAGCCGACCTTCACTATGCTTCCCGTGCGATTCAGGATCAGGGTCGATCCGAAGATATTTGCCACCATATCATCTGATATGTAGTTCGAATCAAGGATCTGCCTCACTCTGTATGCCTGTGGGATTCCGATCGTAAGCCCGGATGCATCGACATTCTCTGGCTCACTGATGAGCCTCGTGAACCTGTCCGCAGGCATTGGTGTATGATAGTAGAAACCCTGTGCATACACGCATCCCATTCTCTTCAGGAAATCAGCCTGGCCTTCGGTCTCGACTCCTTCTATGATCACCGGCAGCTGGATCTGCTGGGCCATTGCGAGGACAGGCTCCAGAATATTCCTGCTCCTCTCAGGGGCATCCGGCGTCATGTGCAGGAAGGTGGTGTCAATCTTTAACATATCGACATCCATCGACTCTATCGTTGACAGCGGCGCGTATCCGCTTCCGAAATCATCGTATGATACGCTCATCCCGAGGTCATGGAATCTCTGCACGACATCCGCTGCCCTCTCAGGCGCACGCATGAAGGTGGACTCTGAAAGCTCAGCCTCCAGCAATGCAGGCGGGATGTCATAAGCTCTTATTATCTCACTGAAAAATTCCGGCACATCCATCGTGAATATATCAGTCTTTGAAATATTTACAGAAATCGGGAGCGGGGTAATGCCCTCTCCGATTATCCTCTTGATGTAGCGTGCCGTCCTGTCCCAGACAAGCTTGTCGAGAGAGGAGATAAGTCCGTTCTTTTCCATTACCGGCACGAAGAGTCCCGGCGAATATACGGTCCCGTCATGAATCCATCTGGCAAGTGCTTCACCACCGAAGATGCGTCCTGTATTCATATCGACCTTCGGCTGGATATAAATAGTGAACTCGCCATTCCTGATACCGCTTCTGATATTCAGCAGCCTCTTGTACTCGTCCTGCTCCTTCTGTATCATAGCCGGATCATAGACCGTGACATTCCTCGTGTAATCTCCTCTGATCGTCTCGAGTGCGATTGATGCAAGGTCATACAGCTGTCTGGCATCATGGACTCCGGCCACATCTATCGGATATACTCCGAAGTTCGTGCGGAACGTAGGCTCGAAGCTGTTCTCTGTAATATATCTGTTCAGCTGCTCAGACAGTGAATTCACAAGGTCTATCCTGGCCGGGCACAGTAGCGCGAAATCATCTCCGCCCAGATATCCTGCCACTCCCCCATGCCTCTGGGTAGCCGAGGTGAGGATAGAGCCTATCTTCCTGATGTATTCATCTCCACGCTCCCAGCTGTAGTAGCTGTTGAACAGCTTGAAGTGGTCGATATCCATAGCCACCATATACAGGCTGCCAAGATTCGGATTCTTGAGCTGTGTATCTACCTGATTGAAGAAATTCTTCTTGTATGGAAGTCCGGTCCTCTTGTCGACTTGCTCTTCATCTGCCTTGTACTGACGGTCTATCTTGTTCGCAAGCTGTGTCTGCTTCTGGAAAAGGCTTATCGTGGTAAGCACTCTTCTACGGACTATCCTCTCGGAATACGGTCTCGAGATGAAGTCGAGGGCTCCGAGATCAAAGGCCTTCTCGATATTTCCGGGGTCATTGGCCGTAGAGATCATGATGACAGGCACATAGTCAGTCATATGCTCCTTTTTCATCTCGGTCAGCACATCAAATCCGCTGATACCCGGCATGATAAGGTCGAGAAGCACTATACCTATACGGCTTATCTGGCTCCTTATGATCTCAAGGCCCTTCTCACCGTTCTCTGCTTCTACGACATCGACCTCATCCTTCAGAATATTCTTTAGCATTGCTCTGTTGGTAGCTGAATCATCAATGATCAGCACACACTTGTCTCTACCTTCTGACATGGTCTGCCCTCCTTTCCAACAGGCTATTTCCTCTTGAAGCACATCTCCGGGCCTGTGTAATTATTCAGCCCGCTGAACTTATAGCCCTTCTTCTTATAGTACCTGATGAGAGCCGCAGTGACATCCGGAGTATGATACTTGGAGTTCGCATCATGCTGCAGAAGCACTATAGGATCAGATCCCCAGTGCGAGGTCTCACCATACTTTATCAGCTGTGATGCACTGTAGTACTTCGCTGCCGCATCCGATGTGCCGCAGTTCCAGTCCATCTCCTTATATCCTTCCTTATGCAGCTCCTTCAGGATAGAATTACGGAGCCTGGTGGACATATAGTGATTATTCCCGCCACCCGGGAAACGGAAGTACTTCGGCTGCACTCCGGTATAATCCTTTATCAGCTTCTCTGTCTTGTGAAAATCCGCCAGATACGCCTTCTTGCTCGAATATATCTTCTTATAGTCATGCGTATATGTATGGAT